>ERZ500994.292-NODE-292-length-16291-cov-5.564856_pt1 | contig 16291 bp, 14 predicted proteins | sample MGYA00248878_ERZ500994 | MGnify/ENA primary metagenome ERZ500994 (study PRJEB25958, sample SAMN03398533) | human skin metagenome | study: EMG produced TPA metagenomics assembly of the Human Skin Microbiome Metagenome (human skin metagenome) data set. | reverse complement strand
GGACGTACGGCGGGCGCTGCGCGACCTCGGCGATGACGGCGTACTCGTCTCCGGCAGCCCGCCCACGCTCAACGTCGTCGTCGAAGGGCTGCACCGGCTCGGGCAGACCGAGCGCGTTCCCGTTGCTTTCCTGAACGGACGCGGGTACGACGCCGACCGGTACGCCACGATCGGCGACGCCACCGCTCGCTTCGTCGACGACCTCGGCCTGCCGCAGACACTCGAGGCACTTCTCGAGACCGACGCGATGCCACTTCCCCTGGCACGCAACGACATCGGCGGCGTACTCCTCGTCGAGGCCCGCTGCGAGCGCGCGAAGCTCCGCCCGTTCGGGATGCAGGCCTACCACGACGACGCACTCATCGCGGACGGCCGGATCCTCGGCCTCACGGTCGCCCCGGACTACGCGGTCGATGACGAGCTGGTCGCCAAGGTGACGCCGGCTCGCCGCGGCGCGATCGTCACCAGTGTGGGCCGCGCCGTGCAGGTCGCCTCCGACGACGTGCCGCTGCATCTCGACGGGCGCGCCCTGGGCGATATCAGCAAAAGGACCTGGTACGTCGACGATCGAGCGCGTTGGCTGCTGCGCGCCACGCGGCGTCCGCAACCGCAACCGGCGCCCGACGAGCCGTCCGGACCGGTTCCCGGAACCGAACGTCGACTGTTTCGGTGGGTTCGCTGATCGTCGCATCGGGCAGAATGATGCAGTGCCCACCAACGAGTCGCTCGAAGTCGAACGCAAGTACGCCGCCCCCCAACGCACCGGGGTGCCGCCGCTTCAGGAAGCCGCGGGAGTAGCCCGCGCGGAACGTCGAAGGACCGTACGTCTGGACGCGCAGTACTACGACACCGAGGATCTCGACCTCGCGGCGCACCGGATCACCCTGCGGCGCCGGACCGGCGGTGGCGACTCGGGATGGCACCTGAAACTTCCCGCCAGCAAGCACGCGCGCCGCGAGATCGCGATGCCGCTCTCCCCCGCGGCCGACGGCGTACCCGCCGAGCTGCTCGACTATGTGCGCGCGATCGTCCGCGACCGCCCGCTCGTCCCGTCGGTGCGCTTGCAGACCCGGCGTACTCGCCACGAGCTCTTTAACGCCGCCGACGTGCTGGTTGCCGAGCTCGCCGACGACCGGGTCAGCGCGACCTCCGAGCTCGATGGGGTGGCGCCGCAGCAGTGGCGCGAGTGGGAGGTCGAGCTGCACGCGGGCGGCCGTCAGATGTTCGACGCCGTCGAGCCGATGCTGCTGGAGGCGGGCGCCGAGATCGACGAGGGCCCCTCGAAGCTGGCGCGAGCACTCGGCGACCGCCGCCCGGCGACGGTGGCGCCCGAGGAGCGGCCCGAGCATCCCGATGTCGAAGACCTCGTGCGCGGCTACCTTGTGCAGGAGACCGACCGACTGAAGTCGCACGACTACGGCGTACGCGTCCACGAGCACGATGCGATCCACCAGATGCGCGTGGCCGCCCGGCGGCTGCGCACGGTGCTGTCGACGTACCGATCGCTGCTGCCGGAAGGCCGCTCGGATGAGCTGCGCGGCGAGCTCAAGGCGCTCGCCGATGCGCTGGGCGCGGCGCGTGACGCCGAAGTGATGCGCGCGCGTCTGGCCGACCTGATCGAAAGCCAGCCGGCCGAGCTGGTGTGGGGCCCGGTCGCGGAACGGGTCGACGCCGAGCTGACCCAGCGATACGAGTCCGGGCACGAGTACGCGCTCGCGTTCCTGTCCTCCGAGCGGTACTTCCGGCTGCTGGACGCGCTCGACGCGCTGCCCGACGAGCTGGTCGAGACCGACCTTTCGCACGCGGACGCCGCCGAGCACATCACCGATCTCATCGCTCGCGACTGGCGCCGGCTGCGCCGTACTGTCCGCGCTGCCGACAGCGCCCCGGACGAGGAGCGCGAGGTCCTGCTGCACGACGTGCGCAAGGCCGCCAAGCGGCTGCGCTATGCCACCGAGTCGGCGTCCGACGTACTCGGCAAGCACGGCAAGCAGCTGGCGAAGGCCGCGAGCGCCATCACCGAGATCCTGGGCGACCATAACGACTCGATGATCACCCAGGGCGTCATCGGCGAGCTGGCTGCCCAGGCCGAAGAGCGCGGCGAGAGTACCTTCACCTACGGGCGGATCCAGGGCTGGGAGGCGGCTCGGGCCGACATCTCCAGCGAGGCCTACCTCGATGCGTTGCGTGATGTCGACCAGCTGCGCTACCCGGGCTGGAAGCGGGCCCGGCCCCGGAGCAGCTAACCCAGCGCCTGGCGCGCCGCCGGGTCGGAGTCATCGAGCAGCATGCTCAGCCGCTCGTACTCCTCGCTCTCGCCGATCTGCTGCGCCGCCTGCGCGAGGTAGTAGAAGCAGCGCAGTACGCCGCGGTTGCCCTCGTGCGACCACGGCACCGGCCCGAACCCCTTCCAGCCGTTCTTGCGCAGCGCGTCCAGCCCACGGTGGTAGCCGGTGCGGGCGTAGGCGTACGCCGCGATCACATCGCCGGCGGCCAGCGCCTGCTCGGCCAGCGCAGCCCAGGCCGCCGAGTACGCCGGGTGGACGGCCGCGACTTCGGCAGGCGGCGTACCCCCGGCGAGCTGGGCGTCGGCCTCGGCATCGGCAGGAAGGAGTACAGCGGGCGGCTGGGCCATCAGATCTTCACCTACAGGCATGCCGCGATCCTCTCAGCCCGGCGGCTGGGCACGCGAGCCGGACCCCTCTCCTCGCGTGGGCTTAAGCACCAAAACGCGCTGGGCGCGACGACCGTCGTGGTCGTCGCGCCCAGCAGTGGACTCGGCTTGAGCTACTTGCCCGAGACCTCGTTCTTGAACGCGGTCGCGGCCTTGAAGCCCGGCACGGTCGACGCGGCGATCTGGATGCTCTCGCCGGTCTGCGGGTTGCGGCCGGTGCGGGCGCTGCGCTCGCGCGGCTCGAACGTGCCGAGCCCGGCGATCTGGACCTTGTTGCCCCCAGCGACCGCGGAGCGGATGGCAGTGGCCAGGCCGGTGATGGCCTTGTCGGCGTCTGCCTTGCTGATGTCGGCGGCTTCGGCAACGGCGCTCACGAGCTGGTCTTTGTTCATGATGAACGGTCACTTTCTTCAGATGGTGGATGGTGTTACCTCGGGCAACGCTAGCCCACGTTGGGCCGATTCGTGCGGACCTGGGCCCGTCAGTGCGCAGTTTGGCTGTGGGCTTACACTCCGGCAGCGGCGGCGTTACCAGGGTTTTTCGCCCCGCATGACCGGCCAATGGCCGTGCCGCCGCACCGCCAAACTGGCGGTCGAAGTGGCCGAAAGGGCCGCAAAATGAGGGCTCCCCGGCGCGCGGCAGCTTCCTCGTCTACCGCGCACCGGGGTGCGACTTTCTACGGTATCGCTCCTGGGCAGTTGCCCGAAACCCCGCAAACCTCGCGAATCTCGGGACCTTGATCACGCCGCGGGATCACGCCGCGCGATCACAGCCGAAGCGATGCCGCCTTACCGCGAGTAGCTTCCGCTCCAGGCGGCGTCCCAGGTCTTCGGGCCGATCCAGCCGACCGTCTCGAAGCCGTTCTGCTGTTGCACCTTCAGCGCGAGCGCCTTGGTGATGTCGCCGAAGTAGCCGGTCGCCGGGATGTTGGCGCCACGGCTGGCCATCTGCGCCTGCCACTGCTTCAGCTGGGCGCTGTACTGGCCGTAGCTGATCTGGCCGGGGAACGACGGCATGCCGGACGTCGCCGCACCGCCGCCGCCGATCGAGATGTCGCCGGTGTAGCCGCTCCGGGCGTCCCCGTCGTTGACGAAGCGGAGCTTGCTCGCGCACTCCCAGGGCTGCCAGCCGCGCTTGCGGTAGAGCATGAGCGCGCGGGCGTCCTGCTCGGCCGGGGAGGCCTGATGCGGGTAGCCGGTGCCGCCCACGGACTGCCAGGTCGGCAGGTCGAACTGGTAGGCGCCGTAGTAGCCGTTGCCGGTGTTGATGGCGTAGTTGCCGCTGGACTCGCACATCCGCAGTGCGGCCCATTGGTCGGCCGAGGGGTCGGCGTACGCCGCGGTGCCGGGCAAGAACGTCGGTGCGGCGAGTACGACGGCGGCCGCGGCCGCCAGGGTGAACGACGCGCGCGAACGCACCCGGCGCTTCGGCGTACTCGGGGCATTGCGCGCCGCCTCGGCGACCTTCGCGGCCTTGTGGGCGGTCTTCACTGCGGTCTTGGTCGCGGCCTTCGTCGCTGCGCTCTGCGATTCGGGGCCGGATCTGCGGGCAGGGTCAATCGTCAGGCTCGGAAGCCGAGATAGCACGACAAGCGCCTTTCTCGCGGCCTGCCAGGCGAGATCGGCGTACGCCGAAATGGCGCAACTGATCGCCCGTCGCGCGCCTGCACGGACTGACTTCCCCATCAGAGCGTGTCGGTGCGATGCGACCGGTGCCGGGCTTCCGTCCGATGTGGGGCGTGGGCAGATCGTCGGTTACCCGCTGGGGCCGGGACGGAACTCGGCGGCGACCGTGGCGGGTAGGCCGGGAGGGGAGTCGCGGCCCGGATCCCAACGTAACCGTTCGCCCCACAGATAACAAGAGGATCACAGAACCCCTCAGTATCACTCTTCCCATTCGTTTCGCGGCCACGACACGCCGACCCGGCGCAGATGTAGCCCGAGCCCTGGCGTCCTGGCCTGGTGTCGTAGGCTGTGTGCGACCCAGACCGAATTCGATTCGGTTTGTACGATTCGGGTTCTGATCCCGCCATGCCGGCCGCCGGCCGGACCAGTTGCCACATTGGAGTGCACATGGACGACCTGCTCAACGCCGAAGAGCGCGCGTTCGCCGAACAAATGCGCGAGTTCTACCGGACCGAGATCCCCGAGGACATCCGCCGGCGCAACGCCTCCGGCGAGACCCAGGGCAAGGAAGATCTCGTCACCACCCAGCAGATCCTCAACAAGCACGGGTACGCCGTACCGCACTGGCCGGTCGAGTGGGGCGGGCAGGACTGGACGCCGGTGCAGCGCCACATCTGGCTCGAGGAGATGCAGCTCGCGTCGGTCCCGGCGCCGCTGGCGTTCAACACCTCGATGGTCGGCCCGGTGATCGCGACGTTCGGCAGCCAGGAGCTCAAGGAGCGGTTCCTGCCGGCGACCGCCAACCTTGACATCTGGTGGAGCCAGGGCTTCTCCGAGCCCAACGCGGGATCCGACCTCGCGTCGCTGAAGACCACCGCCAAGCGCGAGGGCGACACCTACATCGTCAACGGCCAGAAGACCTGGACCACGCTCGGGCAGTACGGCGACTGGATCTTCATGCTCGTGCGCACCAACCCGGACGTGAAGAAGCAGGCCGGCATCTCCTTCCTGCTCATCGACATGAAGTCCCCCGGAGTCACGGTGCGCCCGATCCAGCTGATCGATGGCGGCCACGAGGTCAACGAGGTCTTCTTCGACAACGTCGAAGTGCCCGCCGAAAACCTCGTCGGCGAGGAAAACATGGGCTGGAGCTACGCGAAGTTCCTGCTCGGCAACGAGCGCACCGGCATCGCGCGGGTCGGTACGTCGAAGGTCAACCTGGCCCGCGTCAAGGCGTACGCCGCCAAGACCAAGACCTCGCGCGGCACGCTGATGGACGATCCGCTGTTCACCGCCCGCCTGGCCAAGGTGGAGGCGCAGCTCGCCGCCCTGGAGATGACCCAGCTGCGGATCCTGTCGACCCAGCAGGCCGGCTCGGACAAGCCCGACCCCCGCTCGTCGGTGCTGAAGCTGCGCGGATCGACCATCCAGCAGGAGATCACCGAGCTGATGGTCGACGTACTCGGCCCGCAGGGCGTCAACTTCATCGACTCCTACGACGTACCCGACGGCTTCGCGCCGATCCCGCCAGGCGCGGTCGACGCGCTGCCGCACTACTTCAACTACCGCAAGGTCACCATCTACGGCGGCTCGAGCGAAGTGCAGCGCGGCATCATCTCCAAGGCCATCCTCGGTCTGTAACGGCCATTTCTTAAGGGAGCAACTCTCATGGATCTCGAACTCAGCGACGTCCAGCAGGAACTGGCCTCGACCGTGGCGCGCCTGCTCAAGACCAACTACGACGCCGGCAAGCGCGATGCCATCCTCGCCTCGGACGAGGGCTGGAGCCGCGACATGTGGGGCAAGTACGCCGAACTCGGCCTGCTCGGTCTGCCGTTCAGCGAAGACGTCGGCGGCGCCGGCATGGGCTTCGCCGAGGTGGCCGTGGTGATGGAAGAGTTCGGCAAGGCGCTCGTGCTGGAGCCGTACCTGGCGACCGTCGTACTCGGCGGCGGGCTGGTCAACGAGGCCGGCACCGAAGATCAGAAGCAGGAGATCCTCTCCGGAGTCTCGGAGGGTACGACGCTGCTGGCCTTCGCCGGCTACGAGCCGGAGGGCCGCTGGTCGCTAGACTCCCCGCAGACCAAGGCGTCCCAGTCCGGCGACGCGTGGACGGTCTCGGGCGAGAAGATCGGCGTACTCGGCGGCGACGCGGCCGACTACTTCGTCGTCTCAGCAGCGGTCGACGGCGGCGTCGGCCTGTTCCTGGTCGCCGGCGACGACGCGGGCGTGACCCGCAACGTCGCGACCCAGGCCGACGGCCTGAAGTCGGCATCGGTGCTCTTCAAGGACGCCGCGGCCCAGCGGCTCGGCGACGGCGACGCGTCGGCAGCGATCGCGAAGGTGATCGACGAGGCGACCGCGGCGATCAGCGCCGAAGCGGTCGGGGCGATGGAGACCTCGCTGACCATGACCGGTGAGTACCTGCACACGCGCGTGCAGTTCGACGCGCCGATCGGCAAGAACCAGGCGCTGCAGCACCGCGCGGCCGACATGTACGCCTCGCTGGAGGGCGCCCGCTCGATGGCGCTGTCGGCCAAGCTGGCCGTCTCCGGCGACGGCGGGCCGGCGGCGCACAAGGACGTGCTCGCGGCCAAGATCGTGATCAACGACGCGGCCAAGCACATCAGCCAGGAGTCAATCCAGATGCACGGCGGCATCGGAATGACGATGGAGTACCCGATCGGCCACTTCGCCAAGCGCCTCACGGTCATCCAGAAGACGTTCGACGACCAGGACGGCCTCGTCGCGGCGCTCGTCGCCGAGGGTGGCTTGATCGAGCCCAAGGCCTGGGACGCCTAACCTCCCTACGCCGACCGCGACGCGCGGATGTCGAGACCCCGCCGGCCGACAATCAGAATGGAGCGTTGGTTGCAGAAGACTGCAACTAACGCTCCATTCTGAGTTTTAGCCCAGCAGCTCCGGCAACGGCGGCAGTTTCAGATGCGCGCGCACCGCTTCGAGCATCGTTAGCAGGTCCTCACGCGCGTTGACCGCCAATTGATCGTCGCTCGCGCCCATGCACCGCTCAGGGTCGAAGCGGAACTCCGCGCGGACCACCTTCGGAGTACGCCGAACCTTGTGGTTCCGATCGCCGCTGAATCCGTGGTTGCCTGAAATCTTGTCGCTATAGACAGCGAACAACTCAAGTGCCGGTCGGTCTGCGTTATCCCACCACCGCTGCCACTCCGCCGAGCCGGCAAGCACGTCGTCCAAAGCCGCAGATGCCTTTATGTACGCCGGGGAGTCTTTGACACCTAGGTCAAATACGGGGCCGACGCTGATCCACTGTCTACGTAGTCGAGCGTCAAGATCGGCCGGAACCCAGATTCGAGCCGGCGGCGTGCCGTGCGGAAACGCGGCCTCCCACTTGGCTGCAGCCTCCCCCGCTCCAAGCGCGTTGAGGGTATGCACCCGGGCGAACTCGAGTGGCTCACGATCCCAGTCGCGCCACACCGCAAGGTCAAGCATCAGGCCGTGTATCCAAGCGAGGTAGTAAATACCTCGTTCATCCTCAGGCCGCTCCAAGATGCCCCAGTCGGCGAAAACCCATCCGCCTCGAAATCCCCGAGGTTGTCCTGAGGTTCCTCCGGATCCCAACTAGGAACCCGAAGTAGCGTCTGGTTCTCAAGCTCAGGCTCGCCAATCGCGAACATACGGGTCCACCATACGGTCGCCAGAATCTGGGTCGGCGCCGATTTGAGTCCGTACGGACACCATCTTCTGCCATCGATGTCCTCGATCATCAGACGCCGAACTACCGCCAGGAGCGGCCCGGGTCTTAGGCCAGGGTGCCGGCGCGGCGGCCGATGACCATTCCCGCTGTCAGTCCTGACCCGCCGGGATAGTTGCCGCTGAACAGCCCGCCGAGCATCTCGCCGCAGGCATACAGTCCGGGAATCGGCGTACCGGACTCATCGAGCACGCGCCCGTGGGTATCGCCCTTCACACCGCCGAAGGTAAACGTGATCCCACACGTCACCGGATACGCGTAGTACGGCGCCACGTCGATCGCCGATGCCCAGTTGCTCTTGGGCGGTACGACGCCCGACCGACGCCCGTCCTTGATCGTCGGGTCGAGCCCCTTGCTCGTATCGATCGCCGCGTTGAACTCCGAGACCGTCTGCACGAACGACTCGACCGGCACGCCCATCCCCTCGGCCAGTTCCTCGAGCGAGTCGGCGACGATCGGCGCGATGCCGGGCATGTCGTACTCCTCGCTGCGCAGCATCGGGCGCAAGTCGGCATCAAACACCTGGTATGCAACGGATCCCGGCTGTTCCAAGATCACCTTGCCGTATTTGGCGTACGTGTAGTTGCGGAAGTCGGCGCCCTCGTCAAGGAAGCGGCGACCCTCGCTGTTGACGATGATGCCCAGCGGGTAGCTCTGGCGGGTCAACCGGTTGGTCAGCTCGCGGTTGCTCTCGTTGTCGGCGAAGCTCGCATCCCACTGCACGCTGTGACACGTCGACCAGTCACCACCGCGAGCCGCTCCGATCTCGAGCGCGGCGCGCAGCAGATCGCCGGTGTTGTACGGCGTACCGCGCACCTTCGCGTTCTCCCACCCGTCGCCAAGAAACTCCTTGCGCCACACCGGATCTGCCTCGAAACCGCCGCAGGCCAGGACGACCGACGCGGCGCGGACTTCCTCGTCCCCGACGCGTCCGCCGAACACCGCGCCGTTCTCGGTGAGCAGCCCGGTGACGCTCGCGCCGTACCGGACCTCGACGCCGAGTTCGCGCGCGACGCGGGTGTGGTCGGCGATGAGACCGACTCCCCCGTCGACGTTGCCGACGTGCAGCCCACCCCAGAAGAGGTAGCTTCCGTCGGGCCGCTCGTAGGCCTGCCGTTCGTACATCAACCGGTAGCGCAGCCCGAGGTCGTGCAGCCACTGCACCGTCTCGCGGCTCTCGGAAGCGACGACCTGAGCAAGCTCCGGATCGCCGCGCCCTTCGGTCACCTTTTCCAGGTCTGCCAGGAAGTCTTCGAGCGAGTACGGCGGAACCTCCGCACGTTCGTGCCGCTCGTCCGGCTCGATCAGCGAGCGAAGATCGTCCAGCCCGTCGTGCACCATGCGCGTCGCGCCCGCGGTGTAGTAGCTGTTGCCGCCCGCAGTCGCCTCGTCGCCCTTCTCCAGCAGCAGGACTCGTCGGCCACGCTCGGCCGCGGCATGTGCGGCTGCGAATCCGGCGTTGCCAGCGCCGACGACAACCACGTCGTACTCGCTCATCGCGCTCCATCCAGCCGGATCACGCGCTCGTCGCTTAACACCTCGTGACGTTCTGCGACGCGCGGGTCATGGCCCGGCACGATGACGCCATCGACGCCGGCCAGCTCGCGCAGCCGATCGAAGGCGAGATACATCGCGGGCAGCTCGTGCACGATCGCAAACGGCTTGTCCTGCTCGAAGTTCTCGTAGAAATGACTGGCATCGCTGGCAAGTACGACGGTGCGGCCGGGTTGGCGCACCCGCACGACCGTCATTCCGGGCGAATGGCCGCCCACCATGTGCAGTGACGTGGTGTCGTCGATCTCGACGTCTCCGTCGATGACGTTGACCCGCTGCCGCTCGATCAACTCGTCCAGCGCGTCGACGTCCGCGGTGCCGTGCAGCGACGGGTAGTCGCCTCGCGTCTTCACCAGCGGCAGGTGCCAGAACTCGACCTCACGCTGCTGCACCCACACCCGCGCGTTCGGGAAGGCGCGAAGGTGCCCCGTGTGGTCGTAGTGCAGGTGGGTCAGCACGAGGGTGTCGACCTCGTCGACCGTGATCCCGAGAAGTCCGAGCAGCTCGTCGGGATCGCCGAAATACTGGCGATCCCCGACGCGCATTGCCGAGACCTCTCTGGTGTAGCCCGCATCGATGACCGTCACTCCATCCGGACGGCTGATCACCCAGATGAAGTAGTCGATCGGATACGGCGCATCGCTGTCCGGATCATGTCCGTAGAAATGATCCGCACGCGTGCTGTCGGAACGCCGCGCATAGCGCAACGCGAAGACTCCATGCTGACGCTCACTCATAAATGCTCCTCTCGAACTTCAGCTCGGTGTCGGCCCACTGCTCCCACAGCGTCGCAATCGCCGAATAGTCCTGACGGGCCAGGCCATGTGCAAGCGCGATGTCGTAGACGCTCTGCGCAGCCTGCGTGGCAAACAGCGGTACGCCGGATGCCTGGCCGAGCGCGAGTGCGAGCGTGGAGTCCTTGCGCGCGGCGTCCATCGGCATGCCACCCTCGTAGTAGCCGCTTGCCATCCGCTCCATCACCCGGTGCGTGAGCGGCCGGATCAGCCCGCCGTCAGGACGGGCGAGCACGTCGGCGAGTTGCCCGAGATCGAGGCCCTGCGCCTTCGCCATCGCGAATGCCTCGACGAGCACCACCATCACGGCGTGCGCGACACCGTTGTTGACGACCTTGGCGGTCATCGCGGTGCCGAGGTCGCCGTACTGCTGGATGTTCGGCGCGATTGCCTGCAGCACCGGACGTACGCGGTCGATGTCGTCCGGCGGCCCGCCGACGAGCAGCGTCGCGGCGCCGTCGCGCATCTGCCCGACGCCGGACAGCACGGCCGCCTCGACGAAAGCGATCCCTTGTGCTGCAAGCACCTCGCCGCAGATGCGCACGTCACCGGGCAGCACGGTGCTCGTTTCGATAACCAAACTTCCCTGTGACAGCAGCGATCCGAGCGCATCGACCACGCTGCGACTTGCCGCCGGACTCGGTAACGACATGACGACCACGTCAAGGTCACGCAACTCGTCCAGCGACGAGGAGGTGCGCACCCGGTCGATCTCGTCGGCGAGCGCGCGCCGCTGCTCGTCGAGGTCGACCGCGATCACGTCGTACTCGCGCGCCAGCCTTCCGGCGATCTCGATGCCCATCTGACCGAGGCCGCACAGCCCCACGGTCGCTGTCATGGTGCTCCTCTCACGTCCGGATCTGAAACGGGTCGCGGACCTCGTCGGACAGGTCGATCAGCACGTTCTTGGTGCGCAGGTACTCCTCGATCGCCTCGATCCCCCGCTCGCGCCCGTAGCCGGACTTCTTCACGCCGCCGAACGGCGCCTGGGCCGCACTCTGGCGATAGGTGTTGACCCACACCGTTCCGCAGATCACCTCGCGGGCCACGCGGTGTGCGCGCGACAGATCGCGCGTCCAGATCCCCGCAGCCAAGCCGAAGTCGGTGCTGTTGGCAATCTCGACGGCCTCATGTTCCGTTCGGAACCGGATGACCGCGAGCACAGGACCGAAGACCTCCTCGCGGGCCAGCTCTGACTCGAGCGGTACGTCGGCGAAGACGGTCGGCTCAACGAAGTAGCCGCGGGTATCGCTCGGCGTACCGCCGCCGGCGACGAGCCGCGCGCCGTCGCGCTTGGCACCCTCGATCATCGACAGGATGCGGTCGCGCTGGCCAAGCGATGCCACCGGGCCCATGTGCGTCGTACTGCTCGATGGGTCACCCAGCACGATGGCGCGGACGCGTTCGGCGAGACGCTGCTCGATCTCGTCGGCGATCGACTCGTGCACCAGCAGCCGGCTTCCCGCGATGCAGGTCTGGCCGCCCGCCGCGAAGATCCCAGCGACCGCACCGACGACCGCGCGGTCCAGATCGGCGTCGGAGAAGATGATGTTGGCCGACTTCCCGCCCAGCTCGAGCGTCACCGGGGTCAGGTTCTCGGCCGCGAGCCGGGCGATCTGCTGGCCGACCGGGACCGACCCGGTGAAGCTGATCCGGCCGAGCCGCGGGTCGGTGACGAGCGCAGATCCGGCCTCCGCGCCGCCGGTCACTACATTGAGCACGCCGTCCGGGAACCCGGCTTCGGCCAGCAGATCGACAATGCGGACGGTGCTCAGTGGGGCCAGCTCGCTCGGCTTGATGACCACGGTGCAGCCCGCGGCGAGCGCCGGGGCGAGCTTGTTGGCCAGCAGCTGCATCGGCGAGTTCCATGCCGTGATCAGCGCCGCCACCCCGACCGGCTCCCGCGTCGTGTAGTCAAAAGTATCCCAGCTATCCATGGGAACCGTGCGGCCATGCAGCTTGTCCGCGAGGCCCGCGAAGAAGCGGTAGTTGCGCGCGGCGAAGTGCGCCTGCGACGTCGTCTCGCGCACCAGCTTGCCATTGTCGCGCGACTCCAGCGTGCCGATCTCGTCGGCGTACTCGTCGAGCAGGTCGGCGAACCGGTGCATCAGCCTGGCCCGCTCGAGCCCGCTCGTGCGTTGCCATCGCTCGTCGTACGCCGCCTGCGCCGCGCCCACCGCTTCGGAGATCTGCTGCGGCGTCGCGTCGGAGACGACCGCGATCACCTCCCCGGTCAGTGGTGAGTAGACGTCGATCGCGCGGTCGGGATCCACCGGCGGCCGCTCGCCGCCAATGGACATGCGGGCCTCATCCATCCGTGCTCCTTTCGACAACGTCAAGCGCCTTGCGCAGGTGGGGCAGGAACTCCGCCGGGTTCTCGGCCATCGGGAAGTGGCCCAGCCCCGGCATCGGCCAGAAGTGCGCGCCGCGGATGCGCTGCGCCGTACGCTCTGACATCTGCGGAGTGCAGGAGTAGTCGTACTCGCCGGTGAGCAGGACGACCGCGCACCTGCTGGTGTCGATCTGCGTGACCTTGTCGCGACCATCCCAGTCGCCGCTGTAGAAGTCGATGTCGCCGCGGAACGTGTTGAACCCGCCCTGCGAGTAGCCCCACCAGATGTCGTCCTTGAACCGCTGGGGGCTCTGCGGCGCCATCATCCCGTAAACCCATTCCGGGACGAAGAGTGACTCGTTGACGTAGGGGTCACGCGCCCACGGCTGGCGGCGCCCTTCGACGCGCTCGCTCGCCTCACACGCGATCACACCGCGCACGGCATCCGGTGTGCGGTAGGCGATCTCCAGACAGATTTCGCCACCCATCGACGACCCCGACACGATCACGTCGGTCAACCCGAGACGCTCGATCACGCCGATGATGGCGTCGGCGTACAGCTCGGTGGTCAAGGAGTAGCTGCCGATCGGGATGGGCAGGCGGTCGGATCGACCGTGGCCCGGAAGGTCGAAGGCGATCATCCGGTATCGCGACTGGAGGCCAGGGTCGCTGAGCATGCCGTGATACGTGCACCGACTGCGCGAAGGCGCGCTGGTCGCCCTCGACCTGACCGTCTCCGGTGCGCAGCACGCCGAAGAAGCTCTGGTACGGCGGGCGTGGCGTTGCGGCGAGCAGCTCAGCCCACACCGCCGGCGGCGCACATAACACGAACTCCGGCTCACCGTCGCTCAGTGCCGGCAGGCCGTCGTCGATATCCAGCACCAGGCGATCCGGCGCGCAGTCGAACGCGAAGGTGGTCTGCACGCCGGCACCGATCGACCGCAGCGCCTCATCGCCCGCGCACGAGGTCAGCCAGCGATCGCGGATGGCCGGATCGGTGAAGACATCGCTACCGGGCATCGCGCCCTCCAGGCTGTGAGACGGGACACCCCGACCCTACCCGGCGCCTGGTTGATACTTCGCACTACTCATGAAATGTCGACCTGCGGTGGAATCTGTACCGATAATCGCGCGATAGCGGTACCGGATCCACCGCAGGTGGGTATACCAGTGCGAGTACGTCGGACGACGGGGTTACGCCGCGGCCCAGTGCTCAGCGGTACGCCGGCGCATCAGCTCACGGAACTGCTCGGTGCTGCGCGCCAGCAGCTCGCCGGTCCCCCAGTCGAGGATGACGCCGTGCCGCCGGATCACGTCGAGCATGTTGAGCTCGCCCGCGCGATACGCAGCAGCGATCTCGGCAGGGTCGGCAGCGAGCCACCCCACGCGGTCGCGGCGAATCTGCTCGCGCAGGGCGCGCGTGGCCGGACGGTCGATCCGGTACTCCAGCAGGTCTCGGTCGACCTCCTCGATCACCACGCCGTAGTCGGCGGCCGCGCGGTCGATCGACACGTACTCGTCGATGACGTCCTCGAGCACCCGTTCCGGGTCGCGGTCGAGCGGGTCGCCGTACCCACCGCCGCCGGCCGACGGGCGGGTGAAGTGGTCGCCCGGCCCGACCGCGACGTTGGAGAACGCCGCGCCCAGGAACCGGCCGTCGGCACTCTCGCGGTTGAGCCACACGCCGTGCGGGGTCGAGGGCAGTCCTCCGGCGATCCCCCACGTCACCGATCGTGCACGGTCGCAGCAGTACGACATGACGGTCTTGTCGCAGTCGGTGAGGATGCCGCCCTTCTCCAGGCCGAAGCCGCCGCGGAACTCACCGGGGCCTCCGGAGTCGGTGACGATCCGGTGCACGGTGGTGATGACCGGCGAGAGCCGTTCCTGCCCCTCGACCGGCTGCACGGCAAGTCCGGCACCGAAGACCGGCGCCGTACCGCCGCTGCCATCCTTGGTCCGCCGACCGCCCCAGCCGCCGGCCATCCAGTCGTACCACATGAAGTACGGCGCCTCGTCCGTGCGCGCGTCGGTGCCCCCGATCAGCAGGTACTCCAGGTTGAACGCGCACGCCATCGCACGTTCGGGCATCACCTGCGACCACAGCTCGAAGATGCCGTTCATCAGCTTCTCGTAGGGACCGGAGCAGAAGCCGGATACCGCGGTCGGCCAGGCCGCGTTGACGACCGTTCCCTCCTCGCCGATGTCGGCCTGCACGACCCGGTAGAAGCCCGAGTTCAGCGGCACCTCGGGAAAGAACGTCTTGGTGCCGGCGTAGATCGCCGAATGCGTGGTGCCGTAGCCGGAGTTCAGGAAGCTCGCGACCGCCGGGGCGCTGCCAGCCAGGTCGTAGTGAATGCCCTCGTCGTCGATCGTCATCGAGATCTTGACCGGGATCAGCCGCTCGCCCTGGGCGGGGTCGGCGTCAAGGTAGTCGACCGTCTCCCAGGTGCCGGTCGGCAGCTCGGTGAGCCGGTGCCGCACCATGCGCTCGACGTAGTCCTGCGCACCCTGCATCGACGCGACCACCGCGTCCTTGCCGTACTTGTCAACCAGGCGCAGGATCTCGCGCTCGCACACGCCGGTCGCCTCGGACTGCGCGTGCAGGTCGCCCAGGCAGATCTCGGGAGCGCGCGTGTTGGAGACGAGCAGCTGCGCGACGTCGGCGATCAGCTCACCTTCGCGCCACACCCGCACCGGCGTGATCCGCAGCCCCTCCGAGAAGTGCTCGGTCGCGTTGACGTCGAACGAGCCGGGCACGTTGCCGCCGACGTCGGCCCAGTGACCCTTGTTCTGGGCGAAGCCGATGATCTCGCCGCCGACGAAGATCGGCCTGATGAAGCTGACATCGTTCATGTGGGTGCCGCCGCGGTACGGGTCGTTGACGGCAAACACGTCACCAGGGTTGATGTCCTTGCCGAACTGCTCGATCACCGCCTTGCACTGGAAGTGCAGGGTTCCGACGTGTACGGCGATGTCGCCGCTGCCCTGCATGACCGTGTTGCCCTCGGCATCGCACAGCGCGGAGGAGAAGTCGCGCGCGTAGATGACGAACGAGTAGCAGGTGCGCATGATCTGCTCGCTCATCAGATCGACCGCCGTGACGAACGCGTTCTTGAGCACCTCGAAGGTGACCGGGTCGACGCCGGGGACCTCCAGCGGCCGCGGCGTCGTACCCGTCGACGGTTGCGCCTTTTTCTCAGGCATATCTGGCATCTCAGTCCTCCAGGTGGATGCGGATGTTGTGCCACTCGTCGACCTCGGCTCGGGTGTCCGGGGGTACGACGGTCGTCGCGTCGAGCTGGTCGATCACCACCGGCCCCGTCAGCTTCACCCCCGCTGGCAGGTCGTCGTCGTCGGCGGGGGGCCGGAGGACGAGGCGCGACGGGTGTACGCCGACACCATCTCCTCGGCCGACGAGCACGGCTACGCGTCGGTGAAGCTGACGCGCGACGGCGTCGACGTGGAGACCTGGCCTCAGGCCACCGGCTGGACCGTCTAGCCCAAGACCTCGAGCGCGGCGGCGCGGGCCTCGGCGGCGCTGGCGGTCGCCAGCACCGCATCGGCGGCGCTGCGGCACTC
>ERZ500994.290-NODE-290-length-16311-cov-5.620386_pt1 | contig 16311 bp, 13 predicted proteins | sample MGYA00248878_ERZ500994 | MGnify/ENA primary metagenome ERZ500994 (study PRJEB25958, sample SAMN03398533) | human skin metagenome | study: EMG produced TPA metagenomics assembly of the Human Skin Microbiome Metagenome (human skin metagenome) data set. | reverse complement strand
ATCAGGTGAGCTATTATCTCGAACGTGCGCGCGTGGCCGCCCGCGCCGGCGCGATCGGCGCCGCGACCGATGTCGCGCCCTTGATCGAGCGGCTGCTGCGGACGTTCCGCAAGATCTATCCTGATCGTCTGCTGGAGACCGTTCCTGCCGAGACCGCGCGCTTCCTGGGCGAGAAGCAGGATCTCGAGGAGATGGTCGGCAATCTACTCGACAATGCCTGCAAATGGGCGCGCGAACGCGTCACCGTCACAGTTGCCTCGGAAACGGCGGCGGCCGGACGGGTCAACATCGTGATTCATATCGACGACGACGGACCTGGACTCGCGTCGGAACTTCGCGCCGAAGCAATGAAACGCGGGCGGCGGCTCGACGAGACGAAGCCCGGATCGGGGCTCGGCCTGTCGATCGTCGGCGATCTGGCCGCCGCTTATCGCGGGGAATTCACCCTGGACGCCAGCGCGCTCGGTGGCTTGCGCGCCACCCTGCGGTTGCCCGGTGCAGCCGGATAGGCCAGTCTCGGCGCTCCTTCATACGAGACACGCTTGGCCGAACCTCTCTATTCCGACACGGTCCACAAGAATTGGATCGATTATAACGGCCACATGAATGACGCGTATTATGCGCTCGTCTTCAGCCGCACGCTCGACCGTCTGATGGCGAAGCTCGGCCTGCAGCAGGATGGGCGCACGCCGGACAGTCCGACGATCTACACGCTTACGGCGACGATTCATTTTCTCGCGGAACTGCACGAGGGCGAACGCTTCGCGGCGGAAGCGCGTATTCTCGCCCACGATGCGAAGCGGCTGCATCTGTGGGCGGACCTGTTTGGGGCGGACGGCCGACTCGCCGCTTCCAGCGAGCAGGTTTTTCTCTGCGTGGACCAGTCGGGGGGCAAACCGCGCGCCGCGCCGTTTCCGCCGGAGGCACTCGCCAGGATCGAACGCATCGAGGCGGAACGCGCAAGCGAACCGATGCCGGCGCGGACCGGGCAGGGCATCAGCCTGGCGAAACGGCCGCAAGGCTGATTGCAGCGAAACCCCGGGCAATCATAAGCCCGCACATGGTCATTTCGATCGCTGGCAGCCGTCGCTCGCCAGGCCGGTCGACGGCTGCTCTCTCCGTCTTTCGATATATCCGGATGCCCTTGAATATTGCGCCGCTTCGATTAGGGTCCGGCCGTTCCGCACGTCCTAACGACGGCGGTGATTGCGGGAGGTTGCGTGGCCGAGGACATCATCCTCGAAACGGAAGGCTTGACCAAGCAGTTCGCGGGTTTCACGGCGGTAAAGGACGTATCGTTGCGCGTACGGCGCGGATCGATCCACGCGCTGATCGGGCCGAACGGAGCGGGCAAGACCACCTGTTTCAACCTCCTCACGAAGTTTCTCGAGCCGACGCGCGGGCGGATCACCTTCAAGGGACAGGACATCACGGCGATGAAGCCGGCGGATATCGCCAGGCTCGGCGTCGTGCGGTCGTTCCAGATTTCCGCCGTCTTTCCGCATCTCACGGCGCTCGAGAACGTGCGTGTCGCGCTTCAGCGCGCGCGCGGCAATTCCTTCGATTTCTGGCGTTCGAAAAAGGTGCTCAACGCACTCAACGGACGCGCCCGCGCGCTTCTCGAAGATGTCGGTCTGACGGAATTCGTCGATACGATCGCCGTGGAAATGCCCTACGGCCGCAAGCGCGCACTGGAGATCGCCACCACGCTCGCGCTCGATCCGGAGATGATGCTGCTCGACGAACCGATGGCCGGCATGGGCCACGAGGACATCGACAGGGTCGCGGCGCTCATCAAGCGCGTGTCGGCCAACCGCACGATCCTGATGGTCGAGCACAATCTGAACGTCGTCGCCAACCTGTCCGATACGATCACCGTTCTCACGCGGGGGCAGGTGCTGGCCGAGGGGCCCTATTCGGTGGTGACGAAAAATCCGGAAGTCCAGCAGGCCTATATGGGAGCGGGTCATGCTTGACGCGACACGGCCCCAGCTCACGCTCTCCGGCCTGCAGGCCTGGTACGGAGAATCGCACATCCTCCATGGCGTCGATTTCGTGGTCCGGCCCGGCGAGGTCGTCTGTCTCCTGGGCCGAAACGGCGCCGGCAAGACGACGACGCTCAAATCGATCATGGGCATCGTCGGCAAACGGTCCGGCAGCGTCGTCTTCGAGGGAACCGAAACGATCAAGATGTCGTCCGACAGGATCGCGCGCCTTGGCGTCGCCCTGTGTCCGGAAGAACGCGCGATCTTCTCGAGCCTGAACGTCGAGGAGAACCTGATGCTGCCGCCGCAGGTGAAGCCCGGCGGCCTCCCGCGCGAGCAGATCTTCGAACTGTTCCCGAATCTGAAGGAACGGCTGTCGAGCCAGGGCACGAAACTGTCCGGCGGCGAACAGCAGATGCTGGCGATCGCGCGCATCCTGCGCACCGGCGCGCAGTTCCTGATGCTGGACGAGCCGACGGAAGGCCTTGCGCCCGTCATCATCCAGCAGATCGGGGTGACGATCCGCAAACTGAAGGAACAGGGCTTCACGATCCTGCTCGTCGAACAGAATTTCCGTTTCGCGTCGACCGTCGCGGATCGCTACTACGTCATGGAACACGGCCAGATCATCGATTCGTTCGCCACGAGCGAACTCGAAGGCCGGATGGAACGGCTGCACGAGGTGCTCGGTGTCTGACGTCCGTTCCGTTCCCCTCAATCGCGGAGACGCGTCGTGATCTTCGGCATTTCCTCGCAGGCGCTGCTGGGCCAGCTTCTGCTCGGCCTCATCAACGGCGCCTTCTACGCGCTGCTCAGTCTCGGCCTTGCCGTCATCTTCGGCATGCTGAACATCATCAATTTTGCGCATGGCGCGCTCTACATGATGGGCGCGTTCGTCGCCTATTTCCTGCTCAATCTCGTGGGCATCGGCTATTGGCCCGCATTGATCCTCACGCCGATCATCGTCGGCGCGTTCGGCGTCGTCATCGAGCGTACGATGCTGCAGCGGCTCGCGGGCCTGGACCATCTCTACGGCCTGCTGCTGACCTTCGGCCTCGCACTCATCATCCAGGGCCTGTTCCAGAACTATTTCGGTTCGTCCGGCCTTCCCTATGCGATTCCGCCGAGCCTCTCGGGCGGCAAGAATCTTGGCTTCATGTTCCTGCCGAACTATCGCGCCTGGGTCATCGTCTTCTCGCTCGTCGTCTGTCTGGCGACATGGTTCGTGATCGAAAAGACCAAGATCGGCGCCTATCTTCGCGCCGCGACTGAAAATCCGACGATCGTCCGGGCCTTCGGCATCAACGTTCCCCTGATGATCACGCTGACCTACGGCTTCGGCGTCGCGCTTGCCGCCCTCGCCGGCGTGCTCGCCGCGCCGATCAATCAGGTCAGGCCCCTGATGGGCGCGGACTTCATCATCGTCGTCTTCGCCGTCGTCGTGATCGGCGGCATGGGGTCGATCATGGGCTCCATCGTCACCGGGTTCATGCTGGGCCTGGTCGAAGGGCTGACGAAGGTCTTCTATCCCGAAGCGTCGAACACCGTGGTTTTCGTCATCATGGCGATCGTGCTTCTCATCAAACCCGCCGGTCTGTTCGGAAGGACCGCCTGACATGACGCAGATCGACACCAGCGCCGCCGACAGCGCGGGCGAGGGCGTGGCCGCCGCGGATACGCTGCACCGCCAATCCAGGGACGAAATGGTCGCTTTCGCGATCATGGTGGCGCTTTTCCTCGCCGCGCCGCTCTTCATCTATCCGTTCTTCATGATGCAGGCCCTGTGTTTCGCGCTCTTCGCCTGCGCCTTCAACCTGCTGATCGGTTATGTAGGCCTGCTGTCCTTCGGACACGCGATGTTCCTGGGATCGGCCGGGTATTTTTCCGCGCATATTGCGAAGGTCTGGGGATGGCCGCCGGAACTTGCGATCATTCTTGGCGCGCTCGGCGCGGGCGCGATCGGCGTCGTGACCGGGGCCCTCGCGATCCGGCGGCAGGGCATCTATTTCTCGATGATCACGCTCGCCCTGTCGCAGATGGTCTATTTCTTCTTCCTGCAAGCGCCGTTCACCCATGGCGAGGACGGCATTCAGGGCGTTCCGCAGGGCCGGATGTTCGGCTTCATCGACCTGTCGAACCAGATGACGCTTTATTACGTCGTGCTGGCGATCTTCCTTCTCGGCTTTCTCGCGATCCATCGCGTCATCAACTCGCCGTTCGGGGAAGTCCTGAAGTCCGTGCGTGAGAACGAGCCGCGCGCCATCTCGCTCGGCTACAAGACCGACCGGTACAAGCTCATCGCCTTCGTGCTGTCCGCCACGCTGGTCGGCCTCGCGGGCGCGACGAAATCGATCGTCGCGCAGAACGCGTCGCTGACCGACGTCCATTGGGCGATGTCGGGCGAAGTCGTCCTGATGGCGCTGATCGGCGGGCTTGGCACGATCTTCGGGCCCGTCGTCGGCGCCTTCGTGATCGTGTTCATGCAGAACTACCTTGCCTCGTTCGGGCAATGGGTCACGGTTATCCAGGGCGTGATCTTTGTCGCCTGCGTGCTGGCGTTCCGGCGCGGCATCGTCGGCGAGATCGCCCACCGCTTCAAACGCTCGCTGTAGGGCGCGGTCTATTTCGCAACCGGGCCGCCTTTATCTTCAGGCGGCTTGATCACCGGCATCGACTGAGGTGTCGGCGGCGCGGGTTTCGCCATTCCGGGATCGATATGCTCCGGCGGCTTGATCACGCCGCCGGTCTGCCCGAGCTTTTCCGTCAGGTTACCGCCCGCGCCATCCGTCCCCGGCGAGGACGGTGTTTTCTCGGGGATCGTCTGCGGGCTTCCTGGTGCGGCGGGCGGCGTTGCCGGCGGCTGGGTCTGCTGATTTTGCGCGCGACCCGTTGCGGCGCCTGCAACCATTGCGCCGACAATCACCGCGATCTTCAGTCTCAGCGCGATCCCCGGACCTGGACTAGACATGCGATCTCCCCACAGCGATTGCGCCTGATGGCGCGACCGTCGTCATGAGGAGGGCGAACGCTCAGACCGGAGCGCGGTTCCGGTGCGGCAGCGCTGCTGCGACAGGAACGGCCGCGAGACCCGGCGCATTCAGATGCGCGCTTTCGGCCTCCGCCTCCATGCGCGCCTCGAACAGAGCTTCCTGTTTCCGCATGATGCGCCAGCCGATCACAAGGCCGACGATCGCGAGCGCCAGGCCGCAGAGGCCCAGCGGACCGGCGATCCGGTGCATGGCGTCGCCGAAAACGAAGCCGCCGATACCGAAAATCGTCGCCCAGATGATGCCGCCGGCCGCGTTGAAGACGAGGAACGACTTCCAGGAATAGCGGTTCGCGCCGGCCAGAACGGCGGCGAAGATACGCAGCACCGCGATGAAGCGCCCGAAGAACACGATCTTCGCGCCGTGTTTCGCGAACATGTGCTGTCCGAATCGCAAGCGCTTCTCGTCGAGCCCGACGATCTTTCCGTAGCGCGCGACAAGCGGCATGCCGTATCGCCGGCCAAGGACGAAGCCGATATTGTCGCCGATGATCGCGGCGCTGGCCGCCACGGCGATGACGACGGGGATTTCGAAATGCCCGGTCATGCCCGCATAGACGGCAGCAAGGACAAGGGCGGTCTCGCCGGGTAGGGGGAGGCCGGCGCTTTCGAGCATGACGATCACGAAAACGGCGATGAGACCGTATTCGAGGATCAGGGGCTGAATGGCGGAATAGAACATCGGTCAGGCTGCGGTAGCGTTCCGGGACAAGGCGTTTACCGCCCGTTCGGCACATCCATCCGGCAGCGCAAGCTCCTCATGAATTTCTAGCCGGCCACCAGAAACCCGGCGATCAAGGCAATTATGAGAAGAGCGTCGCCGACAGGTGCTGCGATTTGGTGAATGACGTAGCGGAATGCAACGGTGCGGACAGTCCGTTCAGGCCCCGCGTTTCGCCAGAATGCCCTCTGCGCGAGACAGGGCGGCCTCGATGAAGCTGTCGCTGGCGCCTCGGGCGCGGGCGGGATCGGTGAGGGCCGCGATCTCGCCCCGGGACAGGGCGCCCGCCACGACCATATCCTGCGCCAGGGCTTCGGCCAGAGGGATGCCCGCTGCCACGGCCGCCTTCGCCGCGCGTTCCACAGCCGCGTGGCCGGCCGTCTTGCCGAGCTTGGGGCCCAGTGCGAGCGAGACAGTTTCGGTCATCGGCAGGCCCTGGAGCGCCGCGAGATTTGCACTCATCCGGGTCGGATCGACGTCGAGGCCTTCCAGAGTGTCCGCCATTGCGGCGACCGCGCCCGCCGTACAGCCAAGCAGGGCTGGCCAGACCGCCCATTCCGCCTGCCACGGCCCGAGGGCGCGTTCGTGCTCCTCGACGAGCCCGGCCAGCAGCGTTGCGGCGAGGCCCGGCGCGCGCGTCGCATTGGCCAGCGCCACCATGCAGCGCACGGGATTGCGCTTGTGCGGCATGGCGGACGAGCCGCCGCGCCCTTCGCCTGCCGGCTCGGAAACCTCCCCCAATTCGAACTGCATCATCAGCGAAATGTCGCGCGCGATCTTGCCCGCGTGGCCGCAGGCGATCGCGAGCGCGGCGCCTAGTCCGGCCATCGCGCCGCGCCGCGCCTGCCAGGGCAGGGGCGGGCAGGGCAGATCGAGTTCCCCCGCGAGGGCGGCCGCGACGCCGGGCCCTTTGTCGCCGAGCGATCCAAGCGATCCGGCAGCGCCGCCGAACTGCAACGCCAGAGCCTGCCCCGCATCGCGTTCGATCCGCTCCAGGGCATCGACCGCGCCGGCGAGCCATTGCGCGGCCTTGAGACCGAACGGAATTGGCGTCGCGGGCTGGAGAAGCGTGCGGGCGAGCATCGACGTGTTGCGGTGCGTTCGCGCCAGCGTTGCCGCCGCGCCGATCAGACGACGAGCATCGGCGGCTATGCTGACGACCGCCTCGCGGATTTGCAGCACATGCGCGGTGTCGATGGCGTCCTGGCTGGTCGCGCCGAAATGGACGAACCCGGACGCTGCCGACGCCGACGCGGCGACGTGGCGTGTGAGGAGTTTTACGAACGGGACGATGATCGTGCCGGCTTTTGCGGCATCCGCGAACAGGGTCGCGCGTTCCGGGCCTCCGGGAATCGTGAACGCCGCGAGCGTATCCGAAATCGCGGTGGCCGCGTCGGGCGCGATGACCCCTGTCGCGCCTTCGGCTCGCGCCAGCGCGGCTTCGAAGGATACGAGCGCGGCGAGATGCCGGTCGTCCGACATCACCCGCGTGACGGCCGGCGTCGAGAACATTGCGTCCGAGAGCGTGTCGGTCGAGGGCATGTGCGTCATCAACCCCGCTGCTCGAGAAGCGTCAAGGACGGCTGGCCGTTCCGCGATCGGCCCCTATCATAGCTGCAATCTGAAAATCGCGAGCGGATCCATGTCGAAAGCCCTCACCGAAGCGCAGATCGCCGAACGTCTCGCGGGCCTGCCACACTGGCGGTTCGCGGACGGCACGATCCGCCGCACCTGGAAGACATCCGGCTGGAAAGCGACTCTGATGGCGGCCAACGCTGTCGGTCATCTCGCCGAACTCGCCTGGCATCATCCGGAGATCGCGGCGACCTACGGATCACTGGAAGTGCGTCTCAACACGCATGACGCGAAGGGGGTGACGGACAAGGATTTCGCGCTCGCGGCGAAGATCGACGAAGTCCTCGACTGGCGTCCGCAAAACGACGGCGGACCGCTCGACGGGATCCCGCCGGACGACAAGACCGCCGCCTATTTCAAGGCAGGCTAGGCGGCAAAGGCCTTCTCGACCCCAAGTCCCGCCGGGATCACCCGATCGTCGGTGTTCCGCGCGCCCATCATCATGAAGCCTGCGTGCAGCGGTCCCACATCCGGCAGGGGCAGCGACAGGCCGCAGCAATCGAAAAGATTGAACTGCGTCGTATTGCGCAGCGCGAGCAGATTCGTGCGCGAGAAGAGGTCGTCGTCGGCCTCGAGTTCTGCGATCACCGGCGCGAAGATCGGGGAGGTCGGAAGGACGACCGCATCGTACGGTGTGAACGCGCGCGTCGCGGCGGCGATCGCTTGTGTCCGCAGACGCAGCATACGCGCAAAGCTCGCACCGTTCAGCGATGAGAAATCACGCGTACGCTTCACGACCCGGCGGTCGATCTTCTCGGGCGACGCGGCCAGCACGTCGGCATGGAGGTCGGCGCATTCGACGGCGATGATCGACCCGATCGCCGCAATGGCGTCGTTGATCGCGAGCAGCGGGCGGATGTCGAGGTCGACAATGCGCGCGCCCGCCGCGGACAGTCGCGACAGCGTCGCATCGAAGGCGCGCTCGATCTTCGGATCGAGTCCCGCCAGAAGCGGACCGCGCGCGACGGCCAGCACGAGATGTTCGACAGGCTTCGCGCCGGACACGCGTTGCGGCTCGGCGGCGAGAATGCTGTCCGTCACCGAGCAGAGAGCCAGGGTCTTGGCGAGCGGTCCGACGGAATCGAGCGAGAGCGACAGCGGCGTCGCGCCGTCGCGGGGCACGCGCGCCTGGGTCGGTTTGAAACCCGTCACCCCGCAGAAGGCCGCCGGCAACCGGACGGAGCCGCCCGTGTCGGAGCCGATGGCGATGTCGCAAAAACCGTCCGCCGTTGCGACCGCCGCGCCGGACGACGATCCGCCGGGGGCGCGGGAGCGATCGGCCGGATTACCGGGCGTTCCGTAATGCGGATTGATGCCGATGCCGGAAAAGGCGAGTTCGGTCATATTTGTGCGCCCGACGATCACGGCGCCGGCGGCGCGCAGGCGCGAAACGATCGGGGCGTCGGCTTCGGCCGGCGGGGCGTCTGCATAGACGATCGTTCCCGCCCGCGTGGTTTCGCCCGCGACGTCGAAGAGATCCTTGATCGCGACGACCAGCCCGTCGATGGGCGAAAGGCGCTGGCCGAACCGCGCCCGCGCGTCGGCGGCGTCAGCGGCCGCCCGTGCTTCGTCTGCATAGACTTTCGTGAACGCGCGCGCGCCCTCGCCGGCCGGGTCGGCGATGGCGGACAGCATGCCTTCGAGACGATCGCGGCTGGTCACGCGCGTCACCACGCGCCCGTGTTCTGCATGGACGCCCATGGTTCGGCGGGCGGCTTCGGTTCGCCTTTCTGCAGCAGTTCGATCGAGATGCCGTCCGGGGAACGGATGAAGGCCATGTAGCCGTCGCGTGGCGGTCGGTTGATCGTGACGCCGGCCTTCATCAGGCGGTCGCACAGATCGTAGATGTCGTCGACCCGGTAGGCGAGGTGGCCGAAATTCCGGCCGCCCTTGTACTCTTCCGGATCCCAATTGTATGTGAGTTCCAGCAGCGGCGCCCGATCCTTTTCGGCGCGGGCAATGTCGTCCGGCGCGGCGAGAAACACGAGGGTGAAACGACCCTTCTCGTTGTCGATGCGCCGAACTTCCCTGAGACCGAACTTGTCGCAGTAGAAATCGAGCGCCTTGTCGAGATCGGCGACCCTGACCATCGTATGGAGATATTGCACGTGACGGCTCCGTTGTTCGTTCGCCTGTGCCCCTTGATTCCGGTGTTATCGGACATGCGGGCCGGTCAAGGCAACGACGCCGCATGGCGAATGTGAGCGGGACGGCGCGTTCATGGCCAGCGATCACGATCTCAAGCACGGCGCTGCGCTGGGCTCCGTCGCCGCCAGCGGCATGCTGGCGCTCGTCAAACTGGCCGCCGGTCTTGTCTCCGGCTCGCTCGCGCTTCTGTCCGAGGCGGCGCATGGCGCGGTCGATACGGGCGCCACGCTCGTAACGTTCTTCGCCGTCCGCATGTCGGGCAAGCCGGCCGACGAGGACCACCATTTCGGTCACGGGAAGGTCGAGGCGCTTGCGGCTCTGTTCCAGGTCTTCCTCCTTCTCAACGTCGCCCTGTTCGTCGTAATCGAGGCGGTGCGCAGGCTGCGCTCCGACCATATCGATGTCGAATTGTCCGTCTGGGTCTTCGCGGTTCTGGCGCTGTCGATCGGCGTCGATCTGGTTCGCTGGCGGGGATTGCGCCGGATCGCGAACGAGACCCATAGCGAAGCGCTGGCGGCGGACGCCGTTCATTTTTCGAGCGATCTCGTCGCGTCGCTGATCGTCGTGGCGGGCCTTGTCGCCTATGCGGCGGGGTGGCAGCGCGCCGACGCCTATGCCTCGCTCGGTGTCGCGGCGTCGATCGCGCTGGCGGCCGTTCAGCTTGCGCGCGAAACGGTTGGCACCCTGCTCGACAAGGCGCCCGACGGACTGGCGCCGCGCCTGCGGGAAATCGCCCGGAGGGTTCCGGGCGTCATCGATGTCGGGGATATCCGGCTTCGCCGGATCGGCGGCCGTGTCGTCGGCGACATGACAGTGGGCGTCGCGCGCACTCTCCCTTCCGAGCGCATCCTCGCCATCCAGCAGGACGTCCGCGCGGCGGTGAGCGCCGAGGAAGATGGCCTCGACATTTCCGTGTCCGCCGTTCCCCGTGTGCTCGACCACGAGACGCTTCTCGAGCGCGTCCTGCTGGTCGCGGCGCACCGCCGCCTTCCGATCCATCACGTGACGATCCAGCGCGTTGCGGGGCAGACGTCCGTCAGCTTCGATGTCGAACTCGACGGATCGATGACGCATGGCAGGGCCCACGAAATCGCGACCGCTCTCGAGAATGCCGTCCGCGCGGAGATCGGCATCGATGTCGAAGTCGAGTCGCATATCGAGCCGCTGATCGTCGATGAACTGGAAGGCCATGACGAGCCGCCGGAGCGGGTCGCCGCGATCGCACGGCAACTGACGGAGTCAGCGGAGCGCGACGGCGTCGTATTCGATATCCACAAGGTCCGCGCACGACGGTGCCGGGACGGTCTCGTCGTCAACTACCACTGCCGCATCGATCCCTCGCGAACGGTCAGCGAAGCCCACGACCATGTCGATGCGATGGAACATGCCGTGCGCGTGAGCGATCCCGAGATCATACGGCTGGTCGGACATGCCGAACCGCCACGGGTCGGCACAGTTCAGCATCAATAGTTCGTTCACGTGTTGTTCTTGTTTTGCGGTGTATTTTAATTTCGTCTGTTCATCTCTGCTTAATCTTCTGGACAAAGCGGCCCTCCGAGATTCAGATGGACATGATTCGGGCGGCGATGCGGCACATGGCCTCCTGATCACCGAATAGATCGAGGGGCCGTCGATGGCGCGTGCAAACGCTGCCCACGTATTCATGCGCGTGGATAAATCGACGGACATTCCGAGCGTTTTCGAACTCGCGCGTCCCTTCCCCGCTCTCAAGCGGCACGAACCGCTGCTGCGGCGCGGAGCCCTCGCGGCCTTCCTGCTTTTCATGGCGTCGCTCGCGTTCGCCACCGCCGTCCTCGTAATGCAAAGCCATGACGACGTCCTCTCGGATGCGATCGACGACCTGGACATGCTGACGACGACGGCGGCGCGCACGATCTCGCTCAATCCCGGCGACGAACGCGATCCTGTCGCCGTTCTGGCGGCGCTCCTTCCGGCGCGTCTCTTTGCACGCGGCCGCCAGATCCATGTTGCGGACCGGTTCGGCACGATCGTCGCGTCGCTCCCTCCCGGCGTCGCCTCTCCCAAAACGATGTCCGATCTTCTCGATCCGGCGCATCCGCTCATCGTGCTCGCCGACAAGGCAGGCGTGATGCGCATCACGATAGGCGGCAACGTCGAGGCGCTGGCCAGCGTCCGTAATCTCGATGGCCGCTTCGGACAGGTCGCGATGATCTATCCGCTGTCCGACGCTCTCGCGGACTGGCGCGCCATGGCGATGCGTGCGGCGTTGCTTCTTGGTTCGACCTCGATACTCCTGCTCGGAATCGCCGCCGCCTACTGGTGGCAGGCCGAACGATCCGCGCAGGCCGAAGACGATGCCGAAGCGCTGCGACGACGGATCGACACGGCGCTGAGCCGCGGCCGATGCGGGTTGTGGGATTGGGATATCGCGCGTGGCCGCATCTACTGGTCGCCGTCGATGTACGACATGCTCGGCATGCCGGCCGACACGAACTACATGTCGTTCGGCGAATTGCGGCAACTCATCCACCCTTCCGACAGCGATTTCGGTGCCATAGCGGAAGAGCTTGCTTCATCCGCCATGCAGTCGATCGATCATATGTTCCGCATCCGGAATGCGAATGGCGATTGGGTATGGCTGCGCGCCCGGGCGGAAATCATCGGCGGCGCGAAGGACGAGGGTCGGCATCTTGTCGGGATCGCCATCGACGTCACGGAGCAGCATCAGCTCGAGGAGCGGACCGCCGTTCACGATGCCCGTCTTCGCGACGCGATCGAGACGATCTCGGAGGCCTTCGTTCTGTGGGACGCCGACAATTGCCTCGCGCTGTGCAATTCGAAGTTCCGGATGCTGCACGGCATTCCGCGCGATGCGTCGATCGTCGGCCTGCCGTATCTTCAGGTCATGTCGACCGGCGCGCCGCCGCTGATCCGGTCCCAGGCCCCGGTGAACGAACGGGCCGGTGCACGGGGTCACACCTACGAAGCGCAACTCGCCGACGGGCGCTGGCTGCAGGTCAACGAGCGTCGGACCAGCGACGGCGGTTATGTTTCCGTCGGCACCGACATCACCGCGCTGAAACGTCACGAAGAACAATTGATGGATTCCGAACGTCGTCTGATGGCGAGCGTCGCAGATCTGCGGCGGCACAAGCACATGCTTGAGTTACAGACTCAGGAGCTTGCCGTTCTCGCCGAACGCTATCTCGACGAAAAAGGAAATGCGGAGCAGGCGAGCCGCGCAAAATCAGAGTTCCTCGCCAATATGAGCCATGAACTGCGCACGCCACTCAATGCGATCCTCGGCTTCTCGGAGATGATGGAGGCGCAGGTTTTTGGGGCGCTCGGTTCGGACCGCTACGTGGAATATTGCAAGCATATTCGCGGAAGCGGCGAAAAGCTTCTCGCGATCATCACCGACGTTCTCGACATGTCGCGGCTCGATGCCGGCCAGATGGAGATGGATCGCTCGGTCTTCCCGATGACGGACGTGCTGGTCGATTCCCTGCGGGGGATCGCCGCGCTGGCGCAGGAAAAGCGCATTGCCGTCGTCCGGAAGGTCGAGCCCGCCGTCCTGTGCCACGGCGACCAGATTGCGGTGGCGCGCTCGGTCGCAACGATCCTGCGCAACGCCGTCAAGTTCACGCCCTCCGACGGGCGGATCGCAGTGCGCCTGCGCGGCGGGAATGCGAAATGCATTGTCACGATCGCGGACACGGGCTGCGGCGTGCCGGCCGATTGCATCGAGCGGATCGGTCGGCCATTCGAGCAGTTCGCGCCGCATATGCAGGACGGTATGAAGGGATCGGGCCTCGGCCTCGCGATCGCGAGTTCGCTGATCAAGCTGCATGGCGGCGAGATGCGCATCCGCTCGACGGAAGGACGCGGCACCGTCGTGCGCATCTGCCTTCCGTCGATCGCGGCCTGACTCAGGCCGGCGTCGACCCGACGATCTTGCGAAAGACCTCCTGCACGACCGCCGATCGCTGGCCGATCGCATCATCGAGCGCGGCTGCATCGGGGAAGCCAGCGCCTGTTGCGATAAGTCGCCGGACGGTCGCGGACGCCTTGCTCATCGGCGCATCCGCCGGAAGCGCCAGTCGCTGCATCTGGACGACGTCCGAATAGAGACGATGCGCCGCGAGCAATTCCTCGGCGATATCGGGCGGCAGAATCTTTTCGTCTTTCGCGACGGCGATCACGTCGCAGGTCGCGGTCCGGATGAGAGACGGATGCGTGGCCGCATGCCGCAGGATCAGGAACTGCGCGACGAATTCAATGTCGATGAGGCCACCGCGAAAGGTCTTGAGATCGTCGCGGTCGGACTGGCCTTTTGCCTGCGCGATGCGGCCGCGCATGTCGGCGATGTCGGCAGCAAGGCCCGGCGCGGGTGGTCGCGTCAGGATCGCGCGGATCTGCTCGAGGATCACGTCCTGAAACGCGGCATCGCCTGCGATCGGGCGCGCCCGGCACAGGCTCATGCGTTCCCACGTTTCGGCTTCGCTGGCATGATAGGCGGAGAATGCGTCGAAGCGCACGGCAAGCGGACCTTGCGTGCCCCAGGGCCGCAGGCGCAGGTCGATTTCGTACAGGCGGCCCTCGCGCGTCGGTGCGGTCAGCGCGGCGATCAGCCTTTGCGTCAGCCGCGCCGCGTAGAGCGACGCGGCGAGAGGACGGCGGCCGTCCGACATCGCATCGTCGTCGGCCTGATAGACGATCATGAGATCGAGGTCAGAGGCGGCCGTCATTTCGCGCGAGCCGAGCTTGCCGAGCCCTAGAATCGCAATGCGCATGCCCTCGATCAAGCCATGTTCGCGCGCGAAGACTTTTGAGACATGTCGCAGTGCGGCTTCGACCAGCGCCGTCGCGAGACCGGAATAGGCCGGCCCCGCGTCGCGCGGCTCGATCGTCCGCGACAGCACGCGTACGCCAATGACGAACTGGCTTTCGCGCGCCACGAGGCGGCAGCGGTCGAGAAATTCCTCCGTGCTGTCCAGCGCCGAGAGCCCCGCCACATCCGTCGCGAAAGCCGCTTCGTCGTAACGGATGCCGAACGACCTCTGGTCGATGACGGCGTCGAGCACATGCGGCGTCGCCGTGACGATGTCCGTGAGGCGCGGCGCGGCGCCGAGGATGTCGCCGAAGAGAACACGCAGCGGTGCGCTCGACCGCAGCACGGAGAACAGCTCCGTCGCAGCCGGCATGCGCGCGAGCGCGGCGTCGAAGGCCGCGACCGCGCCGTCCGGGTCGCCGCATTTCGCGAAGGACTGCAGCAGCGCGGGAACGAGATCGGTCAGAACCTCGCGCGCGCGGGCGGACCGCACCGCCGGGCGATGGCCGAAATGCCAGCCACGGATGGTCTCGGTGACACCGGAAGGTTGCTTGTAGCCGAGCGCCCGCAGCGTTTCGATCGTCGCCGGATCGTCCTCGGTGCCGGTGAAAACGAGATCGCCGACGCTGGCGTCGAGTCCGGGCGCATGTTCGAACAGACGCGAATAGTGCTTCTCGACCTTCCGGAAATGTCCGGTGATCCAGGTGGAGAAAGATTTCGTCGTCGCGAATCCGCAGAATCTGGCGAAGCGCTCGAGCGTCTCGGGATCGGACGGCAGGCGCTGCGTCTGCTCGTCCGCGATCATCTGCAGGCGATGTTCAACCGTTCGCAGGGCGACATAGGCCTCCGACAGTTCGATGCGCGCCTCTTCCGTGACCCAGCCGTCTGTCGCGAGCTGGTCGAGCATGGCGAGCGTCTGGCGGCCGCGCATCTCCGGGCGGCGGCCGCCGAAGATCAGCTGCTGGGTCTGCACGAAAAATTCGATCTCGCGGATGCCGCCACGACCGAGCTTGACGTCGTGGCCCGGCACGACGACCTCGGCGAAGCCGCGCACCGCGTGGATCTGCCGCTTCATCGCGTGAATGTCGGCGATCGCGGCATAGTCGAAATAGCGGCGCCAGACGAAGGGGACGAGTTCCTTGAGGAATGCGTCGCCAAGCTGCGCCGATCCGGCAATGGGGCGCGCCTTGATGAAGGCGGCGCGCTCCCAGTTCTGCCCCAGCGTCTCATAGTAGGAGAGCGCCGCCGGGACCGACACTGCGACGGGCGTGGAGCCGGGGTCGGGCCGCAGCCGCAGATCGACGCGCGCGACATAGCCGTCTTCGGTCCGGTCCGAGAGAAGCCGGGATAGTCCCTGCGTGATCCGCACGAAGACAGGGCCGGGCTCGGCCCCTTCGGGGAGCGGCGCGTGGCCGGCCTCGTAGAAGACGACGAGGTCGATGTCGCTCGAATAGTTGAGTTCGCCCGCGCCGAGTTTTCCGAGCCCGAGCACGATCAGGCCGCAACCCGTTGCGGGGTCGGTCTCGGGTTTCAGCCGCCCTTTGCGGGCGGCGTCGCGGATCAGGAAATCGAGTCCGCAGGCGACAAAGGTTTCGGCGGCGGAAGACAGCGCCTCCGTCACCCGGCCGAGCGGCCATACGCCGCCAAGATCGGCGAGCGCGACCAGCAGTGCGACATGCGCACGCGCGCGCCGCAATGTCTTGCGCACGACGGGTTCCGTGGTCGCGGCGGCGCATGTTTCGCGAGTCTCCGTCAGGAGTCGTGCGAGGTCGGCATCGGGATCGCTCGTCAGGATCCGTTCAAGCCGTTCCGGGTCGCGTTGCGCGAGCGACCACAGGAACGACGAATGGTCCGCGATACCCGCGAGCAGCCGGCGCACCGGCGCGTGTTCAAGGACCAACGCGCGCGCGGCCGGCGTGAATTCGGCCAGCGCTTCATCGACGCGCCGTTCGCCCGTCGCCGA
>ERZ500994.289-NODE-289-length-16322-cov-11.124915_pt1 | contig 16322 bp, 19 predicted proteins | sample MGYA00248878_ERZ500994 | MGnify/ENA primary metagenome ERZ500994 (study PRJEB25958, sample SAMN03398533) | human skin metagenome | study: EMG produced TPA metagenomics assembly of the Human Skin Microbiome Metagenome (human skin metagenome) data set. | reverse complement strand
GCGCTCGACCCGGCGACGGCCGACGAGTCGCCGCCGGTGTTGGTGTCGATGACCGTCTTGAGGTGGACGCGCAGGCGGATCTTGCCGTCCTTGGCCAGCTCGTTGATCGAGTCGCCCATCGACGACTCGAAGGTCCGGCAGATCGGGCAGCGGAAGTCCTCGTAGACATCGACGACCGGGGCGTCCTCGGCCGGCTTCGCCGAGGCGAAGGGCTCGATGGGCTCCCCCTTCGTCACGCCGTCGGGCAGCTGGCTCGCGCCGCCGCCCGAGCCGCCGCCGTCGCGGCTGGCCCAGATGACACCGCCCACGACGAGGGCGATCGCCAGGACGGCGACCATGCCGGCGACGACGATGACGTTGGCGCCGCCCCCGGTGCCCCGGGCGGCGGCCTGCGCCTTGGCCTTGCGGTCGTTGGTGCTCACTGCATCTCCTTGTCCCCGAAGAGGAGCCGGTCGAGGCTCCAGGTCGATCTCGACCGGATGGCCAGCCATGCCCCGCACACGGCGAGGCCGAGGTCGCGAGCAATCTCGCGACCGTACTTCGTCTGCTCGGGAGCCACCTGACCGCCGCCTCCGAAGCAGCCGCAGTCGATGCTCAGCCCGCGGGCCCACGCCTGCGCGATGCCGATGACGAAGGCGAGCATGAGCACGGTCCCGATGACCGCGGACACCCGGGTGAAGAGCCCGAGGACGAGCAGCACGCCGACGACGATCTCGACCCACGGCAGGGCATAGCCGATCCAGCGCGCCAGCTCGAAGGGCAGGACGTCGTAGGCCTGCACGGCCCGGGCCGCGCCGAGCGGGTTGCCGACCTTGAGCGCGCCGGCGACGACGAGCACGACCCCGAGGACGAGCCGGGCGAGCAGCCCGACGTGGTCGCGCAAGGCGGCCCGGCTCACGCCCGGCCCCGCACGCCCTCGGCGAGCTCGGCGGTCAGCTCCCGCAGCGCGGCGAGCCCCTCGTCACGGCCGCGGTCGAGCAGGGTGGCCACGAGCGCGCTGCCGACGATGACCCCGTCGGCGAAGGAGGCGACCTCGGCCGCCTGGGCACCGTTGCTCACGCCGAGCCCGACGCACAGCGGGAGGTCGGTCGCCTCACGGACCCGGGCGACGAGCTGCGGGGCGCTGCTGCCCACGCTGCCGCGGGTGCCGGTCACACCCATCGTCGACGCGGTGTAGACGAAGCCGCTGCAGGCCGCCGTGACGGTCGCGATGCGCTCGGGGGTCGAGCTGGGGGCGACGAGGAAGATCCGGTCGAGGCCGTGGCGTTCACTCGCCTCGGTCCACTCCCCGGCCTCCTCGGGGATCAGGTCGGGCGTGATGATGCCGGCTCCACCGGCGGCGGCGAGGTCGGCCGCGTAGCGGTCGACGCCGCGGCCCAGCACGAGGTTCCAGTAGGACATGACCACCGGCACGGCACCCGCGCCGCGCACGGCGGCGGTGGCCCGGAAGACGTCGTCGACGTGGACCCCCTTCGCGAGGGCCTCGGTGGCGGCGCGCTGGATGACCGGGCCGTCCATGACCGGGTCGCTGTAGGGCATGCCGACCTCGACGATGTCGGCGCCGGCCTCGGCGAGCGCGGCCACGGCCGCGATCGATCCCTCGACGTCGGGGTAGCCGACGGGCAGGTAGCCGATGAGCGCCGCGCGCCCCTCGGCCCGGCACCGCTCGAAGACACCCTGCAGCGCGCTCATGCCTGCCCCTCCTCGTCGTCGACGAGGCCGAACCACTGCGCCGCCGTGTGCATGTCCTTGTCGCCCCGGCCGGAGAGGTTCACCAGGAGCAGCGCCTCGGGGCCGAGCTCGCGACCCACCTCGAGGGCTGCCGCCAATGCGTGCGAGGACTCGAGCGCCGGGATGATGCCCTCCGTGCGGCAGAGCAGCTGGAAGGCGTGCATCACCTGCTCGTCGGTGGCATAGCGGTACTCGGCCCGGCCGGAGTCGCGCAGGTGGGAGTGCTCGGGGCCGACGCTCGGGTAGTCCAGGCCCGCGGAGATCGAGTGCGTCTCGAGGGTCTGGCCCTCGTCGTCCTGCATGAGATAGCTCATCGCCCCGTGGAGGACACCCGGCTCGGCCGTCGCGAAGCGCGCGGCGTGCCGACCGGTCTCGATGCCCTCGCCGCCGGCCTCGACGCCGACGAGGCGGACGCCCTCGTCGCCGACGAAGCGGTGGAAGATGCCCATGGCATTGGACCCGCCGCCGACGCACGCGATGACGGCATCGGGCAGGCGCCCGGTGAGCTCGAGCACCTGCTCACGGGCCTCCTCGCCGATGATCTTGTGGAAATCACGGACCATCTCGGGGAAGGGGTGCGGGCCGGTCACCGTGCCGAGGACGTAGTGGGTGTGCTCGACGTTGGTCACCCAGTCGCGCATGGCCTCGTTGATCGCGTCCTTGAGGGTCGCGCTGCCGTGCTCGACCGCGACGACCTCGGCGCCGAGGATCTTCATGCGGGCGACGTTGAGCGCCTGCCGCTCGGTGTCGACCTTGCCCATGTAGACGGTGCACTCCAGGCCCATGAGGGCCGCGGCGGTCGCCGTCGCGACACCGTGCTGCCCGGCGCCCGTCTCGGCGATGACCCGGGTCTTGCCCATGCGCTTGGTGAGCAGCGTCTGGGCGAGCACGTTGTTGATCTTGTGGCTGCCCGTGTGGTTGAGGTCCTCGCGCTTGAGGATGATCCGGGCGCCACCGGCGTGCTCGGCGAAGCGCGGCACCTCGGTGATGATGCTCGGCCGGCCGGTGTAGGTGCGGTGGAGTCGGGCGAGCTCGTCGACGAACTCGGGGTCGACGGCGGCCTTCTGCCGGGCCTCGTCGAGCTCCTCGAGCGCCGGGATGAGCGCCTCGGGGACGAAGCGCCCGCCGAAGCGGCCGAAGCGGCCCGCCACGGGCTCGGGGGTGGTCTGGTCGGTCACTGGTCCTCCGGTCGTCACTGCTGGCTTGCGGCGATCATCGCGCGCACCCCGCCGGCGGGGTCTCCGCCGACGACGAGTGCCTCGCCGACGAGGATCGCGTCGGCCCCGGCCCGGGCGAAGAGCTCGGCCTCCTGCGGTCCCGTGACGCCGGACTCGGCGATCCGGACGCACGAAGGGGGGATGAGCGGGGCGAGGCGGGCAAAGGTGTCGGTGTCGACGTCGAGCGTCTTGAGGTTGCGGTTGTTGACGCCGATGACGGTGGCGCCGGCGTCCACCGCGCGGGTCGTCTCGGCCTCGTCGTGGACCTCGACGAGCGCGGTCAGGCCGAGGCTGCCGGCCAGGCCCATGAGGTCGGCCAGGCGTCGGTCGTCGAGCGCGGCGACGATGAGCAGGATGATGTCGGCGCCGTGGGCCCGCGCCTCCCAGATCTGGTACTCGCTGACCATGAAGTCCTTGCGCAGGACGGGCAGGTCGACGGCGGCGCGGACGGCGTCGAGGTCGTCGAGGCTGCCGCCGAAGCGGCGCTGCTCCGTGAGCACGGAGATCGCGCTCGCCCCACCCTCGGCGTAGGCGCTCGCGAGCGCCGCCGGGTCGGGGATGTCCGAGAGGGCGCCCTTGCTCGGGCTGGAGCGCTTGACCTCCGCGATGACGCTCAGGCCGGGGCGCCGCAGGAGCGCCTCGGCGTCGCGTGGGGCGGGCAGTCCGTCGCACTGGCGCTGCAGGCGCTCGAGCGACGTCTGCGCCTCGCGCCCGGCCAGGTCCTCACGGACGCCGTCGATGATCTGGTCGAGGACGCTGGGCATGCCGACAGGCTAGTCGACGCTCGGGTCGTCCCCGAGGGTGACCCGGTCCCAGTCGGAGGCGACCCGCTCCCCGCGCGCCCCGCTGACGTCACCGGCGTCCGGGTCGCCGCCCGGGCGCTCGTACTTGCCGCCGAGACCGCCCCACCGACGACCACCGACGACCCCGCCGATGCAGGAGATCGCGAGGAGCCCGGCCGCGACGACGGCGACCCAGGGCCAGGTCGTCGCCGATCCGGTCGCCTCGAGGGCGCCGGTCCCGCCGGAGTGGGTGGCCGCGACGGACCCGAGGACCGCGGGAGCGTCGAGGACGGCCCTCAGGGAGAGGGCGACGACCCCGGCGGCGACGAGGCCGAGCACGGCGAGGCAGATCCAGCGGGCGATCCGGCCCGAGGTCGTGGCGGCGATGGCCGCGGCCATGGCGACGAGCGCGATGCCGGCGAGACCCGGGGCGGCCTCCGAGCCGGTGGCGCTGCTGCGCACCGGGCCGGCGACACCGTCGACGGTGCCGGTGATCCAGTCGGCGCGACCGGCGGCGAGCAGGACGATCCCGGCCGCGATGGCGAGCAGGACGACGACGGGCTTGCGGGTGAGCAGCCTCACGAGGCACCCCCGACGGGTCGCACGGCGCGCGCCGACGCGACCGCGGCGAGCGCGGCCCCGGCCTTGTGCACCGTCTCCTCCTGCTCGAGGCTCGGCACCGAGTCGGCGACGATGCCGGCACCGGCCTGCACGTGGGCCCGCCCGTCCTTGACCAGCGCGGTGCGGATGGCGATGGCCATGTCCATGTCGCCGTGGAAGTCGAGATAGCCGACGACCCCGCCGTAGACCCCGCGGCGACTGCGCTCGTAGTGCTCGATGAGCTGCAGGGCGCGCGGCTTGGGCGCACCCGAGAGCGTGCCGGCGGGGAAGGTGGCCACGAGGACGTCGAAGGCGTTGACCCCCTTCGCCATCTCGCCGACGACGGTCGACTCGAGGTGGATGACGTGGCTGTAGCGGCGCAGGTTCATGAACTCGACGCACTCGACGGTGCCGGCGGAGCAGACCCGCTGCAGGTCGTTGCGGCCGAGGTCGACGAGCATGAGGTGCTCGGCTCGCTCCTTGGGGTCCTCGATGAGGTCCTCCTCGAGCTGGAGGTCCTGCTCCGGGGTCTTGCCCCGGGGACGGGTGCCGGCGATGGGGTGGGTGATCGCCCGGCGGCCGGTCACCTTGACGAGCGCCTCCGGCGAGGAGCCGACGACCTCGTAGACCGACCCGTCGGGGTGCGGCAGCCGCACGAAGTACATGTACGGGCTCGGGTTGGACCGCCGCAGCGCGCGGTAGACCTCGAGCGCATCGACGGGGCAGGGGGTGCTGAAGCGCTGCGACAGCACGACCTGGAAGACCTCGCCGGAGCGGATGTCCTCCTTGGCCTGCTCGACGATCTCCTCGAAGCGCTCGACCGTCACGTCGCTCTCGACCTCGCTGCGGGCCGCGGCCGCCGCCTCCGGGTCGACGGTCGCGACCGTGCTCGGGGCGGGGGCCGCCAGCCGCTCGGTCATCGCGTCGAGACGGGTGACGGCGTCCTGCCAGGCCTCCTCGACCCGCTCGTCGGTGTCGTCGTAGTTGATCGCATTGGCCACGAGCAGGAGCGAGCCGTCGCTGTGGTCGAGGACGGCGACGTCCGTGGCGAGGACCATGCCGAGCTCGGGCACGCCGAGCACGTCGGGCAGCTCGCTCGGCACCCGCTCCCACCGGCGCACGGCGTCGTAGGTGATCGCGCCGACCATGCCGCCGGTCAGGGGCGGCAGCCCGTCGATGGGGTCGGTCGACAGGGCCTCGAGGGTCGCCCGCAGCGCAGCGGTGGGGTCGCCGTCGGTGGGCACGCCGACGGGCGGCTCGCCGATCCAGTGCGTCTGCCCGTCGCGCTCGGTGAGCGTCGCGCGGCTCTGCGCGCCGATGATCGACCACCGCGACCACACGCCGCCGTGCTCGGCCGACTCGAGGAGGAAGGTGCCGGGCGCGTCCCCCGCGAGCTTGCGGTAGACGCCGACCGGGGTCTCGCCGTCGGCGACGAGGCGTCGCACGACGGGCACGACCCGACGGTCCCGGGCGAGGACGCTGAAGGTGTCGAGGTCGGGCCAGGTGCGTCCGGGGGTGAGGTCGGGCACCTCCGTCTGCGGTGCCGTCACGCCGTCGCCCCCACGCTCGCACCGAGGTCGCCGGCGTCGAAGCAGGTGCGGTCGCCGGTGTGGCAGGCCGCGCCGACCTGGTCGACCTGCACGAGGAGGGCATCGCCGTCGCAGTCGAGGGCGACCGAGCGCACGTGCTGCACGTGGCCCGAGGTGTCGCCCTTGCGCCAGTACTCCTGCCGGCTGCGGGACCAGAAGGTCACCCGACCGCTCGTCAGCGTGCGGTGCAGGGCCTCGTCGTCCATCCAGCCGAGCATGAGCACCTCTCGGGTGTCGTGCTGCTGGACGATCGCGGCGACGAGACCGGCCGGGTCCCGGCTCAGCCGGTCAGCGATCTCGGGGGGCAGGGGCGAGGTCGAAGGGGTGGACACCCTCGCATTCTGGCACTCGCTCTCGTCGCGCCGCCGACGTGCCCGGGGTTACCCTGCGACGTCAGACAGATCGTCCACCCACCGGCCGAGGAGGCCCACGTGATCCGCCATGCACGCGCCGAGCGCCTCGCCCTGTGCGACACCCTCCTCGAGGTCGGCCCCGACGTGCCGACCCTGTGCGGCACGTGGACGAGTGCCGACCTGCTGACCCATCTCCTCGTCCGCGAGGGGCGCCCGGACCTCGCCGCGGGGATCTTCGCCGCTCCCCTGGCCGGGCGCACCGAGGCCGCGATGGCCGGCCTGCGGGCGAAGCACGACTTCGGTGACCTCGTCGAGCGGCTGCGCGAGGGGCCGCCGCGCCTGCACCCGGCGCGGGTGCCGGCCGTCGACGAGCAGATGAACCTCGTCGAGATGTTCATCCACCACGAGGACGTCCTGCGGGCGCAGCTCGGCGCGCCCCGGCGCACCCTCAGCAGCGAGATGACCTCGGCGCTCGGTGACCGCCTGGGCCTCATGGGCCGGATGCTCTTCCGCAGCGCGAAGGGGGTCGACCTCGCCCTCGTCACCGCGAAGCGGCGCACGAAGGTGGGCTCGGGCACGGGCCCGGTCGTCGAGATCCACGGTCGTCCCGGCGAGATCCTGCTCTTCGGCTTCGGCCGGCAGGCGGTCGCGGAGGTCGAGCTCATCGGCCCGCCCGACGCGGTCGAGACGGTCCGCACCGGCAGCTACGAGGTCTGAGCAGCCGGTCGGCGCAGCTCAGTCGGCGCGGCCGCGCCGCACCGGGTGCCCGGCCGCGTCGAGCGCGTCCTTGACCTCACCGATCGTCACCTCGCCGAAGTGGAAGATGCTCGCCGCGAGCACCGCATCGGCCCCCGCCTCGACCGCGGGCGGCATGTGCTCCGCCGCGCCGGCCCCACCGCTGGCGATGACCGGAATCCCCACCTCGGCACGGACGGCCCGGATCAGCTCGAGGTCGAAGCCCGCCTTGGTGCCGTCGGCGTCCATGGAGTTGAGCAGGATCTCTCCCGCCCCGAGCTCGGCGGCGCGGGCGCACCACTCGATGGCGTCGAGCCCCGTGCGGGTCCGACCGCCGTGCGTCGTCACCTCGAACCCGCCTGCGGCAGAGCCGTCCTCGCGGGTGCGCCGGCGCACGTCGGCCGACAGCACGAGCACCTGGGCGCCGAAGCGGTCGGCGACCTCGCTGATGAGCTCGGGTCGCGCGATGGCGGCCGTGTTGACCCCGACCTTGTCGGCGCCGCAGCGCAGCAGCCGGTCGACGTCGTCGACGGTGCGCACTCCCCCGCCGACCGTGAGCGGGATGAAGACCTCCTCGGCCGTGCGCGTGACGACGTCGTAGGTCGTCGACCGGTCGGAGCTGCTCGCCGTGACGTCGAGGAAGGTCAGCTCGTCGGCCCCCTGCTGCCCGTACCGCCGGGCGAGCTCGACGGGGTCGCCGGCATCCCGCAGGTGCTCGAAGTTGACGCCCTTGACGACCCGTCCGGCGTCGACGTCGAGGCACGGGATGACACGCACGGCGAGAGACACGCGGGGCAGCCTACCCAGCCGGGCGAAGGGAGCACCGCCACCGGTCACGCGGTGGGCCGAGCCGGCGGCTACGCTCCGTGCGGTGTCCGCCCTTCGTCAGGTCCTCGACCACACCGCCACGGCACCGCCATCGTGCGGCCGGGTCCACGTCATCGCCATCGACGGGCGCAGCGGCTCCGGCAAGACCTCCCTCGCCCGCGAGGTCGCGGCCGCGTGGGAGGCGCCGGTGGTCTCGATGGACTCGATCTACCCCGGCTGGTCCGGGCTGGCCGCCGCCACGGGCCTGCTCGTCGAGCACGTGCTGCTCCCCCTGACCCGTGGCGAGGACCCGATCGTCCCGACGTGGGACTGGCTCGCCGACCGACCCGGCCCGCGGGTCCCGCTCGAGGTCGACGACCGGCTCGTCGTCGAGGGCTGCGGGAGCACGGTGGGCGCGGCGGCCCCCTTCGCCGGCACACGGGTGTGGCTGGACGGAGCCGCAGAGCTGCGCCGGGCGCGGGCGATCGCCCGTGACGGGGCGGTCTTCGAGGCCCACTGGGAGATGTGGGCCGCGCAGGAGGAGGCGGTCTTCGGGGCGGACGGCACCCGCGACCGGGCCCACCTGTCCCTCTCCATCTCCGCAAGACCCTAGGGTCCTGCAGGGTTGGCAGCCTCCGGTCTCAGCCGATGAGGTCCGCCAGGCGCTGGGCCTCGTCGACCGAGCCCGCGCCGTCAGAGCGCTGGATCGCCATGACCGCCATGTCGAGGCCGTCGGCGAGGTCGATGCGCGGCCACGGCATCCCCTGGGAGAAGCGCACGGCCGTGATCTGCTCCCACGGCACGAGCTCGCCGGGCCCGAGGTTGCGCACGTAGAGCCCCTCGGCGGTCGGCCGGGCGTGGATCGTCGCGTAGCGCGACATGAGCGCGGCGACACCGACCCCGATGCCGATGCACGTCAGCTGGTCCATGATCTCGTAGCGGTCGGGCAGGCTGAGCGCGAGCAGCACCGACCCGACGAGGGTCGCGACGCCGAGGACCGTCGCGACCCACCGCCCGCGGGTGGGACGGAAGACGGCGGCGGCGGCGCGGTCGGGGGCGGTCACAGTCGGCACGCGGTGATCTCGGTGACGAGGATGGCCCTGGCGCCGAGGTCGTAGAGCTCGTCCATGATCCGGTTGGTCCGACCCCGGGGCACCATCGAGCGCACCGCGCACCAGCTCTCGTCGTGCAGGGTGCTGACCGTCGGCGACTCGAGTCCCGGTGTCAGCTGCACCGCCTGCTCGACGATGGCGGCCGGGCAGTCGTAGTCGAGCAGGACGTACTCGCGGGCCGTGACGACGCCGGTGAGGCGACGGTGGAGGACGTCGATCCCCCCTTCGCTCGCGTCCGCGCGGCGGATGAGCACGGCCTCGCTGCGCAGGATCGGCTCGCCGAAGACCTCGAGCCCCTGCTGGCGCAGGGTCGTGCCGGTCTCGACGACGTCGGCGATCGCGTCGGCGACGCCGAGGGTGATGGCGGTCTCGACGGCGCCGTCGAGACGCACGACGTCGGCGGTGACCCCCTTCGCCTCGAGGTGCGAGCGCACGAGGCCGGCATAGGAGGTGGCCACGCGACGACCGTCGAGGTCGGCGGCGCTGCTCGCCTCGCCGGGGCGGCCGGCGAAGCGGAAGGTCGAGCCGCCGAAGCCCAGACCCATGACCTCGGTGGCCGTGGAGCCGGAGTCGAGGAGCAGGTCGCGGCCGGTGATGCCGGCGTCGACCTGGCCCTTGCCGACGTAGAGGGCGACGTCACGCGGACGCAGGTAGAAGAACTCGACGTCGTTGTCCTGGTCGGCGACGATCAGCTCCTTGCTGTCGCGGCGGACGCGGTAGCCCGCCTCGCGGAGCATCTCGACGGTCGGTTCGGACAGGGAGCCCTTGTTGGGGACGGCGATGCGCACGGGAGTCCTCTCAGAGGTGGGTGTAGACGTCCTCGACGGTGAGCCCACCGTCGATCATGAGGACCTGCAGGTGGTAGAGCAGCTGGCTGATCTCCTCGGCCAGCTCCTCCTTGCTCTGGTACTCGGCCGCCATCCACACCTCGGCGGCCTCCTCGACGACCTTCTTGCCGATGGCATGGGTCCCCGCGTCGAGCTGGGCCACGGTGCCCGAGCCCTCGGGCCGCTCGGCTGCCTTGCGGGTGAGTTCGTCGAAGAGGCTCTCGAAGGTCTTCACAGGGCCCCAGACTAGTTGGCGAGCACGGTGGGCTCGTCCACGGGCTCACGGTCCGGACGCTCCGTGCGCGAGGCACGCAGCCACACGACGAAGCCGTAGAGGACGAAGCCCGCGTAGACGGCGTAGAGGACGGCCGTCGGCAGGTAGCCGCTCGTCCACAGCAGCGGCACGCCGACGAGGTCGACGCCGATCCAGATGAGCCAGAACTCGTTCCACCCGCGAGCCATCGCATAGGTCGCCAGGAGCGAGCCCATGAAGATCCACGCGTCGGCCACGTGGTACCAGCGCGGGGCGGGCCACCCGGCACCGAGCATCGTGAAGACCTGCTGGGCGACGGCGATGCCGATGACCATCATCACGGCCAGGCCGGCGCGCTCGCCCCACGTGGCCCATCGCGGCGTGATCGCGTGGGCGTCACCCGTGTGCTGCTCGCGCTTGACCTGCCGCCAGCGCCACCAGCCGTAGACCGAGGTGATGATGAAGAAGATCTGCCGGGCCGACTGGCCGAAGAGCGGCGCCTTGTCGTCGACGCCCAGCGTGATGCCGATGTAGACGAAGAAGAGGATGACGTTGCCGACGATCCCGATCGGCCAGGCCCAGACCTTGCGGAGCATGCCGCCGACCGCCGAGGCCAGGCCGAAGCCGATGCCGATGACCTCCATGAGGGAGAGCCGGTAGCCGGCGATGTCGACGCCGGCCGAGTAGATCCATTCGATAATGGACATGGGTGATCCGATCCGCGCGCGCCGCTCCCGTCCGGACTGTCACCGTCGGCCCCGGGGTTCTGTTACCGGAGTTCACCGCCTGCCGCAGCAGTCGGGTCGCGGGCTCTCACCGCCGGTGCGGAGTTTCACCGCGTCACGTGGCACGTGCACGACCATTGTCCGAAGGGAGGGTCCGCGCGGCAATTCGGTGGTCCCGTGAGACGCGACACCCGGGGCGCGGCCCGCCCTGTGTGATGACGTGCCCGCCCGTGTGACCGCATGGCGTCACACGGGCGCACAGTTCCTCACACGGGCTTCAGTGCCGGTGCCCCCGGGCGAGCTCGCGCAGCTCGTCGACCGCCGCGGCGGCCGACTCGGCCCCGTAGACCGCGGACCCGGCGACGAAGACGTCGGCGCCGGCCTCGGCGCACTGCTCGATGGTCTTCGCCGAGACGCCGCCGTCGACCTGGACCCAGATGTCACCGCCGTGCTTCTCCACGGCCTCGCGCACCTGCGCGACCTTGGGCATCTGGTCGGCCATGAAGGACTGCCCGCCGAAGCCGGGCTCGACGGTCATGACGAGCACCATGTCGAGCTCGGGCAGGAGCTCCTCGTAGGGGGCGAAGGGGGTCCCCGGCTTGATCGCCATCGACGCCCGGGCGCCCTGGGCCCGGATGTCGCGGGCCAGCCGCACCGGGTCCTTGGCCGCCTCGATGTGGAAGGTCACGCTCTGCGCGCCCGCCTCGGCGTAGGGCGGCGCCCACCGGTCGGGGTCCTCGATCATCAGGTGGCAGTCGATCGGGATCGGGCTGACCTTGAGCAGCGACTCGACGATCGGCAGCCCGAGGGTGAGGTTGGGGACGAAGTGCGCGTCCATGACGTCGACGTGCGCCCAGTCGGCGTTGTCGATCGCCTGCAGCTCGGACTGCAGGTTGGCGAAGTCGGCGGACAGGATGCTCGGGGAGATCTGCACGAAGTTCCTTGTGGGAGAAGGGCGGTCAGCTCTGGTGGATGGACAGGACGTTGCCGACGGTGTCCTCGATCTGGAAGTGCTTCCCGATCGCGTCGTGCGTCAGCTCGAGGCGGAAGACGATGTCACCGCGCGCGCGGAGCCGCTCGTACTCCGCCTCGACGTCGTGGACGGCGAGCATGAGCGCGGTCAGACCCTCCCGGAACTGGTGCTCCTGGAAGCGGCGGGTGATCTCGTCGGTGATCGGCTCGAGGTTGATCTGGCAGCCCATCTCCCACCCGGTGCTCGGGCCGAGGATGTAGAGCTGCTCGGAGTGGACGACGAGGGCGTCGCGCCAGCCGAGGACCTGCGTGTAGAAGTCGTAGGCCTTGGGGCCGTCGTTGACGTGGATGCCGGCGACGAGGACGCGCACGGTCATGCCTTCTTCCGCAGGAGGGACAGGAACATGCCATCCGTGCCGTGCACGTGCGGCCACAGCTGGGCGTGCGGGCCGTCGCCGAGGGCACCGAGGTCGGCGACCGCCGCGCCGGCGAGCAGCTCGCGGGCGTCGAGCACCTCGACGTCGTCGCGCTTCTTGACGACGTCACGCACGACGAAGGTCGTCTCCGACAGGTGCGGGCTGCACGTCGCGTAGGCGACGACACCGCCGGGGCGGGTCGCGTCGATCCCGGCGGCGAGCAGGTCACGCTGCAGCGGCCCGAGCGCAGCCAGGTCACCGGGCTGGCGGCGCCAGCGGGCCTCGGGCCGACGGCGCAGCGCCCCGAGACCGGTGCACGGCGCGTCGACGAGCCCCCGGTCGTAGCCCTCCGGCTCGTCGACGCCGACCTCGCGCCCGTCACCGGTGCGCACGACGATCTCGCGACCGGCGTCGGCCGCGGCGGCCACCGCCGGTCGCAGGCTCTGCCGGACGAGCTCGGTACGGTGCTCGCTCAGCTCGTTGGCCACGAGGTCGGCGCCCTGCTGCAGCGCGAGGGCCGCGAGGAGACCGGCCTTGCCGCCGGGGCCGGCGCACAGGTCGAGCCACCGCTCGGGCGCACCGTCACTGCGCGGGGCGACCGGCGCGGCGGCGAGCGCGAGAGCCAGCAGCTGGCTCCCTTCGTCCTGGACCGCGGCGCGACCATCACGGATCGCCTCGAGGTCACCGGGGGCACCCGACTCCAGCTCCGCGGCGAAGGGGGACCACCGCCCGGGCTGCGCACCGGCGGCGAGGAGCTCGTCGATCGTGGCCAGGCCGGGGCGGGCGACGAGCGAGACGTCGGCGGGCACGTTGTGCGCGGCGAGCAGGTCGGCGAGCACGTCGTCGGCGCTCTCGGGCGTCGCCGCACCGTGACCGATGAGCGCCTGGCGCAGCGCCTTGACCACCCAGACCGGGTGCGACTGCGCGACCGAGAGGCGCTCGACGACCGGCTCGGCGGGCACGACCGCCTCGAGCCAGGCGTCGCGGCTGCGCTCGCCGATGCGGCGCATCACGGCGTTGACGAGGCCGGCTGCGCCCTGACCGGCGACCGAGCGGGCGAGCGCGACCGACTGGTCGGCGGCGGCGTGCTCGGGCACCCGCATGCCGAGCACCTGGTGGGCCCCCATCCGCAGCACGTCGAGGACTCCCCCGTCGAGCTTCGAGACGGGGCGCTGGGCCGCCTCGGCGATGATCGCGTCGTAGAGGCCCTGCATGCGCAGGGTGCCGTAGGTCAGCTCGGTGGCGAACCCGGCGTCCCGCCCGCTCAACCGCGCCCGGCGCAGCGCCTTGGGCAGCTCGAGGTTGGCATAGGCACCCTCGTGCGAGACCGCCCGCAGCACGCGCAGCGCGGTCGTGCGCGGCACGTCCCCCTGGCGGGAGCGGGCCGAGGGTGCGGTCCGGGACTTCTGCCGCGGTCCGCGGTGCCCACCCTGGTCGCGCTGGCCGCCGCGCTGCCCGCGCCCTCGGTCACGTCGCTCGCTCATGCCGACTCCTCCCCGAGACGCTCACCCGCGTCGATCCGGACCCCACGGGCCCAGTCCGCGGCGGGCATGGGCTTCTTGCCGAGCGGGGTCACCTCGCCGAGGCGCACCGCGCGATCGGCGGTGCCGACGAGCACCTCGCGCTTGCGGGCCTCGACGGTGCCGGCGGGCAGGCGCTCGTCGGTGACCGTCAGCGGCCCGACCTTGAGCCGCTCCCCGCGGAAGGTCGTCCACGCACCCGGCGCCGGCGTGCAGCCTCGCACGAGCCGGTCGACGGCGAGCGCCGGGTGACCGAAGTCGATCCGGGCGTCGTCGACGGTGATCTTGGCGGCATGGCTGACACCTTCGCCGGGCTGTGCCTGCGGCTCGAGGTCGCCGGAGGCGATGCCGTCCATCGTCGCGACGAGCAGGGGCGCACCGGCGTCGGCGAGCCGCTCGAGGAGCGCCCCGGAGGTGTCGTCGGGGCGGATCCGCTCGGTCATCGTCCCGAAGACCGGGCCGGTGTCGAGGCCGGTCTCGATGAGGAAGGTGCTCGCGCCGGTGATCTCGTCACCGGCGATGAGGGCCCGCTGCGCGGGAGCCGCGCCGCGCCACGCCGGGAGCAGGGAGAAGTGCAGGTTGACCCAGCCGTGGGTCGGGATCTCGAGCAGCTGTGCCGGCAGCAGCGCGCCGTAGGCGACCACCGGGCAGCAGTCAGGGGCCAGCTCGGTGAGCCGGGAGACGAAGTCCTCGTCCGTCGGCCGGGTCGGGGTGAGCACCTCGAGGCCGGCCTCCAGCGCGGCGGCCTTGACCGGGGAGGGGTCGAGCCGACGGCCGCGCCCGACCCGGGCATCGGGTCGGGTGACCACGGCGACGACCTCGTGGTCGGAGTCGAGCAGGGCACGAAGGGAGGGGACGGCGACCTCGGGGGTCCCGGCAAAGATCAGTCGCACCCGGCGAAGTCTAGATGCCCCTGGCGGACCAACGGGTGGTGGTGGAAGACGCTGTCGTGGTGGACCTCCCCGACGAGCACGACGTCGACCGCCTGGCCAGAGCTGGCGCGCGCCAGCGCCGCCCCGAGCTCGACATAGGTGCCACGTCCCTCGTGCTCCGTGGCCAGGACGAGGACGGCGTCGGCAGCCAGCGCTCCGTCGAGGTCGTTCGTGGCGATGCGCATCGCAGCCTCTGGAGCGTCGGCGTAGCCGCTGTCCCCCACGTCGATGTCCTCGCTCCGGGTCCAGTCGAAGGTCAGCTGATGACCAGCCGCGACGACTGCCGCCTGCACGGCCTGGACCTCGGTGACCGCAGCCAGGGGCGCTCCGACGTAGACCTTCATGCCGGGATGGTCGCAGGGCCCGCCGACAGCCTCACCCGGCAGTGAGGTGCCCGACCTTGACCGAGGTCAGGTCCGGCGCCTTGCGCGCGCTCTCGCCCGCCCGCACGTCCTTGAGGGCCGCGGCCACGAGCGGGCCGTCGGCGAAGGGAGCGGTGACGACGAGTCGACGCTTGTCCTGCGAGCCCGTGACGGGCAGCGGCCCCAGCAGCTGCGCCTGCGTCGCGGCCGCCCGCACCGCGTGCTCGATCGGCTCGACCCGCTTGCGGTCGGCGACGACCTCGGCGGTCCACGTCGTCGGGGGCAGCGACAGCTCGGCCCGCTCGGCCAGCTCGCGCGCGGCAAACCACTCCGGGTCCCACCGCACCAGGGCCTCCACGGCGGGGATCGTCACGTGCGAGGGCGCGCCGCACAGGACGACGACTCCCCCGTCACTCCACGAGCGCGCCAGCCCGGCCGCCGCCACCCACCGGCGCACCGCCTCCTCTGCCGCCCGCAGGTCGGGACGGTCGAGACTGGCCCAGGCGTCGAGGAGCAGCACGGCGGCATAGCCGCCCGCTGCCACCGGCTCGGCACCCGGCGTGGCCACGACGATCGCGGGCTCGCTCCCGACGCTCTCGTGGACCTCGCCCGCGCCGGAGGTGATGACGCGGACTCCCGGGAAGGAACGGCCGATCTCCTCGGCCGTGCGGCGTGCGCCGATGATCCCGGCACGCAGCCGGTCACCGTCGCAGTGCGCGCACTCGAAGCCGCGGGGGGTCTTGCCGCACCAGCCGCAGCGGGGTGGTTGGTCAGGCGCCGGCAGGGCGAGCGGTCCACGGCACTCGGGGCAGCGGGCCGGGGCCCGGCAGGTGGCGCAGGACATCGCGGGCAGGTAGCCCCGCCGAGGCACCTGCAGGAGGACCGGCCCCTGCTGCAGCGCCGCCGACGCGGCCCGGTGCGCCGAGGAGGGGATGTGCGCACGCGCGCCCGGCCCGTCACGCTCCTCGTCGAGTCCCTCTCCGGCGACGAGCACCCGCGGCGCCTCGCGCCGTGGGGTCGCTCCCCCGACGAGGTGCACCCGACCGGCGTCGACGAGCGCCGCGACGTCGGTCGACATGGCCAGACCACCGACGAGCAGGGCGCAGCCCTCGACGTCGGCCCGGGTCGACAGCACCTCTCGCACGTGCGCATAGGGCGCGCGCGGCTCCTCGTGAAGGTCGTCGCCGTCGTCCCACCACGCGACGAGGCCGAGGTCGCGCACGGGGGCGTAGGCAGCGGCGCGCGTGCCGACGACGACCCGGACGTGGCCGCGCAGCACCTTGAGCCACGCGGTGTAGCGCGCCTGCGGGCCCTGCTCGGCCGTGAGCCGCACGTGCTGGTCACGGCCGAGCACCTCGGTCAGGGCCGCGTCGACCCGCGCGACGTCGC
>ERZ500994.288-NODE-288-length-16345-cov-5.768877_pt1 | contig 16345 bp, 15 predicted proteins | sample MGYA00248878_ERZ500994 | MGnify/ENA primary metagenome ERZ500994 (study PRJEB25958, sample SAMN03398533) | human skin metagenome | study: EMG produced TPA metagenomics assembly of the Human Skin Microbiome Metagenome (human skin metagenome) data set. | reverse complement strand
GTCCATTCGGACGAGAGCGTCGAACTTGTCGGCAACGGCTGCATCTGCTGCGCCCGCCGGGAGGACATCGGTCGCGCGATCCATCAGCTCGTGCGCCGCGCCCGCAGTGGAGACGGCACGCCGATCAAGCGGATCATCCTCGAGACGACCGGCCTTGCAGACCCGGCCCCCATCGTTTCGACGGTCGGTCGCGACCCCTGGATGAAGGCGCATGTGCGGCTCGACGCCGTCATCTGCGTCTTCGATGCGGTCAACGGCATCGAGAACGTGGAACGCCACGTCGAGGCGCAGCGTCAGATCGCGGTCGCGGACACGATCGTCGTGACGAAACAGGACATGCGCAATGCCGCCGCGATGGCGACGATCGCCGGCACCGTGCGGCCGATTTCGCCCGACGCCGCGATCGTCGATGCGCAGTCGTCCGACTTCGATCCGCGCCTGCTGGTGCGGGACGCCGCGACGGAGCGGCCGTCCCGGCAGTTCTTCGCGGAAGCGGCCCCGTCTCATGAAACGCCGTGGTCGTCCTTCGTCATCCCGGTGGCGTCGTCGCTCGACTGGCCGGTCTTCACGCTCTGGCTGTCCGCGCTTCTCCACAGTCACGGACGCCGCATCCTGCGCGTCAAGGGCCAGATAAACACGACATCCTCGAAGGCCCCGGTCCTGATCCATGGCGTGCAGCATGTGATGCATCCGCCGCAGCATCTGGCGGAAGAGGCCGGCGAGGACGCCGGCTTTCTGGTCTTCATCACCGACGGGATCGAGAAGGCACAGATCGAGCAGAGCCTTCTTCGCTATCAGGGTATGGCCTGAAGGCGAGACCCTCGTCGGACTGGGCGGCCGGGTACTGGACCCCGGCCGTTCTCAGGCGACTACCTTGCGATAGAGATGCCAGGTCGCGTGGCCAAGCACGGGCACGACGACCGCCAGCCCGACAAGCGCCGGCAGCGCGCCGAGGCAGAGCAGCGCCGCGACGATCAGGCCCCACAGCGCCATCGGGCCGGGATTGGCGGCAACCGCCCGCACGGACGTGCGTATGGCGGTCGAGACGCTGACGTTGCGGTCGAGCAGCAGCGGAAACGACACGACCGAGATCGCCAGCACCAGAACGGCGAAGCCGAAGCCGACGAGATTGCCGACCGCGATCAGCATCCAGCCCTGCGGCGTCGTTACGACGTTTTGCACGAAGGCGCTGACCGACAACGACTCATAAGGGCCGACGACGGCGCCGTAGATCGCATAGGCGACGAAGAGCCACGCGGCGAAGACCGCGCAAAGCAGAAGGCCGAGGCGCAGGATCGCGCCGATGGCCGGGGAATGGAGCACATGCCGCGCATCCTCCCAGGTCGGATCGAGACCCTGCTCGCGACGCCGGGAGATTTCGTACATGCCAAGAGCGGCGAAGGGACCGATCAGCGCGAAGCCGGTGACCGCCGGAAAGACGAGCGGCAGCATGTTGACGCCCGAGAACGCCATGATCATCAGCGCGCCGATGACCGGAAACAGCAGGCCCATGAAGACGTAATGGGTGGGATTGAGAGAGAAGTCGCGCCAGCCCTCGCGCAACGCGTCGATCACGTCATCGGTGTCGATCGTGCGAACGGCTGGCTCCGCCGCCGCCGGGGCGAGGCTGTGTGAATATCCGGCCGACATGGTCATGGCGCATCTCCCGCGGAGCCGCGCGTCCGGCCGTGGCCGGCTTCTGTGAAACGCGGCGAGCCGGCGTAGATAGAGGGGCACAAGTCATTGTCAAACGATCCTGACCCGTTTATTATGTCCATATTCGTTGAGAAAAAGGTCATTTCGGGATGACGTCTTATCCCGTCGCCAAGGCGAAGGAGCGGCTTTCGCAGCTCATCGACGAGGTTCTCGATGGCAAGCCGGTGACGATCACGCGGCACGGCAAGCCCGTCGTGGAGCTTCATGCGGCGACCTCGGCCAGCGTGGAGCGGCCGAGTCCGGAACTGCTTGACGAAATCGCCAGCTTCGCCAGGACGTTGCCGAGAATGAAGCAGAGTTCCGTCGACCTCATCCGGCAGATGCGCGACGAGGAATGAGTTTTTACATCGATACGTCGTTCATCGGCTGCTTGCTGTTCGATGAGCCCCGTGCCGACGAGGCGCTGGCTTTCTGGAAAGAAGCGCAGGCGCGCAGCATCATATCCGCCTGGACGATGGTCGAAATCGGCGCCGTCGTGTCGCGACGGCTGCGCACGCACGAAATCGACAGCGGGTCAGCCTCGCAGCTTCTGGTCTACGCGGACAGGATCAAGGCGAGTTGCGCGGATCATGCCGCCACGAGCGCCGACCTGCGTCTGGCCTCCGAGCTGGTGCGGCATTTCGATCTTATGCTGGCGGCTGCCGACGCGCTGCATCTCGCGACGGCCGCCAATATCGGAGCGACGCTCGTGACGTTCGACCGGAGGCTTGCAACCGCAGCGGAGCGACGCCACGTCGCGGTTGCAGCCATCTGGAACGGAACCCGCGCCCTCGTCAGCGTGTGAGCTTCTTGTATTTCATCCGGTGCGGGATCAGTTCCGTCACGCCGAGGCGGCGTTTCTTGTCTTCCTCGTAGTCGGCGAAATTGCCCTCGAACCATTCGACATGGCTGTCGCCCTCGAAGGCCAGCATGTGCGTGGCGATGCGGTCGAGGAAGAAGCGATCGTGGCTGATGATGACGGCGCAGCCGGCATAATCGGTCAAGGCATCCTCCAGTGCGCGAAGAGTCTCGACGTCGAGATCGTTGGTCGGCTCGTCGAGCAACAGCAGGTTCGCGCCCGTCTTCAGCATCTTCGCGAGATGCACGCGGTTGCGCTCACCGCCGGAGAGCTGGCCGACCTTCTTCTGCTGGTCCGGTCCCTTGAAGTTGAACGCACCGGTATAGGCGCGCGAGTTGATCTCGCGCTTGCCGAGATAGATCACCTCGTTGCCTTCGGAAATCTCTTCCCAGACGTTCTTCTTGCCGTCGAGCTGGTCGCGCGACTGGTCGACGTAACCGAGCTTCACCGAGTCGCCGACCGTGATCGTGCCGGCGTCGGGCTTTTCCTGTCCGGTGATCATCCGGAACAAAGTCGTCTTGCCGGCGCCGTTCGGCCCGATCACGCCGACGATGCCGCCCGGCGGCAGCTTGAAGGTCAGATCGTCGATCAGCACCTTGTCGCCGAACGCCTTCGTCAGGCCGTTGAACTCCACGACATTGTTGCCGAGCCGCTCCGCCACCGGAATGACGATCTGCGTCGCGGTCGGAACGCGCTCGCCCTGCTTGGCGACGAGTTCCTCATAGCGCTGGATACGCGCCTTGGACTTCGCCTGCCGCGCGCGCGGCGAGGAGCCCATCCATTCGGCTTCCTGTTCGATCTGGCGCTGGCGCGAGGCGTCCTCGCTCTTCTCAAGCGCGATGCGCTTGGCCTTCTGCTTCAGATAGGAGGTGTAGTTGCCCTCGTGCGGAATGCCGCGGCCGCGGTCGAGCTCGAGGATCCAGCCCGTGACATTGTCGAGGAAGTAGCGATCGTGGGTCACGATCAGGATCGCGCCCGGATAGTCGCGCAGATGGCCTTCGAGCCAGTTCACCGTCTCGGCGTCGAGATGGTTGGTCGGCTCGTCGAGCAGCAGCAGGTCGGGCTTCTCGAGAAGCAGGCGGCAGAGCGCGACACGGCGACGCTCGCCGCCGGAGAGCTTCGTCACGTCGGCGTCGTCGGGCGGGCAGCCGAGCGCGTCCATCGCCTGTTCGACCTGCGAATCGAGATCCCACAGGCCCTGCGCCTCGATCTGGTCCTGCAGATCGGTCATCTCGTCCGCCGTCTCGTCGGAATAGTTCATGGCGAGTTCGTTGTAGCGGTCGAGGATGTCCTTCTTCTCCTTGACGCCGAGCATGACGTTGCCGCGCACGTCGAGGGTCTCGTCGAGCGGCGGTTCCTGCGGCAGGTAGCCGACGCGCGCGCCCTCGGCGACGAAGCCCTCGCCCTGAAACTCCGTGTCGATGCCGGCCATGATGCGCAGCAGCGTCGACTTGCCGGAGCCGTTGATGCCGAGCACGCCGATCTTGGCGTCCGGGTAGAAGGACAGGTGCACGTTGTCGAGCACCTTCTTGCCGGTCGGGTAGGTCTTGGTCAGACCCTGCATGTGATAGATGAATTGCCGCGCCATGGGCGTTCCGTCTCGTCTCGAAAGGAGGGGGATTTGGCGCGCTTGTAGCAAAGCCGCGCCCGCAACGCCACGGGCGGCCGCGCGATCTGGTGGGCTGACGGGACGCTTGGCGGCGGATGCAGCTATGATGGATCGGCCCCACCCGCCTCGCATGCGCTCGGCACCCTCCCCGCATGCGGGGAGGGATAACGCGCCAGTCCCTCCCTGCGGGGAGGGTGGTCCGCGCAGCGGACCGGGTGGGGGACCCTGCGGCAGCTGCTATAGTGCCGCGTGAATCCCAGGGAGAACAACCATGATCGGCTATGTGACGCTCGGCACGAACGACCTCGCGCGGGCCGCGAAATTCTATGACGCGATCGCGAAGGAGATGGGCGTCGGCCGCTTCATCGAGAACGAGACGTTCATCGCCTGGGGCGATGCGACCGGCGCGGGAATCGGCCTGACGAAGCCCTTCGACGGCAAGGCCGCGACGGTCGGCAATGGCGTGATGGCGGCGCTCGCCGCGAAGGACCGGGCGCAGGTGGACCGCATCTACAAGCTTGCGATGGACATGGGCGCGCAGGACGAGGGCGCGCCCGGCGATCGCGGCGGCGGTTTCTATGCCGCCTATTTCCGCGATCCGGACGGCAACAAGCTCAACGCCTTCGTGATGGGATAGCTGCTGCGGTCGAATTTCGGCCCGGGTTGGCGTAGAAGCTCCGGATCGTCCTTGCTCCGGAGCCGCCCATGTCGGAACCCGTCCCGCCCGTCCCGAGCAGCACGGACGCCCCGAAGACAATCGCCGTCGCGACAACCCGCGATATCCCGATCGCGCCGTCGCAGACGCGGCGCGAGCACGATCTTCTCGGCGAGGAAGATGTGCCGGCCGCCGCCTACTGGGGCATCCACACCAAGCGGGCGGTCGAGAATTTCCCGATCACCGGCGTGCCGATCGGGCATTTCCCGGAACTCGTGCGCGCGCTGGCGCTGGTGAAACATGCGGCCGCGCGCGCCAACAAGCGGCTCGGTTTCCTCGATGCCGAAAAGGCGAAGCAGATCGAGGCGGCCTGCACGCTGATCGAGAACGGGCGCTTCCACGGCGAATTCGTCGTCGATGCGGTGCAGGGCGGCGCCGGCACTTCGACCAACATGAACGCCAACGAAGTGATCGCCAATGTCGCGCTTGAACTGATGGCGCGGCCGCGCGGCGATTACGCAGCGCTCCATCCCAACGACGACGTCAACATGGCGCAGTCGACCAACGACGCCTATCCGACCGCGGTGCGTCTCGCGATCATCCTGTCCACCGGCGCGCTCCAGCATGCGCTCGACGAGCTCGCTTATGCGTTCAAGATGAAGGCCGTCGATTTCGGCGACATCATCAAGATGGGCCGCACGCAATTGCAGGACGCCGTGCCGATGACGCTCGGCCAGGAGTTCGACGCCTTCCACGATACGATCAAGGAAGACGTGTCGCGCCTCGGCGAGGCGGCGGCCTTGTTCCGCGAGGTCAATCTCGGCGCGACCGCCATCGGCACCGGCATCAATGCCGATCCGCGCTATGCCGCGCTCGCCGTCGAGGAACTTGCGCGGCTTTCCGGCCAGCCGATGGTGCTCGCCACCAATCTCATCGAGGCGACGTCCGATATGGGCGCCTTCGTCCTGTTCTCGGGCGTGCTGAAGCGCGTCGCCGTGAAACTGTCGAAGATCTGCAACGATCTTCGCCTGCTTTCGAGCGGCCCGCGCACGGGTTTTGCGGAAATCCGTCTGCCGCCCGTGCAGGCGGGTTCCTCCATCATGCCGGGCAAGGTGAATCCGGTGATCCCGGAGGTCGTGAACCAGGTGGCGTTCCTCGTCATCGGTCACGACCTCACAGTGACGATGTGCGCGGAGGGCGGGCAGCTCCAGCTCAACGCCTTCGAGCCGACGATCGGCTATTGCATCCTGTCGTCGATGCGCATGCTGACGGCCGCCATCGACACGCTGACGAAACGCTGCGTCGAGGGCATCGAGGCCGACCGCGAACGCTGCCTGTCGCTGGTCCGTGGCTCGATCGGCATCGTGACGGCGCTCGGTCCCGCGCTCGGTTACGAGGCGACGTCGCGCGTCGCGAAACGCGCGCTGAACGAGAAGCGGTCGGTCACGGACATCGTTCTCGAGGAAAAACTGCTCAGCGAGGAGCAGCTCGACAAGCTCCTTGAACTCGAGGCGATGACGCGGCCGTCGCGCCCGCCCGCGCATCGTCGGCAGTGACGGCCGCCATGCGCGGTTCTCGCGAAACGCGCGGCTATCGCGTTGTCGTCACATTCGTGGTGTGAGACGCCTGTCCTCCCGATGCCGGGATTCGTGCCGGAGCTCCAATGGCTGAAACAGCCCGCCAGCAGCCGAAATTCGATGCGCCTCTGATGCAGACGCCGCCGCAGCAGGCGCCGAAGCCGGTCGCCGCGCCGCCGCCGCCCCCCCGCGTCTTCGTCACCGACAGGCCGTCCGACGGGGATGCACAGGATGCGCCTCCGGCCCTCGCCCGGATCGCGGAACTTCTGGCCCATCGGGGCGCGGAAGGCCCCTTCACCGTCGCCCTGATCGGCGGGCCGGGCTCCGGCAAGAGCCGCGCCCTGGACCAGGTGCTGTCCGATGCGGCGGCGCTGTCGAAGGGCGCTGACGGGCGCTCTTCGCCTTTCGTGCCGGCGCTCGCGACCGTCCGGATCGATGCTTCGGACCTCGGGGCCGCGCCGGTCGCCGCGATCGTCGGGCGCTTGCATGGCGTTCTTTCCCGGGTCGCGCCGGAGATCGCCGCACAGGCGGCCGACGAGGCGAACCATTCCTCCGTCGATCCGCATGCGCGGCTCCAGTCGCTGACCGATTCGCTCGATACGTCGCGCCGCCGTCTCGACGCGGAGCGCCGGTCGCGCGACGAGGCCGAAAGCCGCCGTGCGCGCCTCGTCGAGACGATCCTCTACGATTCCGCCGGATCGCGGGTGGACGCCTATGCGCGCACCAACCGTTCGGCAATCGAGTCCGCTCTGGCGGCCTTCGGCCTGACGAGGGGCGATCCGGTCACGACCTACAAGGATTTCGTGCGCGGGCTTCTCGATGCCGGCGGGCCCACCGCTCGCGTTCTGGCGAGCGTGAAATCGCTGTGGGCCTATCCGGGCCAGACGAAACGCATCGTCTGGGCCGTCATCTTCTTCGTGCTCGCCTGGGGCTTTGGTGCGCTCGCGACCAATCAGGGCTGGATCAACAGCGTCGATTCGCAGGGCGAGACGCTGCATTCGGTCGCGGGCTGGCTGCGCGCGCATGTCGGCTGGCTCGGCATCGGCCGCCAGCTCTGCCTGATCGCGGCGCTGCTCTGCCTCGCCTCCTGCGCGTGGCGCGCGTTCCGCTTCTCGCGGCTGCTGCTGCGCGGGGCTTCGCTGGTCGATGCCGATCTCGACGTGCGCCGGGGCGAGCTCGACAATCTCGTCGCCCATCATGCCCAGCGCGTCGAGGTTCTGTCCGGCGAGAGCGATACGCTCGCCCGCCGCGTCATGGACGCCGAGAAGCGCGCCACCGGCGGCGCAAGAGCCGCCGTTCCGGCCTTCCTGACGGCCGGCGGGGCCGACGATCTGGACCGGTCGCGGCTCGCCTATATCGCCCAGGTCGATGCGGCCTTGTCGCGCGGTCCCAAAGGCGCGAGTCGTATCGTCGTCGCGATCGACGACGTCGATACGCTGGCCCCCGCCGCCGCCGTCGCCGCGCTCGAGAGCGTCATCGGCGCGCTGCGATCGCCGCGCTTCGGCTTCGTCGCGGCCTTCGATGCGGACCGCTTCGTGCGGGCGCAGCCGGACGCGGCCGCGCGGCTCGACCGGCTGGTGCAGGTTCCCTACCGGGTCGATGGTCCGGATGATGCGGGCTGGCGGGACATGGTCGCGCGGCTCGTCGCGCCGCGCGCGCCAGCGACGCCGCGGGTGTTCGACCCCGCGCAATCCGCGCTCGACGCGCCACTCGGCGATGCGGAGCAGCAGATGCTGGCGGCGCTTGCGCCGCTGGCCGGTCCGTCGCCGCGCGGCGTCAAAAGGTTCGTCAACCTCTACCGGCTCGGCCGCGCGGATGCGGTGGATGGCCCCGCCGCCTTCGCGCTGGCGCTGGCGCTGGCCATCGGCGGGACGGCCGAGGAGAAGGCCGGAGTCGAGGCGATGCTGCATGGCGACGGCGCGAGCCCGCTCGGGCTCGACGGCGCCGGCCGAGCCGGTCTCGCGCTAGCCGCGCTGACGACCCTGGTCGGCGGCGCGATCACGGTCGATCAGGCGCGGCGCGCGAAAGCGCTCGCCGCGCGGTGGTCGCTTCAGGGATAAGCCTAGACCGGCTCGAGAGCCTGCAACTCGCCGGGCGGCAGTTCGACCTCGATCCGGTCGTCCGGACGGACCGTGCCGCCCGAGAGGACGATGCCCATCACGCCGGCCTTGCGGATGAGACCGCCTTCCGTGTCGCGGTCGAGCACCGCGTGCATCAGGCCGGTCCGGAAGGCGTCGATCTGGCGGCACGGATTGCGCAGGCCGGTGATTTCGACCAGTGCATCCGTGCCGATGCGCAGCCGTGCACCACGCGGCAGCGCCAGCAGGTCGATGCCCGCCGTCGTGACATTCTCGCCGAGATCGCCCGGGCGCACCGCAAAGCCCTTGTCCGCAAGCTCGGCGAACAGTTCCTCATGGATGAGATGCACCTGCCGCAGATTGGCCTGCGTCGGGTCTTTCGCCACCCGCGACCGGTGCTTCACCGTCACGCCGTGGTGGGCGTCGCCGACGACGCCGTGGCCCGCCTCGAGCGCGATGGAGACTTCACGCGGCTTGCTGAATTCATGCGCCGGCGCACGGCCGACCGATGTGACGCGCGGCGTCGCGCTCACACGCGCACGCGGGACGCGCCCGATCGCGCGACCGTGTTGTTGGGATCGAGGGTCAGCGCGCGCTGGTAGGACTCGGCCGCCTTCGTGCGGTTTCCCTGCTTTTCGTAGGCGAGGCCGAGACCGGCCCAGCCGTCGGGGTTCTTGCTGTCGACGTTGAGCGCGGCGTTGAAGTCCTCGACCGCCAGATCGATCTTGTTCGTGGCCAGATAGCTCTGTCCGCGCGCCTGATAGGGCGCGGCGGCGAACGGGTCGCGATCGATCGCGTTGTCGAAATCGGTGATCGCGCGAACCTGATTGCCGTTGCGCTGGTAGATCAGGCCCCGGGCATGGAAGGCCTGGGCGCTTTCCGGATTGAGCTTGATCGCCTGGTCGAGATCGGCCAGCGCCTGGTCGAGATTGCCTTGCGCCCGCAGCAGGTTGGCGCGTCCGAGATAGGCCGAGGCGTGGTTCGGATTGGCCTGGATGGCGCGGTCGAAATCCTGCAGCGCGGCGTCGTTGCGACCGGTCTGGCGCAGCGCCAGCGCGCGGTTCGTATAGGCGGCCGCATTGTTCGGATCGAGCTTGATGGCCTCGCCGAAATCGGAAATCGCCTCGCTGAAACGCCCCGCCCGCGCATAGGCGTTGCCGCGCGTGAGATAAGATTCGGCGCTCGGCGAGCGGCGCACCGTCTCGGTCAGCGAGGAAATATTGCTGGCCGTCGCGGCGGGATCGTCGGAGCGCACTTCGGCGATCTGCGGCCCACGGTCGCCGGTGGCGCCGACGCTGGCGCATCCGCCCAGCGCGCCGGCAAGGAGCAGAACGAGCGCGAGGGAACGGCCGGAAGGCCGGCGTTCGGCGGCGAAGAAAGCAACCTCGGGCATCGACGAAAACAGCCCCTTTGAAAATGCAGCGGGAAAGCGCGTTTCCTAGAAGCCTTCAATCGGGCGAGATTGGGACGGGCCCGCGATATCGGCGATTCGCCGCGTCGGGCACTGCGGAAGCGTGCCCAAAATGCAACGCCCGGAACAGGTCCGGGCGTCGAAACATCAATCCTGAAGGGTGGGGATCAGCGCGGCGCGCCGGCCACCGGACGCGGCTTCATGGGGATGAGGCCTTCGCGCTGCATCTTCTTGCGGGCGAGCTTGCGGGCGCGACGGATCGCCTCGGCGCGCTCGCGGGCACGCTTCTCCGAGGGCTTCTCGTAATGGCCACGAAGCTTCATCTCGCGGAAAATGCCTTCGCGCTGCATCTTCTTTTTCAGCGCCTTCAGCGCCTGATCGACATTGTTGTCGCGAACGAGAACCTGCACCTGATATCCTTGGCTTGAGCGTTCGACGCCCAGTTTTAAGGGAGACCCGCGCGAAAACGCCATCGGGAAGGTGGAGCGCTTAACAGAAGCGGCCGCGCTTGTCCACGCCGGCACGGGAAATCCCGCGCGATCCCGCGAAATCTTGCTGGCGGACGCGGGATCGGGCACAGCCGGGCCGATGTCGTCTCTCGCGCCTTTCACCGCCATTCCCGCCCCGCCCGGCGTCCTGCCGGATGCGCTCGTGCTGTGCGACCACGCCGGCCATGCGATTCCCGAACCCTATGGCGATCTCGGCCTGCCGCCCTCGGTCTTCGAGCGTCATATCGCTTATGACATCGGCGCGGCCGGCGTCACCCGCGCGCTCGCGGCCGAACTCGGCGCGCCGGCCCTGCTGGCCAATTTCTCGCGCCTGCTGATCGATTCGAACCGGGGCCCCGACGATCCCACCCTCGTCATGCGCCTGTCCGACGGCGCGATCGTCCCCGGCAACGCGCGGGTCGACGACGCCGAGATCGCGCGTCGCACGGCGAACTGGTGGCAACCCTATCAGGGCGCGATTTCCAGCGAGATCGACGCCATGATCGCGGCCTGCCGCCCCCCCGTGCTCGTCTCGATCCATTCCTTCACGCCGGCCTGGAAGGGCGTTCCCCGCCCGTGGCATGTCGGCATCCTGTGGGATCGCGACGACCGGCTCGCGCGGCCGCTTCTCGACGCGCTCGCTGGCGAGGGCGATCTCGTGGTGGGGGACAACGAGCCCTATGACGGTGCGCTGGCCGGGGACACGATGTATCGCCACGGCACGCAGCGCGGCCTCGCCCATGCGCTGATAGAGGTCCGGCAGGATCTCATCGCCGCCGAGGCCGATCAGGCGGCGTGGGGTGTGCGGCTCGCGCGCCTGCTGCGGCCCATTCTCGCCGCGCCCGCCCTGCACGACATCCGGCATTTCGGTTCCAGAGCCGGCTAGCGCCGGGATAGCGGGGACAGGGAATCCCCTCGCCTTGACGCCGCGCGTGGCGGGCGGCAAGGGTCCGCGCTCCCGCGACCCCGACCCAGCGCCGTGCAAGCGGCGACGACGGCCGGCGTTTTCGTGGACCCCGATCTAGAGAGCGGCAAAGACCCGAATGAGCACCAACGCGATCGACGCCAATCACCTCAAGGCGTTTCTTGAACGGATCGAGAAGCTGGAAGAGGAGAAGCGCGCGATCGCCGACGACATCAAGGACGTCTATGCCGAGGCCAAGGGCACCGGCTACGACGTGAAGATCATCCGCAAAATCGTCTCGATCCGCCGGCAGGACCACCAGAAGCGCCGCGAGGAGGAGGAGATTCTCGACCTCTACCTGTCCGCCCTCGGCATCGAGTGAGCCGGTAAGCGCGCGTTAACCATAAACCGGCAATTTTGTCCCGCGTTCGCGCCCGCACCGGTGCGCTCGCGCGCGCAGGGACGAGAGAGTGGCGCGGCGCCAGCCAACACGACGGAGCGAGGAAGGACGGTCTGCTCGGGCAGCCTGCGCCCCCCTGCGTCTGCCGGCCGCGTTCGCCATCGCGGCCCTCGCCGCCGCCGGCGCCCACGCGCAAAGCCTCGACCGCCCGAACGATTTCGGCCTGCGCGGCAGCTCGACTTTTCCGGGAAGGGTCTCGCAGCCCCCGCCGCGCCCCGCGACCGGAACCGCCGGCTCTGACACGCCGGGCGCGGACCAGACGATCAACTACGGCCGCCCCCGCGCGAAACATCCGCCCCCGAAAAGCATTCCGCGCACCGCGCCGCGCAATCCGCTGCCGCCGCTTGTGCCTTATCGCAGCTCCCAGCAGGGCCGCGACGAACGCAAGCCGCATCCGATCATTCCGCCGGTCTACAATCCCGATGCCGCGCCGCCGACGATCGCGCCGCCGCCGACGGTAGCGGTCGTTCCGACGATCCCCGTGAAGGCCCGCCCGCGTGCCGACAACGATCCTTTCGCGCCGGTCGGGATCGGCATCGGCAACCTGCGCCTCACGCCGTTCGTCGAAAGCGGCATCGGCTTCGATTCGAATCCGAACCGCGTGCAGACGCCGCTGCGGAATTCCGCCTTCTGGCGCGGCGACGCCGGCCTTGGAATCCAGTCGGACTGGTCGCAGCACAGCGTGAACGGCGCGCTGCGTCTCGGCTATTCCGACTTCTTCTCCGTTCCTTCGGCGAACCGCCCGGATGGCGCGGGCTCGGTCGGCGCGCGCATCGACGTCACGCGCGATACGTCCATCGATCTCGGCGGCACCTTCGCGCTCGACACCTTGCGCGCCGGTTCGCCCGACCTCATCGGCCTCAACAATTCCATCGCGACCAACCGGCCCGTCATATGGACGATCGGCGGCTTTGTCGGCGCGACGCAGCGGTTCAACCGGCTGGAACTGTCGCTGCGCGGCATCGTCGACCGCTCGCAATATGGCAATGCGACCTATTCCGACGGCTCGACCGTCTATCTGTCGCGCAATGATTATACGACCCTCGGCATCCGTCCGCGCATTTCCTACGAACTGACGCCCGGCTTCCGGCCCTTCGTCGAAGCCACCATCGACAAGCGTGACTATGACAAAATCTATGACGTGAACGGCTATCGCCGCAGTTCGACCGGCGTGACGGTGCGCGGCGGCGCGGCCTTCGAGGTCACGCCGCTCCTGAAAGGCGAGGCCTCCGGCGGTTTCACCGAGCGCCATTACGACGATCCGCGTCTCGCGACATTGCGCGGCCCCGTCATCGACGCCGCCTTGATCTGGACAGCGACGCCGCTGACGACCGTCACCTTGCGCGGCACGACCAATGTCGTGGAGACCACGATCGCCGGCGTCTCCGGCGCGTTGACGCGCACGGTGAGCGGGCAGGTCTCGCACGCCCTGCTGCGCAATCTCACGATCACCGGCACGACGGCCTATACGTGGACCGACTACACCGGAGTCGATTACGCCACGTCGCCGTCCGGCACGATCAACGAGCAATATCTGACCGCCGGCGTGAAGGCCGAATACAATCTCACGCGCACGGTCGTCATCAAGGCGAGCTATAATTACCAGCGCCTGCGCAGCACGGTGACGGGGTCGGATTATACGGCGAACGTGTTTCTGCTGGGCTTGAGACTCCAGCAGTAAGACTGCGGTCATTCATCCGCCGTTCAGCGTGCGGATATGACTTTCGGACTCCGAGATAGCTTTCTGTCGGAGGCGCGGTTGACCGATCTCGCCGCATCAAATTCTCGCGGCTTCGCGAGGACGACCGAACAGTCCTTCAACAAGGTGCCGGAAGTCACGTTCGGCTTCTGGATCATCAAGATCCTTGCCACGACACTGGGAGAGACGGGCGGCGACGCCGCGTCGATGTCGCTCAATCTCGGCTACGCGACAAGCAGCCTGATCTTCATCGGCGTGTTTTTGCTTGCGGTCGCCGCGCAGATGGCCGCGCGGCGATTCCAGCCTGCCTTGTACTGGACCGTGGTTGTCGCGACGACGACCGCCGGAACGACCATGGCGGATTTCGCCGACCGATCCCTCGGGATCGGCTATCCCGGCGGCTCGGCGATCTTGTTCATATTGCTGATGGCCTTGCTGGCGATCTGGCACCGCTATGCGGGTTCGGTTTCGGTCAATACTGTCAAAGGACCCGGCGTCGAAGCGTTTTACTGGATGACGATCCTGTTCTCGCAGACGCTTGGAACCGCGCTTGGAGACTGGATGGCCGATACGAGCGGCTTCGGATATGAGTGCGGTGCGCTCGTGTTCGGTGCGGCGCTGGCTTTGATCGCCGCTCTCTATTTCCTGACGAATGTCTCGCGTACTGCGCTCTTCTGGTCGGCTTTCATCCTGACGCGGCCGCTCGGCGCGACGTTGGGCGACCTTCTCGACAAACCGGTGGCCAATGGCGGTTTTGCGGTCGATCGCTTCACGGCATCGGGTCTGCTGCTTGCGGCGATGATCGTCTGCATCGTGCTGTTCCCGCAGCGCGCCGGCACGCATCCCGGCGCCAAGCCGGACTAACGGATCACAAACCGGCCGCGCCGCCGTCTGAGCGAGGATCGTGCGCCGCCGCGATCGTGCCATCGGCGCGCTTCAGCACCGCACCGGCATGGCCAAATCCTTCGTGATATGCATGCGGCGAAAGATCGATCTCGTGACCAGCCGCCCGCAGTCTTGCGACCAGTGCTGGATCGAAGCGGCTCTCGAGTTTCACGCTGGTGAGCGACGAGGCGCCCCATGTCCGGCCGTAGAGAAAGCGCGGCGCATCGGCGGCGGCCGCGACATCCATGCCGCCAAGGATGCGTGTGAAAATCTGCGCCTGGAACTGCGGCTGGCCGTCGCCGCCCATCGACCCGTAGGACAGGACGCGGCCGTCGTCGAAAGCGGCGAGCGGCGGGTTCAGCGTATGGAACGGCCGCCGACCGGGCCGCAGCGGATTGACCGCGCGCGGATCGAGAGAGAATGACGACCCGCGATTCTGCATCGTCACGCCGGTCGCCGGCAGCGTGCAGCCGGAGCCATATTCCCAATAGACCGACTGAATGAAGGAGACCGAGAGCCCGCTGGCGTCGATCGCGCCCATCCACACCGTGTCGCCGGTGCTTTCGGGCAGCGGCAGCGGCGCGGCGCGGTTCATGTCGATGAGCGACGCCTCGCGCGCGATATTTTGCGGCGAGAGAATGTCCGACAGATCGTGCTTCAGCGCGTCGAAATCCGTGCAGACGCGATCGCGGATCGCGAGCCCGCGCTTCGACGCCTCGATCAGCCCGTGGATATGCGCGAAACTCTCGTCGCAAGGCGCGCCGAGCGCCTCGAATATTCCGAGGATGAGAAGCGCGGCGAGCCCTTGTGTTGGCGGCGCGGCATTGGCGTGGATGCGGCCAGGCAGATTTATGCGCAACGGTTCGCGGAAGACCGCGCGATAGCGCGCAAGGTCGTCGCGCGTCACGGGCGAGCCGATGCGCTCGAGATCGGCTGCGATCTCGCGCCCGATGTCGCCGCGATAGAAATCATCAAGGCCGGCATGGGCAAGCTGTTCGAGCGTCGCGGCGAGCGCGGCGGGCTTGCGGATCGTGCCCGCTTTGGGCAGCGCGCCATCGACGAGATAGACGTCGGCGAAGCCGGGCGCGTCCTTCAGCGCCGCCCATTCATTCGGCGCGCCATTCGCTTCCGAATGCGAGACCGCATAGCCTTCGCGGGCATGACGCCGCGCGTCGGCGAGAAGATCGCGCAGCGGGATTTTGCCACCCAGATTGCGGGAAAGTTCGAGGGCGAGAGACCAGCCGCCGATCGTACCGGGGACAGTCAGCGCCGCGAACGGACCCCGCGCGGGAATCGCGTCGAACCCCTTTGCGCGGTAGAAATCCGGCGTCGCTTTTGCGCCTGCGAAACCGCAGGCCTCGACATAATGGATCCGGCCGTCCGGCGTGCGGATCAGCCAGAAGCCGTCGCCGCCGATCGCGTTCATATGCGGATAGACGGTCGCAATGGTCGCGGCCATCGCAACCATCGCCTCGACAGCGTTTCCACCTTCGGCGAGGATCGACCTGCCGGCTTCCGCCGCCGCAACGTGCGGGGCCGCGACGGCGGCGCGCGAAAAGATCGCGGCTTCGCCGCCGAATCCGTAAGGATTCATTTCTGGAACTGTTCCTGCCGCATGCCGAAGGAGCGTTCCTGACGGCTCTGGATCGTGCGCGCCTCGCAGGCGATCAGGCGGCTGTCCGTCCTTTCCGTCACGCCGAAGATCGGCGCGCTGCGCATGGCGGCCGCGCCGAGCTGGTCGAGCGCGAAGGCGATACGGATATGGCCTTCATGCGTGCACAGGCCCTGCACCGGATCGAATCCGATCCAGCCGATGCCGGGCGCAAAGGCTTCCGCCCAGCAATGGCTCGCATCCGTCGTCTCGGGCTCTTTTTCCGGCACGAGCGCGCCGCTGACGAAGCGCGCCGGCGCGCCGATGTGACGGGCGGCGGCGATGAAGACATGGGCGATGTCGCGCGCGCTGCCCTTTTCGTCGCGGAAGGTGTCGGACGCGGTCGGGATTGCGTCGATCGCCGGCGAAGTTTC
>ERZ500994.286-NODE-286-length-16399-cov-7.158407_pt1 | contig 16399 bp, 16 predicted proteins | sample MGYA00248878_ERZ500994 | MGnify/ENA primary metagenome ERZ500994 (study PRJEB25958, sample SAMN03398533) | human skin metagenome | study: EMG produced TPA metagenomics assembly of the Human Skin Microbiome Metagenome (human skin metagenome) data set. | reverse complement strand
GGGGTCCAGCTCGTCGGCGCCGCGGTTCAGGTCCACCAGCGCGCGCGGGATCCGCGCGGTCAGCACGACCGCCCCGTGCCGGGTCGCGGGCGCGATCAGCCGGTCCACGAACGCATCCTCGGACGAGCGCAGCTCGAACGGGGTCAGGCGCGATTCGGCCAGGAACCAGTCGGGGTAATCCCGCCCCGAATGGGGCGAGGCGAAGATGACGCCGCCCATCCAGCGGTCCGGCCGGGCAAGGTCGAAGAGGGTCGGAAAATCGCGCTGCATGAGGGCCGTTCCGTCGCTCGCAGGCAACAGTTACAGGCAAGTCGAGCGGATCGCAAAGCCCACTTGCAAGGGGTGGAAACCGCCGATATAGACACGCGGACCAGAAGGTTCGGGGGCGCAGGTCCCGGAATCACATGGCACGGGCGGTTAGCTCAGCGGTAGAGCACTACGTTGACATCGTAGTGGCCACTGGTTCGATCCCAGTACCGCCCACCATAGTTTCGCCGCCCCCGGCACGTCACCGGGGGCATTTATGTTTCAAGGCGCACTCGCGAGCGCCGCGAAGAGGAGAGAGACCGATGAAGGTTCGCAACTCGCTGCGTTCGCTGAAAGAGCGTCACCGGGACTGCCAGGTCGTGCGCCGCAAAGGCCGCGTCTATGTCATCAACAAGACCCAGCGCCGGTTCAAGGCGCGCCAGGGCTGATCGCCCCGGCCCGGACTTCAGGTCCGGGATCTTGTGACGGAAAGGCCCGCAGCGGATCGCTGCGGGCCTTTGTCGTTTGTGCGTCCGGGGCGCGCCTCGGTGGTTTGCAGCCAGCCATGCGGTGGATGGCCCGCCCCTTGCAGGGGCGAGCCTCGGCGGCGCTTACAGCGAGCCCAGCATCCGCATCAGCGTCTGCTGCGTGCCGTAGCCGGTGACGGTCAGGCCGTTGCGGCGCTGGTATTCGCGCAGCGCGGTGCGGGTGGACGACGTCATCTTGCCGTCCACGGTCCCCGGGTTGTAGCCCAGTTCCTGCAACCGCGCCTCCAGCAGCTTGCGGACGCCGGCGTCGGGCAGGAGCCCCGCCTCTTCGTCGGCGTATTCGGCGATCGAGCGGTCCACGAGGCGCTTGGCCTCGGACGCATGCGCGCCGTCCGGGTAGTCGTCCAGATAGTCCTGGTAGCCCGCGAGCGTCTTGGCCGCGGTCGCCCGCGCCCAGGCCGATTCGTCGGCCCGGCTGCCGGACGAGCCGGACCCTTCGTTCCCGCTGACGGTCCCGCCCTGCTTGCGCAGCGCGCGGATCTGGTCGGCGTTCAGGTAGCCGGTCGCGGGCCAGCCGTTGGCCCCCTGCCAGCGTGCGATCGCGTTCCGGGTGCCGCTGCCGAAGGTGCCGTCGGTGCCGCGGGTGTTGTAGCCGAGCCGGCTGAGCAGCACCTGCACCTCGACCCGCTCGCTGCGGTTCAGCGTCAGCAGCTCTTCCTCGACGTCGTCGTTGCCGGGGCGCGGGGTGGTCCGCGATCCGGCCTGGTCGCGCAACGTCGAAACCTGGGTGGAGTTCAGGTAGCCGGTGCGCGGGAAGCGGTTGGCTTCCTGCCACTGGCCGATCGCGCGGCGGGTGCCCGATCCGAACAGGCCGTCGGTGCCGTTGGTGTCGTAGCCGAGGTTCGTCAGCTGCTGCTGGATGCGGACCCGGTCATTGCGCGACAGGCCCAGCGACAGCTCGCTGCGCGACGAACTGCTGCCGCGCACCGCGTCGCCCGCATCGTCGTCGTCACGATCCGCCGTAGTGCCGCGTTCGGCCGCTTGCCGGCGCAGCAGGCTGATCTGGTCGGCGTTCAGATAGGTGGTCTGCGCCAGCCGGTTGGCGCGCTGCCACGCCGTGATCGCGGCGCGGGTGCCGCGCCCGAACGAGCCGTCGGTGCCGTTGGTGTTGTAGCCGAGCGCGGTCAGGTCGCGCTGGATCTGCCGGCGGGCCGAGGACGACAGGCCCAGGTCCGCTTCCAGCCGCTGGGCCGCGACCGGGCCGGTGCGGCCCTCGGTGGGCTCGTCGGTCTTGCGGCCGGCGTCGTCCTGGCCGGTGGCCGCCGCGATGCGGGCGCGCGCGGTCTGCGCGTGCGGCCCCGACGGATAGTCGTCGAGATACGAGCGGTAGGCTGCGATCGTGTTGCGCTTCTGGACCGCGTCCCAAAGCGCGCGTTCCTGTTCGGCCGCCTGCTGGGCGCTGAGGCCCTGCACGACCGTCCCCAGGATGTCTTCAAGGTTCTGGGCCTGCGCGGCCGGGGTGGAAAGAAGAACCGCCGACGCCAGCGCCGCGGAAATGCCGAGTTTCAGTCCGACCATGCGGAAAACCTCATCTGAATGAGGGGTCGGACCTATCCGTAGCTGCGCCGGTCCTCGATCACCTTGCCATCGTTGGGCAAGGAACCGGGCGCCACGATTTCGACCCGCCCCCTGAGCTTAAGTGCCTCCAGCACCGTACTTTCGTATAATGCGGCGTCTGCGGCGGTGGTTTCCAATTGCACCGTCATCACGTCCATTTCACCCGCGCGGTCCGCGATCACACGCGCCCGTGCAACGCCGGGCAGGCGCGACACCAGCGCCGCCACCTGTTCGGGGCGCACGAACATGCCCTTGATCTTGGCGGTCTGGTCGGCGCGGCCCATCCAGCCCTTGATGCGGGTGTTGGTGCGCCCGCAAGGGCTGGTGCCCGGCAGCACGGCCGACAGATCGCCGGTGGCAAAGCGGATCAGCGGGTAGTCGGGGTTGAGCGTGGTCACGAGGACTTCGCCGACCTCGCCTTCGGGGACGGGGTCGCCGGTGCCGGGGCGGACGATTTCGACGATCACGCCCTCGTCCACGATCATCCCGTCCATCGCTTCCGATTCGTAGGCGATGCTGCCCAGGTCGGCGGTGGCATAGCATTGCAGCGTGGCGATGCCGCGGTCGGCGTAAAGCTGGCGCAGCGACGGGAAAAGCGCGCCGCCCCCCACGACCGCGCGGGTGAAGCCCAGCTGCACCCCCAGCTCGTCGGCCTTGTCGAGGATGATCTTGAGGTAATCGGGCGTGCCCGCATAGGCGGTGGTGCCGATGTCGGCCGCGGCCTGCACCTGCAGTTCGGTCTGCCCGGTGCCGGCGGGCAGGACGGCCGCGCCGACCGCGCGCGCGGCGCTTTCGAACATCATGCCCGCAGGCGTCAGGTGATAGGCAAAGCAGTTCTGGACGATGTCGCCGTGGCCCACGCCCGCCGCGTGCAGGAACCGCCCCAGCCGCCACCAGTCGCCGTCAACCCGGCCGGGTTCGTAGATCGGGCCGGGCGACTGGAACACGTGGTCGAACTCGGCCGTGCGCCGGGTGGTGAAGCCGCCGAAGGGGCGGCGCTTGCCCTGCGCCTCGGACAGTTCGGACTTTCGCAGGACCGGCAGCCGGGCAAGGTCGGCGGTCGACGCGATATCCTGGGGCTCGACGTCGCGCAGGGCGCGGGCGAAGCCGGGGGCGAGCTTGGCGTTCGCGATCGCGCGGCCCAGCATCGCGGGCAGGTCGGCCGCGCGTTCGTCGGCGCTGCGGGTTTCAAGATCGTCATAGTGGGTCATGGTGCGGTCTTTCATGCAGCAGCCTTCAGGTGACGGCGTTCACGCCAGCCACCGCTTGCGGCGGCGATAGCTGCGCACGTCGCGGAACGACTTGCGGCCCTCGTCCGACATGCCGAGGTAGAACTCCTTCACGTCCGGGTTCTCGCGCAGGGCGGCGGCGTTTCCGTCCATCACCACGCGGCCGTTTTCCAGGATGTAGCCGTAATGCGCGTAGCGCAGGGCGACGTTGGTGTTCTGCTCGGCCAGAAGGAACGTCACCCCCTCGCCTTCGTTCACGGCCTTCACGATCTGGAAGATCTGCTCGACCAGCTGCGGGGCCAAGCCCATCGACGGCTCGTCCAGCAGGATCGTTTCCGGCCGGCTCATCAGCGCGCGGCCCATCGCCGTCATCTGCTGTTCGCCGCCCGAGGTGTAGCCGGACTGGCTTTTCCGGCGTTCCTTGAGGCGGGGGAAATAGGTGTAGACCATGTCGAGGTCGCGCCTGACCGCGGCCGCGCCGTCGCGGCGGGTATAGGCGCCGGTCAGCAGGTTCTCCTCGACCGTCAGGTGCTCGAAGCAGTGGCGTCCTTCCATGACCTGGATGACGCCGCGCCGGACCAGCTCGGACGGGTTCAGGGTGGTGATGTTCTGGCCGCGATAGGTGATAGCGCCCTTCGTCACCTCGCCGCGTTCCGACGCCAGAAGGTTCGAGATCGCCTTGAGCGTGGTGGTCTTGCCCGCGCCGTTGCCGCCCAGAAGCGCGGTTATGCCGCCCTTGGGGACGGACAGGCTAACGCCCTTGAGGACGAGGATGACGTGGTTGTAGATCACCTCGATGTTGTTGACCTGGAGCAGGGCTTCGCCTGCGGCGGCGGCGGGCCGGGCGGTCGTTTGGGCGGTGGTGTCCAGCATGGCGTCCTCGGGGGCAGGATTCTTGAGGCGTCGGGAACCCCGGCGGCGGACCGCCGGGGCATTTCATCGTCAGGTCAGTTGCAGGTCGCGGGAGTGATGCTGTTCTCTGCCGCGAAGGCCTGCGCGTCTGCCTGGATCAGCGGCTCCAGCACCTCGGCGTCGGGGGTGGCGAACTCGCTGATGAGCGCCCAGGTCTTGGTTTCCGCGTTCCATTGCTGGACCCGGCCCTGCCCCTCGCCGCCGTGGTTGGCGCAGGACAGCACGATCGGTTGGCCGAAGTTCGGCAGGCCCAGTTCGGCCATGCGTTCCTCGGTGATGTTCAGCGCCTCGAACCCGTCGCGCACCTGCGCGGGGGTCACTTCGGACGTGCCCGCCAGCTCCTGCGCCTTCCGGATCGCCTCGGCGATCACGAGTGCCGCGTACATGCCGCGCGAATAGACCGCCGACCCGATCGAGGGGCCGCCCTGCGACGCCTTGCCGGGATCGACGACATACTGCTTGAGCTGCGCGTAGTACGGATAGTCCTGTCCCACGCCGTTGAAGGTCAGCGACTTGTAGCCGTTGGCGCCGGCACCGGCGGGCAGCACGTCGACCTCGCCACCGGCCCACCACACGCCGATGAAGTTCTCCATCGGGAAGCGGATGTTGGCGGCTTCCTGGATCGCGGCCTGGTTCATCACGCCCCAGCCCCACATCAGCACGTAGTCGGGCTTGTCGCGGCGGATCTGGAGCCACTGCGACTTCTGTTCCTGCCCCGGGGGTTCGACGGGCAGTTCGGTCAGGGTGAAGCCGTGCTTCTTGCCCAGTTCCTGCATGGTGCGGATCGGTTCCTTGCCGAAGGCGCTGTTGTGGTAGATCAGCGCGATCTTCTTGCCTTCCAGCGAGCCGCCGTTCTGGTCCAGCAGGTACTTGACCGCGACCGACGCGCCGTCCCAGTAGTTGGCGGGCGCGTTGAACACCCACGGGAACACCGCGCCGTCCTTGGCCGAGGTGCGGCCGTAGCCCGGCGTGTACATCGGGATGCCGTCGGCGGTGACTTTCGGGATCAGCTGATAGGTGATCCCGGTGGACAGCGGGTTATAGACCAGCGCGCCGTTGCCCTTGGTCGATTCGTAGCACTCGACGCCTTTCTCGGTGTTGTAGGCGGTCTCGCATTCCGGGACCTGGATCTTCTGCCCGCCGATGCCGCCGTCGCGTTCGTTCAGCAGCGTGAAGTAGTCGTTGAAGCCGTCGGCGTACTGGTTGCCGTTGGCGGCGTAGGGGCCGGTGCGGTAGCTCAGGTTCGGCACGACGAGGTCGGCCATTGCGGGTCCCGCGGCCATGACGGCGGCGGCGGCCAGCGCAGCGAAGCGAAGTTTCATCCAGGTTCCTCCCAAGGGTGTGGTTTGTCTGCCGGGTTGGCCCCGGTCTGGTTGCGAAATCGGTGCCGGTCTCAGTGCGGGAACGGCCACAGGCGCAGCTTTTCCTTCGTCAGCCGCCATAGGCGGGCGAGGCCGTGCGGTTCCACGATCAGGAAGAACACGATCAGGGCGCCCACGATCATCAGCTCGATATGCGCGGCGAGATCGGTGGGCCAGCCCAGGCTGCCGCTGAGGACGTTCTTGAGAAACACCGGCAGCAGCACCATGAAGGCCGCGCCCGCGAAGCTGCCGAAGATCGACCCCAGCCCGCCGATGATGACCATGAAGAGGACGAGGAAGGACTTGTTGATCCCGAACGCCTCGGACGCCTCGGCCGCGCCGAGGTAGATCGAAAAGAACAGCGCGCCTGCGATCCCGATCAGGAAGGACGACACGCCGAAGGCGGTGAGCTTGGCGGTCAGCGGGTTCACCCCGATGATCTCGGCCGCGATGTCCATGTCGCGGATCGCCATCCACTTGCGGCCGATGGTGCCGCGGGTGAGGTTGCGGGCCAGCCACGCCAGCGCCACCGCGAAGGTCAGGCAGACGAGGTACTTGGCCCAGGCGGGCGTCGCCGGCCCGGTGACGATCTGGCCCAGCACCGTGCGTTCCGGCATCGTGATCTGCCCCGACGCCGAATAGTTGTAGAACCACGGCACCTTGTTGAAGAGCCAGATCAGGAAGAACTGCGCGGCGAGCGTGGCGACCGCGAGGTAGAAGCCCTTGATCCGCAGGCTCGGCAGCCCGAACAGCATTCCCACCAGCGCCGTGACCAGGCCCGAGACGATGACGTGGATCAGGATCGACACGTCCGGGAACATCGTCGTCAGCTTGTAGGTGGCATAGGCCCCGACCGCCATGAACCCGCCGGTGCCCAGCGACACCTGCCCCGCGTAGCCCACGAGGATGTTCAGCCCCAGCGCCGCGATCGCGTAGATCAGGAACGGCACCATCACCGACGTGGCCCAGTAGTCCGAGATCACGAACGGGATCACCAGGAACGCCACCGCGAGGATCGCGTAGTAGCCCACCCGGTCCAGCCGCAGCGGGAAGGTCTGGTTGTCGGCCTGGTAGGTGGTCTTGAAGTCGCCTGCCTCGCGATAGATCATCGCAGGTCCTTTCCTGTTGCCTTCGCAGCCACGCCCGTCACACCCGCTCGATGATGCGTTCGCCGAACAGGCCCTGCGGCCTGAACACGAGGAAGCCGAGCGCGAGGACATAGGCGAACCACGTTTCCGTCGCGCCGCCGATCATGGGTCCGACGAAGTATTCGAACAGCTTCTCGCCCACCCCGATGATGAGCCCGCCGACGATCGCGCCGGGGATCGAGGTGAAGCCGCCCAGCATCAGCACCGGCAGCGCCTTGAGCGCGATCAGGCTGAGCGAGAACTGCACGCCCGACTTGGTGCCCCACATGATGCCCGCGACCAGCGCGACGAAGCCCGCGATCGACCACACCATGATCCACACGAACTTGAGCGAGATCCCCACCGACAGCGCAGCCTGGTGGTCGTCGGCCACCGCCCGCATGGCGCGGCCCTGCTTGGTGTACTGGCTGAAGGCCACCAGCGCGGCCACCAGCGCCGTGGCGATGATCGCGGCCCAGATGTCCAGCCGGTCGATGAAGAATCCGTAGCCCGTCAGCCGCGCCGTCAGCGCCTCGGCCGCGTCGGAGATGCCTTGCGGCAACCCCACGTCCAGCGTCTTGACGTCGGCGCCCCACATCACGTCGCCCAGCCCCTCGAGGAAATAGGCCAGCCCCAGCGTCGCCATGAACAGGATGATCGGCTCTTGCCCCACCAGATGCTGGAGCACGAGTTTCTGGATCGCGATCGCCAGCAGCACCATCACGCCCGCCGTCAGCGCGATGGCCAAGACCGCGGGCACGTTCCAGCCGAAGTTGCTGACATGCATTCCCGTCAGCGCGTTAATGAGATGCGCGAACGGTACCTGCCCCTGCTGGATGCCCACCAGCGTCATGGCCGCGAACAGCGCCATCACACCTTGGGCGTAGTTGAACACGCCCGAGGCCTTGTAGATCAGCACGAAGCCCAGCGCGACGAGCGCGTACATGACCCCGGTCATCAGCCCGTTCACGACGATTTCCGAGACGTAGAGAAGCTGTTCCATGGTCTATTCCTGTCCGCAGGTCACCGGGCCGGCCTGCTGGTCGAAGCAGCTGGCCGGGACGCCCTCGGGGTTCATTTCGACCGCCCAGATCGCGGACGCGGGTTCCAGATCGCCCCGGGCGGGAAGGCGGTAGAAGGCCATCGGCCCGGCCTTTGTCAGGATCACGGACCGGCGGGCGTCGGTGATCATCATCCGCCCCGGCGCGTGCGTTTCCGACATCCGCGACACGAAGGCATCGAACGGCTGCCCCGCCCCGTCGTCCGACAGCCCCTGCGCGATCGCGACGCAGAAATCGTCCACGCGGGGACCGGCGAAGAAGACATGGGGGTTTTTCGACCGGATCATCGGCTGGTCGCCGCCAAGCTGCGCGGCATAGGCCAGGCGGGCGCGCAGCGTCTCGTCCGCAAGGTCGTCCGGGCCGGGGCTTTCGGGCAGCAGCGGCGGCTTGCCTGCGGCCATGGGCGCCACGCAGGTTTCGTCAACGACCTGCAACGCGGCATCGGCGCTGTCGGCGCCGGCGGTCAGGCGGTCAAGCCAGTTCGCCTGCGCGGGCCCCGCGGCCAGCGCCAGCGCGGCGGCCGACAGGATGGCGAGGAACCGCTCAGTCATGCGCGACCCCCAGATAGGCGTCGATCACGGCCTGGTTGTTGCGGACCTCGGATGGCGTGCCGTCGCCGATCTTGCGGCCGTAATCCATCACCACGACCCGGTCGGACAGGTCCATGACCACGCCCATGTCGTGTTCGATCAGCGCGATGGTGGTCCCGAACTCGTCGTTCACGTCGAGGATGAAGCGGCTCATGTCCTCTTTCTCCTCGACGTTCATGCCGGCCATCGGCTCGTCGAGCAGCAGAAGCGACGGCTCGGCCGCCAGCGCGCGGGCGAGTTCCACCCGCTTCTTCAGCCCGTAGGGCAGGCGGCCGACGGGCGTCTTGCGGAGGTTCTGGATTTCCAGGAAGTCGATGATCCGCTCCACCCGCTCGCGGTGCAGGATCTCCTCGCGCTCTGCCGACCCCCACCACAGCGCCTGCGCGACAAGGCCGCTTTTCATCATCGTCAGGCGGCCGGTCATGATGTTGTCCAGCACAGTCATCCCGTCGAACAGCGCGATGTTCTGGAACGTCCGCGCGATGCCCTGCCGCGCGACCTGATAGGGCCGCAGCGCAGGGCGGCGCTTGCCGCGGAACCAGACCTCGCCTTCCTGCGGGACGTAAAAGCCCGAGATGACGTTCAGCATCGACGACTTGCCGGCACCGTTCGGGCCGATGATGGCGCGAATCTCGCCCTCGCGGATGTCGAAGCTGATGTCCTTGATCGCGGTGACGCCGCCGAAGCGCAGCGTGATGTTGCGAAGGTCCATCATCACGCCGCCGATCCTGCGGCCGTCGGCGGTGGTGTACGGTTCAAGGGCTGCGGTCATCGAATGCTCGTTCAGTTGCAGGCCTCGTGCCGGGTCAGGGGAACGTCGCTTTCGGCCACCACCAGATGCTGAGATTCGGGAGCGCCCGGGATTCGGATCACGAAGCTGATGACGCCGATCAGATTGCCTTTCGGCGTGTGACCCGCGGACTCGAAGATCCTGTTTGAGTGGAGTCCTTCGGTATCGCACGGCGCGGCAAGCTGCTTGAACTGCATGTCGCCCATCCGTGTCCCAAGCAGGTGGTTGACCGCATCCGCCTGCGACTGCATGTCGATCTCGTGGCTCAACCCGCACGAACTGACCCCGGATCTCAGGGTTTGCAGCCGCAGGTCGACGCCGGGGATTACGTCCGCAACGTCGTGCTGGCTGCCCGGAGTGCCGACCGCCGGTGCGCCGGACGCGATTTCCACACCGGTCGCATCGGCGGGCTGGCCCGCCATCAACGGCGTCAGGCAACGATCGTCCAGCAGGTCGATCAGCGCCGCCGCGTCGGTCTCAGCGGCGGCCGGCCCGGCCGCCAGCAGGCCGGCAAGAAAGACAGCCCGCATCATTCCGCCGCGACCTTCTGTGCCGCGGCCTGCAAGGCGGCGTCGCGGGCAGCCGGCTGCACCCGCGTATCCTCGATCCGCACCGCCGACGAACCTGCGGCTTCGGCGGTGGCATACAGTTCAAAGTCTGCAGTCATCGAATGCTCGTTCATTTGCAGGCCTTGTGTCGGGTCAGGGGACGGTTGCCATCGGCCGCCTGCGGAACATGCTTCGGCATCGACGACCTGCCGGCGCCGTTCGGGCCGATGATGGCGCGGATCTCGCCCTCGCGGATGTCGAAGCTGATGTCCTTGATCGCGGTGACGCCGCCGAAGCGCAGCGTGATGTTGCGAAGGTCCATCATCACGCCGCCGATCCTGCGGCCGTCGGCGGTGGTGTAGGGTTCTGACTGCGGTTGGTGCTGGTTCATTCTGCCCCCCCGGCAATCAACTGCTCACACGCCTTTGCCTCGTAGCGGAACTGCTGGACCGAGGCTCGCTGCCGATACCAATCCTTCAAGGCTTCAAACCTTTCGCCCATGTCGCGAGCAGAGCTGTCAGGTGATCCATGCTGGTTCTCATAGCGCTCGGAACGCCGATCGTAGATCCCCGCATAGAATAGTCCCAATCCCGCTTCGGCCGAGCCACCCAAAGCGGTAAGCGGTATGAAGCTTGAGGTATTCGGTTCGCCCGCCTCGATCAGGGGAACGCCGATTTCCAAGGCGTTGCGCAAATGCTTGTCCACTCGCAGCTTCGCTTCCTCTCGCGACATGACGTGCGCTTCCATCGGCGGACTTGCGTACCCAATCATTGCAGCGGCCGCGGCGCACTCCATATTCTCCTCCATCAGAAGGCGGGCGTCGTTGTCAGCGAAGGCATTGCCGGGCACGACAGCCACACACATCGCCATGACCGGTAAGACCTCGCGGCAGATCATTCCGCCGCCACCTTCTGTGCCGCGGCCTGCAAGGTGGCGTCGCGGGCAGCGGGCTGCACCCGCGCATCCTCGATCCGCACCGTGGCGCGCAGCTTGCCCTTGCGGCCGTCCTCGTAGGTGACTTCGGTTTCCGTCCGCACGCTGTCGCGGCCATCATACAAAGCGTCGATCAGGTCGGCGTAGCGTTCCGAGATGACGCCGCGCTTGATCTTGCGGGTGCGGGTCATCTCGCCGTCGTCGGCGTCGAGTTCCTTGTGCAGGACAAGGAAGCGCGCGATCTGGCAGCCAGACAGCATCGGGTCCCGCGCGACCGAGGCGTTCACCTCTTCCACGTGCTGGCGGATGGTCGCGTAAACCTGCGGGTGGCCCGCCAGTTCCTGGTAGGACGCATAGGCGATGTTGTTGCGTTCCGCCCAGTTGCCGACCGCGGTCAGGTCGATGTTGATGAGCGCGGTGCAGTAGTCGCGGCCGTTCCCGACCACCACCGCTTCCAGGATGTTGGGATAGAACTTCAGCTTGTTCTCGACGTATTTGGGCGCGAACAGCGACCCGTCGGCCATCTTGCCCACGTCCTTGGCGCGGTCGATGATCCGCAGGTGCCCGGTCGCTTCCTCGAAGAAGCCCGCGTCGCCGGTGGCGACCCAACCCTCGGCGTCCTTGGTGGACGCGGTGCTTTCGGCGTTCCGGTAGTATTCGACGAAGGTGCCGGGGCTGCGATACAGCACCTCGCCCGTGTCCGAGATGCGGACCTCGACGCCGGGCGACGGCACCCCCACCGTGTCGGACCGGACCTGCCCGTCGGGCTGCTGGGTGATGAACACCGTGGCTTCCGTCTGGCCGTAAAGCTGCTTCAGGTTGATCCCGAGGCTGCGGTAGAAGTCGAAGATTTCCGGGCCGATCGCCTCACCGGCCGTATAGCCGACGCGGATGCGGGAAAAGCCCAGCGTGTTCTTCAGCGGGCCGATGACGAACAGGCGCGCGGCGGCGTAGCCCAGCCGGTCCAGCGGGCCGACGGATCGGCCGTCCAGCAGCGCGGGGCCGACGCGGCGGGCAAGCGCCATCGAGCGGTCGAACAGCCACTTCTTGACCCGGCCCGCGTCCTCCATCCGGATCATGACGCTGGTCAGCTGCCCCTCGAACACGCGCGGCGGGGCGAAGAAATAGGTCGGGCCGATCTCGCGCAGGTCGGTCATCATGGTGTGCGACCCCTCGGGGCAGTTCACGCAGAACCCGCACCACGACGCCTGTCCGACCGAAAAGATGAAGTCGCCGACCCATGCCATCGGCAGGTAGGCCAGGATGTCCTCGCTGGCCTTGAGCCTGTCGAAGGCGGACGAGTTGCGCGCCGTCTCGATGACGTTGCCGTTCGACAGGACGACGCCCTTGGGTTTCCCCGTGGTCCCCGAGGTGTACAGCATCACGCAGGTGCTGTCGTAGTCGAGTTCCGCGATCCGCGCGTCCAGCTCGGCTTCCAGCCTTGCGCGGGCGGCGCGGCCCTGCGCCTGCACGTCGGCCAGCGCGGTCATGCGCGAGTGGTCGTATTTCCGCATCCCGCGCTTGTCGGTGTAGATGATGCGGTCGACCGTGTGCTGGCTTTCCTCGGCCTCGATCACCTTGTCGACCTGTTCCTGGTCGCCGCACACGACGAAGCGGGCGCCGGAATGGCCAAGGACATACGCCATCTCGGACGCGACCGCGTCCTGATACAGCGGCACCGGGACCGCGCCGCACATCTGCGCGGCGATCATCGACCAGTAATGCGCGGGGCGGTTGCGGCCGATGATGGCGACGTGGTCGCCCCGGTTCAGGCCAAGGTCCAGCAGCCCCAGCGCCAGCGCCCGGATCTCGTCCAGCGACTGCGACCAGGTCCAGCTTTGCCAGATCCCGAGATCCTTCTCGCGGTAGGCGGGCCGGTCACGGTGGGTCGCGGCGTTCCGGGCGATCAGCGTCGGAATGGACCGCGGGCCCGCGTCGGGCTGCGTCATCTTCATTCTTCCTCCCCCTCCGGCGCGTCGTTCCGCGCCGGGAGCCGCGGGGCTCCTCTTCCCCTTGGCTCGACTGAACCATCACGCCGGAACCTTGCGGTAGTTTTGCGCGAATCCTACAAATTGTTACGACAGGGACATGGCAGGATGGAATGGCGCAGGACGACGGCCACGCTGAGCTGACCCGGTCGGGGCTGAACCTGATCGCGCAGGCGATCTCGATCTTCGACGCCGACCTGCGGCTTGCGGTGGCCAACAGCGGCTACCAGCAGATGTTCGACCTGCCGGAACGCCTGATCCAGCCGGGCGCGAGCTTCGAGGACACGATCGCCTATCTGGTCGCGCGGGGCGAATACGGGCCGCAGTCCGACCCGCAGGCGGCGATCCGCCAGCGCGTGGACCAGGCCCGTCGGTTCGAGCCGCATTACATCGAACGGCAGCGGCCGAATGGGCGCACCTTTTCGGTCGAGGGCGCGCCGCTCGCACAAGGCGGCTGGGTCGCCGTTTATACCGACATCACCGACATCAAGCGGACGGAATCGCTGCTGCGCGCGCGGTCCGAAGAACTGTCGGAACAGGTGCTGGCCTATGCCGAGAACCTGTCGGCCGCGAACCGGGCGCTGGCCGCGTCGAACGCCGCCCTGCAGGAAGCGCAGCGCATCCTGACCCAGGCCGAGGCGCGCACCCGCCACGTCACCGAAATGGTGCCCGCGCACATCGCCCACGTGGACCGCGCCTATCGCTACACGTTTTCCAACAAGCAGATCGGGTCGGTGTTCCTTGGTGCCGACGCCGCCGGGATCGAGGGCCGCACCCCGGTCGAGGTGCTGGGCGAGGAAACCTTTGCCCGCATCCGCCCGCACCTGGAACGGGCGCTGGACGGGCAGCCGCAGACCTTCGAGCTGACGCATCCGCCGTCGGGGCGTCGCATCCGGGTCGCGTTCGCGCCCGACGCGGCGGGGGCCGGGGTCTATGTGCTGTCGGCCGACGTAACGGCCGAGGTCGAAGCGCGCGAGGCGCTGACCCACGCCGCGCGCCGGGCGCTGGCGGCGCAGATGACGTCGGGCCTCGCCCACGATTTCGGCAACCTGATGACGATCATCCTGGGGCTTCAGGGGCGGCTGGAAAAGTCGGACCTGCCGCCCGCCGCCGCCGCCGACGTCAAGGCGACCCGCGCCGCCGCCGAGCGGGGTGCCGCGCTTCTCAACCGCATCGCCGCGATCACCGGGCCCCGTTCGCTCACCCCGCAGGCGGTGGACGTGCCCGCGCTGCTGGACGGGCTGGTCACGATGGCGCAGCCGTCGCTGGGGCAGGGGGTCACGCTTCGGCTGTCCTGCGACCTGACCCGAGGGCCGTTGCTGCTGGATCCCGGATCGTTGCAGGATTCGCTTCTGAACCTGCTTCTGAACGCGCGCGACGCGATGGCGGGGCAGGGGCGGATCGACCTTGACGCGCGGGCGGTCAGCAACTGGATTCAGCTGACCGTGACCGACACCGGCCCCGGCTTTTCCGACGCGACGCTCAGCCGCGGGACCGAGCCGTTCTACACCACCAAGGGCGGGCAGGGGGCGGGCCTTGGGCTGTCGATGGTCTATGACCAGACCAAGCTGGCCGGCGGCACGCTGCGGCTGGACAACGTGGCGTCGGGCGGGGCACGGGTGCAAATCCGCCTGCCGCGGCGGCAGGTCACGCCGCGCATGGCGCTGCTGGTCGATGACGACGACCATGTCCGCGAAAGCGTGCGCGAGATGCTGACCGCGCTAGGCCACAGCGTGATCGAGGCCGGATCGCTGGCCGAGGCGCGCGGCCTCGTGGACCTGCCCGGCCTGTCGGTGATCCTGTCGGACCTGCAGCTTGGCGACGGACGCGGGGTCGAGCTTGCCGGATCGAACCTGCCGGTGGTCCTGATGACGGCGCTGCCGTCGGGACATGCCGAGCGCGCGGGCCTCGACATGCCGGTGCTGACCAAGCCATTCCTGGCGGCCGAGCTTGCGGCACAGATCGAAAGGTTGCCTGTTGACCCGTGACGCCCCCCTGATCGCCATCCTCGACGACGAGCCGGAAATACGGCGCCTGCTCGCCTCGGCGCTCGAGGACGCGGGCTTTCGCACCGCGTCCTTCGCCCGCGCGACCGAGTTCGAGGCGGGGCTGCGCCGGATGACGCCCGACGCCTGCCTGATCGACCTCGGCCTGCCCGACCGCGACGGGCTGGCGCTGGTACACCGGCTGGCCACGCAGTCTGGCACTACGGTCATCATCATCTCGGGCCGGGCGCAGGTGCAGGATCGGGTCACGGGGCTGGAACTAGGGGCCGACGACTATGTCATCAAGCCGTTCGACCCGGCCGAGGTCGTGGCCCGCATCCGCGCCCGCCTGCGCAAACCCGCGCGAGAGGCGGCGCGGGGCGGCCAGAGCGCCCGCTTTGCCGGCTGGACCGCCGATTTCGACCGCTACGCCCTGACCGCGCCCGGCGGCGAGGACACGCCCATGAGCCACGCGGAGTCCGAACTCCTGCGGATCTTCCTCGACAGTCCGCGCCGGCTCATCACCCGCGCGCAGATGCTGGAACAGGTCGGCGGCACGGCGGGCGACAGCTTCGACCGGGCGATGGACGTGCGCGTATCGCGGCTGCGCACGAAGCTGGGCGAGGACCCGAAGAACCCGCGCCTCATCAAGACGATCTACGGGGCGGGCTACATCTTCCTGTCGGAAGTCGCCTGGGGCTGAGCGCCGACGCCACCCGGTGACGTGACGGGGCGATTGCGCCGCCGGCGACCGTCCTGCAAGTATCACTGCCATGAATAGGGAAGGGGAGGGTCCGCCATGCAGTCCGGCCGGATGATGTATCAACCGCTGTCGATCGCGTCGCTGATCGACCATGCCGCGCGCTACCACGGCGACACCGAGATCGTGTCCGCGCTGACCGAGGGCGGGTTCGAGCGGCTGGACTGGGCCGCTGTCGGCGCGAACGCGAAGCGCATCGCCTCGGCACTGGTCAAGCGGGGAATGACGACCGGCGACCGGATCGCCACCCTGGCGTGGAACAACCGCCGCCACCTGGAACTGTACTTCGGCGTCCCCGGCGCCGGGATGGTCTGCCACACGATCAACCCGCGCCTGTCGCCCGAGCAACTCGCCTTCATCGTCGCCGACGCGGACGACCGGATGCTGTTCGTTGAACGGACATTCCTGCCGCTGATCGTGGCGCTGCGGGATCGCCTCCCCTCGCTGGAGGCGATCTTCCTGATGGGCCCGCACGACGACGAGGCGGCGGCGATGCTGCCGGGCCTCCTGTTCCACGACGACCTGCTGGCCGAGGGCGACCCGGACTTCGCCTGGCCCGAGGTGGACGAGACCTCGCCCAGCTCGCTCTGCTACACCTCTGGCACGACGGGCAATCCCAAGGGCGTGCTCTATACCCATCGCTCGACGCTCTTGCACACGCTCAGCGCCAACCAGCCCGACGGAATGGCCGTGGGCGCCGCCGACACGGTGCTGCCGGTCGTGCCGATGTTCCACGTCAACGCCTGGGGCGTGCCCTACATCGG
>ERZ500994.284-NODE-284-length-16422-cov-13.828435_pt1 | contig 16422 bp, 14 predicted proteins | sample MGYA00248878_ERZ500994 | MGnify/ENA primary metagenome ERZ500994 (study PRJEB25958, sample SAMN03398533) | human skin metagenome | study: EMG produced TPA metagenomics assembly of the Human Skin Microbiome Metagenome (human skin metagenome) data set. | reverse complement strand
CACAACTTCCAGCGCGACGGGATGATGCAGATGCAGCTGCCCAAGGGCCGCGCGAACTACGAGCCGAACTCGCTCGACAAGGCGGGCGAAGTCGGCGGGGCGCCGGGCGGCCCCCCCCCCCTGCCCCGCCGCGACGACCACCAGCGACGGTTTCCGCATGGGCAACACGACCGTGAAGCTCGGCGGGTTCGTGCGCCTCAACGTCATCGGCAGCCGCTACGGCGACGGCGAAGTGGCGGTCGGCGGGCTGGGCAAGGAGTTCTACCTGCCGCAGCAGATCCCCGTCGGCGGCGGCCGGGTGCACGAGCACGGTGATGACCGGGATCTCGTCGCCTGGTCGACGATCAAGGTGCCGCTGGCCCTCGCCGTCATCCGCTCGGGGCAGGGCGAGGCCGCCACCGCGGACATCGACGCCGCCCTCACCGCCTCCGACAACGACGCGGCCGAGTCCCTGTGGGAGCGCCTCGGCTCCGGCGAGTCGGCCGCCTCCGCCGTCGAGACCCAGCTCGAGCGCGGCGGCGACAGCCGCACCCGGGTCCCGCCCGAGGTCACCGTGGCGGGCTACTCCCCCTTCGGCCAGGCGCACTGGCGACTGCGTGACCAGACCCGCTTCGCCTCGCAGCTGCCCTGCCTCGCCGGCTCCGACACGGTGACCGATGCGATGGACCGGGTCGTCGACGGCCAGCGCTGGGGCCTGGGCACGGTCGACGGCGCCCGCTTCAAGGGCGGCTGGGGCTCCACGCCCGAGGGTTACGTCGTGCGCCAGCTCGGCGTCGTGCCCGGGGCGAAGGGGGACGTCGCCGTCGCGCTGCAGGTGCGCACCGGCACCCACGAGCAGGGCACGGCGATCGCCGACGAGCTCGCGGAGGCCTTCGCAGACCACCTCCGCCGCCTGCCCTCCGGCCGCTGCCCCTGACCCCGCCCCTGGCCCCGCTCCCCCAACTCCGCAAAACCCTAGGGTCCTGCGAAGTTCGACCCCGACAACCCTGCACGACCCTAGGGTCTTGCGACGTTCGGGAGGGGCGCTGAGAGCGCCCGGGGGGCCGGTGCGCGTACCGGGAGTCGCGCGGCGGCCCGACCGGCGACGAGAGACGCCGCCACGGGCGCCGCAGATGCGTCGTCGGGGCCGGTCGCGAGGTAGGATCGGGGGGTTGAGGCCGCGGTGCCAGCCCCCACGGGGCGAGCCCGCGGCGACCCATGCACCGCCCTCGAGGAGCACCGTGGCAGACGAGCAGTCTCCCCAGACCCAGCCGACGACGCCGGACACCGGCTCTCCCGAGTACGACGCGAGTGCCATCACCGTCCTCGAGGGTCTCGAGGCGGTCCGCAAGCGGCCCGGCATGTACATCGGTTCGACCGGTGAGCGCGGCCTGCACCACCTCGTCTGGGAGATCGTCGACAACTCCGTCGACGAGGCGATGGCCGGCTACGCCGACACCATCGACGTCACCCTCATGGAGGACGGCGCGGTCCGGGTCAAGGACAACGGCCGCGGCATCCCCACCGACATCCACGAGGCCGAGGGCGTCTCCGCCGTCGAGCTCGTGCTCACCCAGCTGCACGCCGGCGGCAAGTTCGGCGGCGGCGGCTACAAGGTCTCCGGTGGCCTCCACGGCGTCGGCTCCTCCGTGGTCAACGCCCTGTCGACCCGCCTCGACGTCTGCGTGCGGCAGAAGGGCCACGCCCACCGCATGTCCTTCGAGGGCGGGGTGCCGACCGGCCCCCTTCGCCAGGAGGAGGAGACCGACGCGACCGGCACGACGATCACCTTCTGGGCCAGCCCCGAGATCTTCGAGACGACGACCTACGACTACGAGACGATCCGGGCCCGCTTCCAGCAGATGGCCTTCCTCAACAAGGGCCTGACGATCAACCTCGTCGACGAGCGCGTCGAGGAGCCCACCGAGGAGGAGCAGGCCGAGGACCTCGACCACGTCGACGACGACATCACCGACGTCGTCGACTCCGAGGAGGGGGCGCAGAAGAAGGCGCGCAAGGTCTCCTACCGCTACGACAACGGCATCGTCGACTACGTCACCCACCTCGTCGGGTCCAAGAAGGCCGAGCCGGTCACCCAGGAGATCATCGCGATCGAGACCGAGGACACCGCCCGCGAGCTCTCCCTCGAGCTGGCGATGCAGTGGACGACGGCCTACAGCGAGTCGGTCCACACCTATGCCAACGCGATCAACACGCACGAGGGCGGCACCCACGAGGAGGGCTTCCGTGCGGCGCTGACGAAGCTCATCAACGACTTCGCCCGCAAGCAGGGGCTGCTCAAGGACAAGGACGACAACCTCACCGGCGACGACATCCGCGAGGGCCTGACGGCCGTCGTCTCGGTCAAGCTGGGCGAGCCGCAGTTCGAGGGCCAGACGAAGACCAAGCTCGGCAACTCCGAGGTCAAGGGCTTCGTCCAGCGGGCGATGACCGACGAGTTCGGCCACTGGCTCGAGGCCCACCCCAACGACGGCAAGGACATCGTCCGCAAGGCCGTGCAGGCCGCCGCGGCCCGGATGGCCGCCCGCAAGGCGCGTGAGGCGACCCGCCGCAAGGGTCTGCTCGAGTCCGGCGGGCTGCCGGGCAAGCTCTCCGACTGCCAGAGCAAGGACCCGACGGTCTCCGAGGTCTTCATCGTCGAGGGTGACTCCGCCGGCGGCTCGGCCAAGGCGGGCCGCAACCCCGAGAACCAGGCGATCCTGCCGATCCGCGGCAAGATCCTCAACGTCGAGAAGGCCCGGATCGACAAGATCCTCGCCAACAACGAGGTCCAGGCCCTGATCTCCGCCTTCGGCACGGGCATCGGCGAGGACTTCGACCTGAGCAAGGCGCGCTACCACAAGATCGTGCTCATGGCCGATGCCGACGTCGACGGCATGCACATCCGCACCCTGCTGCTCACGCTCCTCTTCCGCTTCATGAAGCCGCTCATCGAGGCCGGCTACGTCTACCTCGCCCAGCCGCCGCTCTACCGGCTCAAGTGGTCCAACCACGACCACGAGTTCGCCTTCAGCGACCGCGAGCGCGACGCGATGATCGCCGAGGGCCAGTCGAAGGGCTGGCGCCTGCCCAAGGACAACCCCGTCCAGCGCTACAAGGGTCTGGGCGAGATGAACTACCAGGAGCTGTGGGAGACGACGATGGACCCCGACACCCGGGTCCTGCTCCAGGTGACGCTCGACGACGCCGCCGCGGCCGACGAGATCTTCGCCGTCCTCATGGGCGAGGACGTCGAGTCCCGCCGCAGCTTCATCCAGAAGAACGCACGCGACGTGCGCTTCCTCGACATCTGACGCGACCACGCGCCGAGCCAGCCTTCGCCCCCCTTCGGCACGACCCCGAGGTGACCTGACCACATGACCGACACCCCCACCACGCCCGAGACCGACCGGACCGAGCCGGTCGACCTCAACGCGGAGATGCAGCGCAGCTACATCGAGTACGCGATGAGCGTCATCGTCTCCCGCGCGCTGCCTGACGTGCGCGACGGCCTCAAGCCGGTGCACCGCCGCATCGTCTACGCGATGTACGACGGCGGCTACCGCCCCGACCGCGGCTACAACAAGTGCTCGCGCGTCGTCGGCGACGTCATGGGTCAGTACCACCCGCACGGTGACTCCGCGATCTACGACGCGATGGTCCGCCTCGTGCAGCCGTGGTCGCTGCGCTACCCGCTGATCGACGGCCAGGGCAACTTCGGCTCCGCCGGCAACGACGGTGCCGCCGCCCCGCGGTACACCGAGTGCAAGATGGCGCCGCTGTCGATGGAGCTGGTGCGCGACATCGACCAGGAGACGGTCGACTTCGTCCCCAACTACGACGGCAAGACGCTGCAGCCCGACGTGCTGCCGGCGCGCTTCCCCAACCTGCTCGCCAACGGCTCCGCCGGCATCGCCGTCGGCATGGCCACGCAGATCCCGCCGCACAACCTGCGCGAGGTCGCCGACGCCGCCCAGTGGATGCTCGAGCACCCCGAGGCCCCCCGCGAGGAGGCGCTCGAGGCGGTCATGGGCCTGATCAAGGGCCCCGACTTCCCCACCGGCGCGCTCATCATGGGCAACCGTGGCATCGACGAGGCCTACCGCACCGGCCGTGGCTCGATCATCATGCGGGCCGTCGTCGAGGTCGAGGAGATCCAGGGCCGCACCTGCCTCGTCGTCACCGAGCTGCCCTACCAGGTCAACCCCGACGCGCTCGCCCAGAAGATCGCGGAGATGACCAAGGAGGGCCGCCTCTCGGGCATCGCCGACATCCGCGACGAGTCCTCCGGCCGCACCGGCCAGCGCCTCGTCATCGTGCTCAAGCGCGACGCGGTGGCCAAGGTCGTGCTCAACAACCTCTACAAGCACACCCAGCTGCAGACGACCTTCGGCGCCAACATGCTCGCCCTCGTCGACGGCGTGCCGCGGACCCTGCCGATCTCGGCCTTCATCCGCTACTGGGTCGAGCACCAGATCGACGTCATCGTGCGCCGCACCGAGTACCGGCTGCGCAAGGACGAGGCCGCGATCCACATCCTGCGCGGCTATCTCAAGGCCCTCGACATGCTCGACGAGGTCATCGCGCTCATCCGCCGCTCCCCGACGGTCGACGAGGCCCGCGAGGGGCTGATCGAGCTGCTCGACATCGACGAGTTGCAGGCGATGGCGATCCTCAACCTCCAGCTGCGCCGCCTGGCGGCCCTGGAGCGGCAGAAGATCATCGACGAGCACGACGAGATCGAAGCCCGGATCGTCGACTACAAGGACATCCTCGCCCGCCCGGAGCGGCAGCGGCAGATCGTCTCCGACGAGCTCGCCGAGATCGTCGACCGCTACGGCGACGACCGGCGCACGCGGATCCTGCCCTACGACGGCGACGTCGCGATGGAGGACCTCATCCCGCAGGAGGACGTCGTCGTGACGATCACCCGCGGTGGCTACGCCAAGCGCACCCGGGTCGACGAGTACCGCGCCCAGAAGCGCGGCGGCAAGGGCGTGCGCGGGGCCTCCCTGCGCGGCGAGGACGTCGTGCGCAACTTCTTCACGACGACCTCGCACCACTGGCTGCTCTTCTTCACCAACCTCGGCCGGGTCTACCGGGTCAAGGCCTACGAGCTGCCCGAGGCGGCGCGCGACGGCAAGGGCCAGCACGTGGCCAACCTGCTCGCCTTCCAGCCCGACGAGCAGATCGCCGCGGTCTACGCGATCGAGGACTACGAGGCGGCCCCCTACCTCGTGCTCGCGACGAAGCGCGGCCTGGTGAAGAAGACCCGCCTGACCGAGTACGACTCCCCCCGCAGCGGCGGCCTCATCGCGATCAAGCTGCGCGAGGACGACGAGCTCATCGGCGTCGGCCTCGTCGGGCCGGAGGACGACCTGCTGCTCGTCTCGCGCAATGCGCAGTCGGTGCGCTTCCACGCGAGCGACGACATCATCCGACCGATGGGCCGCTCGACGAGCGGTGTCACCGGCATGAAGTTCCGCGGCGACGACTCGCTGCTGGCGCTCAACGTCATCGAGGACGGCACCGACCCCGACGTCTTCGTCGTCTTCGAGAACGGCGTCGCCAAGCGGACCGCGGCCTCCCAGTGGACGGCCAAGGGTCGCGCCGGACTGGGCGTCACGGCCGCCAACTCCGGCAAGGGCGGCCAGCTCGTCGGGGCGCTCGTCGTCGACGAGACCGACGAGGTCATGGTCGTGATGGAGAAGGGCAACATCGTCCGGTCGGCCGTCTCGGAGGTCAACCGAACGAGCCGCAACACCATGGGCGTCAGCTTCGCGACGCCGCGCAAGGGTGACTCGATCGTCGCCGTCGCCCGCAACGTCGACCGTGGCGAAGAAACGGATGCCGAGGGTGACGATGTAGCGTCGGACCCTGACGCACCCGTCGAGGACTCGGCGGGGACCGCCCAGCAGGGGGATGCCCCCGGAGGTGACCAGGAGTGAGCACGACAGGAGACACCACGGCCGTCCGCACGGCCGCGGGGCCGTCCCAGGCGACCCGACGCACCGCGTCGGCCGGAGCCTCACGACCTGCGCCGCGAGGTGGCCGCCGGGTCAAGCTCATGGTCTCGCGGGTCGACCCCTTCTCCGTGATGAAGGTCGGCTTCCTCGTCTCGGTGGCCATGGGCATCGCCTTGGTCGTCATGACCGGCGTCATGTGGGCCCTGCTGTCCGCGATGGGCGTCTTCGACTCGATCAACGAGCTCGCCGGCCAGATCATCGGTGACGGCTCGGGCGAGACCTTCGACGTCATGGACTTCCTCGGCTTCGGCCGCGTGCTGTCCCTGTCGATCGTCATCGCGGTCATCGACGTCTTCCTCCTGACGGCCGTCGCCACCCTCGGTGCCTTCCTCTACAACATCGTCGCCAGCCTCGTCGGCGGCGTGCACATGACGCTGACCGACGACTGATCCGCGCACCGACCGCCGTTTTGGTGTCGGCGGGAAGTGTGGGGTAATCTCGGGCGTCGCGCCACGGAGAGATCCACGGCGCACACGGGCCCATAGCTCAGGCGGTTAGAGCGCTTCGCTGATAACGAAGAGGTCGGAGGTTCAAGTCCTCCTGGGCCCACCACTGACGGTGAGGAGATCTCCATGAAGAAGGTCCTCTTAGTCGTCGCGGCAGCAGCCGGTGCGGTGTACGCCCGGCGCAAGGTCGAGCTGCATCGTTCTGACAAGGACCTGCACGCGGCCACCAGCCGGATGTCCCGCACTCCCCAGCCTGCTGAGGGCGGCGTCTGGGCCGCGGCCACCGACCGTCCCACCTGATCCACCAGCCCTCGGGGGCGTGGCGCAATTGGTAGCGCATCTGCTTTGCAAGCAGAGGGTTGTCGGTTCGAGTCCGATCGCCTCCACCGAGAGCGAAGGGGGTCGGCCCGCTAAGGCGGGTCGGCCCCCTTCGTCGTGTTTCCGCAGGTCAGTGGCACTTTCTCGCTCGCGAGAGGGTCTCTGACCTGCCCTTCGAGACGTCTGTCCGCTACGGCAGGTGGTAGGGAAAGTCGTATGCGGTAGCTGGAGCGCAGGTCGTGGAGGCCTGAGCGTTCCGGATGAGCGGGGGGTGACGCTGGCCGAGGTAGCGAAGGTGCCGGGCATGACGTCATCCGGTCCGCGACGGAGTTTGGCTGACGGCTAGTGCGGGCTGCCGCGACGTCTGTACACGGCGGACGTGAGCGACCGCTTCGGATGGAACCACTCGACCTTCAGTCGACACCTCCGTGCTGACCTGCTGCCTGCTGCGGGGCAGGACGGGATGTGGCGCTGGTGGTGTGCGTCGACCATCGAGCGGTGGGAGGGCGATCGGGAACTGTATCCGTGCCCTCGGTGTGACTCCCGCTACCTCACAGCGACCGGGCTGCAGGGGCCGCCTGGCCTAGCGGCGCTCATCCAGGAAGGACACCGTGGGTCTGGTCAGTCGGCGGGTGCGAACCAGGTGTCGGCCTCTTCGTCGTAGATCCAGTCGTCAGGCATTGCGTCGTGGCGCGCTCCAGGTCCTGGATGGGGCGCGGCGTCTACTCGGGAGAGCGGCACAAGGCGTTGGGCCGCTTCACCTTCGAAGCCCGTCCAAGAGGTCCTCGCGTCGTCCTCGGCAGACTCCAGATCCGCGACGATCTCGGCGAAATCGATGGGGAACTCGATCAGGGAACCACCGCGGCCACCCACCACCTCAATGGCGTCGTCGGCCAAATGCACAGTGATCATGTCGTCGGTGTGGTCGGAGGCCCAGCCCTCGAACCCGTCGAAATCGTCCACCTCGAGGTACTCGTACAGTGCCTGACAGCTCGTCAGGTGTCGGCTCGTGGTCCTGGAGCGGTGCACGCCCATACCGCACAACGGGCATTGGTGGGTGAACGTCCACGGAGCGCCGTCGACGTCCTCGGGCCGATAGTCCACGTCTACAAAGAGGCACCGCGGGCAGGTCCCGCCGTAGGGGTCCTCTGGGTCTGCCATCGGTCCATCGAATCGCACGAGGGGCCATATGTGAACCCCGGGTCGATCGGACGGGCGGGAGTCCTCACTCGTTGCTGCGTTCATGCGGAGGACCGCGTGGTGGCTTCCTGACAATGGCCATTATCGCGGGACAGCCGACACGGGTGTCGTGTGAGCAGGGATGTCTGACAGGCTAGCCCGCCGATTGAGGAGGAGGATCCTTGGTACAAGGCCGGAACCGGCGAATGACGAGGACGATATGACACGCCACCACCCACGTTCGTTCCTCACCCGTGAAGACCAGGCCGACGAGGTGCTGCGCATCAACGCACTGGCGCGGACCGGGGCCGCCATGGTGCGGTGCGACGGCACGTTGGCGGAGTACCGCGACTACCTGGCAGGCGATGACGAAATCGGCTGGCGCGTCTCGGGCGAGCCGGTCCGGGGCGACCTGCTGCTCAGTTCGATCGTCGTCGACAGGGTGAGGATGATCGTCAGCTTCAGCCTCGTCGAAGGCGTCAGCTCTGGTGATGTGCTGTGGGGGGAGGAGACCGACATAGCCGTTGTGCCAGCTGTCCCGTGGCGGTCCGTCATGGATGCCGCCAATCTGAGGCTGAGTCGAGCCAAGGGGTCACTGACTGGGAATGAACGGGAGAAGGTAGTGGCCGCCCTCGTCGAGACGCTCCGCTTGAGTGTCGACGTGGGCGATGAAGAAGGAGAGCGGCGCTGGTCGTCGTGTCGGGAACGCTCGCGGAGCAACCGCCATCGGAAGCTTGAGGAAGCCAATGGCGTGTGCGAGGGCTGCTACGTAAATTTGCGGACGATCTTCGGTATCCGTGGAGACCGAGGACTGGAGGTGCATCACCTGACACCGCTGAGCACGCAGCCTGAAGGGCAGGTCACGACGAAGTTGTCCGACTTGGTCGTCCTGTGCGCCACGTGCCACCGGCTGCTACATGCAGATCCGAACAAGAGCCTTGGGGCGCTTCACTTCGCGCGCAATGGGCCCTCTCCTGACGCCTTTACGCACGGTTTCGGGTGAGCCGCCACGACACGATCGGTCGCCTCGTCCAGGTCGCCGAGGTCATCGAGTGACCGACGGAATGGAGCGTTGCCTCATTCCCCTTCGTCCTCAACTTTCTCGTGTACATCATGTGCGAAGAGTTGAATCCCGATAGTTGTGCAGCGCGGTCGTCGACGCGGTCCTGGTAGTGGACATGGGTGCGCCCACCACGTGAACAGAAGCAGGCGGGTCGACCCCCTTCGTCGTGTCCGGACGCTCGACGGGACCGCTAGGGGCCAACGGTGGCCTCTGGCAGGCCGTAGAGGGTGGGGAACCGAAGCGTGAGCGCTCGCCGGAGCTCTGGGTCCACCACGAGCTCAGCGAGCTGACGCATGCGATCGTGGGCGAAGTCGCGTTCGGCGTCGGCGATGGCCGCGCTCATCTGCTCGTTGAATCCCTTCTGACTCTCGAGAACCTGGGCGAGCACCTCCCGGCCCGTGCGGGAGAGCGCGTGCAGGGTTGCTCTGCGGTCCTCGGGCGGGTTGGAGCGGACTGTCAGACCCTTGTCCGCCAGCGTGGCCAGCAGACGGCTCGGGCTGCCCGACTCGCAGACGAGGTACTCCCCCGCCCGGCGAGTGGTCATGGGACCGAAGGTGCCGATCACTTCGATCGCCTCTGCCTGCGAGGCGGTCAGCCCGAGGGTAGAGAAGAGCCGGTTGAGCTGGCGGCCTCCTTGGCGTTGGAGGGCAAGTACGACGTATCGGAACTGTTCCGTCGCATCGGAGAGCATGAGGGGCCGCTCGGCTGCGTCGGTTGAGGACGTGTCGGTCACCGGGCACCGCTCAGGTGGGACCGCAGTCGTGCGAGTCGCTTGTGTGGCACCATCGCCGCCTCCTGCGCTCCGACGAGCGGCACCAGCGTGCCCTGTTGGCGGACCCGGTGGGTGACCCGGGTCCCCGACCCGGACTCCTCGAGCACCCACGTGGACTCCTCGCGGAGGCCCGGGAGGGTGATGAGCATGGCCACGCCACGCGCGTCGTCGAGGTATTCGAGCGTGCCTTTGAGGAGCCCTCCGAGGGCGTGGACGCGGTAGGCCGCGCCCGACGCCGTGGTCACCGAGCTGAAGGCGGGATTCCACTCCGGGAGGCGCACCGCGTCCCTGAGGACCTCCGTGATCCGAGATGCACTGTGGTGAAGGGTCGCGACGCCATCGAAGTCCGATGTAAATGACATGTCACCGACTGTACAACTTCATCGCCCCACTCTGTGCTACTGCACGGGGTTATTTGCTATGACTGTGGGACTACTCACGATGGGAACGCCCTTGACTCCTCTGCCCGGACCTTTACCGTTGGCAATGCATGACACAACATGCGTGATGGAACATCTAGACGAGCGTTCAACCACGGCAAGAGGGGACACCATGAGCAGTGCAGTGACCGAGCAGGTCGATGAGGTCTACGAGGGGCGGTCAAAGACCACCCAACGACTGGCTGCCGAGACGCAGCTGTCGTCCATCGACGAGATCATTCGGGACATCGCCGACGGCAAGATGGTGGTCCTCGTCGACGACGAGGACAGGGAGAACGAGGGCGACCTCGTCATGGCGGCCGAGAAGATGACTCCCGAGGCCGTGAACTTCATGATCACCCACGGGCGAGGACTCGGCCACACCGAGGCCGGCTGCGATCTGGCGGCCATGGCCGGACTCTCCCCCGTCGGCGCGATCATCGAGATCGTCGGCGACGACGGAGAGATGCTGCGACTGCCGGAACTGGTGAAGTGGTGCGCCCACCACGACATTCGCATCTCGACGATCGAGCGGCTCAGGGCCTACCGCGAGGCCCAGATGATCGAGGCTTCGCTCGGGTGGGGCGTCGGGGCGCCGATCACGGAGGAGAACGCCTGATGCCCACTTCCACCCGCGTCGGAGCGCAGGTCAAGAAGCTCTCCACGCCGCGCATCCACGACCTCGTGCTCCGCCACCTCGGCTTCGTCGAGGGCCTGGAGAACATTCCGCGTGAGGGCCCGGTGATCTTCGTGGCCAACCACTCGAGCTACATGGATCACTTCGTGACCAAGACCGTGGCGAACGCGGTCCGGCCCGGGAGGGTGTGGTTCCCGACCAAGGCCGAAGCCTTCCAGACACCGTTGTCTCGCATCTGGCACGAGTCGATGGACTGCTATCCGGTGGACAGGAGCGCGCCCGGCGACGAGGTCTTCCGGTTGGCCGCCCAGGTCCTCGACGCGGGAGACACGCTGGTTCTCTACCCGGAGGCAACGCGCGGTGACGGGGTCGACCTCCTGCCCTTCAAGACCGGAGCCTTCCGGATGGCGCTTGCCGCCAACGCCCCGGTCATTCCCATCGGTATGACCGGTATGGCCGAGGTTTTGCCGAAGGGGGCCTCCCTGCCGCGCCGACGGCTCCTGTCCGTCTCCGTCGGTGAACCACTGGCCGTCCCGACCGTGGGTGACGAGCGCGACAATGCCCGCAGCATGCGCGACGAGGCAGTGGCCAGGGTGGAGATGCTCCGCCGGAGGTCCAGCTCCCCGTCCGGTGCCGACATCGGCGCGGCACTCGACCGCATGGTGCACCTGGCCACCGAGATCGCCGCCGAGAACATGGACGCACGCGGCTCACTGGCCGGCGAGACCATCGAGCGCCTTGTCCTCCTCCTCCGCATCGCGGACAAGACCTCCGGGCGCCGGCTGGACCTGCGCCTCCAGCAGGCCCGACTCGACGGCTTTCGCGCGCTGAGGACGCGCGGGCCGGCACGGACGGCCCGAGCCGTCCTCGTGCACCGCAAGGCACAGCGACTGTCCGACCTGCACTCGTCGAGCGACTTCGCCGCGTACCTGGCTGGGCGGACCAGCCTGATGGTGCCGCGGGCGCTTCGCGGCGGAACCGAGATCGCCGCGCAGCACTTCGAGCGTTCGATCCGCAGGGACGGGCCCATGCTCTCCCAGGCCCTCGTCGGTCTGGGCGAGGCGCACGCCACGGCGGGCCGCACGGACGAGGCCAAGGCGGCCTACGAACGCGGCAGAGACAGCATCAGCGGCAGCGATCCACGAGGGCAACTCAGGCGCGAGCGCATCGACCGCACCCTCACGACACTGGCCCAGGAGGGTGTTGCATGAGCCGGACACACCGCATCGTCACGCGCCACCCACGCGCGATCATCGCCGCGTGGGTCCTTTTCCTGATCATCACCGCGGGGTTGGCGACCCAGCTCAACGGAGCGGTCAAGGCCGGTGGCTTCACCGATGCCGATGGGCAGTCGAGTCGGGGTGAGCAGGTCAGCCGGGAGGCCTTCGGCGATCCTCGCAGTCAGCTCACGGTGGTGCTGACATCCTCGACGTCGATCTCGCCGGAGCTGGTGGACCAGGTCGTCGCCGCCATCACCCCGATGGAGCACGTCGAGGGGGTCGTCGACGGCCGCGTGGTTCCGAGCCTGTCCTCCGACTCGGGACGAACCCAGGTCCTCCAGGTCGGCATCGACGGAAGCAACACGACCGCTCAGAATCTGGTGCCGGACCTGCGTGAGCGGGCGGCGGAGGCCGTCGACGACTCCGACGCGCCGGCTGATGTCCGCAGTCATGTCACCGGAGCGGCAGCGCTCGACTACGACCTCAACATCCAGACGAAGAAGGACACCCTCCACGCGGAACTCATCGCCGGCCCGCTGCTCATCGTCATCCTCCTGCTCGTCTATCGGGCGGTGGGTCCGGTCATCGTGACCCTGGCAGTGGCAGGCATCTGTCTGGCCGGTACGCAGGGACTCGGGACGCTGCTGGCGTGGACCACGGACCTGTCGAACCTCTACATCACCGGGGCCTCCCTGATCGGGCTGGCGGTGTCCGTGGACTACTGCCTCTTCGTCATCGCCCGGTTCAAGGAGAATCTGGCGACGGGATCGTCCGTGGCCGATGCGGTGGAGGGCGCGACCCGCACGGCGGGCCATGCAGTCCGCTTCGGCGGCCTGAGCGTGATCGCGGCACTGTGCGCGCTCTTCATCCCGACGAACATGGTCTTCGGGTCCATCGCGGCAGCGGGGATCATCGTCACCCTCATCGCCATCGGCATGGTTGCGACCCTGGTGCCCGCACTCCTGACGGTCCTGGGCGAGCGCCTGTTCGTCCTGAAGCTGCCCGGGTTCTCCATCGAGCCACCCGTGGACGTCGAGGACTCCGCTCGCGGGCCAAAGCCACCGGCGGCGCTGCGGCGCCCGTGGCTGACGATTGTCGCCATCAGCGTCCCGCTCCTCGTGGCGGCGGTGCCGCTGGCCGGGATCAGGTTGCAGGTGCCGGTGGCATCGGCGTCGATCCTGCCCTCGGCTGCGGACTCCCGGGTGGGAATCGAGGCAGTCAATCGAGAGCTCGATCCGCGAGAGCTGTTCCCGACCAGCGTGATCTTCAGCGGTTCCGAGGGTGAGTCCGCCGCGAGCGTCCAGGAGCGGGCGGCCGCGGAGGCGCAGGCCTTTGCCCAGGTCCCCGGCGTCGCATCCGTGGTGGCCCCGGGGATGCCCGGCGCTGATCAGTCTCCGTTGCCCCTGACGGGGGAGATCGATGCAGTGCCCTACTCGCGAGTGCTCGTCACGTCGACGGGGAGTCCGGACAGCGACGAGGCCCACGCGATGGTCGAGGGGATCCGGGAGGCCACCACGGGTGCCGACGGGGTCATCGTCAGCGGGGCCACCGCGCAGGGATCGGACTTCGACGCGCTCGTGACGACGTCGATCCCGTGGATCCTCGGGGCTGTCGTGGTCGTCAGTCTCGTGCTGCTCGGCTTCGCCTTCAGGAGCTGGCAGCTGCCGCTCCTGGCGATCGCCATGAACACCATGGTCGTCGGCAGCGCGATGGGCATGCTCTCCTTCGGCTGGCAGGCCGTCACCGGCGAGTCCGTCAACAGTGTCACCCCGGTCGTGATCTTCGCGATCGTGTTCGGGCTGAGCATGGACTACATGGTGTTGATGGCCCTGCGCATGCGTGAGGAGTGGCGTTCTGGCCGCGGGCACGAGGAGGCGATCACCATCGGCCTGCGGAGGACGTCCGGCCTCGTGATCTCGGCAGCCGTCATCATGATCGGGGTCTTCCTCTCCTTCATGGTCGCCGAGGTCAGCATCGTCAGGGAGCTCGGCCTGGGCCTGGCGACCGCCGTTGCTCTCGACGCGTTGATCGTGCGCCCCCTCCTGCTCCCCGCGGCACTGGCCGTCATGGGCCCCGGCGTCTGGGGTTCGCGCACTCACCGTCAGGAGAGCACGCAGGCCTCAGGGCAGCGCTCGGACGACCACGGTTCCGTCGTGGCGGTCGCCGACCCGGTGTGATCCGGTACACGGCGCGAAGGGGGTCGGCCCGATGCGGGGCGGCCCCCTTCGTCCTGGCGGGACCGCCCGATCAGCGGTGGGCGCGCCGCTCACCGGCTCGCACGGGGACGGTGATGGTGTTGCCGTCGGCCGGTGCCGGGCAGGTCGCGTGGTCGGTGAAGGCGAACCACATGTTGATCGTGCGGTTGAAGTCCAAGGTGACGGAGCCGTCCTCGTCCGGGTCGTCGAACTTCAGCTGCCGCCACGCCTCGGTCTCGGTGCCGTTGGTCGGGTCATGGACCTCGATGCTCAGCCCGGTCTTGATGTTCGTCGCGGTGAGGCGCTGCGGCTGCCCGTCGAGGGTGAACTCGACGTCGCCCGGGGCGGGGAGGTTCTGACGCAGGTCGGCGCGGTGGGTGGCGACGTCGACCGTGCGGCCCTCGGGGGCGGGCAGGAAGCGGGACCGGACCACCCAGGCGGGGTCGTACTCGAACGTGGGCACGCCCGCGAAGCCCTGGCGATCCGCGGAGGTCTCGGCGCGCCAGCGGACGGCCAGACGGCCCCCACGGCGCAGCAGCTCGACCTCCTCCTCGCCGTGGTGCAGCCACGGGGTGCGCGCGGTCTCGGCCACGGTGCAGGTGCTCACACCGTCGAGCGGCTCACCGTCGACGACCAGCCCGTCCTCGCGCCCGGCCTCGACCCGCGCGTCGGTGCCGTCGCTCGACCACAGCCCGGGCAACCCCTCGAGCCGGGCCGGCTCCGGCGACAGCCAGTGGAATCCGCGGATCGTCAGCCATCCGTAGGGCTGGGCCAGCTCCCGCTCGCGAGCCTCCCGGAAGTCACGCCATGCCTCGATGCCGTCCATACCGCTCAGCGTGTCACGCCGGAGCGGTGCGCAGGGCGGAACACCCCCTTCGCCAGTCCGTCCCGGCCCCTAGATTGCGCTGACATGAGCACTGTCGAGACCGCGAATCCCGAGATCGCCGAGACGATCGACGTCAACGGCATCGCCACCAACTACCACGACGTCGGCACCGGGGACCCCGTGCTGCTCATCCACGGCTCCGGCCCCGGCGTCAGCGCGTGGGCCAATTGGCGCGTGGTCCTGCCCGAGCTGTCGAGGACCCACCGGGTCATCGCACCGGACGTGCTCGGCTTCGGCTACACGGAGCGTCCCGAGGGCGTCTCCTACGACATGGCGACGTGGACCGAGCATCTCGTCGGCCTCATGGATGCCCTGGGCATCGAGCGGGCCGCCGTCGTCGGCAACAGCTTCGGCGGGGCGCTCGCCCTCAACGTCGCGACCCACCACCCGGACCGGGTGAGCAAGCTCGTGCTCATGGGCGCCGTCGGTGTGCCCTTCGAGCTCACCGAGGGCCTGGACCGGGTGTGGGGCTACAAGGCGACCCTCGAGGACATGATCGAGATCATGGACGTCTTCGCCTACGACAAGACGCGCCTGACCAAGGACCTGGCCAAGATCCGCTACGAGGCCGCGACCCGCCCGGGCGTGCACGAGGCCTACAGCTCGATGTTCCCCGCGCCGCGCCAGCAGGGCGTCGAGGCCATGACGATCCCGGACCAGGACATCCGAGGCATCCAGCAGCCGACCCTCATCGTGCACGGCCGGGACGACGAGGTCATCCCGTTGAGCACCTCGATGCGCCTGAACGAGCTCATCGAGCAGTCGCAGCTGCACGTCTTCGGCCAGTGCGGTCACTGGGTGCAGATCGAGCACACCGAGGACTTCCTCCAGCTCGTCGGGAACTTCCTCGCCAGGGCCTGACGCCACGGCACGACGAAGGGGGCCGGTCCCGCATCGCGCGGAACCAGCCCCCTTCGTCGTGGTGCGTGATCAGGCCTTGGTGTCACCCTCGACCGGCAGGTCGCCACCGAGGTTGTGCGGCGTGACGTCGCTGCCCTCGGAGGTCTCCGTCGTCGACGGGACGGCCGAGTTGTCCGCCCAGTCGCGCGCGGAGCTCCACGCGTCGGTGCCCTCGACCTCGGCCTCGTCCTGGGCGCGGGCCTCGGGGGTGTCCTCGACCGGGGCGGCCGGGGCGGCCAGCGGGTCCTCGTCGATCGCGGCCGGGGCGGCCAGCGGGTCGGTCGTGGTCGGGGCGTCCGGGGTGTCGGCAGCCTCGCTCACGGCGGGGGCCGCGGCAGCGCCGGGACCGGCGGGGGCACCCGCTCTGGCCGGGGGGGGGAGC
>ERZ500994.283-NODE-283-length-16467-cov-5.411102_pt1 | contig 16467 bp, 15 predicted proteins | sample MGYA00248878_ERZ500994 | MGnify/ENA primary metagenome ERZ500994 (study PRJEB25958, sample SAMN03398533) | human skin metagenome | study: EMG produced TPA metagenomics assembly of the Human Skin Microbiome Metagenome (human skin metagenome) data set. | reverse complement strand
AGCGGCGGCGCGACCTTCTTGCCGCCGGTGACGATGAGGTCGTCAGCGCGGCCCAGCACCCGCAGCCGGCCGTCCACGATCTCGCCAAGGTCACTGGTCACGAACCCGCCGTCGCGGAACGGGTCGTCCGGCAGCGGCGTGCGATAGCCCTGCGCCAGCACCGGGCCACGCAGCACGATGATGCCGTGATCCAGACCAATGTCGACACCATCGAGGGGTACGCCGTCGTACACGCACCCGCCCGCCGTCTCGCTCATGCCGTAGGTCGTCAGCACGTCGACGCCGAGCGCGCGAGCCTCGTCGACCAACGCAGGCTCGGCGGCGGCACCACCGAGCAGTACGGCGTCCAGGTCCGCCAAACCCGCACGCCCCGCGTCCGAGCCAAGCAACCGCAGCAGCTGGGTCGGGACCAGAGACGTGTACTTGCGCGGTCCGCTCATGCGGCCGACGGCTTCGGCAAAGCCGATGTCAAACTCGGTGCCGCCGGGCAGGACCACCACATCCTGACCGGCAACCGACGAGCGCAGCACGACCTGGAGGCCGGCGATGTGCGGCAGCGGCAGCGTGAGAAGCCACTGACCATGCCCGCCCATCCGGTCAGCCGTCGCCTCGATCGAAGCGCGCAACGACGACTCGCCATGAAGCACCAGCTTCGGCGCACCCGTCGAGCCGGTGGTCGCGATCGCGAGCACCGGCGGTTCGTCGTACGCCGGAAGCGGCTCGTCGAGCTCAGCGGAAAGGGCGTGATGAGCGCCTCGGGTCGAGCCGTGCAACGGAAGGACCGCGTGATCTGGTGCGTCGAGAATCGCTGCTATTGCTGCGATATCGCGTTTCGATGGCGCCAACCCGACGTTGAGGAGGCGCAGCTCGCGGCGCATCAGAAGTGGTAGGGGTAGGCCGACCAGTCGGGATCGCGCTTCTGCAGGAAGGCGTCGCGGCCCTCCGCCGCCTCGTCGGTCATGTAGCCGAGGCGGGTCGCCTCGCCGGCAAACACCTGCTGGCCGACGAGCCCGTCGTCGATCAGGTTGAACGCAAACTTCAACATTCGCTGCGCCGTAGGTGATTTACGGGTGATCTCGCGGCCCCACTCCAGCGCGACCTTCTCCAGCTCGGCGTGCGGGACGACCTTGTTGACCATGCCCATCCGATGTGCCTCCTCGGCGGAGTACTCGTGGCCGAGGAAGAAGATCTCGCGGGCGAACTTCTGGCCGACCTGCCGGGCGAGGTACGCCGAACCGAACCCCGCGTCAAACGAGGCGACGTCGGCATCGGTCTGCTTGAACTTCCCGTGCTCGGCCGACGCCAGCGTCAGGTCGCAGACGACATGCAGCGAGTGCCCGCCGCCGGCCGCCCAGCCGTTGACCACGCAGATCACGACCTTCGGCATGGTGCGGATCAGCCGCTGCACCTCAAGAATGTGCAGACGACCGGCACGCGCCGGGTCGATCGTGTCGCTGGTCGTGCCTTCGGCGTACTTGTAACCGTCCTTGCCGCGGATGCGCTGGTCGCCGCCGGAGCAAAACGCCCAGCCGCCGTCCTTGGGCGACGGACCGTTGCCGGTCAGCAGTACGGCGCCCACGTCGGTCGCCATGCGCGCGTGGTCGAGGGCGCGGTAGAGCTCGTCGACGGTGTTGGGCCGGAAGGCGTTGCGCACTTCGGGCCGGTTGAACGCGATGCGCACGACGCCGCGCGACTTCGCCTCCTCATCGCCCACACTGCGGTGGTAGGTGATGTCGGTGAAGTCGAACCCCTCCACGGGGGCCCAGCTGGACTCGTCGAAGATCTCCGAAACAGTGCTCACGATCGGTGAGTCTACGGACCTCGTGCGCGTCGGCGTCCGGTCACATGCCTCACGTACGTCGGTGCCCGACCCGTTAGTACCATCGCCCGACCGAGCGTCGCACCGCCACTTCCTTCCATGAGCGGACTGTGGCAGACGGTGCAGACATCCGCGTGCTGCCGCGTGCCGGTGCGGGTACCGTATCCGGGTGCCTGTGCGACTGCCCGCCTCCGACGACGTACTCGTCTACTCGATTCCGATGCACACCCGCTTCCGGGGGATCACGGTCCGCGAAGGCGTGCTGTGGCGCGGCCAGGCAGGCTGGAGCGAGTTCTCGGCGTTCCTCGACTACGACGACGAGGTCGCCGCGCGCTGGCTGAGTGGCGCGCTCGCCGACGCCGCAACGCCGTACCCGACACCGGTGCGGCAGGCGGTCCCGGTCAACTGCACCGTTCCGGCGGTAGGTCCGGACCGGGCGTTGCAGATCGTCCGCGACAGTGGTGGATGCCGTACGGCGAAGGTCAAGGTCGCCGAGCCGGGTCAGTCGCTCGCCGACGACTGCGACCGAGTCGCGGCGGTCCGGGACGCGCTCGGTGACGACGGCAAGATCCGCGTCGATGCCAATGCTCACTGGGATGTTGACGCGGCGGTCGACGCGTTGGCCAAGATCGACCGCGCCGCAGGGGGTCTCGAGTACGCCGAACAGCCGTGCCCGTCCGTCGACGACCTCGCTGCCGTACGCCGGCGCACTCACGTGCCGATCGCCGCCGACGAGTCGATCCGCCGCGCTGAGGACCCGTTGCTGGTGCAGCGCAAGGAAGCTGCCGATGTCGCCGTCGTGAAGGTGCAGCCGCTCGGTGGAGTGCGGGCCGCGTGGGAGCTTGCCCAGCAGCTTGAGCTGCCGCTCGTGGTCTCGTCCGCGCTGGAGACCAGCGTCGGCATCGCCGCATCGGTGGCGTTTGCCGCGGCGCTTCCCGACCTGCCGTACGCGTGCGGGCTCAATACCGTGCGGCTGCTCACCGACGACGTGACCTCACACAGCCTGGTGGCGCGGAATGGGCAGATCGCCGTCCCGGCGGCCCGACCGGAGGTCGATCGCGCCGCCGCAGTCACGGCCGACCCCGACACACGCCAGCGATGGCTGGCTCGCCTGCAGCGCTGCGGGGAGCTGTTGCGATGAGCGCGACGGAGCTTGCCCGACGTACCGTCGACGAGCTGATTGCCTGGGGTGTAAGGGATGTTGTGCTTGCGCCAGGTAGCCGAAACGCGCCGATGTCCTTTGCACTCGCTGACGCCGACCGCGCCGGCGTACTCCGGCTGCACGTCCGCATCGACGAGCGGACCGCCGGATTCCTCGCCCTGGGCCTCGCGAAGGGGAGTGGTCGGCCGACAGCGGTCTGCGCGACGTCGGGGACCGCGATCGCCAACCTGCATCCGGCTGTCGTGGAGGCAGACCTGTCGGGCACGCCGCTCGTCGTGGTCTCGGCCAACCGGCCGCTGAGCGTTCAAGGCACCGGCGCCAACCAGACCATCGACCAGGTCGGCATCTTTGGACCCGCCGCGCGCGCGACCGTCCATCTGGCGGACTCCGAGCCCGCTGACTGGGACGCCGCGCTGGACACCGCGCGGGCAGCGCTGGCGATCGGCGGCCCGGTGCAGGTCGACCTCGGGCTGACCCCGCCGCTCGTGCCGGACTCCGCCGATCGTCACTACACCCCCGCCTCGGCGGATCGAGGATCCCCTGCACCGCAGGCGAAGTTCGAGCTTTCTCTGGCGCCGCGCACGCTCGTGATCGTCGGCGAGACGACGCCGCAGCTCGCCGCTGACGCTGTCGAAGCCGCAACCCGACTCGGTTTTCCGGTGCACGTAGAGGCGAGTACGGCGCTCGTTGCCGCGACTAGAGATTGCCTACAGGCCGGGACTTTTCTACTGAAGTCGCGTCAGCTGCTCGCGGCGGCGGCGCCGACCGACATACTCGTCGTGGGCCGACCGACGCTCAACCGCCAGGTGCCTGCGCTCATCGCCGACCCGGAGCTCACCGTCACGTTCGTGATGGACAACGACCGGATCACCAACCCGATGGGCCGCGGACACGCGCCGATCGTGACCGACCGCCTCGTGTTGAGTGGCGCGCCCGACCCGATGTTCACCCGGACGTGGCAGGCTGCCGACAGGGCCGCCCGCACCATCATCGCCGACGCGACCGAGTTCGACGCCGGGCGGGCTGTGGCCGCGATTGCCGACACCGCACCGGATCTTCTCGTGCTTGCTTCGTCAAATCCGATCCGCGACCTCGACGAGCGCGCGCTCCGTCGCCCGCAGCGCGTCGTGGTCAACCGCGGCGCCGCCGGCATCGACGGCATGGTCAGCACCGCCATTGGTGCCGCCCTCGCGCAGCAGGCCGACCATCCTCAGTCGCGGGCGGTCGCCGTACTCGGTGACCTCGCGTTCCTGCACGACTCGACCGGACTCATCATCGGCCCCGACGAGCCGCGGCCGAACCTGACGATCGTGGTTGTCAACAACGACGGTGGCGCGATCTTCGCCTCGCTTGAGCAGGGCGCCGACGAGTACGCCGCCGACTTCGAGCGGATCTTCGGTACGCCGCACGGTGTCGACCTGCCGGCGTTGTGTGCCGCGACGAGTACGCCATACCGCCGCGCCGGGACGGAGTCGGACCTGCGGGCAGCGCTGGCGAACGCCCCGGACGGAGTCGATGTCGTCGAGGTCCGGGTGGACCGCAGGCGTGAACGGCAGCGGCGGATCAGCCTCAGCGAGACGGTCCTCGCCGCGATCGCCAACGTCACCGGCTAACCGGCCACGAGGCCGCCCCGACCCGGGGGCGCGAACTGCCCGTCCTTACGGGGCTTGGATGACCTGCCCGGCATAGGAGAGGCCACCGCCGAAGGCGAACATCAAGATCGGCGTACCGGTGGGGATTTCTTGCTCTTCCATCAGCTTCGACAGCGCGAGCGGGATGCTGGCGGCCGAGGTGTTGCCCGACTCGGTGACATCGGTCGCGACGATCGCCTGCTCGGCGCCGATCTTGCGGGCCAGCGGCTCGATGATGCGCAGGTTGGCCTGGTGCAGCACGATGACGCCGACGTCTTCGGGCTCGACCTTGGCGCGCTCGAGGATTTCGCGGGCGATCTTCGGCAGCGCGGTCGTCGTCCAGCGAAAGACCGACTGGCCGTTCTGGGCGAACTTGTCGTTGTTGACCCGCTCGATGCGCACGGCATCGCCCATCTCGGGCACCGAACCCCACAAGACGGGACTGATCTGCTGGTCCTCCGAGGCGGTCAGCACCATCGCTCCAGCGCCGTCAGCGGTGAGTACGGCGGTCGTGCGGTCGGTGAAGTCGGTGACATCTGACAGCTTCTCCGAGCCGATCACCAGGGCGTTGGTGGTCGATCCGAACGCGATCGCCTGTTGTGCGATGGCGATGGCGTGGGGGAATCCGGAGCAGGCCGTGTTGATGTCGATCGTCGCCGGAGCGTTGGGGATCTTCAGCTGGTCGGCGACGCGCGCGGCCATGTTGGGGGAGCGGTCAAACGCGCTGCAGGTCGCGACGATGACGGTGTCGATGTCGCTGGCCGGCATCCCCGCTTTGTCGAGGGCGTCTTGGGCGGCCTTGGTGGCGAGGATGTCGACGGTCTCCTCGGGGCCGGCCCACCGGCGCTCCCGGATGCCGACGCGGCGCTGGATCCACTCGTCGCTCGTGTCGACGATCTTCTCAAGCTCGGCGTTGGTGACGACGCGCTCGGGCTGGTAGTGACCGACGGACAGGACACGGGTGCCGATCATGCTCGGACCTCCGAAGACTCGTGCCGGCAGGGAATGCCGATACGGCAATCGTAAACCCGACCGGTTACCGCGGCTTCGTACTACGTCCTAGTAGTTGCCGCCGTCGGTTCACCGCAAAGTTGCTCCCGGCCGGTGGCATGCCACGCATCCGCGCCGTATTGCTCGGATCGGCGGAAATAACGCTCGGATCGGCGGGAATATTGCTCGGATCGGCGGGAATATTGCTCGGATCGGCGGTTAGGAGAGGGCGTGGCGCATGACCGCTAACTTGCCCTCGGTCTCTTGCCATTCGGTCAGCGGGTCGGAGCCGGCGACGATGCCGCAGCCGGCGTACAGCTGGATTGTGCGGGGTCCACGTACGATTCCGCCGCGCAACGCGATCCCGAACTCGCCGTTGCCGTGCGAGTCCACCCAGCCCACCGGGCCGGCGTAGCGGTCGCGGTCGGCGCCCTCGAGCTCGCGGATCATCCGCAGCGCGGTGTCGGTCGGGGTGCCGCCGACCGCAGCCGTCGGATGCATCGCGGCGGCCACGTCGCAGGCGGTGATGCCCTCAGCGACGTCGCCGCGGATCTCGGTCGCGAGGTGGCTGACGTTGGGCAGGCTGAGCACCTTCGGCTCGCCGGGGACCGAGAGCCGGATCGTCACCTTCTCCAGCGCGGCAGCGGCCGACACGGCGGCGTACTCGTGCTCCTCGAGGTTCTTCGGCGAGCGCAGGCGCTCGTGGGCGTCCGGCCCCCATTCGGTCCCAGCCAGCACGCGGCTGTAGACGTGCCCGTCGGCCAGTCGCAGCAGCAGCTCCGGGGTCGCGCCGACCAGACCGTCGACGCTGTAGGTCCAGCAGCCGTCGTACGCCGAGGTGAGGCGCGCGATGAGGTGGCGCACGTCGAGGTCGTGCTGGGTGTGGGCGTAGACGTCGCGCGCGAGCACGGCCTTGTCGAGCCGCCCGTCGTCGATCCGCGAGACGAGCTCACGCACCGCGCGCTGGAAGCTGGCGGAGTCGCGGTCGCCATCGACGTACTCGACCGAGCCCGGGGCCGCGACATCGTGCGGCTGCGGGACCTGGGGGCGGTCACCGGCGTAGGTCAGCCACGACCCGAACTCGTCGCGACCGATCACCACCCGGGGAATGAGGAACGCGGTCGGCGTCACGTCCGGCTCGAACGCGCCGGAAACGAAGGCGATGGGGCCGCTGCCCGGGCGGCGTACGTCGTCGTCGATACCGAGCTCGCTGCAGCGTTCGGCAAACCACTCCGCACCGTCGGTCATCGCCGACGATCCGGTGACCTCAAGCCGGTCCAGCACGCCCCACCCGACGAGCCCGCGCCCGTCACGCAGCCAGCACAGCGTCTGCGGCGACGGCGAACGGTGCGCCAGGTCGGTGAGATCGGGGATGTGCACTGAGCGCACGGCAGTTCCGGACACGACATTCACCCTAGAAGGTTCGCCGCGTCGGGGTCGGGCAGAGCGCTGCGGGTCTGGTCACAGCACCGCCCTAGTCCGCGCCGTGCCGCCGCGCCCCACCGGCGGGGCCGAAGACCAACCGACCGATGTAGCGCAGCGCGACCAGGAGCGCGACGACCGCGACGACGAGCAGCGCCCAGCCGACGATCCGCAATCCCCCGGGCGCGCAGCCGATGTTGACCAGCACCGTGCCCATCGTGAGCGCGATGCTCCCTAACCCGGCACCGGTGAGCGCCGCGGCGGCCTCCAGAATCGCCCGGCTGGCCCGCGAGTGCAGCCGGCGCGGGTCGTCCTGCTCCGTGCCGCCGGCCGGGTGCCGGGCGATCAGCACGAGTCCGACGACCGCGGCGAGTACGCCGAGGCTGAGCACGATCGCCAGCGGCACGCTGAAGTGCGAGCCCGGCCACGGTGACGCGGTCGCGCTCTGACCGCTCGTGCAGACCCGGCTCAGCGCCCGGCCCCCGCGACCGAGCGCGTCATCGTCGGCGGTGACGGTGGCGACCACCAGCCCGGCGATGAGCAGCGCGAGGGCACCGGCGGTGATGAGGGCGGCGTTGCGCGGCAGCGCGGTGAGAATCGTGCGCGTCCAGCGATCCGGGGTCGGCCAGCGCGGGCGACGGGCGGCAGCCTCGCCGACGACGACGCCGAGCAGCAGTCCGAGAGCGGCCAGTGCGGGCCCGAGGATGAGCCCCATGCCAAACGGCCCGAGGAACACCACGAGGGCGGCGGCTCCCACGCCGGCCACCAGGCCCATCACGCGAGAAATGGCGACGGCGCGCGGGGTCGTCATCGGCATGAAGCGATGGTATGCGAACTACTGTGACGCGAGTGGCAATCCAAAACAGGGCGCGGTGCGAATGACCGGCATGACGATGAGCATGGGTGCGCGCTCGACCGGGCGTGAGCGGGTCGCGGTGATCGGCTCGGGGGTCTCGGGGCTGACCGCGGCATACCTCCTACGCCGGCGCTACGACGTCACGCTGTTCGAGGGCGCGCGTCGGCTCGGCGGGCACGCCCACACGCACTCGGTGCCGGGCGAAGGCGGCCGGGTGACGCCGGTCGACTCGGGCTTCATCGTGCACAACGACCGCACCTACCCACAGCTGCGGCGGCTGTTCGGCGAGCTCGGGGTGCCCACCACGCCGACCGAGATGAGCATGAGCATCGCGTGCCAGGGGTGTGGGCTGGAGTACGCCGGCGGGCGCGGCGCGAAGGGCGTGCTGGCCCAGCCGTCCGCCGTACTACGTCCGCAGTTCGCCCGGCTGCTGCTGCAGGTCCCACGGTTCCACCGCGCCGCAATCAGCTACCTGCAGGAGAGCGTCGAGGACGATGTCCAGCCGTACGGCGAGTGGCTGCGGTCGCGGGGTTTCTCGACGTACTTCATCAACCACTACGCGATCCCGATCGTGACGTGCGTGTGGTCCTCCGGCCATGGCAGCGCGCTGCAGTACCCGGCGCGCTACCTCTTCGAGTTCCTGCGTCATCATGGGATGTTGTCGCTCAGCGGGAGCCCGCAGTGGCGCACGGTGGTCGGTGGATCGCAGGTATACGTGCAAAAGATCGCCGACCTGCTGCCTGATGTGCGGGTGGCCGACGACGTGCGCGGCATCTCGCGGGGCGAGCGGGTCCGGGTGCACCACGCCAGCGGCACGACCGAGGTCGACAGGGTGGTCATCGCGACCCACGCCGATGAGGCGCTGGCGTTGCTGGAGTCCCCCAGCGACGACGAGCGGCGGGTGCTCGGCGCGTTCGGCTACACGCCCAACAAGACGGTCCTGCATGGCGACCTGCGCATGCTGCCGCGGGCGAGGCAGGCGCAGGCTTCGTGGAACTACAGCATGTCGTCCTGCCACGGTGAGGATGAGCTGCCGACGGTCACCTACTGGATGAACAAGCTGCAGCACCTGCCGGCGGCGCGCCCGTTCCTCGTCACGCTGAACCCGTCGGACTCATGGTCGCGCCAGGACGAGATCGAGACCATGGTCTACACACATCCGATCTATACGCCGGATTCCGTGCGTGCTCAGCGCGAGCTGCCGTTGTTGAACTCTTCGCAGGTCGCGTTCGCCGGGGCCTACCACGGCTGGGGCTTCCACGAGGACGGCGCGCGGTCGGGCGTGGAGGCGGCGCGGCATTTTGGGGCCGGCTGGTGAGTGCCGCGAGCCTGCCGCACCTGCCCGCGCTCGTGCGCGGCAAGGTCGGGCACGCTCGGCACGGCCGTATCGCGCATCGCTTCGCGCACTCGACCTACCTCTGGCTGATCGACCTGGACGACGTGCCGCGCTCGCTGCTGGGACGAGAGCTGTTTCGCGCGGCCGACCATCTCGGCGATCCGCTCGCGAGCTTGAAGCAAAATGTCCTACGGTTCTTGGAATGTCAGGGCCACCACAGCGCAGAGGTCGCGCGCGTGGTGACGCTGACCGCGCCTCGCACGGCCGGCTACGTCTTCAACCCGCTCACCGTGCACTGGTGCCTTGACGCGACCGGCGCGCCGGTGTGGATCGTAGCCGAGGTGCACAACACCTACGGGGAGCGGCATGCCTACCTCGTTGACCCGGCGCAGCTGCATGACGGGCCGGCCGAGGTCGACAAGCAGTTCTACGTCTCGCCCTTCTACGAGGTAGCGGGCCGCTACCGCATGCGTTTTCGGCTGCGTGGCGACGACGTCGCGATCAGCATCGCGCTGCACGACGACAGGGCCGAGACGGCGAAGTTTCACGCAGCCTTCCGCGGCACACCGCAGCGGGCGCGCGTCGGGCGTCGCGTGACGACGGCCGCGCGCCTTCCGCTGGTGTCGATGCGCACGCAACTGCTGATCCGGCTGCACGGGATCTGGCTGTGGGCCCGCCGGCTTCCGGTGGTCGACCGGGTGCCGCATCGCCGGCCGGCCGGGGTCTGAGTCTCACGCGCGAGCCGCGACCGCATCGTCGACGTACACGTCGCGACCGGCGAGCGCGCCAAAGATCGTTTGGATGGCAGCGATAATCGCCATCGCGACCAGCAGCCCGCGACTGGATGACGCCTCGACGATCGCGCCGGCGCCAACGGTCGCGCCCGCCGCGATCAGGTAGCCGACCGACTGAGCCATCCCAGACAGCCGCACGGTGCTGGAGTGGGTGCGAGCGCGCATCCCGATGAGCGACAGCGCGACGACCAGCGACGACCCGGAGCTCATGCCGCCGAGCACGGCCCACAGCCACATCGCGTCGGGCGCGAAGAGCATGCCGAGTACGGCGCCCACCATCCACACCCCGACCGCCGCCGCGAGCACGCTCTGGTTGCGGCTGCGGTCGAGCGGGATCGCGATGGCGAACCCGCACAGCATGCCGGTGACCTGGTAGGCGAAAAGGTGCCAACCGGCCGTCGCCGCGGTGTAGCCGTGGTCGGTCTCGTACGTCGGCAGCCAGGTGATCGTCATGTAGAAGACGGAGGACTGGAAGCCCATGTTGAGCGAGACATACCAGGCCGTCGGGACCCGCCAGACCGTCGTACTGCCGGCCACTTCGGCATGCGCGTCGACGTCGTCCTGGTTCGGGCGGAGGGCCCAGATCGCGCAGCCGGCCAGGGCGAGCACGAACCACGCGCCTAGCGCCCAGCGCCACGTGCCGGTGGCGTCGGCGATCGGCACGGCGAGTCCGCTGGCGAACGCCGCCATGCCGCCCATGACGGCGGTGTAGAGCGAGGTCATCAGCGGCATGCGCTTGCCGAAGTCGCGCTTGACGATCGACGGCACGAGCACGTTGCCGACCGCGATCGCCCCGCCGATGAGCACAGTTCCCAGCCATAGCAGCAGATTTCCCGGGACCGAGCGCAGCGCCGTACCCACCGCGAGGATTCCGAGCGCGCTCGCCAGGAGCCGTTCGGTGCCCAGTCGGGCCGCCATCCGGTGCACGAGCGGCGAGACCAGCCCGAACATCACCAGGGGGAGCGAACCGAGGACGCCCAGAACGCCCGCGCTCAACCCGGTGTCAGCGGCAATCCGGTCCAGAACCGGACCGAACGAGGTGATCGCGGGGCGCAGGCAGGCGGCCGCGACGAGTACGCCGAGGATGGCGATGGCGATCTGCCGACGGGCGAGGCTCACCCGAAAAACCTACTCCTCACCAAATTGGTGGTCGAGCAGGTCGAGGAACGAGGCCGTCGCCGAGACCCGTGGGTCAGTGCTCGCCGAGGAGGGTGGCCGTCACGAACGCGGCGGTCTCGCGGTGCCAGTGCCGCGCCTGCCGCAGCATGGCGTGCCCGTCGTCGCGCAGGTCAACGTTGACCTCGACGCCACGCGCCGCAAGCTCGGCGCCGAGTGCGCGGGTCAGCCGCGGGTCGGTCATCCGGTCGTCGGTGCCGTGCGCGAGCAGCACCGCCGTACTCTGCGCGACCTGGGGCGGGTCGTGCTCGACGATCCACGGTGCGAGTCCCACGACCGCCGCGACGTCGGGCTCGGAGGCCAGGCGTAGCGCGGCCCGGCCGCCGCCGGAGTGCCCGACCAGCGCGATCGGTACGCCGGGCGCCTGCCGTCGCACCTCGTCGAGCGCCCACCGCGCGTCGGCGATCGGCTCGGAGAAGTCCTTTGACCAGCCGTAGTAGGAGTTGCGCAGCCGCAGCACCGAGATCCGCGGCCCGCCAACGCGTGCGATCGCCCGGGCGAACGGCAGCATCCGCAGCACTGCGAGCCGTCGCCACGAGTTGTCGGCGAGTCCGGCGTCTGACCCGCCATGGAGTACGACGGCGACACCGTGTGCCTGCGGGTCGATCGTGCCGCGCAGCTGCGGGCTGGGGTCCATCGTCACCTGTTCCTGTGCTCGCAGCCGAGTGAGGCTGCCGGGTAAAGACCATGCCGACGGTACTTCGCTGCCGCGCGCCGCCACGACTGGTCCGCGCTAGACGAACTCGAGGGTGACCGATCCGGGCGTCCACGACCCGTAGTAGTCGGTGCCGGCCGCGTCGTACGGCGTGGGCGCGAAGGTCAACGTGAACGACCGCGCGTCCAGGGGCACCGAGAAGTGCAGGTCGTCGTCGGTGAGCAGGTGGGTGCCGTCGAGGTTGCGCACGTCGATTCCGGGCGACTCCACCGGCGTGACCGGCTCGCCGTCGGCCGGCGTGACGGTGATGGGGCAGAGCGAGCTCGCCGGAGCCCTCCGGAGGCGCGAGGTCGAGGTCGGAGTCGGCGAAGTCGCTGCCCGCGGAAGTGGTGCGGATTTCGGCGGGGCCGGCCGTGGGCTCCGGCGACGGCGACTGCGACGTACACCCGCGAGCACGAGCGCACCGAGCACCGCGCCGATCATTCGCCTGGTGATCGGCATCATCGCCTCCACTGGCTACTCGCCGAAGGAGAAGTCGACGCTGCCGGGCGTCCAGGTGCCGAGATCGGCGCCCTCGTCGTCACCAATCCCCTTGGGTTCGGGAGCGAACACCAGCGTGTACGTCGAGGCGTCACACGGCACCTCGAAGTACGCCGCCCCAAGCGATTGAAAGTCGACGTACCCCTCCACGCTCACCTCGAGTTTGCGCCGCTGGTCGGTCACCGGCTGTCCATCGGCCAGCACCGAAATCGCCGACCACGCGTCGATAAACATCTGTACCGGCGCGGCGTATCCGGCTGCCTGCAGCGTGAGCTCCTCGAACTGCAGCCAGCAGTGTCCCTCCGTGGCCCAGCCGGTCGCGGGCGTCCACGGCTGACGCGTGATCGTGCCAGTCGACGTCAGCACAATTCGCTCGGGGGAGCCGTCCGAGCCGGGGTTGGAGCTCGTCGCAGTGACGGGGCTTGCTGACGTCGTCGCCGCACTGCTGCCCGCCTCCTGGAGTGGATAGAAGGCGGCTGCCGCTGGCGGGGTTAACGAGTCGTCGATGCGCTCGCCGGTCCTCAGGTCCATAAAGGAAGTGCCGCCTGCGGCAGTGTCGCGGAGCTCGATACTGACCTCGGCGCCCGGCGGGACGGTCACTAACAGCGTCTCGATCTGCGCGGGCGCCTCGGCGCCTTCGAAGATCGCGACCGGCGCCGCGTGCCCGAGATCACCCCATCTCACCGTGGTGTCGGCCTGAATGCTGTTCGTGCCCCCGGCGATGGCCCACGGGCTGCGACGGCGTTCGAGCTGCACGATGAGGAACTCGCGGCCCTCGGGGGCGGCAAGCGACTCCCCGTCTTCTAGGTCGTAGTCCTCGGACATGCCGAACGCGTCGGCAACGTCGTACGACAGGGTGGTGGTCGTGGTGAGTGCGGTCTCGTCGAAAGCCAGGTGGGGCAGCGCCAGCTCGCCGGATCCCTTCGGCTCCTGCCAGCCGTCGATGAGCTCCAACACCGGCGTCTGGTCGGTGTAGCTGCTCGCGACGCGGACCTCCGCCGGTCCGGCTGGCTTCGCGTCACTGCCGCACGCGGAGGTCAGCGCCGCGACGGCGGCCAGGACGGCGACACAGGCAGCGACGCGCAGCTTCATCGTGGGTCCTCTCGTGGTGGCCGCCCGGTGCGACGGCGTACGCGCGGGAGACGCTCCCGCGGGAACGGTCGCCCTTGGGGCTCGCCCGGCTGGATCGCCGGGGGCGCGGATAGAGTGGCGTGTCGTGACTACGCAGCCGAACCGCGCCCGCCTGGACAAGAAGCCGCACGAGGTGCAGCAGATGTTCGACGGGGTCGCGCGCCGCTATGACCTCACCAACACCGTGATGACCGGCGGGCTCGACCGGGTGTGGCGTACGGCGACTCGCAAGGCGCTGGAGCTCAAGGCAGGCCAGCGGGTCCTGGACCTCGCCTGCGGCACCGGCGTCTCGACCGCGGAGCTGGCGAAGTCCGGGGCCTACTGCGTCGGCGCCGACTTCTCGCTCGGCATGCTGCGCGCTGGCGCCGAGACTGAGCGAGTACGCCGCGCCGCCGTACCCCTCGTCGCCGCCGACGCCCTGCATCTGCCGTTTGCCGACCAGAGCTTCGATGCCGTGCTGATCTCGTTCGGGCTGCGCAACGTCGCCGACGTGCCCCAGGCGCTGCGCGAGATGCTGCGGGTCACCAAGCCCGGTGGGCGGATGGCGATCTGCGAGTTCTCGACGCCGACGACCACGGTGATGCGCCGCGCCTACTTCGACGTCGTACTCAAGGCCCTGCCGCATCTCGCGGCCAGCTCGGCCTCCAACGCCGAGGCCTACGACTACCTCGCCGAGTCGATCCGCGCGTGGCCGGACCAGCAGCGCCTCGCTGAGCTGATCGAGGATGCCGGCTGGATCGCGCCGCAGTGGCGCAACCTCACCGGCGGCGTCGTCGCGATCCACCGCGCGACCCGCCCGCGGCTGTAGTCTCGCCGGGTTAGGTTGTCCTTACTTTCACCGGCCCGCTTGCCAGTTCTAGACTTGTCGAGTTAGTTCGTGCAAGTTTTCACAAGCGCGCCGTCTTGCGGTGCCCACCAGCATGTCTTGAGGTTGTGGTCATGAGCGCTGTCCGTGCGCACACGGACGCCGACGTCATCGTCGTCGGAGCGGGCCCCGGGGGCTCGGCGGCGGCGTACCACGCGGCCCTGCACGGCCTGGACGTCCTGCTGCTGGAAAAGGGCGTCTTCCCGCGCGAGAAGGTCTGCGGCGACGGTCTCACCCCGCGGGCGGTCAAGAACATCGTCGCGATGGGCATCGACACCTCCGAGGGCACGCCCGGCGGCGAGGGCATCGGCGGCGGCTGGATCCGCAACAAGGGCCTGCGCGTCATTGGCGGCGGGCTGCGCCTGGAGCTGGACTGGCCCGAGCTCGCCAGCTTCCCCGACTACGGCCTCGTGCGCCCGCGCGCCGACTTCGACGAGCTGCTGGCCCGCCGCGCGCAGCAGGTCGGCGCCAAGCTGATCGAGCAGTGCAACGTCACCGGCGCCGTCCACGACGACGAGGGCCGCGTCACCGGCGTCGTCGCCAAGGTCGGCCCCGGCAAGGAGGCGCAGGAGTTCCGCGCGCCGGTCGTGATCGCGGCCGATGGCATGGGCGGGCGACTCGGCCTCGGCGAGGGCATCACCCGCGACGACAAGCGGCCGATGGGTGTGGCGGTACGCCGCTACTACCGCTCGCCGCGCCACGACGACAACTACCTCGAGTCGTGGCTGGAGCTGTGGGAAGACACCCCGGACGGCGATCGGCGGCTACTTCCGGGATATGGCTGGATTTTCGGCGTCGGCGACGGTACGTCGAACGTCGGGCTCGGCATCCTCAACAGCTCGGCCTCCTTCCAGGACATCAACTACCGCGACCTGCTGGTGCGCTGGCTCGGTGGCCTGCCGGAGGAGTGGGGCTTCGTCGAGGACAACGCCGAGGGACCGACCCGCGGCGGCGGCCTGCCGATGGGTTTCAACAAGCACCCGCACTACCGCAGCGGCCTGCTGCTCGTCGGCGACGCCGGCGGCGCGATCAACCCGTTCAACGGCGAGGGCATCGCCTACGCGATGGAGACCGGCGAGCTGGCCGCTGAAGCGGTAACCCAGTCGTTCGGGCGGCGTACGGCGGCCTCCCGCGAGCGCGCGCTGGAGGGCTACAACTCCGCGCTGGCCGACCACCTCGGCAGCTACTACCGCCTCGGCGGCGTGTTCGTGAAGCTGATCGGCAACCCGCACATCATGCGGATCGCCACCAAGCACGGGCTGCCGCGGCCGCTGCTGATGAAGTTCGTGCTGAAGATGATGGCCAACCTGACCGATCCCCGCGACGGGGACGCGATGGACCGGATCCTGACCGGACTGCAGAAGATCACCCCGGCGGTGCGGTGATGGACGCACCCGTTCACGCCGCTGCCTGGAAGAAGGATGCTTAGCTCATGCTCCCGATCTACGTCCCGCTGGTCACCCTCGGCGTACTCGCCTTCGGGTTCGCCGTCTTCTCGGTGTGCCTGGCGACCATCGTCGGACCCAAGCGCTACAACCGGGCCAAGTACGACGCCTACGAGTGCGGCATCGAGCCGGTGCACCAGCCGCTGACCAACGGCCGCTTCCCGATCAAGTACTACCTGACGGCGATGCTGTTCATCATCTTCGACGTCGAGATGATCTTCCTGTATCCGTTCGCGGTGGCCAACGACGTACTCGCCTGGTTCGGGTTCGTCGAGATGCTGCTGTTCATCCTGACCGTGTTCGTCGCGTACGCCTACGTATGGCGCCGCGGCGGCCTTGACTGGAACTAGAGGAGGCCGAGCATGGGTATCGAAGAGAAGCTCCCCAGCGGCATCCTGCTGACGAGCGTTGAGAAGCTCGCCAACTTCGCCCGCAAGTCGTCCATGTGGCCGGCGACCTTCGGCCTCGCGTGCTGCGCCATCGAGATGATGACGACCGGCGGTCCGCAGCACGACTTCGCGCGCTTTGGCATGGAGCGATTCTCCGCGACGCCGCGGCAGGCCGACCTGATGATCGTGGCGGGCCGGCTCAGCCAGAAGATGGCCCCGGTGCTGCGCCAGATCTACGACCAGATGCCCGAGCCGC
>ERZ500994.282-NODE-282-length-16488-cov-26.360798_pt1 | contig 16488 bp, 10 predicted proteins | sample MGYA00248878_ERZ500994 | MGnify/ENA primary metagenome ERZ500994 (study PRJEB25958, sample SAMN03398533) | human skin metagenome | study: EMG produced TPA metagenomics assembly of the Human Skin Microbiome Metagenome (human skin metagenome) data set. | reverse complement strand
ACTTGCCCTCGCTGGTTGTGGCGGTGGTGGCGGTAATGATACATTGCCGCCGCCTTCGAAGCCAGGTCAAAGTAATGGGGATACCACAACTCCCACTACTAATGTTAAAGATGTTGATAGTATGACTATCACCAAATCTTTTGATACTTTCATTCTTAAACAAGACGAAAAGTTTACAATTATTGCTAATGCGTTAAAAAGTGGTAAACCTGTAGAAGGTGTAATTGTAGATGCAATCATTCCAGACCCAGCGACAAGCGGAATCTATGTCATTACACCAACACCTATTACCACCAATGCCAATGGTGAAGCAGCGATTGAACTGCAAATTAAAGATTTGGCAAAAGCAACCGCTTATTTAAAAGCAAACAGTGATAAACTTTCAATTAGTGTGAAACCAACCAATAGCAAGCAAGCCATTACGAATGGAACAATTAGCTTAACTGGTGCTGCACCCTCTATATCTACTGAAATAACTAATGTTATTAACGATGCCCGTTCACTTATGCTTTCTCCCTCCAATGCAAACTTCAAACTTGAGGTAGGTACGCAAATTACAGTAAGTGCATTTGTCGCTGATAGTAAAGGCGGCGCTTTAAAAAATGTACCTGTTACTTTTGATTTATCAAATTTACCAAGTCTAGGTATTTATAATCTTTCTGGCTCTACTGTAAATACTGATGATAGAGGTATTGCTACAATTACTTTGCAAGTCATGTCTTTAGATAAAAGAGAAGATCTAAAAAATGGTTTTCAAGTTGATGCCTTTATTGATAGAGATATTGATTTAAAAGCGTCAAATAGACCAACCTTTAAAGGTGTTGATAACCTTGATACCAATACTGGTTCGGTTACAGCAGAAAGCTTAGTTAACTCTATTATTCTAACCCCTAATGTGGACTCAATTCCTTTAACTATTGGTTCAACATTCACATTAACTGTAACGACTAATGATAAAGACAACAAACCTATTGGTAATGCGCCTATTGCCTTCACTTATCCAACACTTGCAGAATACGGATTGACGGTAGCAAATTCTTCGGCAACTACGAATGGATCTGGTCAAGCTACTGTTACTTTCACAGTAAACTCACTGACTACTGCTCAAAAAGCTAAATTAATCGAAGGCTTCACCGTTAATGCATCTTCTAATGGTAAATTTGCCCAAGCGAGCTTGACGGCTAAAAATGAAACAGCTGAAAGTTTAGTAAACTCAATTAGCTTAACCCCGAGCGTTGATACAATCTCTTTAGCGCCTAACGCTCAGTTTAGTATAACCGCAACAACGCTTGGTAAAGATGGCAGACCTGTTAGCAATGCACCTGTCGCATTTAGTTATCCCACACTCGCTGATTATGGACTAACCATAGCCAGTTCTTCTCCTAATACGAATGGTTCAGGCCAAGCAGTGATGACTTTTGCTGTCAACGCTTCTTTGACCACAGCCCAAAAAGCTAAACTAGCTGAAGGCTTTACGGTAAATGCATCTTCAAACGATAAGACCGCTACTGCCGTTACTTTAAAATCTATTAAAGTAGCAACTGTTGCAGATATCGCTAAAGTTAATTTAGTTACAGACAAGGACACATTGACAACCAACACTGGCGACACCATCAATGTAACCGCGCAAGTAAGAGATACAAATAACGTTAGCTTAGCGAACATGCCTGTCAGCTTTACGCTATTGGATTCGGCAACTGCAACGGGTATAACTAATACCACCCCTCTTCAGGCAACCACCGATGCCAATGGTGAAGCGGTATTAACCTTCAAAGTCGGTGCGCTTACCCCAGATCAAAAATATTATCTACAAACTAGTGGTCTATCATTTAAAGCAACTGCCGGTGCTATCACTAGCTCAACGGTAACCTTAAGAACCCAAGGAGCCATTACGGCAAATAGCGTCAATACATTACTATTAACCAGTGATTCAGCAATTCAATTGGCTTTTGGCTCAAAAGTCAAAGTCACAGCACTTGCGATGGATAAAAATGGGGCTGTCGTGCCAAATGCGCAAGTCAGCTTCAAAGTTCCAACGGATTCTGGCCTGGTCAATAACACAGGTGCGGTTGTCAATACCAATGCCAATGGTGAAGCGATTATTGAAGTTGAAATCAAAGACCTTGCCAAGGCAACCACTGCTTTACAAAATGGTTTAGTCGTCACTGCCCAATCTGGTGTGTCTGTGGGTACTACTACCGTCCGCAGTGCGACAAGCAATGCCAATACTCCTGCTTATCAATTCTTTGTCAATAAGTCAAAAGATAGCTTAACTACTGGCAGTGATGAAATGACTCTAACGATTCATGTCACTGATACTAAAGGTGGTATCAAAGCGAATGTCCCTGTATATCTACAAATATTGGATAATGGTGTTAGCTATGGTCTATCTTTTGATAAAACTTCATCCTTAACTACTGACAGCAGCGGCAATGTCGTTGTCACGCTTAAACAAAGCGATATAGGCTTGTTATCCAAACTTAACCATGATGCTAAAGTAAAAGTAATTGTCAATGATGGCAATTACCAAGCCGAAGAACAGACATTAGATATTGCAGTATCAGGCACAGTGATTCAAAATGCTACTGCTTCACAAACCTCTGTATTGCCAACTGACAATGTGACATTGACAGGGACACTACTTGATGGCACCCAAAAGGGCATCGCTAATACCAACATCGAATTATTTAACGAAAATGACCCAACGACTGTTGTCGCGACAGCTGTTACCAATGCGGCAGGTACCTATAGTATTACCAAGACTGTTTCGCAGTTAGGCGCCGATGTCGGTAGTAAAATCAACCTAGCAGTTCGTGTAAGTAATCAAGCTAACCCAGCGAGTTATCAAGTATTTAGCAATCTTTATACTTTGACCAAGCTTACCCCAAATACCACCACCATCACTGTTAGCCAAAATGGGGTTAATACAGTCAGTAATGAAGCATTGGTTGATCAGCCTTATACGATTACCGTCAATACTCCAACAGTTGCTGACAATACCAAAGTGTATTTATCAACCACCAAAGGACAACTCACTGTTAATGGTCAGTCAGGTACGCGTATACCAGCGGTTATCACAGGTGGGAAAGCTGTGTTCAGCCTTACCTCAGGTACCCCAGGTAATGCAGTATTGACAGTTGAAGATGAACAAGCCAAGCCATTACTCAGTGATAATATTAGCTTTATTTCAAGAGATGTACAGAAATTCTTCTTAAACTCTGACATCACGATTGTTAATACCAATGGTGAAGCCAAAGTTGTAGCAACTGTCAAAGATAGCCTAGATCGTCCTATCAAAAACGCGATTGTTGAGTTCTCACTTGTCAAAGATGCTTCAGGCGGCAGAATTAGTAATGCATATGTGCTCACTGATGAAACGGGTCTTGCAACTATTCGCTACTATGCAGGTAAAGTGCCTACCGCAGTCGATGCCGTACAAATCAAGAGTGATGTCAAAGCCGTACGCGTTGGCAATACTGATATGCCGATTAACTCGCCAAAAACTGCTACCAAAACACTCACGGTACAAAATCAAGCCGCATCGATTGGGGTGAGCTTCTCTGATAAAGTTGCCTCAAGCGATGATCAAGTATACTACATCATGAATGGCTCTATTTATGTGGTTAACAGCACTGGTAAACCTGTGGTGAATCAACCTGTCTCTGTTTCTGTGATTCCTGACTACTACCGTGGTGGCGAGTTCTATGCCGCTACAGATGCCTCTGGCAATGCAGTGGCTTGGGGTATGCGTGCTTACCGAGACTTTAGCAAGACTCTTGGCATCATACCGACCAAGATTGAAGATATTACCTGTCGTGCTGAAGACCTCAACCTTAACAACATTCTGGATGGTGGCGAAGACACCAACACCAATGGTAAACTAGACCCATTTAATCCAGTCGCTATTTTAGGTGGCGATGGTAGCGTACTAACGCAAGATGGCACAGCGACGTTAACCACCGATGCCACAGGTAAGCTTGACATCAAACTACGTTATGCCAAAGACACCGCAAACTGGTTTACCGCAAATGTGCGTGTCACTACTAAAGTCGATGGGACTGAATATGTACAGCAGCGTTCAAAATTTGAATTCCCAGTACTAGTAACAGATATCACCGATTTTACTATCCGTCCAAACTGGCGCAGTCCCTTTGCTGATGGCGCGGTTATCAATCCAATAGACAGTGATTCTGGTTATAATGTGTGTGTAACACCTTATAAATAACTAACCCTATTAAATTAGTAAAAACCCCTTACACAATGTAAGGGGTTTTTGTTTGTCACTACAACATTCAAAAAACTAAGTCAACATCCGCCCCCGTGCGGTGCGTACGATATAGCCTTGCTGAATCAGATACGGCTCAATCACATCTTCAAGCGTGCCTCTATCTTCTGCCAAAGCCGCCGCAATCGACTCAACCCCCGCAGGCCCGCCATTAAAACGCTCCTCTAGTATCTCAAGATAACGCCTATCAAGATTATCAAGCCCGCGTTTGTCAACTGCCAGCATATCAAGTGCGCTATGCGCAATTTCAGCGGTGACGGTGCCATCGCCTTTAACTTGGGCATAATCACGTACGCGGCGTAACAAGCGATTGGCAATACGCGGTGTACCGCGCGACCGTCTAGCGACTTCGACTGCCCCTTCTTTGGTCATAGGCACGTTAAGCAATCCAGCCGATCTTGTGACAATGGTCGTTAAGTCCGCCACATTATAAAACTCCAATCGCTGTACAATACCAAAACGGTCACGCAGTGGCGAGGTCAACAAACCTGCTCGCGTGGTCGCAGCCACCAAAGTAAAAGGCGGCAAATCAAGCTTTATGGAGCGTGCAGCCGGTCCTTCGCCAATCATAATATCAAGCTGAAAATCTTCCATCGCAGGATACAAGATTTCCTCAATCATCGGGCTTAAACGGTGAATCTCATCAATAAACAGCACATCACCAGGCTCTAAATTGGTCAGCATCGCTGCCAAATCACCCGCGCGTTCAAGCACAGGACCAGACGTCGAGCGCAAATTACCGCCCATCTCACGGGCGATAATGTTGGCGAGTGTGGTTTTACCCAGTCCAGGCGGTCCAAATATCAAGGTATGGTCGAGCGCTTCTTTTCTCGATAATGCCGCGTTGATAAACACGCCCATTTGTTCTTTGACCACAGGCTGACCGATATATTCAGCGAGTAAGGCTGGACGGATATTATTGTCATTCTGGTCTTCTGAGCGCCCCATCGGACTAATTAGACGTTGCTGCGAATTGGCACTTGAAAAAGGTGGAATCATAAGTATTTGACACTAGTTGCAAGTTTTAACGAGGATAATAGCACTGGCAACTCTTGCAAGTGCTATGGGATGTACAGAGAAAAAGTAAAAAAATTTAGGGCAACACACGCTGCAATGTCATATCACATTGGGTGCCTTTACTATCCTTGCACCACTGCATTTGCTCACCTTGCTGTTTGACGTAAGCAACCAAAATATCCCCCGTCTGGTCAACGCGATTGCCAGAACAGTCTGTTGCATTGTTATCATATTGGGTTTGAATCGCTAGTACTGGTAATCCATTCCCTGTGTCAGCGTACAAGTATTTACCATACGTAAATTCCTGACCGCTTGAACCGATAAATTGCTGATCACGCCCAAAATTATACCGCTCTTGGCAATTTGGCTGCGCAGCGTCGGTTTTATCAAGTCGCAGCTGCCACTGTCCTGCGATATTTGGCAAAATATGCGTCGACACTTGCGCCACTTGCTGTTGGGTTTTGCTATCATCGGGCAACGTACCCACCATGGCTAAACTGGTTAAAATGCCTATCAACGAAATATTCATGAAGTCCATCGTTATTTTATTCCTTTTATCATGCCATCTTTATAAGGTAATAACCCAACTCATCTACCAGTTCTCAATCAGCCAATTTTCACTCAGCGAGGTTAGCACCGACGTTTATAGTAACTTTTAATAGCTTTTAGTAACAACTTTTGGTATTTGGGGTTAATATTCAAAGATATTCAAAATGTTAAAGGCTAAATTATTCTGCTTTTAATGGGGTCAGCGCGCAAAAATTTAACCCAAAACCACAAAAATTATTTAAGCACTTTATTTAAACACTTTAACTTTTTTTAAATACTTAAAGTTTCATATTCATCAGTGGCTTTAATCATACTTGCTTTTGGCTTTATTTGCTATAACACAATAATCCTCATAATGCAGTCTTGCCAAAACATCAGGCGGTCATAAAATCTGTGCAAATTTGCTTGTCAAAAAGTTAAAAACCCAGCATAATAACCGAAGATTTCAGGAGAGAATGTTGTTTTGTTTTTCATCAAATTATGAAATACCAAAACCATCACCGAAGGCGTAAAGACCCTATAATCGCTCAGGTAAAAGGACTGGAATCGTAATTTTTGGCAGTGGCGTATGCACTGCATCAAAATATAACAAATCTGGAGAGTGTATTGCTTTGCAATACCACCGAAGGGGAAAAGATTGACTTGTCTGTCTATACTATAAGAAGTAAGAAATTGATAAGTCGATTGAAAATCTCAGGTAACAGGACAGATAGGGCTGATAGCTACCGACATCAGGTTGGATTAGTTTTAGTGCTCTATTGATGTGCGATGTTTGGCTTTAGCATTTTATCCCACGCTATTAAAACATCAAATCAAACATCAAACCGTTATTTGATTTTACCCACTCAAGGATTTGCCATGTCAGCCACAGACAAGCCTTTAAACCGCACCCCTTTTTATCAATCCCATATCGATAGCAACGGCAAAATCGTTGACTTCTCTGGTTGGCAATTGCCTATCCATTATGGCTCACAGATTCAAGAGCATGACGTTGTGCGTACGGATGCGGGCATGTTTGACGTGTCACATATGGTCGTGACTGACATCGCCGGCAAAGACGCCAAAGCTTGGCTGCAAAAACTGCTCGCCAATGATGTCGCCAAACTCAAATTTGTCGGTAAAGCGCTTTATTCTGCCATGCTAAACGAAAACGGCGGTGTGATTGATGACTTAATCGTTTACCGGATGAACGATGCAGAGACCGAGTATCGTATTGTATCAAATGCCGCCACCCGTGATAAAGATTTGGCACAGTTTGACAAAATCGCCAAAGACTTTGCTGTCACCATTACCGAGCGCCCAGAACTTGCTATGCTTGCGGTACAAGGCCCCAATGCTCTGCAGAAACTGAGCCAAGCCAAACCAAATTGGGCAGATAGCCTAGCCACCTTAAAACCCTTTGTGGGCAAAGATTTGACCGACATTGAAGGCGTAGATTGGTTTGTGGCGCGTACCGGTTATACGGGTGAAGACGGCGTTGAAGTCATTTTGCCACAAGCACAAGCCTCAGCATTTTTTACCTTACTCAAAGACCATGGCATCGCCCCAGCAGGATTAGGTGCCCGTGATACATTACGTCTTGAAGCGGGCATGAATTTGTATGGTCATGAGATGGATGAATCCATCAATCCGTATGAATGCGGTATGGCGTGGACGTTAGCGGTAAAAGATGATCGGGATTTTGTGGGTCGTGAGGCTATGCAAGCCAAACAAGACCAAGCGATTGCTGAGGGTAATGACGTCATGCAAGTAGGCTTAGTGCTAGAGTCACGTGGGGTACTGCGTGAAGGCATGATGGTAAAGCTAGACAATGGCAAAACTGGCGTAATCACCAGCGGTACCTTTAGCCCAAGCCTAAAACAATCGATTGCGATTGCCCGTATTCCAAAGACGACAGATACAGCAGCTACCGTTGATTTACGGGGCACACCGACGCCAGTACGTATCATTTCGTTACCGTTTGTTAGAAATGGCAACAAACAATTCAACTAAGATTTTATCATGATATGATGGATTTAGCGCTTATTAATGAACAACATTCAAATGATTAGTCAGCGTAATTTGAAAAACCGATAATAAATTCATCATACTTTAAAAGGTAAAATCATGAAAAAACTACTGTTTGTTGTACCATTTTTGGCAAGTTTGGCGGCCTGTACCTCAACTCCTGTGGCACAGCCCAGTCCATCACAAGTGTTGGCAATTCAAGCAAATTCACAAACCTTTAAATGTGACAATAACACTGAAGTTGTGGCATTCTATGGTCAAGAAAACGGCAGCAATATCGCTAATTTAAAAATTACCTCGCCAATGCTCGGTCTAAACCAAGCAGCGATGGTGTTAAAACAAGATGTATCAGGCTCGGGTAACCGCTATACCTTGTCAAATGCCACCAAAACTACCATGTATGATTGGGGCGTTAAAGGTGCACAAGGTGCGTTAACCGTGACCTCACAAGGTCGTGATTATAACTTTGTGTGTAATGCTATTTAATCTCATTTACTTGTTGAATGGGTTAAACCGCTAAGTTGGTTTTTAAGTTTGGTCGATATACATTGTATCGACCAAATTTTTGTTACTTATGTTTGTTAAATTACTTAGGTTTTAAATACTAGGCTTTTAAAACTAGGCTTTTAAAAATGTTTAGTAAAAAGGCGCCAAGTGTGACTGCTTGGCTAACAGCCTTTTATTTTCACCCCTACTTTCGCTTTGAGGAAAATAGTTATGAGCAATATTCCAGCAGATTTAAAATATGTGGCTAGTCATGAATGGTTACGCCAAGAAGAAGACGGCACTATCACCGTTGGTATTACTCACCACGCCCAAGACTTGCTCGGTGACATCGTGTATGTTGAATTGCCTGAAGTGGGTGAACACGTTGAGGTGGATGCTGAAATTGCGGTCGTCGAATCTGTAAAAGCTGCTTCGGATGTCTACGCACCCATCGCTGGTGAAATTCTAGCGGTCAATGAAGCTTTAGTAGATGCGCCAGAAACCATTAATGAAGACCCTTATGGCGAAGGTTGGTTCTTTAAAATCAAACCAGACAATGCCGATGATTACCAAGGCTTGATGGACGCAGACGAGTACCAAGATAGTATTTAATTATCTTTATCTCATTGCTTTTATCTAATCGTCGTTATAGAGCCTAGCACTAAGGTAATCGCTTGATTACCTTAGTCTATTATCCTATCAATTAACTGTAATGCATCCTTTATTTTGTTAACTTGAGAGCTGCTATGTCAACACTTACCCCGCTTGCTGACCCAAAAAAAGCCAGTTTTTATGAGGTGGTGAGCACTCGCCGTTCGGTACGACGCTTTACCAAAACGCCCATCAGTGATGAGGTGCTAAACGCCTGTCTCGATATGGCGATGTTAGCGCCTAGCTCAAGTAATTTACAGCCTTGGCAATTTTTTGTGATTGAATCTGAAGAAAAGCGCCAAAAAACTGTGACCTATTGTATGAGCCAAAATGCAGCAAAAACCGCCAATAAGCTGATTGTCGTGGTCGCTCGTACTGACACGTGGCGTCAACATGCCAAAGACAATATCAAGTATTTTCCTGTCAAACCTGTACCAAAACCCGTGCAAGATTATTATGGCAAACTTATTCCGCTGACCATGACGCGCGGTGTGATGAATGTGTTCACCCCTGCCAAATGGGCGCTGACGCAAGCCACTCGCAAAGTCAGAGGTGCGATGGTTGACCCCATCTATGATGCTGACGATCTCAAAAACTGGGCGCTCATTAGCACGTCACTGGCTGCCGAGAATTTGATGCTCGCCTTGCGTGCGCACGGTTTTGATAGTTGTCCGATGGGGGGATTTGATGAGCCACAACTCAAAAAATTGCTTGACCTCAATGAAGAGCAGCATATTTGTATGGTGATTGCTGCCGGTGAGCGCGACGAGCGTGGTATCTATAGTGAGCAATACCGTTTTGAGCGTGAGCGCTTTATCGTTAAGGTGTAATATCGTTAAAGTGTAATTTTTATCCATTCAACCGATGTTTGTCATGGTAGCCATGACAAAACCTGCTATTTTTATTTTCAATGTTTTATCAGACGCTAAAGGAAACTTGAATGAGTCAACCGTCTTTTCAATCATTTGCTGATTTATTCCAATCATCAGAATTTATTCATCGTCATGTTGGCATTAGCCAAGATGAAAAAGAAGCAATGCTACAAGCCGTCGGCGCTGACAGCATGGCAAGCTTTATTGAACAGACGGTGCCAGCTTCTGTACGTCTTAGCAAAGAGTTAGATTTGCCCCTAAGTATGACTGAGCATGATGCCTTGGCAAAGTTGCGTGGGTTGGCGGATAAAATCAAGGTCAATAAAAGCTATATTGGCTTAGGCTATTATCCGACTCGCTTACCTGCGGTGATTCAACGTAATGTGCTTGAAAACCCAGGCTGGTACACGGCTTATACCCCTTATCAAGCGGAGATTGCCCAAGGTCGCTTAGAGGCATTACTCAACTTCCAACAAGTTTGTATTGACTTATCAGGTCTTGAATTGGCGGGCGCAAGTTTGCTTGATGAAGCGACGGCGGCGGCTGAAGCGATGGCGATGGCAAAACGCGTGGGTAAAAGTAAATCTAACCAATTTTTTGTTGATAGCCGTATCTACCCTCAAACCTTAGATGTCATCAAAACCCGTGCCAAGTATTTTGGTTGGGAGATAGTGGTCGGTGATTTTGACGTTGCCAAGAATGGCGATTTCTTTGGCGCAATTTTCCAGTACGTGGGCGCGCAAGGCGATGTGGTTGATTTAACTGATATCATCAGTGAAGTCAAAGCCAAAGGCACGCAAACAATCGTTGCCGCTGATGTGATGAGTCTAGTACTTCTCAAATCACCGGGTAGCATGGGTGCGGATGTGGCACTCGGCAACACCCAGCGTTTTGGTGTGCCGATGGGCTTTGGTGGTCCACACGCGGCCTATTTTGCGTTTAAAGACAGTGCCAAGCGCTCTGCCCCAGGTCGTATCATTGGCGTATCAGTGGATGCCCAAGGTAAACAAGCCTTGCGTATGGCACTACAAACCCGTGAACAACATATCCGCCGCGAAAAAGCCAACTCAAATATTTGTACATCGCAAGTGTTGCTAGCCAATTTGGCAGGGATGTATGCGGTGTATCATGGTCCTGAAGGCATCAAACGTATCGCCACCCGCATTCATGCGTTGGCAAGCGCTTTTGCCCAAGCCATCAAACAAGCTGGTATGTCGATTGTGCATGAGCAGTTTTTTGATACTGTGCTCATCAATACCGAAGGTCAAACTGAGCAAATCTATCAAAATGCCCTCAATATCGGCTATAACCTGCGCAAAGTAGACGATAACCATATCGCCATTGCCTTTAATGAAACCAGTGATGCTACGGATTTTGGTGTACTCACGCAGTTATTCACAGGCGTAGCCGCTCAATTATCCGATGATATCAGCTTGTCTTTGCCAGCGTCATTGCTACGTACCGATGCGATTTTAACTCATCCTGTGTTTAATCGTTATCACACCGAACATGAAATGCTGCGTTATTTGAAAAAGCTAGAAAACAAAGACTTGGCGATGAATCATAGTATGATTTCGCTGGGTAGTTGTACCATGAAACTTAACGCCACTAGCGAAATGCTACCGATTACTTGGAATGAATTTGCCAATGTGCACCCATTTGCGCCACGTGAACAAGTGGGCGGCTATATTGAAATGATTGAAGGCTTGCAAGAGCAACTCAAAGCCATCACAGGGTTTGATGCTATCTCTATGCAGCCAAACTCAGGCGCATCAGGCGAGTACGCAGGACTATTGGCGATTCGTCGTTATCATGAAAGCTTAGGTCAACCCAACCGTCATATCTGCCTAATTCCGCGCTCCGCTCACGGCACCAATCCTGCCACAGCACAAATGATGGGGATGGAAGTCGTCGTGGTAGCCACCGATGAGCGTGGTAACGTTGATATTGCCGACTTGACTGAAAAAGCGGAAAAATACAGCGACAATTTGGGCGCCTTGATGATTACTTACCCTTCGACGCACGGTGTGTTTGAAGAAGGTATCCGTGATATCTGTGACTTGATTCATCAACACGGCGGTCAAGTGTATATGGATGGCGCTAACATGAACGCGCAGGTCAGTATGATGCAACCTGCGGATGTCGGTGCTGACGTCCTACACATGAATTTGCACAAAACTTTCTGTATTCCACACGGCGGCGGCGGTCCTGGCATGGGTCCTATCGGCATGAAATCACATTTGGCGCCTTTTATTGCCAACCACGTTGTATCTGCGGTGCCCAATGCCCAAGATGGCATGAGTGCGGTATCGGCTGCCCCGTTTGGTTCAGCCAGCATCTTGCCTATCTCATGGATGTATATCACCATGATGGGTCGTGATGGCTTGGTGCAAGCGACAGAAGCTGCGCTATTAAATGCCAATTACACGGCTATGAAATTAAAAGACCATTACCCCGTACTTTATAGTGGTGAAAATGGTCGCGTCGCCCATGAATGTATCATTGACATCCGCCCACTAAAAGCCGAAACAGGTATCACCGAAGTTGATATCGCCAAACGCTTAATGGATTATGGTTTTCATGCGCCTACCATGTCTTTCCCTGTGGCAGGTACTTTGATGATTGAGCCCACTGAGTCAGAAAGCAAAGAAGAGCTAGACCGCTTTATCTCAGCCTTAATTCAAATCAAAGCTGAGGCGATGAAAGTTAAAAACGGCGACTGGCCAGCAGATAACAACCCGCTAGTGAACGCACCACACACCGCACAAGTGGTGACCGGTGACTGGGATCGTCCATACAGCCGTGAAGAAGCCGCCTATCCACTCGCCTATGTACGTGACAATAAGTTTTGGCCATCGGTGAGCCGTATCGATGATGTGTATGGCGATAAAAACTTAATCTGTTCTTGCCCCGATATCTCAAGCTATGAGAATGGTGAAATCGCAGAGTAAACTTCAATCAATCTTTACCGTATTTTTTACAAAAGCCATGCAAAAATGTGTGGCTTTTTGCTATAAAGCCAATTGCGAGTCAAAAGAATTCTGCTATGATGCAGGGACTCAAAAAATTTGTAATCATTACGCATTACTTCAAACCCATCATAAGTCAAGGATGACATTATGTTTAGTACCATTGCGATTATTATTTCGCTCTTTCTATTAATGTATTTCGCCTATCGCGGCTATTCTGTATTAATTCTAGCACCCTTGATGGCAACCTTAGCGGTGGCGCTGTCAGGTGATATTCTAAGCTCACTACCTATCTATACCACCGTTTTTATGAAAGCATTGAGTGGCTTTTTATTGAAGTTTTTTCCCATATTTTTGCTCGGGGCGGTGTTTGGTCAGCTCATGGCAGATTCTGGGGCTGCCACAGCGATTGCCAGAACGGTGGTTAGTAAATTAGGCGCGAATAAAGCCATACTGGCTGTGGTTTTGGTCTGTGCGATTTTAACCTATGGCGGTGTGTCGCTGTTTGTGGTGGCTTTTGCCATTTATCCGATTGCTAAAGATTTGTTCAAGTCAGCAGGGGTGCCAAAAAGGCTAATTCCAGGGGCGATTGCGTTAGGGTCATTTACCTTTACTATGACAGCGTTACCCGGGACACCGGCCATCCAAAACGCCATTCCCATTCCCTATTATGGTACCAATGCCTTTGCTGCACCCATACTGGGTATTATTGGTTCGCTTGTGATGTTTGGCTTGGGCATGCTGTGGCTGCAACGACGTGCCCATAGTGCCAAAACGGCTGGCGAGGGATATGGTATTCATGAAGATGATGAGCTGCATGCTGATAACCTAGACCCCCATCACACCTCTTTTATGGTGGCGATGATTCCTTTGGTATTGGTCATCGGCATAAATGCCTTGTTAACGTATGCGGTTTTTCCGAGTATGGATTTCTCTGCACTGCAAGCGCAGTTTAAAGACTTGGATATCAAGGGCGCTTTGGGACTTTGGTCAATCATTATCGCTTTAGTCACCGCGATTATTGCTTTGATTGTGCTGCGCCTAGGCAAATGGACGAACTTGCAACACAGTCTTAATAAAGGCACTTATAGCTCCATGTTGCCTATTTTTAATACAGGCTCAGAAGTCGGTTATGGTGCGGTGATTGCGACATTGGCGGGGTTTGCGGTGTTACGAGATAGCGTGTTAAATCTATCACCCAATAACCCATTAATCTCAGAAGCCGTGGCTATGACCACCTTAGCGGGCATCACCGGTTCTTCTTCTGGCGGCTTGAGTATCGCGCTGCCCATTTTAGGCAAAGAATATTTGGCGCAGGCAGTGGCACATGGGATAAATCCTGAGTTATTGCATCGTGTCGCAGTAATGGCAGCAGGTGGCTTAGACACGCTACCGCATAGTGGTGCGGTGATTACGTTATTTGCCATTTGCCATTTGACCCACAAGCAATCTTATAAAGATGTCGCCATAGTGACGATGGCAATTCCGCTGATTGCGGTGACGGTGGTGATTGCTTTGGGTACCATGCTGGGTTCGTTTTAAGCGGTTTATTTTTAACCTGTTCATTTTAATCTATTTAGTAGTAAAAAATCCCACTCAGTGGTGGGATTTTTTTATCTATTCAGCGGTCGTTTCATGCTCGCTAGATGGCGGGTTGTTGGCAATCACCGTATCTAAAATGGGTAAAATCTCTGCCATAATCCACGCTTTGCGCCAGCCACTCAGCCAAGGGCTTAATGCCGGTTTTTCTGCTGCGACAGCATAAGCATACAGCTCTGACAGCCATTTTTTTCGCATCAATACTGTCTCATCAATTGACAAGGTTTGCCCATGCTGCTTAATCGCCTTTTCCAGTTGTTTTTGCACATCGCTAGACAGACTGCGATACGGTAAAGGCAATAGGGCTGGATAGGCTGCGTCATCTTCTTTACGTACCTTATCAATCAGCGTCAAAATCTCTTGCCCATACATGCGAATCACATTGGGCTTGATACTGGTAAAACCTAGCTGCTTCATACTAAAAGGCGGTTTTTCGACGATTTCACGGAGCGCCTGCGGGCGCAGGATAAAAGTGCGTGGTCGATTGATTGATTTGGCAAGTTGTTCGCGCCATTCGCACAGAGTTTGCAGCATGGCGAGTTGCTCGCGATTATCGCGGTAATCAGCGACACTCAAGTACAAAGCGTTATCAGGCGTGCTAAAGTTGGCAAAAATTTCTTGGGTATAGCTTTGGCAGTCTTCAACCGCATATTGCCATAAACCTTGCTCGGTCAACTGTGTTTTGATGGTCGCAAACATCGGCAATAAATAACGCACATCGTCTACCGCATAGCTTTCTTGCTCAGGCGTTAATGGACGCTGCAACCAATCTGATTGGCTTTCACCTTTATCCACATGCACAGCAATCGTTTCTTGCAGCGATTTTTGATAGCCAAGCGAGTTTTCACCGGTCAAAAAACCCAAACCAATTTGGGTATCAAACACATTGCGCAGTGCAGGCAAGTTGGAGAGTAAATAATAAATTCCCAAATCTTCGCCACACGCATGTAACACCACGGTGGGTATATCCGCTAACACTTCCCAAAATTCTTCTAAATACAGCTTGGGCGCGTCAATCAAATAAATCGCTTTGCCTGTATTGATTTGAATCAGCGCAAGAATGGGAAAAAAAGTGTCGCGCTTGATAAACTCAGTGTCTAACGCAATGGTATCGACTTGCTCTAGGTCATCGAGCAGGGCAAAAAGCGCGTCTTGAGTTTTCACCCAATGGATTGGCAAGTCATGAAGTTGTTGTAATTGGGCTGGGCTTAACGGATTTTGGATGAGCATAACTTGGGTCTTGTGGACGGATAATTTAAGCGTATTTTATGATGAATCTAGGATTTTGTCTTGTCAAACTGATGAAAAGATTTTATAACCGTCCACGATTTTGCAGGGCTTGACCCAGTGTCATACTATCTAAATACTCAAGCTCGCCGCCCATCGGAATCCCTTGGGCAATCCGGCTGATATGAGTGACGTAAGGCTTGACCGCTTCACTGATAAAATGCGCGGTGGTTTGCCCTTCTACCGTGGTACTGGTTGCCAAGATGATTTCTTCCACCGGGGTTTGCGCGGCTTGGTGTTGCTTTAACAGCCCAATCAGCTGATTGATGCCGAGCTGCTCCACGCCAATGCCATCAATGGGTGATAAATGCCCGCCAAGCACAAAGTATTTACCGTTAAACCCAGCGGTTTGCTCGATTGCCATCATGTCTGCTGCCGTCTCTACGATACAAAGTACGCGCTCATTGCGGCGCGGATCGCTACATATCGGGCAAATATCCTCATCTGATAAACCACGGCATACTTGGCATTGCTTGATATCATGCATCGCCACAATCAAGGCTTCGCCCAATGCTTGACCTTGCGGGCGCTTATAGCTAAGCAAGTGCAATGCCATCCGCTGGGCAGATTTGGGTCCTACCCCGGGCAGTACTTTGAGTTGTTTTACAAGTTCATCAAATTTTGGCGTAAGCATAGGCGCATTCTTATAAAAATGATAAAAAATAAAAAAAGCTGGCTGGAAAATAAAAAAGCTGACAATCAATTATCAGCTTTTTATGGGGGTTTGACTGCCTAATCGCAAGGCAATTTTCCACTATTTTATAGC
>ERZ500994.281-NODE-281-length-16532-cov-5.629059_pt1 | contig 16532 bp, 13 predicted proteins | sample MGYA00248878_ERZ500994 | MGnify/ENA primary metagenome ERZ500994 (study PRJEB25958, sample SAMN03398533) | human skin metagenome | study: EMG produced TPA metagenomics assembly of the Human Skin Microbiome Metagenome (human skin metagenome) data set. | reverse complement strand
GCGTCGCCGTCTACGGCGATCCGCGCTGGTCGCCGCCCGGGCACGCCTCGATCTGGGAGCGCGCCACCCCGACGTCGAGGCCACGGCGGCGGACCATCCGGCCGATCGCGATGGCCGCGTCGACCAGACCACCCTGCGAATTGATCAGGATCGGAAGTTTACGGTCGCCGAGCCCTTTCAGGACTTTCTGGAAGTCGCCCGGCGTCCGCGCCAGGATTTTGCCTTCGGCCGCGATCCATTCCGGGCAATGCGGCTCGCAGGCCGGATCGGCGGGATGGACGATTGCGATATGCATCGGCTCGCCGGCCTGCAGCGCGGCCGGGTCGGGAGACGCCCCGTGCGCCGGGAGCACCTGTATGACGACGCCGAACGCGAGCGAGACCACGAAGCTTTGGCGGATTGCTAATGCACAAGCCATAGCTTGAACAATCAGCCGTCCGCGCGACGCGTTCAAGAGCTCTTGCGCGGAATTCACCGCTCCGGCCGGCTTTCCGGCTCGGGAACCGGGACGAAGGGCTAGTTGATATGGCGCATCGCTTGCAATAGTGCGTTGCAGCAGTATCGCCGATGCTGCGGGTTTGCCGCCCGTGCAGAAGGCCGACAAAGGAGTGATCCGTGAGCCAGGCTGCGCGAAAGATTGAACCAGGCGGCGCCGTTAAAGACCTTTACGATATCGGCGAGATCCCGCCGCTCGGCCATGTGCCGAAGAACATGCATGCCTGGGTCATCCGCAAGGAGCGTCACGGGCCGCCGGAATCGGCGATGCAACTGGAAGTCATCCCCACCTGGACGCTCGACAGCCACGATGTGCTCGTTCTCGTGATGGCGGCCGGCGTGAACTACAACGGCGTCTGGGCGTCGCTCGGCGAGCCGGTCTCGACCCTCTCCGCCCACGGCAGCCCGCATCATGTCGCAGGGTCCGATGCGTCCGGCATCGTCTGGGCCGTCGGATCCAAGGTCAAGCGCTGGAAGGTCGGCGATGAGGTCGTCGTGCACTGCAATCAGGACGATGGCGACGACGAGGAGTGCAACGGCGGTGATCCGATGTTCTCGTCCTCGCAGCGCATCTGGGGCTACGAGACGCCGGACGGCTCCTTCGGCCAGTTCTGCCGCGTGCAGGACCGCCAGCTCATGCCGCGTCCGAAGCATCTCACGTGGGAGGAGGCGGCCTGTTACACGCTGACTCTCGCCACCGCCTATCGCATGCTGTTCGGCCACGAGCCGCACCGCCTCAAGCCCGGCGACAACGTTCTCGTGTGGGGCGCTTCGGGCGGCCTCGGCGTGTTCGGCGTCCAGCTTTGCGCGGCCGCCGGCGCGAACGCCATCGGCATCATCTCCGACGAGTCGAAGCGCGACTACGTGCTCTCGCTCGGCGCGAAAGGCGTGCTCAACCGCAAGGACTTCAACTGCTGGGGTCAGTTGCCGAAGGTCAATTCGCCCGAGTTCAACGAATGGACCAAGGAAGCCCGCAAGTTCGGCAAGGCGATCTGGGACATCACCGGCAAGCAGGATGTCGATACGGTCTTCGAACATCCGGGCGAGCAGACGTTCCCGGTCTCGTGCCTCGTCGTGAAGCGCGGCGGCATGGTCGTGTTCTGCGCCGGCACGACCGGCTTCAACCTCACATTCGACGCGCGCTACGTGTGGATGCGCCAGAAGCGCATCCAGGGATCGCATTTCGCGCATCTCAAGCAGGCTTCGGCGGCGAACAAGTTCGTTCTCGACCGGCGTGTGGACCCCTGCATGTCGGAGGTCTTCCCCTGGGCGAAGATTCCGATGGCCCACACCAAGATGTGGAAGAACCAGCATGCGCCCGGCAACATGGCCGTGCTGGTGAATGCGCAGCGCCCGGGCCTTCGGACGTTCGAGGAGGTCGCCGAGGGGGCGTGAACGACTGGGGATGAATATTCCCGGTTTGTTCCTGCAATGGCGAGAGTCTGCTAGGCTGGCGGTTCCCGAATCGGAACCGCCATGCCGGATCACCTGCCTCTCGCCGCACTGGCGCCGTACCTGCCTGTTGCGACTGCCGCGCTTGCGGCGCTAACGCTGATTATCGCGCTAGCGGCGCTGGCGGGCCTGCGAACCGTCCGCCGGGAAGCTCTGGCCCATGAGGCGGTCGCGCGCCTGATGCGGGAGGAATGCGACCTTCTGCGCCGCGAAAGTGCCGAACAGGCGCGGCTCGCGCGCGGCGAGGCTGGCGACGGCCTAACGAAATTCCAGGATTCGCTGTTCCGCGCCTTCGTCATGCTCAGCGAGAGCGTCGACGGAAAGGTGCGCGAATTCGGCGGCAAGCTCGGCGAGGGCATGGCCGCTGTGAACGGCCGCGTCGATGCGATCGCGCAGAAACTCGACCACGACATCGCGCAGATGGGCGAGGACGCCACCCGCAGCCGCGACGTTCTCCGCGAGACGATCGAAGTCCGGCTGCAAGCGCATGGGCAGGCGCATGAGCAGCATGCCAAGACGCTGCGCGAGGAAGTGAACGGCAGTTTGCGCATGCTCGGCGATCGCAATGCGGCGACGCTTGGCGACATGAACCTTCACCAGAAGGAGCGGCTCGACAAGACCGAACTCGCTCTTCGCGAACTCGCCGACCGAAACGGCAATGCGCATGAAGCCTTGCGGCAGACGGTGGAAAGTCGCCTCGATGTTCTGCGGCAGGAGAATGCCGCCAAACTCGACGAGATGCGGCGCACCGTCGACGAGAAACTTCAGACGACGCTGGAGGCGCGCCTCGGCGAAAGTTTTACGCGCGTCGTGGAGCAATTGAATCGGGTTCACGAAGGGCTCGGCGAGATGAAGACTCTCGCCTCCAATGTCGGCGACCTGAAGAGCGTGCTGACCAATGTGAAGGTGCGCGGCACTTACGGCGAGGTGCAGCTTGCGCTGATCCTCGAACAGTTCATGGCGCCGCACCAGTACGTGAAGGACGCGCGCGTCAACGAACGCTCGCTCGAGCGCGTCGAATATGCCGTGAAATTCCCCGGACGCGGCGACGCGGAAGTGTTGCTGCCCATCGACGCGAAGTTCCCGCGCGAAACATTCGAGCGGTTGATGGAAGCGTCCGAAGCGGGGCAGGTCGATCTCGTTCTGCAATTGCGCAAGGAACTCGAGACGCAGATCCGCAAATGCGCGAAGGACATCCGCGACAAATATGTGCTGCCGCCGGTGACCACCGATTTCGCCGTCATGTTCCTGCCGACGGAAAGTCTTTATGCGGAAGTATTGCGGCAGCCGGGTCTGTTCGAGACGCTGCAGCGCGATTTCCGCGTGACGGTCGCGGGGCCGACGACACTGTCGGCGCTGCTCAGCGCCATGCAGGTGGGTTTCCGCACGCTGCAGATCGAGAAGCGGTCGAGCGAGGTCTGGCAGATTCTCGGCGCGGTCAAAACAGAGTTCGGCAAATACAACGGCGTCGTCGAGGGGCTTGCGAAGCAGCTCGACACGGCGATGAAATCGGTCGAGAAGCTCGGCACCCGCACGCGCGTTCTCACGCGGACCTTGCGCGGCGTGCATGACCTGCCGGACGCCGCCGCCAATGCACTTCTCGATCTCGACGGCGAAGAAATCACCGATTCTCAGGAGCGCCCGACAAAGCCGGCCGGACCGGCGCTTCTGTTCTCGGATACCGCGGCCTGATCCGCTGCAGGGTCAAGCCGCGTCGCTCGCCGGCGATGGCGCTGCCGGCAGCATTTCCCCGGTGCGCAGGCGTCGCTTCTCCTCGCGCCGCTGGATGATCGCAGCGTTCAGTTCGCCGCCATAGATGAAGATCGCCGACAACGTGTAGAGGAACACGACGGTGATCATGACAGACGCGAGGCCCGCATAGGTCGTTACGTAGTTGCGGGCGAATTCGCGGATATAGATGCCGAACATTTCGCCGAAGATCACCCATAGGACGAGCGTGAGGATGATCCCCGGCGCGATCGCGCGGAACGTCCTGTGTCCGGCGCCGAGAAACTTGTGCGCGACGGTGAGCGCGGCGATCAGGATCACGCCGGTGATGCCGATCCGGCCGAAGGTGAAGACCTGCGACAGCGGCTGCGCGGCGGGCGCCACCCGCAGGAACTCGTCCCAGGCGAGCGGCGCGAGAACGATCAGCAAAGCGAAGACGAGCAGCGTGAACGCGCCGAAGATGATGTAGACGATCGATTCGACACGCAGCACATACCAGGGCCGTTCGTCGCGCACCTGATAGGCGCGGTTGAGCGCGGTGCGCACCGCCTCCACGGCGCTTGAAGAGAAGTACAGAGCGAGCAGCGCGCCGATGGTGAGGACTCCACCGCGCGTCTGCGTCAGCACATGGCTGATTTCGGTCGCGATCGGTCCCGCCACTTGTTCGGGCCATGCATCGAAGACGAGCCGCGCCGCTTCGTCGGCCAAGCTCTTGCCGCCGAAATAGCCCGACAGCGCCGTCACGAAGATCAGGAAGGGAAAGAGGGCGGTCAGGCCGCTCAAGGCGATATGGCTCGCGATGGCCCAGCCGTCGTGTTCCAGAAACCGCATCCAGGCGTTAAACAACAGCCGCGCGAGCCGCCGCATTCAGGACCTCCAGCCGTGGCCGCCGCCCAGCCCGGCGATCCCCACCCCATAACGCCGAATCGGAAACATTCCTTGATACGCCAGATCGCTCCGCTGCTCTTCGTGTTCCTGTGGTCGACCGGCTGGATCGTCGCCCGCTATGCGGCCGATTTCTCCGACCTGATGTTCTTCCTGCTGCTGCGCTTTCTTTTCGCGGGAAGCATCCTCGCATTGCTCGCGCTGGCGGCCGGCGCGGCCTGGCCGAAGCGCGGCGCCGAGCGCACCCATGCGGTCGTGTCGGGCATATTGCTCCATACCGGTTATCTGGGTGGCGTCTGGTGGGCTGTCGAGCATGGCCTTTCGGCGTCCCTGTCGGCCCTGATCGCCGCCCTCCAGCCGATTTTGACGGCCATTCTCGCGCCGGTCCTGCTCGGGGAGGCCTTTGGCCTGGCGCGGGCCGCCGGCGTCGCGCTGGGCTTTGCCGGCCTCATTCTCGTCCTGGTTCCGCGTCTCGCCGCGCTGGCCGGGTCGGGCGAGGCACCCGCCGGCATGCTCATCCTCGTCAACTGCGTGGCCATGGTCAGCGTGACCGCCGGCACCTTCTATCAGAAACGCTTCGTGTGCGCCGGCGATCTGCGCGCCGTCGCATCCCTGCAATATGTCGGCGCGTTCGTTTCGATCATCCCCGTCGTTCTGCTCCTCGGCGAACCGCGCTTCCACTCTTCGGCTTTCGCCTGGGGCGTCATGGCCTGGGCCGTGCTGGCGATCTCGGTCGGCGCGATCGCCCTTCTGCTCCTGCTGATACGCGAAGGAGAGGTGACGCGGGCTTCACAACTTCTATTCCTTGTGCCGCCTGTCGCCGCACTGCAGGCCATGGTCCTGTTCGGGGATCGCCTGTCGCTCATCCAGTGGATCGGCATGGCCATCTCGACGGCTGGTGTCGCGCTGGCGCGGCAGCGCGCATGAGCATCCGCATCGGCACGGCGGCCTGGGCCATTCCGAGCGCCGTGCGCGCCTCGTTTCCGCCCGGTGACAGCATTCTCGCGCGCTATGCGCAGGTTTTCGATGCCGTCGAGATCAATTCGAGCTTCTATCGTCCGCATCGCCGCACGACCTACGCACGCTGGGCCAACGCTGTGCCGCCGGATTTTCGGTTCGCGGCCAAGATGCCGAAGACGATCACCCACGAAAAACGGCTGAAAGGCGCGGAGGCGGAGATCGACCGGTTTCTCGCCGAGGTCGGCGGCCTCGGCGGCAAGCTCGGTCCAGTGCTTGTGCAACTGCCGCCGAGCCTCGCCTTCGATGCGGGAACGGCCGGCCCTTTTTTCGCGCGCCTGCGCGCACGGACCGATACGCAACTCGTGTGCGAGCCACGGCATCCATCGTGGTTCGCCGCCGATGCCGAGGCGCTGTTATGCGCCGTCGCCGTCGCGCGGGTTGCCGCCGATCCCGCGCCGGTTGCGGCAGCAGCCGATCCCGGCGGCTGGCCGGGACTGCAATACAGACGGCTGCACGGCTCCCCTCGCGTTTATTATTCGGATTATGCGCCCGAGCGTCTCGCACAGACGGCCGCCAGCCTCTCCGGCGTATCTGTCGAGGCATGGTGCATTTTCGACAACACGGCGCTCGGTCATGCCACCGCCAATGCGCTCGACCTGCGGGGCCGGCTCGGTCGCCGCTGACAGCCCGGCTCAATGTTGCGCTGCGGCAGAGGCAATGGCATGAATCCTGTTGCTCCTTTTCGAGGCCCGTCATCCGCCGGATGACAGGCGATCTGTCCGGATGAAACGCATGAACCCCGCCCTCGCCAAAGCTGCCAACCAAGGTTCCGACTGGCTCGCCGACGCCGATGCCGCCGTGGCCGACATCGAGGCCCTGCATCTCGACGCGACCGCCGCCGTACGCGCGCATGTGTCGGACAAAGGCGCGCTCTCGGCAGCGAGGATCGAAGCCGAGCAGCATGCGGTGCACGGTCTCGCCTGGCTCGCGACCTACATCCAGGCGCTGCGCGAAATGGCCGCCTATGCGGCCCGGCTCCAGGGCGAAGGCCGGTTCGGCGAGACCGAGGAACTGCTGACCCGCATCGGGCTCGGCGAATATCTCGCGCAGATTTTCGGCGGCATCCCGATGAACCAGGGCGAGTTCGTGCGCCCCTCCGACTTCGGCCTTTCCGCCGACGCCGTCGCCAAGCGCCGGAGCGCCGCGATCGAACGCCTGATCGCCGACGGCAACACTGTCGCGAACCGCGCGCGCCTCGCCACGCTCATCAACGATGCGCATCTGTCGTCCACCTTCGGCGATCCCGGCCTCGATGAGACGATGGAATCGATCCGCGAGCAGATGTTCAAGTTCGCGGAGACCGAAGTCATTCCGCATGCGCACGAATGGCATCTGAAAAATGAATATATCCCGCTCGACGTCGTGCGCGGCCTCGCCGATCTCGGCGTCTTCGGTCTGACCGTGGCGGAAGAACATGGCGGCATGGGCCTCAGCAAGATCGCCATGTGCGTCGTCACCGAGGAGCTTTCGCGCGGCTATATCGGTGTGGGATCGCTCGGCACGCGGTCGGAGATCGCGGCGGAGCTCATCCTCGGCAGCGGCACGCCGGAGCAGAAAGAGAAATATCTGCCGAAGATCGCGTCCGGCGAAATCCTGCCGACCGCCGTCTTCACCGAACCGAATACGGGCTCCGATCTCGCAAGCCTGCGCACGCGCGCGATCCGCGACGGTGACGTCTACAAGGTCACCGGCAACAAGACCTGGATCACCCATCCGGTGCGCGCCGACCTCATGACCATGCTGGTGCGCACCAATCCGGATCAGCCGGGCTACAAGGGCCTGTCGATCCTGCTGGCCGAAAAACCGCGCGGCGACGACGCCAATCCGTTCCCGGCCAAGGGCATGACAGGCGGGGAGATCGAGGTTCTCGGCTATCGCGGCATGAAGGAATACGAGATCGGCTTCGACGGTTTCGAGGTGCCGGCCGAAAACGTGCTGGGCGGCGAGGAAGGCGCGGGCTTCAAGCAGCTCATGCAGACGTTCGAGTCCGCGCGCATCCAGACCGCGGCGCGCGCCGTCGGCGTCGCGCAATGCGCGTTCGAACTCGCGCGGCGTTACGCGCAGGAGCGGATCCAGTTCGGCAAGCCGCTGATGAAATTCCCGCGCGTCGCCGACAAGGTCGTGATGATGGCGGTGGAGACGCACATTTCCCGTCAGGTCACCTATTTCTCGGCCCGCGCGAAGGACGGCGGCCGGCGCTGCGACCTCGAGGCCGGTATGGCGAAGCTGCTGGCCGCGCGCGTCGCCTGGGCGGCGGCGGACAATGCGCTGCAGATCCATGGCGGCAACGGCTTCGCGCTCGAATATCCGGTGTCGCGCGTGCTGTGCGATGCGCGTATCCTCAACATCTTCGAGGGTGCGGCTGAAGTGCAGGCGATGGTCATCGCGCGGCGGTTGCTGGAAGGCGGGAACTAGCTCTTTCAAAAGACGTCATCGCGAGGAGCGCAGCGACGTGGCGATCCAGTTTTCCGCATCGGCCCTGGATTGCTTCGCTTGGGCTCGCAATGACGCCCTCCGGTTCGGCAGGCTGACGTGACCGCCGAGCCACGCTTTCTCCCGGCCGGCGACGCGGCGCTCGTCGTCGAATTCGGCTCGACGATCGATCGCGCGCTCAGCGACCGGGTGCTTGCCCTTTCGGCCGTGGTCGGTGGCCTCGAAGGGGTACTGGTCACGGTGCCGACCTTCCGTTCGCTTCTGGTGCAATACGATCCGCTGCGCACCAGCGCGCAGACGCTGGAGGCGGATATCCGCACGAAGCTTGAACACCGGTCGCAGACGGGCGGGCCGGTGCGACGCTGGCATCTGCCGGCCTGCTACGACGACGGCTTCGCGCCCGATCTCGCGGAGGTGGCGGAGCGCACGAACCATTCCGTCGCCGACGTCATACGCCTCCATACGGAGACCGAATTCCGCGTTTATGTGGTCGGTTTCGTACCGGGCTACGGTTTTCTCGGCGGACTCCCGCAGGAACTTTATCTGCCTCGTCGCGCCGAGCCGCGCGTGCGCGTGCCCGCCGGATCGGTCGGCATCGCGCTCAATCTCACGGGCGTCTATCCGCAGGAAAGTCCGGGTGGATGGCATCTCATCGGCGCATGTCCGGTGCGGTTCTTCGATGCGCAGGCCGAGCGGCCGTCGCTCTTCATGCCGGGCGACAAGGTGCGCTTCGAGCGCGTCTCCGCGCCTGAATACGAGCGCCTGAAGGAGGCGGTCGCCAAACGCGCCTATACGCCGCCGTTCGAGGAGGTCGCACCATGAGCGGGGTGCGCGTCGTCAACCCCGGTCTGTTCACGAGCGTGCAGGATCGCGGACGCATCGCCTCGCGCGACAAGGGCGTGCCGACATCGGGAGTGCTGGATGCGGATGCGTTGTGCCTCGCCAATGCGGTCGTCGGCAATGACCGGGGTGCCGCCGTGCTCGAATGTCTCGGCATGGGGCCCGAGCTCGAAGCCGTGGACGGTCCGGTGCGGGTCGCCTTCATCGGCGAGGCGCCGGACGCGGCGGTCCTTCGGTCGGACGGCGGACGGCAGGCGCTCGCCGCCGGGCAGAGCGCGACGCTGATCCCCGGCGACCGGCTTGCCGTCGGCGCCTTGCGGACATTCTGCCTGTCGATCGCGGTCGAAGGCGGGATCGACGTTCCCCTCGTCCTCGGCAGCCGCGCGACCTACGCGCGCGGGGGATTTGGCGGCTATTCGGGCCGGACGCTTCGGCAGGGCGATGTCGTGCCCGTCGGCGCGAGTGCGACGGCGCGCGCGGAGCGGCGGCTGACGATGGACTGGCGTCGGCCGGACGATCCGATCCGAGTCGTGCTCGGGCCGCAGGACGACGCCTTCACCCCGGACGGGATCGCGACCTTCGTGGGGCAAGCCTACACCGTCACCAACGCGGCCGACCGGATGGGATTCCGCTTCGAAGGGCCGGTCATCGCGCATGTGACGGGCGCCGATATCGTGTCCGACGGCGCGGTCGATGGCTCGATCCAGGTCCCGGGCGCGGGCAATCCGATCGTCCTTCTTGCCGATGGCCAGAGTGTCGGCGGCTATACCAAGATCGCCACGGTCATTTCGGCCGACCTCCCGCGCCTGGTGCGACGGCGGCCCGGCGACGCGGTCCGCTTCGCCGCTGTCTCCCAGAGCGAGGGCGAGACGATCGCCCGCGACCATGACGCTTGGCTGAAGGCGGTCATCGCGTCGATCGAACCCTTCGTCGAGGGGCTCGACGTGCAGGCGCTTTACGACCGCAACCTCATCAGCGGCGTGATCGGCGAAGACTGAGTTCCTTACGCGCGATGCCAGAAAGCCCTGGCTTGCGGATCGATCGGAGCATCGCCCGCGAGCAGGACGATCTCGTCTCGGAACGTATCGGCGTCGTGGTCGCCGCACAGCAGCCGCAGGCTCCGGATGATCCGTGTGATGCGGAGGTGGCTGTGATCGAAGGGCCTTCGCCATGCCGGTGTACGGCGATAGAAGTGCAGCATCCGCGCCGCCGCCCGCCCGAGGCGCTCGCGCGACACGCGCGAAGCCCGCAGGGCGCGAATGGCGTTCCGATCCAGCACCGGCGAGCCCGGCACCGCGCGGGACGGTTCGTCGAGGGGGAACAGCCACTGGATGAAGTCGTGGCTGCGTTCGAGCGCATCGTCATCGAGCGCGAGAATATCGCGAAAGGAGCGGCCGGCGGCATCGACGCCATTCCCGGCCAGAAAGGCGACGAGCGGCGGAATGTCCATCAGGCGGCTCGGCATCGCGCGAGGATTATGCAGTCATGCGCAAGAATGACTTCCGGGCTCCGCCACGCCCGGCGGATTGACGGCCCGTATCGATCGTGTAGGCCGATGTCCAAGAAATTCTTCCGGGAGCGTCTCATGTCCTTGCCGCCTGTCTTAAATCGCCTGCGCCTGCCGGTGATCGGCTCGCCGCTGTTCATCATCTCGAACCCCGATCTCGTCATCGCCCAATGCAAGGCGGGCATCATCGGTTCGTTCCCGGCGCTGAATGCGCGGCCGGGACCGGTGCTCGAGGACTGGCTGAAGCGCATCGAGGACGAACTCGGCGCCTATGACGAGGCGCATCCCAATGCTCCCTCCGCGCCCTTCGCGGTCAACCAGATCGTCCACAAGTCGAACGACCGCCTCGATCACGACGTCGAGATGTGCGTGAAATACAAGGTGCCGGTGGTCATCACCTCGCTCGGCGCGCGCCCCGAACTGAACGAGGCCATCCATTCCTATGGCGGCATCGTGCTCCACGACGTGATCGACCAGCGCTTCGCGCGCAAGGCGATCGAGAAGGGCGCGGACGGGCTCATCCTCGTCGCGTCCGGCGCGGGCGGCCATGCCGGCACGATCTCGCCCTTCGCTTTCGTGCAGGAGACGCGCGAATGGTTCGACGGGCCGATCGCGCTGTCCGGCTCGATCGCCCATGGCGGCGCGATCCTCGCGGCGCAGGCGCTGGGCGCGGATTTCGCCTATATCGGCTCCGCCTTCATCGCCACGAAGGAGGCGAACGCCACCGACATCCACAAGCAGGCGATCGTCGAGGGCGAGTCAAAGGATATCGTCTACACGAACCTGTTCACGGGCGTGCACGGCAACTATCTGCGGCCGTCCATCCTCGCGGCCGGTCTCGACCCCGACAATCTTCCCCAGTCTGACCCCAGCAAGATGAATTTCGGCTCGGGCGGCACGACGAAGGCCAAGGCCTGGAAGGACATCTGGGGTTCGGGCCAGGGCATTGGCGCCGTGAAGACGGTCGAGAGCGCCGGCGATTTCATCGCCCGGCTCGGCCGCGAATATGCGCAGGCGAAGGAACGTCTCGGCATCGCAGGCGCGGCGCGCATGGCCGCCGAATAGTCAGGACAGCCTTCGGGACAGAAACCGCCGGGCATGGCCCGGCGGAAAATTCTCGATCCGGCCGAACGTCTCGAAGCCGCAGCGCCGGTAGAAGCGCTCGGCGTTGGGATCGAACGTGTCGAGATACAGACCCGCGCAGTTCCGGTCCCGGGCGAGCGCCTCGGCCGCGTCGATCAGACGCCGGCCAAGACCCCGGTTGCGCCACGGTTCGGTGATCCACAGATTGCGGATATAGAGCCAGCGCCAATGGGACGACCCGTTGACGCCGCCGACGAGAGCGCCGTCCGCATCATGCGCGAAGATCGAAAACGCTTGTTCGTCGCGGGGGCCGAAGCGCCCGACGACGTGATCGGCAAGGCCGTTCGCGACCAGCGCGACGTCCCCGGCGGCCGGGATGTCGTGCGCCGTGATGCGGATGGAATGCGGCCCGGCGGTTTCGCTCATCTGTCGTTCGCGCTGATCATTGCATCGGTCTGCGCCGTTCTATCCGCGTCTGTCGATCCCGCAATGGCGGGAACCCGATTGTCGCCAGCCGCCGGAAAGACGGCCTCCGCGCCGCTCGCGCGCGTGGACGACTACAGGCCGGTCTTCGAGGCCTGCCGCAATACCGCCGGCGCGATGCGGCTCGCGACCCGGAGCATGACACTCGACGGCAAGCCGTCGCTGCTTCTCGTAGACGCCGGCAGCCTCACGACGTCGATCGAGGACGCGGCCGTCTGGACCTGCGAGGCCACGAGCGACGAGGCGCAGACACGGACGCGCTTCGGCAAAGCTCTCGCGACGCCGATCCCGCCGTCGCGCGCGCCGTCCGGCGTGCTGCGCGACACCGGTCTCGTACATGGCGCGGGCGAGGGATCTTTCGTGACCGGCGATCTCTGTCCGACCGCAAGGCCGCTGGCGCGCGGATTCCTGCAGATGCTGGCGCGGACCGGCTCGCATGTCCCGGTCGCGCTCTCCATATCGGGCCTCTGGCTCGCCCATCACGGCGAGGATTTCCGCTGGCTGCAGGATGCGATGCGCGACGGCGCGCTCGACATCACCTGGGTCAATCATTCGTATACGCATCCGTTCGATCCGAAGCGCCCGACGGCCCAGGATTTCCTGCTGCGGCCGGGCGTCGATATCGACAGCGAGATTCTCAAGACGGAGCAATTGCTGATCGCGCATGGCGGCACGCCGTCGGTGTTCTTCCGCTTTCCGGGGCTCATCGCCGACAAGGCGCTCATGGAGAGGATGCGCGCCTTTCATCTCGTTACGCTTGGCGCGGATTCGTGGCTCGTCCTGTCGCCGACCGCGCCGCATCCCGGCGCGATCATCCTCGTGCATCCGAACGGCAACGAGCCGGCGGGGTTGAAGCTCTTCGCGCGCTATCTCGAAGCGGGCAAACTGCCAAAACCGTTTCGCCCGATCATCGAGGCCCCGGCGCAATAGTCACGCGGCGAATTTCCGTCCCAGTCGCCGCCACCCGATGACGATCCCCGAGACCGACACGATCAGGCCGCCGATCGACAGCGCGATGACGACGATGTCCCACAGCGGCCGGTGCCGCAGCAGCACGCGCAGATCGAAATCGTGCAGCGCGTTGAACAGCCAGCGATAGGTTCGCGCGCTGCTGTTCGAGCGTCCCAGAACGTCGCCGGTGACGGGATCGAGATGAATCCATGTGCCGGCCGCGTCGCCGAAGATCGCGCGCAGGACCGGCAGCCGTCGCTCGTTGTGATGCGAATACCAGTAGGCGTCTTCCTCCGTCAGCAAGATTACGCCTGTCAGCGGCGCGTCCGGTACAAGCCGCGCGGCGGCTTGCGCGATGTCGGCCTTGGCGAGCATGACAGGCAGGCCGGACTGCGCGTCGAACACCTGTGCGGCAGCGTTCGAATCGAGCGCCACGATCAATGGGCGACCGTCGAACCACTGAAGCCTCGCCTCGCGCGATCCTTGTGGGATCGTCTTCAGAAACGAAACATCCGCGCCGAAGGTCGGCATATCGTGAGCAGCATAGGCGCGAAGGGCGGCTTGCGGCGTCTGCGTTCGATCGAACCAGCGAAATGGATTGACGGACAGCCATCCGCTCCACAGCCACGTCGTCAGGAAGAGGCCCGCGGCAATGCCGGCGATATGATGCCATTTCATCCAGCCGCGATAGGGCGTGACGCGATCGCCGCGATAACGATGGCGCAGGCGCAGGCGCAGTCGCAGGATGCCGACCCACAGCCCGGCGATCGCGCCGACGGTCGCCGGTCCCGACGTCCAGAGCACGACCTGCCGCCATGCCTCGCCGTCCTGGCGCAGAACGGTCGGATAGAGCCAGTGCGGCACGGCGCCGAGCCAGTTCCAGAATCGTTCGCGCCGCGTCGTGTCCTGCACGATCTCGCCGGTGCGCGAGGAGACGTAGAGTTCGGTGCCTTCGAGATCGCCCAGGCTGACTTTGTGCAGCGGGCGATGCGGATCAAAGCCCTGCGCGACGGTCCATTGATCGCGGGTCAGCGTTTCGACCGTTACGCAGGTCGGGAGCGCTTCTTCCCCCCTGGTGGGGGAGGGAGGGGGCGGGGGGCCTTCCCGCGACGCGCAGGTTTGCGAGACCTCCACGCCGCCGCGCGGCGACCCTTCCCGCAAGGGGGAGCGTGCATGCGCGCTCTGGACGATTGCCGCAGCCTCTTGTGCAGCGACGGCATCGACCATCCGGCCATCGACCGCGGATATCGTGCTTCGCTTTCCGCCATCGACGATCCGATAGACCGGCTTGTCGAGCAGCATCGTCAGACGCAGCGAGGCGGGGAAATGCGCCAGCCCCGCCGTGCGCATCGCGATATCCGGCGTCACCGCGACACGCGACAGGTCGAGGTCGCTTTCGAGCGCCAGCCGTTCGCGATCGGCGAGGCGCGGGTAGGGCACGTACATCATCACGACGCCCGAGACGAACCACATCGCGCACAGCAGGCAGGTCGCGACGCCAAGCCAGCGATGGCCGATATACAGCCATCGCTTCGCCCAGCGTGTCGTCGCGCTTTTCAATAGCGCACGTTCAGCGCGAATTCGACGCGGCGCGGCTGGCCGAGATTGAACTGCGTGACATAGGCTCCCGTCTGCGCATAGACCGCGTTCGTTAGGTTGAAGCCGCGCAGGCTGAACTTGACGTTGTCGGTCATCTTGTAGTCGACCGACCCGTTCAGGACGGCATAGGCCGGCCGCACCGTGTAGTTGAGGAAGTCGCCGTACGTCTTGCCGACATATTGCAGGCCCGCGCGCGCCTCCCATTGCGGCAGGAAGCGCCATGTCGCCCAGAGATTCGCCGTTTGCTGCGGAACGTTGGTCGGGATGAAGCCGGCGAAATTGACGACCTGGCCGTTGAAGCTTTGCCGGAAGTCGTCGTATTTCGCGCGAAGGATCGCGGCGTTGATGTCGAATCGCAGGATTTCCGGAATGGCCCAGACGCTGACGGTAAGCTCCACGCCGCGCGAGGATTGTCCGCCCACCTGCTGCTGCACGGTCGGGTTGAGCGGATCGGGCGTCAGAAGATCCTTCTTGATGATCTGGTAGAAGGCGAGGGTCGCTTCAAGGCGGCCGTCCCATGCGTTGACTTTCGCACCCGCCTCGATCTGGCGGGCGCGCGCGAGCTGGAATTGCGACTGGCTGAGAGAAAGCGTCAGGATATTGCCGACGCTGTCCACGCCCGTCGTATATTGCGTATAGAACGCGAGCCACGGCAGCGGCGTGATCACCGTGCCCAGATGCCAGGTCGCATAGCGGAACTGCTTGTCGAATTCCGTGCCGGCGAAATAGTCCTCGCGGTGAACCTTCGGCGAGTCATAGCGGATGCCGCCGATCACGCTGAGCCAGTCGGTCGGCGAAAGCTGATCTTCCGCGAACACGGCGCCGGTTTTCGCATTCGATGTGAAACCGAGCGCGGTCGGTCGTGTGCTGGCGAACACGTTCGGGAAATCGTTGAACAGATCCGTCGTGCTCGATCCGGGGTAGGGCGAATTGTTGGTGTGACGGAAGTGGATTTCGTTGACCTCGCCGCCGACGAGCACCTTGTTCTTCCAGCTGCCAAACTGCATGGTTCCGGTCATGTCGAGCCGGTCGCCGATCTGTTCCTGTCCGTGGTAGATCTCGATATAGTTGCTGCGTCCGATGAGACTTGTCGCCGGGATGAACGTGTATTGCTCGGCGTCGCGCCAGTGACGTTCGGACGTGAGGCGATAGGCGGTGTTGCGGAAGGTCACGCCTTCGATCGGAGTCCATTCGCTTTTGATTTGCGTATAGCTGTCCTGATATTTGATGAGCGCGTTGCCGACATTGTAGTTCGTGAAGCGCATGGCGTCGTTGAGAAAGCCGCCGTTGAAGACTGTCGGGAAACGTATCAGCGGCGTGCCGAAATAACGGATCGGATTGTTCACGGAATAGTCCGCCGTGATCGTGGTCTGGAAGTCCGCGCTGGGCTGGAACTTCAGGCTGCCGGTGAAATCGAAATTGCGATAGTCGTTGCGATCGCTGAGCCAGCTCTGCGCGGAATTGCCGGCAACGTCGATGCGATATTGCAGCATGTCGTTGATCGGCCCGCCGCTGCCGGCGGCGATGCGCCGCGACAGGTCGGATCCGACGGCGGCAAAGCCCTCGTGCGTGAAGAAGGGGGTGGGCTTCTTCGGGATGACATTGATGATGCCGCCGACCGCGCCCTCGCCGTACAGAACGGAGGCTGGCCCACGGAGCACTTCGATGCGTTCCGCCGACCAGGTATCGAAGGGAAACGACACCGTGCCGGAGGCCACATAGAGGCGTGTTCCGTCGAACATCTGTTGCGTGGACCCGTGGCCGGCGAAACCGCGCACCGACATCGCCGTTCCGCCATTGCCCGGCGATCCGATGAAGGTGAAGCCGGTCGCATCCTGCGCGACGGCCTCCTGCACCGTGCGCTGGCCACGGTCGCGCGCGAGCTGACCGGGAATGATCTCGACGCTCGCCGGCGTCTCCATCGGCGTGAGGCCGAGGCGGCTGCCGGTCGGCGCAACCGCCGTGAGGTTCAGCCCGTTCGGGTTGAGGCCGCCGCCGGCGGGATCCCTGACGATCGGCGCCGGGCCCGTCGCTACGGGCGCCGCCGGGGCTGGGG
>ERZ500994.280-NODE-280-length-16583-cov-5.124758_pt1 | contig 16583 bp, 16 predicted proteins | sample MGYA00248878_ERZ500994 | MGnify/ENA primary metagenome ERZ500994 (study PRJEB25958, sample SAMN03398533) | human skin metagenome | study: EMG produced TPA metagenomics assembly of the Human Skin Microbiome Metagenome (human skin metagenome) data set. | reverse complement strand
ACGCGCGGTCGAGGAGATCATCGATCGGCGGATTGGTGATCCCCAGCGGCGTGTCGTAGGCCGGTGCGTCGGCGATCTCGGTGATGTCGAAATTGGTCGGGGTGCTCACACGAACTCCTGCGTCGAGGTCTGGGTGTCGGAAAGGGCCGGTCAGGTCGCGGATGCGGCCGGCTGTTCAGGTCCGACCAGCAAGGATACCAACTCATCGACGGCGCGGTCGACTTCGCTGTTCACGATGACGTGGTCGAACTCGTCCTGCGCGGCCATCTCGGTGCGCGCGGTGGCCAGTCGGCGCTCGATCGCCTCGGGCGTCTCGGTGGCCCGCCCGGTCAGGCGGGCTGCGACAGGGCCACGGCCGGAGGGTTGCCGGCGGCAAGCTCGAGTTCCCCGCGCATGAGCCGGCGCACCCGATCCTTGTCCCGCGCGACCATGCCCGGGACGAGGAACAGGTCGACGAACACCCAGACACCCACGACGCCGAGCGGCACGATCCCCCCCATGATCGGCAGCGTGACCCAGCCGTACCAGCGATTCATTGAAGATCCTGCCGTATTGGCGCTCGGCGAAACGCGCCGTGCAGGCATCCAACAGGCCGGCGACGCCGGTCTCGATACAGGCCGCGACATTGCGCGCGAGCGCGGCATGGTCCTCCGCGTAGCCATGTTCGAAATCGGCGTTCACGGGCAGCGCCGTCGCGGCGCAAAGCTCCCGCAGATGCGCGAGAACCTCGTCAAGGCTCGCGCCGCCGTCCGGCCTGCCACGCGACCAGGCAAAACCGCTGCTCGTCGAGGCGAGCGCTTTGAAGCCGGCCCCCTCGAGCCATCGCGCGCTGCCGACATCCCACGGATTCGGCAGGATGAAGCAGCCCCCTTCATGCAGCTTCCGGAAGGCCGCGCGAGAATCTGCGAAATCGGACATGGATGCCGCTCCGAAACCTTCTGAAGCACGTCCCGATCGCCGAACCGGGTCCACTTCGGCGGGACATGCTCCAAGGTAGCGGGACGCTATCAGCCTCCGTGACGCGCGGCCAGCGAGGTCACTACGCCCTCGACCGAAAGATACAGGCCGAGCAGCAGAAGACCCGCGAAGAAGACCCGGCGAAAGCTCTCGACGCTCATCCGCGACCGCAGCGATTGACCGGCGAACATACCAAGCAATGCGGGGGCGAGCGCGAGCAGCGACACGACGACCAGCGGCGACGAAACGTCGAAGTGGCTCGTGCGCGAAAGTCCTGCCGCGAGAGCGATGGTCGAGACCGTGAAAGACAGGCCGAGCGCCTGGATGAGATCGTCGCGCTTCAGGTCGAGCGCCTGGAGATAGGGAACCGCCGGAATGACGAAGACCCCGGTCGCGCCGGCGACGAGACCTGTCGTCACGCCGATAAACGGCGACAGCCAGGATTCGTGACGCGACGGCACATGGAAGCGCCGGGCCGAAAGACCCAGCAACGCGTAAAGAACCAGCGCAACGCCGAGGCCGATCTGCGTCGCGCCCGTATGGCCGCCGCTCAGCAAGCCTGCCGTTGCGAGGGTGCCGGCGAGAATGCCGATCATCATCGTCCAAAGCCGCTTGAGAAGCGCGCCGAAAGCTGGCCCCGCCACAAGCTGCCAGACATTGGTGACGAAGGACGGAACGATCAGGATCGCAGCCGCCTCCGCCGGCGCCATGACGAGCGCGAGAAGCCCCATGGAGATCGTCGGCAAGCCCATGCCGACGACGCCCTTGACGAGGCCTGCGAGCAGAAAGACCGCCGCGACGACGACCCATTGCACAATGTCAGTCATGCAGTTTCATGTCCGCGATCATCGCCGCGAGATCATCATGCACCGGAGAGGGCATGACGGGATGTTTGACGACAAACGCCGCATGATTGTCCTGCGTTGGTGGAACGTCCGCGCGCGATGCCGCGACGATCGCGACGCTGATGGCAAGCGCGACAGCGAGTAGTTCCACGCTGCGAGATCGCTGACCGGAGGGTTTCGAAGCTTTTTGCATCTGGCTTCCTTCCGCCACGACGTTGACGAAGACACTTCAGCTCCACAATCTGGAAGTTCAGAAGTCAGCCTTCGTTTTTTCCGAAGGCTGGCAGGATCACACTATGCGCTTCGATCTCGTCGATCTGCGATTGTTCCTGATGATCGCGGAGAGCGGCAGCATCACGGCCGGCGCGGAACGGGCCGGGCTTGCGCTCGCCTCCGCCAGCGCCCGCATCAAGAGCATGGAGGCCGGCCTCGGCGCGCCGCTGCTCGAACGCGGACGGCGCGGCGTCACGCTGACGCCGGCCGGTCAGACGCTGGCCGGTCACGCGCAGGCGATCCAGGGGCGGATCGCGCAGATGACCGGCGACATGAGCGCCTATGCGAAGGGACTGCGCGCGCGCATCCGCCTTCTGTCCAACACGTCGGCGTCGTCCGAGCTTCTACCCGATCTGCTCGGCGCATTCCTCGCAAGACATCCCGGCATCGACATCGATCTCGAGGAACGACCGAGCCTGGCCATCGTCGAGGCCGTGGCGCGCGGCATGGCCGACCTCGGCATCGCCGCCTCATGGGCGGGCGCGGGTTCGCTCGAACGCCGGCCTTTCAGGGAAGATCGTCTCGTCATCATCATGCCGCACGGCCGGCGCCGGTTCACGAAGCACAGGTCGCTGTCTCTGGACGACATCGCCGACGAGCCCTTTGTGGGGCTCAGCCCCGGCAATCCGCTACAGGAGCACGTCATCCGTCAGGCGGCGCAACGCGGCCGGCACCTCGCCTTCCGCGTGCGTCTGACGACGCTGGAAGCCGTCTGCAATCTGGTCGCGATCGGCATCGGCATCGCCGTCGTGCCGGAAGCCGCAGCGCGACGCCACGGACAGGCCGGACAGCTGCGGACGATCCGGCTGAAGGACGAACTCGCGACGCGCGATCTGACGCTCTTTGCGCGCAGTTTCGCAGCGCTTTCGCCGCCGGCGAAACTGCTGGCGGATGCGCTGGCGTCTGTAGATTGAATGGCTCTGTCATTCCCGCGAAAGCGGGAATCCAGCAACCCCGATAAGGTACGAAACAGTTTCGCTGAACGTGGATGCCCGCTTTCGCGGGCATGACAGAGCAATCGTGGTGAGCTCAATGATTGTCGCGCAGATAGCCGCTCTTGTGCGCGACATCCTGGAACTGCACGGCCGGCTTCAGCACCATGCCGACGTCGAACTGCTCGATCATCGAGCGCTGGATCTCCTGCCAGGGCGTCTGGCTCTTCGGATATTGGTAGCCGCCATGACCCTGCAGATCGGCGCGGCGCTGCGCGATCTCCTCGTCCGAGATGAGGATGTTCGCCGAGCGCTTCTTCAGATCGATGCGCACGCGGTCGCCGGTGCGCAGAATCGCGAGATTGCCGCCCGCCGCCGCTTCCGGCGAGGCATTGAGGATCGACGGCGAGCCTGACGTGCCCGACTGCCGGCCGTCGCCGATGCAGGGCAGCGAAAGAATGCCGCGCTTGATGAGCGTCGCCGGCGGCTGCATGTTCACAACTTCTGCGCCACCCGGATAGCCGATCGGCCCCGTGCCGCGAATGAACAGCATGCAATGCTCGTCGATGTTCAGCGACGGATCGTCGATACGCTTGTGATAATCCTCCGGGCCGTCGAACACGATGGCGCGGCCTTCAAACGCATTCGGGTCTTTCGGATTCACGAGATAGCGGTTGCGGAATTCTTCGGAGATGACCGAGAGCTTCATCACCGCATTGTCGAAGAGATTGCCCTTCAGCACGGTGAAGCCGGCATTCTCCTTCATCGGCTTGTCGATCGGATAGATGACGTCGTGGTCGACGACCGCGCGGCTGCGGCAATTGTCGCCCATCGTCTTCCCGTTGATCGTCTTCGCGCCTTCATGGATGAGCTTCTTCTTCATCAGCTCGTTGATGACGGCGGGAAGTCCGCCCGCGCGAAAATATTCTTCGCCGAGATAGAAGCCGGCCGGCTGCATGTTCACGAGCAGCGGCACGTGGTGGCCGACGGTCTCCCAGTCGTCGATGGAAAGCTTCACGCCGATATGCCGCGCGATCGCATTGATGTGGATCGGCGCATTGGTCGATCCGCCGATCGCGCTGTTCGCGACAATGGTGTTTTCAAAAGCTTCTCGCGTAAGAATGTCGGAGGGTTTCAGATCCTCCCACACGATTTCGACGGCGCGCTTGCCGGTCTCGTAGGCGATCTGGCCGCGCTCGCGATAGGGCGCCGGGATCGCCGCGCAGCCCGGTAGGCTCAGGCCCAGCGCCTCGGCCAGCGCGTTCATCGTCGAGGCGGTGCCCATCGTGTTGCAATGGCCGACCGAGGGCGCGGACGACGTCACGGCCTCCATGAATTCTTCTTCCGTGATGCGGCCGGCCGCCTGCTCCTCGCGCGCCTTCCAGGCGACGGTGCCGGAGCCGGCGCGCTCGCCGCGCCACCAGCCGTTGAGCATCGGGCCGCCGGACAACACGATCGCGGGAATGTTGACGGTCGCCGCCGCCATCACGCAGGCGGGCATGGTCTTGTCGCAGCCGGTCATCAGCACGACGCCGTCGAGCGGATAGCCGTAAAGGAGTTCGACGAGGCCGAGATAGGCGAGATTGCGGTCGAGCGTCGCGGTCGGCCGCTTGCCGGTCTCCTGGATCGGGTGGACCGGAAATTCGAAGGCGATGCCGCCAGCTTCGCGGATGCCTTCCCGCACACGCTTGGCGAGATCAAGGTGGTGGCGGTTGCAGGGAGACAGGTCCGAGCCCGTCTGGGCGATGCCGATGATCGGCTTGCCGGACTGCAACTCACCACGTGTCAGGCCGAAATTGAGGTAGCGCTCGATATAGATCGCGGTCATGCCCGGGTTGTCGGGATTGTCGAACCACAATTGCGAGCGCAGGCGCTTGCCGGTCTTGGTCTTGGCGGCGGCCGGATCATGCCCGTTCGCGCCATTCGCTCCGTTGTGTCCCGCCATACCGTTTCTCCCAGATCGCTTTGGAACGGACAATGAGACGCGACGCGCGCGGAATCAATCGCTGTCCGGAGTTGTTCCAAACAGGACGGAAGCATATGCTTCCATCCTGGAGGCTGTCGTGGCGATCACCCTGCGAAACAAGGCGCTGGAGGCAAAAATCCAAGGAGATCGGCCGGCGTACGGGCCTCGGCCCGAGCGCCGTCATCGCGCGCGCGATCGAGCGCGAAGGCGCTCAACTCGGCATCGACGATTCTGATCGAGAGCGGCAGGAACGATTGGCAAGAATGCGGGCGTTCCTGAAAGATCTTCCCCCCCAACAGATGAAGAGCGGCGCGCCGTCCAACAGGCAATGGAAGACATGTACGACGAAGATGGCCTGCCCCGTTGATCGTCATCGAGACCTCGGCTGTCGTCGCGATTATTCAAAGTGAAACGGAGCACGCCCTGTTCGCGGAGACGGTTGCTGAAGCGAATGGCCGACATCTGCCTGCGTCCTGTTATGTCGAGGCCGTCATGGTTCTTCGCAGGCGAGCCGACGGACGACCCTTGCTTGAACGCTTCCTGCGCGACTTCGATGTGACGATATTCGGCTTCGATCCGCGGCAGGCCCGCCTCGCGGCGGACGCCTTCGAGCGCTACGGTCGCGGTTCCGGCCATGCCGCGAAGCTGAATTTCGGTGACTGCCTCGCTTATGCCGCCGCTTCCGCGCTCGGCGCGCCGCTTCTGTTCAAGGGCGGGGATTTCGCGCTGACCGATATACAGCCGGCCCTCGTCACGCCGTAGCTGGACCGCCATCAGCGCGCCCCGGTCCGCCGGCTCAGCCACAGAAGCAGGAAGCCCGCGAGCGGCAGCAAAATATCGCTCCAGAAGATGACGCCCGCATTGCCGGGCGCGAAATTATGCGCCGCGATCATCTGCTGGATATGCCCTGCGGCCGCACCAAGCGTGAAAAGACCGGAGCCGAGGATCGCGGCCAGCCGCATGTCGAAGCTGCGGCGGAACGCGGCAAGAAAACCCACCGCCGAGAAGCCGAGACTCGCCCACCCCACCTCGGCCTGAAACGGGCTGTCGGCCCAACCGATGAAGGCCGCCGCCATCTCCCCAAAGAACGTGTGGAAGACGAAATTGTAGAAATAGCTCACCCCGATCGTCCAGAAGACGAACCAGAACAGAAGCGTTTCCACGAGAACCGCCAGCCCTGCGGGCTTCGCGCGAAAAATGCCCGCCGCCGTGCAGACGAGGCCCGCCACGAAGAACGTGAGCGTGAAATTCGACAGGATGAAGCGGATAAGGTCGCGGATCATCGAATCGCACCGGCAGGCGAAAACGCTGCCGGTGCGCCACAACCGAAGGGCCGGGGCTCAAGCCCGGCCGAATCGAGCCCGCCGGATATTTTCGCGAGAGAAAGAGGCGGCGCCCGCCGCCGGAGCGGCGCTCAGTCCTCGGTCTTCTTCGCCAGTACCTGCCGGCCTTTGTACATGCCGGTCTTGAGATCGATGTGATGCGGCCGGCGCAGCTCGCCGGAATCCTTGTCCTCGATATAAGTCGGCGCGGCGAGCGCGTCGGCCGAGCGGCGGAAGCCGCGCTTCATTGGAGAGGTCTTGCGCTTCGGAACAGCCATCGGAAACTCCATAAGCGGACAAGACGCCCTGCTTTCGCAGGGCCTCGGCCCGCATAAATCGTCGGAAATGGCGGACGGCCCCAAGGGGTCCGCCAGAATTCTGCGAGGCTGATACCGCAAACGCCCGCGAAACGCCAGCCTGCAAAAACATTCCCGCGCTGTCTTTACGTGGGAATTTTTCCCACGTATCATGACCGCGTAGGGCCGCCCCATGAGGATATGATCCGGATGACAGCCTTTTCCGCCTTCGGACGTGATGCGCAGGATGGCGCGATCGCCCGTTTCGCGACCCGCGCGCAGGCCCAGGAAATCGAGTTTCTCGGACGCGTGGTCCGGGGCCAGACATCGCTCGGCCCGAATGCGCCGCCCGATATCAGCGTCATACTGAAGAACAACGCCTATGGCCGGTTCTGCCGGACGATCGAACGGCGCGGCCAGGAATTCTACTGGACGATCACGCGGTTTCTGGGTCTCGGCCACCTCCATGACGGCAGCCGCGTCGTGCGCGAACGTGTCGTCGAGCGGAACGAGTGGCTGGATGCCGGCCCGGCCGGCATCCAGCGTCCGCGCATCTTCATCGACGCGACCCGCACGCATGTCAGCAATCTTCACACCGGCATGCAGCGCGTGGTGCGCAACATCTGCGACTACGCCCTGCAAACGGGCGAGGCGATGCCGTTCATTCTCGAGGACAAGACCCTCAAGCCGCTATACCGCGGCCCATGGCCGGACCGGATCGAGTTGGTGAAAGACGATATCGTCCTGCTGCTCGACATGCCGCTTCTCGACGACATCCATTCGATCCTGTCGATCGGACGCGCGGCGGACGCGCGTATCGTCTGCGCGTTCTACGACCTCATTCCCCTGATGTTCCCCGGGCTCTGCGCGCCGCATTTCCCGGACCATTTCCGTCAGATCACGGACCGCCTTCTTTCAGGCGTCGACGGTGTCGTGGCGATCAGCCACACGGTGGCGATGGACGTGAAGCGCTATGCGCCTGGCCTGTGCGGCGGGAGCTGCAATCCGCGCATCGGCTGGAGCCACCTCGGCGCCGACTTCGCGCCCGTAACGTTCGAAACGGATACGACGCATGCGTTGCCGAAACGCTTCTTTCTTGGCGTCGGCACGCTCGAACCGCGCAAGGCGTGGGATGTGGCAATCGACGCGGCCGAATCCTTATGGGCCTCCGGCGGACAGGAAAGTCTGGTGCTGGTCGGACGCTACGGCTGGAACTGCATCGCGCTGCGCAACCGCATCGAAACGCATCGCGAGTTCGGCCGACGGCTTTTCTGGATCAACGATGCCGACGACGCCGCGCTGGCGTCGCTTTACCGGAAGGCGATCGCGCTGGTGTATCCGTCCGTATGCGAGGGTTTCGGCCTCCCTCTCGTCGAGGCGAAACATTACGGCACGCCGGTCATCGCCAGCGACATCCCGATCTTCCGGGAGATCGCCGGCGACGCGATCGATTATGTCCGGCCGCTAGATTCGCACGATCTTGCACGGCACATGATCGAGGCCGCCTTCACCCGGCCAAAGGCGCCGCAATTCCCGACGCTGGACTGGGCGGCGGCAAGCGCGGGGGTTCTCGAGGTCGCGCGCAGCGTCGCCTTCGACCGACCCCACGAGCGGCGCATCGCCTGACGGCGCATGTCCTTACCGCCGGACCAGACCTGGTTCGGCGAGACGTTCCCTAAAGCCGCGCTTCGTCGCTCTTCACCACGCGCGGCTTCGCGAGAGGACGCGGGCGCGTCGGCCGGCGGATGGCGCGACGCGGCGCGGCGTCTGTCGGCTGCAGGATCTTGCGATATTCGTCGCGCTTCTCGTGGATCGAGGCGATGACGAAGCCCATCGGCACGCCGATGTCGACGAGCAGAGCCTCTGCGAGTTGCAGGCTCGCCTCGATCGTCTCCGGGATCGCATCGGTCACGCCGAGCTTGTAGAGATGCGTGGCGTGCTCGGCGTCGCGGGCGCGCGCGACGATCGTCATGTCGGCTCGCGCCTCGCGCGCCGCCGCCACCACTTTCTCGACCGGCTCCGGCGCATCCATCGTCACGACGACCCCCTGGGCGCGCGCGATGCCGCAGCGGTGCAGGAAGTCGGGACGCGCCGCATCGCCCCAGTAAATATCGATCCCAGCGTCGCGGGCGGCGGCCACGACGGGCGCCGAGCCGTCGATCGCCACGAAGGGAATCTCGTGGCGTTTCAGCAGTTCGCCGACGAGCACGCCGACGCGGCCATAGCCGACGACGAGGATTTTCTCTGCGCCGATGTCGCCGGACGGCGCAAGGTGGGCGAACTGCTTTTCGGCGGCGGCCGTCTTGCGGGCGGGCCCGAGACGCCGCCCGAGCCAGCCCAGAAACGGCACCGTGAACATGGTGAGTGTCACGACGAGCATCGCATCCGCGCCGCGCGCGAGCGGCACGGCCTTGGCTGCGAGTGCGGCGCCGAGCATCAGGAACGCGAATTCGCCGCCCGGCGCAAGTAGGAGCGACACTTCCCCCGCGACCGGCGTTCCCAGCCTGAACATTCGCGCCGCGATATAGGTCACAGCCGCCTTCACGATGATGAGCCCGACGGCGAGGCCAAGGATGAGCAGCGGCTCCTGGATAATGCGGCTCGTATCGAGGCTGGCACCGGTCGAAACGAAGAACAGGCCGAGAAGCAGCCCCTTGAACGGCTCGATCGTGACCTCGACCTCGCGGCGGAATTCGGTCTCCGCGAGCAGCAGCCCGGCGATGAAGGCGCCGAGCCCCATCGACAGGCCGGCTGTTGCGCTTGCGACGCTGGTGCCGATGACGACGAACAGGCAGGCCGCCACGAACAATTCCGTCGAGCCCGCCGCCGCCACCAGATGGAACAGCGGGCGCAACACCAGACGGCCGCCGATCAGCAGGCCGCCGAGAATTGCGATGCCTGGCGCGAAGGCCCACAGGAGATCGAGGCCTTCGAGGGGCTTGTCGTGCCCGCTGGAGAACGCCACGAGCAGCAGCAGCGGCGCGACCATCAGATCCTGGAACAGCAGGACCGAAAAGGCGGTGCGGCCTACGGCGCGGTTCAACCGCCGGCTCTCGGCCAGCACGGGAATGACGATCGCCGTGGAGGACATGGCAAGCGCCGCGCCGATGATGAACGAAGACGACAACCGGGCGCCCAGGACGCCGTACATCAGCGCGGCGATCACGATCGTGCAGCCGAAAAGCTGAGCCGCACCGAGCCCGAAGACCAGGCGCTTCATGCGGACGAGACGATCCCACGACAGTTCGAGGCCGATCATGAAGAGCAGAAAGACGACGCCGAATTCCGCGACCGACGCCGCCCTGTGCACATCCGTGATGGTGATCCCTTCGATGAAGGGATTGCTGTGCGCGAGCCTGCCCAGACCCGACGGACCGAGCGCGGCCCCGGCAAGCAGAAATCCCAAGATCGGACTGACGTGGATGCGGCGGAACAGGGGCACGACGATCCCCGCGACCCCGAGAAAAAGAAGAAGGTCGCTATAGTCCTGCCAATGAAACGCGTGCATCGAACCTCCGGACCCGCACTATGCGGACCGGACATGGCAAATCAATGAGTTCAGCCGCCTTTCACGCCCTGCGTGGCGACGTAGAGCGCATAGATCGAGCGGCTCGCCGCCATGAACAACCGGTTACGCTTGACGCCGCCGAAACAGACGTTGGCGCAACGCTCCGGCAGATGGATGCGGCCGATCGGTTCGCCGTCGGGCGCCCAGATGATCACGCCGTCGACGCCTTCGCCGGTGCCCCAGCCGCCCCACAGATTGCCGTCCACGTCGCAGCGGAACCCGTCCGGCGAGCGGTCGCCCTCGCCGGCGAAAAACACGCGATCGTTCGAGAGCGCGCCGTTCTCCGCCACGTCGAAGGCGCGGATTCTTCGCGGACGCGTTCCCGACTCGACGACGTAGAGCGTCTTTTCGTCCGGCGAGAAGGCGAGCCCGTTCGGCATGTCGATGTCGCCGGACATCACGGTCGCGATGCCGCGCGCGGGATCGAAGCGATAGAGATTCGTCGGCAGTTCCGATTCGGCCATGTCGCCTTCGTAATTGCCGCGGATGCCGAAGGTCGGATCGGAGAACCAGACCGTACCGTCGGACTTCACCACGATGTCGTTGGGCGAATTGAGCCGCTTGCCCTGATAGGAGTCCATGAGCACGGTGATCGTGCCGTCATATTCGGTGCGCGTGACGCGCCGGCTCAGATGTTCACAGGTGACGAGCCGGCCCTGCCGGTCGCGCGTATTGCCGTTCGAATGGTTGGAGGGCTGACGCCACGGCGTCGCGAGGCCGGTCGTCTCGTCCCAGCGCATCATGCAATTGTTGGCCGTATCGCTCCACAGGAGATAGCGGCCGTCGCCGATCCACACCGGCCCCTCGCTCCAGCGGCCGCCAGTCGCGAGTCGCTCAACGCCGGCGCTGAAGATCTTGTATTTGTCGAAGCGCTTGTCGAGCGACTCGATGGCGGGATCGGGATAGCGGGCGAACGTGTCCAAGCAATATCCTCCGTTGCGACACGTCAGGTCGCGGCTTTCCACGCCATATAGGCCGCCATCGCGAAAATCAGGACGATCAGCGCCCGGCGCAGGGTGAGCGGGTCCAGGCGGGTCGCAAATCGTGCGCCGACGGCCGTCCCGCCCCACAGGCCGAGGACGATACCTGCAATCGCCAGCCACGGGACCGTGACGCCTTCATGGATATACGCGAGCGCCGCGGGCGCCGTCAGCGGCAGCGCCGTGACTGCGAGGCTCAAGGCCTGCGCGCGATGCTGCGACATTTTCAGCGCGGCAACGGACAGCGCGGTAATGGCCAGTCCGCCGCCGATCCCGAGAAGGCCGGACGACACACCGCCCGCGAAGCCGATGAAGGCGATCGCAAGAGGATGCCCGTCGGGAGGTGCTTCCCCCGAAGCATTCCCTTCGCGCTCCGACGATCGACGCAACACGACAAGCACGCCCAGGAGGACGAGATAGCCGACAAAGGTCCATTTGAGGGCGCGATCCGAGACGCCGCCTGCCAGCAGCGCCCCGGCGATGCCGCCGAGGACAAAGCCCGCCGCCTGCGAGACGACTGTGCGCAACGCGACCGCGTGTCCGCCGCGCCGGTAATGCGACACGCCGGCAAGGCTGGTCGGGAACACCTGGGCGATCAACGATATTCCCTGCGCGACATGTTGTCCGACCCCGAGGAAGAGGACCGAAAGCGGCACCAGCGCACCGCCGCTGGTGATGCCGAGAAGGCCGGACATTACTCCGCCGACAATGCCGACCACGACACCGAAGAGCAGTTCATGCATCGGATCGCCTTGTCAGGATGCAGGCCGCACGCCGAAATTCGCGGCGACGAGGCCGACCGCGATGCCGAGCGCAGCGCCCGCACAGATATCGCTCACCCAGTGGTAGTCCGCGCCGATCAGGCCGACGACCACCGCAAGGCCGAGCGCTGCATAGAGCGGACGCCCTCGTGGCCAGCGCATCCACAGAACCGCCGTCGCCGCGCAGATGACGGTCGTGTGGCCGGACGGAAAGGAGTACCAGCCCTGGCCGCCATGGAACGGAAAGAAACCGTAGGTGCCGTTGCTGAAGAACGATGGATTGTTCTGCACCCAGGTCTCGGGCCATGTCCGGCCGAACGCCCATTTGAGCTGATCCTTGATCATCACGGAGACGGCGACCGAGATCGACAGGCGCAGCAGCACATCCTCGATGCGCGACAGATGCGCGCCGCGCGCGAGCTGGAACAACGTCCACAGAAGGAACAACGACGCGAAGGCGTGGAACGGATCGACGATATGGGTCAGCGCGTCGAAAAACCGCCGGTAGGGAATGAGAGTCGCGTGGACGAATTCCGCGACAGGGCGATCGACGAAGGCGACGCTGAGCGGGATCATCGCGACAAGAACGATCGCCGCCGCGAGCCACCGGCGCGCGACACGCGCGCGACGATCGGCGATCGGAACGGGCTGGCTGTACGCCGTCATGTCATGCGTCTCCGGGCCGGAGGATGGACCGGCGACGCGTCACGATCAACGCACGGTCAGATGACGATGACCTTCGTCCCGACCGCGACGCTGGAATAGAGGTCGATGGCGTCCTGGTTGACCATGCGGATGCAGCCCGACGACACGCTGCGGCCGATCGAGCCCGGCTCCGTCGTGCCGTGGATACGGAACAGAGTGTCCTTGTTGCCCTGCCACAGATACATCGCGCGCGCGCCGAGCGGATTGTGCGGCCCGCCGGCGACGCCGAGGCCGCTCTGCAACTGCGCAACCGTGCGCTTCAGCTCGGGCTGACGCTCGATCATCTCCTTCGGCGGATACCAGTCCGGCCATTCCTGCTTGGAGCGGATTTCCGCCGCGCCCGTCCAGGCGAACCCCTGCCGGCCGACGCCGACGCCATAGCGGCGCGCCCGGCCGTTACCCTTGATATGGTACAGATAGTGGCGACGCGGATCGACGATGATGGTGCCGGGCGCCTCGTTCGACGGATAGGCGACGTCGCGCCGCCAGAAGTCCGGCGCGATGACGCCCTTGCGCAAGGCCGGCACCGCGAACCGTTCGCCGGAGGCCGCGCCATAGAGCGCCTGGTAGGAACTGGCGTCCGCGAGCGCCGCCTCGTCGGCGACGACGGTGACGCCCTTCTTGCCTTTGCGCGGCACGGCGGCGTCGATCTGCGCGACCGGCGCGGGCGTCGTGTTGCAGCCTGCGAGCGCGAGGGCCATTGCGCTGGCGCCGCCACCCAGAAGCGCGCGCCGTCCGATCTCGATCATCCTTCGAATCCCCGATGGCGCGTCCTGCGACGCGGCCCATGGCTCCGCTATACGAAACGAACGGCGCACACTGAATCACGCATCCGCGAGCCGCCGAGGAAATCCGCGCGATGTTGCAAAAACGCTGCGCTCGCGAGCATGTCCTGGACGCCGGTTCGGCGATCTGGACATGTTCAACGAGTTTGACGCCCGCAAACGCGCTGCAAACGAAAAGGGCGGCGCCAGAGCGCCGCCCTCGTCGAGGACCGGACCGGGAAGATGCCCGGTCCCCGTATTCGGATCAGTAGTTGTAGGCGCGCTCGCCGTGATCGGCGACGTCGAGGCCCTCGCGCTCCTCGTCCGCCGTGACACGCAGGCCGACGATCAGATCGACGATCTTGTAGAGGATCGCGGAGCCGACACCCGACCAGATCAGCGTGGCGCAGACCGCGACCAGCTGCGAGATCACCTGCTGGCCGAAGGCATAGGTGCCAGCGTTGTTGCCGGCGAGGTTGGTGTAGTCGGTCATGCCGACGCCGCCGAGAGCCGGGTTCACGAGGATGCCCGTCGCGATGGCGCCGATGATGCCGCCGATGCAGTGGACGCCGAAGACGTCGAGCGCGTCGTCGTAGCCGAGGGCGTATTTCACCTTCGACACGAACATCAGGCAGACCGGGCTGACGATGAGGCCGAGCACCAACGAGCCCATCGGACCGGCATAGCCCGAGGCCGGCGTGACGGCGACGAGACCGGCGACCGCACCCGACGCCATGCCGAGGAGCGACGGCTTGCCCTTGAGAGCCCATTCCGTCATCAGCCACGAGAAGGCGGCGGCGCAGGTCGCGACCATCGTGTTGACGAAGGCGAGCGCCGTCGTGCCGTTCGACTCGAGGTTGGAGCCGGCGTTGAAGCCGAACCAGCCGACCCACAGGAGTGAGGCGCCGATCATCGTCATGGTCAGCGAGTGCGGCGGCATGGGCTCACGCGGATAGCCGATGCGCTTGCCCAGCATGATCGCGCCGACGAGGCCCGCGATGCCGGCGTTGATGTGCACGACCGTGCCGCCCGCGAAGTCGAGAGCCCCCGAGCCGTTCATCAGGAACTCGCCGATGCCCTTGCCCTGGTTGATCCAGCCGGCGGAGGCGATCAGCGCGTCGATCTTGCTCTGCGCCTCGGCCTTCGTGGCTTCGGCGGCGAGACCCTTGGCGGCGGCGGCGATATCGTCCGGCGCCGGCGTCGCCCACACCCAATGCGCGATCGGGAAGTAGATGAACGTGACCCAGAGCAGCACGAAGAGCATCACGGCGGAGAACTTCATGCGCTCCGCGAAGGCGCCGACGATCAGCGCGGGCGTGATCATCGCGAAGGTCATCTGGAACACCATGTAGGCATATTCCGGAATGACCACGCCGTTCGAGAAGGTCGCGGCGGTCGTCGTCGCATCGACGCCCTTGAGGAACATCTTGCCGAAGCCGCCGAGATAATTGCCGCCGGTATCACCGAGCGAGATCGAATAGCCGTAGAGCACCCACAGGATGCCGACCATCGAAACGATGGCCATAACCTGCGTGAGGACGGACAGCATGTTCTTGGTGCGGACGAGACCGCCGTAGAACAGGGCGAGGCCGGGGATCGACATCATCAGGACGAGCAACGAAGACGTCAGCATCCACGCTACGTCACCCTTGTTCGGCACGGGCGCTGCGGCAGCAGCGGCAGCCGCCGGAGCCGCGGCCGCCGGTTCGGGCGTCGCGGTCTGGCCGAAGGCGGCGCCAGCATAGATGACCGCGCCTACAAGCCCGAGGGAAAGCGCGACGCGCGCCCCTCGCGAAGTCAATATGGATTTCATGCGTTGTTTCCCAGGAGTGAAAAGGATTGGAAGGGTCAGAGAGCGTCCGGGCCTTTTTCGCCCGTGCGGATGCGGATCGCCTGGTCGAGCGACGTGATGAAGATCTTGCCGTCGCCGATCTGGCCGGTCCGTGCGACGGAGGCGATCGCCTCGACAACGCCGTCGGCCATTTCGGACGACACGCCGACCTCGATCTTCAGTTTCGGCAGAAAGCTCACGGCGTATTCAGCCCCGCGATAGATCTCGGTATGGCCCTTCTGCCGGCCGTATCCCTTGACTTCCGTCACCGTCAGGCCGTGGACGCCGATCGCCGTCAGTGCATCGCGCACCTCGTCGAGTTTGAACGGCTTGATGATGGCCATCACAATTTTCATTGCTCACCCTCTTCTCGATCCCGCCCGGATTTTGTGACCGGTTCTAGGGCCGGCGCGCCGTTCGGAAGCGCGAAAACGCTCACGCTGGCGTGAGGCAAAACAATTCGCGTGCCAGCCTTGAGGGGCGTGCGATTTATCAACGCGGCGAAAGGGTGGCGGCCTGAAACGTGATTTTTTGCACGTTCGATAGGCAATATGCCTGTTTATTGATTACAATTCAGACAGGGACGCCGGTCGCGGCCCGCCACAGGCCCAGTCGAGCAGTTCGGCGGTATGGACAACCGGAACAGTCGCCTTGCGGCCAAGCTGGGTGATGCAGCCGATATTGCCGGTCGCGATCAGGGTCGGTTTCACCCGCGCGACATTCCTGAGCTTGCGGTCGAGCAGGCGCTCGGACAGATCGGGCTGCAGGATGTTGTAGACGCCGGCCGAGCCACAGCAGATATGGCCTTCCGGCACGTCACGGACGACGAAGCCGGCCTTGCGCAGCAGCGTCTTCGGCTGGTCGCCGATCTTCTGGCCGTGCTGCATCGAACAGGCCGAATGATAGGCGACGACCTGCCCGGTCTCGCGCGCCGGCGCGAGGTCGAGTTCGAGAAGAAACTCGGTGACATCCTTCGTAAGCGCCGCGATGCGCGACGCTTTCTCCCGATAGTCCGGGTCCTCGCGGAACATGAAGCCGTAGTCCTTGATCGTCGTGCCGCAGCCCGAGGCCGTGATGACGATGGCGTCGATGCGGCCGGCGTCGATCGCGTGGCACCACGCATCGATATTGCGGCGCGCGAAATCATGCGCTTCGTCCTCGCGGCCCATGTGATGGACCAGCGCGCCGCAGCAGCCTTCCTCGGGCACCGGGACGACCTCGACATCGTGCCGCGCCAGAAGCCGGCGGGTCGCGGCATTGATGGCGGGCGCAAGCACCGGCTGCGCGCAGCCTTCGAGCAGGATCACGCGCTTCGCGGGGGCTGCAACTGCCGGCGGCGATTCCGCGCGGGGCGGCGACGATGTCGGGGCGAGCGCCAGCATC
>ERZ500994.278-NODE-278-length-16666-cov-11.668292_pt1 | contig 16666 bp, 14 predicted proteins | sample MGYA00248878_ERZ500994 | MGnify/ENA primary metagenome ERZ500994 (study PRJEB25958, sample SAMN03398533) | human skin metagenome | study: EMG produced TPA metagenomics assembly of the Human Skin Microbiome Metagenome (human skin metagenome) data set. | reverse complement strand
TAGCCGGACCTACAAAAACGTAGGTCCGGCTATGCCGATGTCCTGAGACATCACATCTGTCGGGATGACAGGATTTGAACCTGCGACCCCCTGACCCCCAGTCAGGTGCGCTACCAAGCTGCGCCACATCCCGTGGCTTCAATTTTCAGTTGTTCGGGCCGACCGGAGGGGGTGAACCCCTTGACCCCCAGTCAAGTGCGCTACCAAGCTGCGCCACAGCCCGTGGCTGCTCCCTCAGGAGCGAACGTCACCTTATCCCACGTCCCCGGCTGTCACCGAATCGGGGTCTGCGGGAGTCGGATCAGCGCCGACGACGCTTCTCGCGCACCCGCACGGAGATCTCGATGGGCGTGCCCTCGAAGCCGAACTCCTCGCGCAGACGGCGCTCGAGGAAGCGTCGGTAGCCGGCCTCGATGAAGCCCGAGGCGAAGATGACGAAGCGCGGCGGACGGGTCGAGGCCTGGGTCGCGAAGAGGATCCGCGGCTGCTTGCCCGAGCGCACGGGGTGCGGGTGCGCCGAGGCGATCTCGCCGAGCACGGCATTGAGCCGCGAGGTCGGCACACGGGTGTCCCACGAGTCGAGAGCCGTGTCGAGAGCCGGCGTCAGCCGGTCGACGTGGCGACCGGTGAGCGCCGACATGTTGACCCGCGGCGCCCACTGCGTCTGCACGAGCTCGCGCTCGATCTCCCGCTCGAGGTAGAAGCGACGCTCCTCGTCGAGCATGTCCCACTTGTTGTAGGCGATGACGAGCGCGCGCCCGGCCTCGACGACCTGGCTGATGATCCGCAGGTCCTGCTCGGTGATCGACTCGTGGGTGTCGATGAGCACGACGGCGACCTCTGCCTTCTCGAGCGCCGCCTGGGTGCGCAGCGAGGCGTAGAAGTCGGCGCCCTTGGTCTGGTGCACCCGCCGCCGGATGCCGGCCGTGTCGACGAAGCGCCACGGGCGCCCGCCGAGCTCGATGATCTCGTCGACCGGGTCACGCGTGGTGCCGGCGAAGTCGTCGACGACGACCCGCTCTTCCCCCGCGAGCTTGTTGAGCAGGCTCGACTTGCCGACATTGGGCCGGCCGATGAGGGCCACGCGACGCGGGCCCCCTTCGGGCAGTGTCTTGGCCGATGCGGAGACCTCGGGCATGACGTCGAGGACGGCGTCGAGGGCGTCGCCGCTCCCCCGCCCGTGGAGGGCGGAGACGGGCAGCGGCTCGCCGAGGCCGAGGTTCCACAGCGCGGCCGCGTCGGCCTCGAAGCGCTGGTCGTCGACCTTGTTGGCCACGAGCACGACCGGCTTGCCGGACTTGCGCAGCAGTCGCACGACCGCCTCGTCGTCGTCCGTGGCACCGACGATGGCGTCGACGACGAAGACGACGACGTCGGCCATCTCGATGGCTACCTCGGCCTGCTCGGCGACGCGCAGGTGGATGCCCTCGGCGCCGATCTCCCAGCCACCGGTGTCGAGGAGGGTGAAGCGGCGCCCGGCCCACTCGGCGTCGTAGGCGACGCGGTCACGGGTGACGCCGGGGGTGTCCTCGACGACCGCCTCGCGGCGCCGCAGCACGCGGTTGACGAAGGTCGACTTGCCGACGTTGGGCCGGCCGACGATGGCGACGACGGGCAGCGGCCCGGCGGCGTGCTCCTCCTCGTCCGGCTGGAAGCCGTCGATGATCGCGCGGTCCTCGGCCGTCAGCTCGAAGTCCTCGAGCCCGGCACGCAGCACCCGCTCGACGCCCTCGGCGCTCTCGTCGTCCCCGTGGGGTGCGGTGGGTTCGGTGGTGTCCACGATGCTCCTGGTCAGTCGGTGGTGACGGCCATTGTCGCAGCCGTGGGCGGGCGGGGCCGCCGATGTCGAAGGGGGTGTCAGCTCGCTCGCGCAGCAGCGACGACGACGTCCATCACCGCGGCCACCGAGCCCTCGAAGTCGAGATCGGAGGTGTCGACGACGGTCACACCGTCAGCGGCCTCGGTGAACTGCGAGACGGTCGAGTCGTCACGGTCGCGGCGCACGACCTGGTCGCGGGTTGCGGCGATGGCCGCCTCGTCGGTGGCTCCGTGCACCTCGAGCGAGCGGCGCCGCAGCCGGGCCTCCTCGCTCGCGGTGAGCAGGATGCGCACCTGGGCGTCGGGCGCGATGACCGTCGTGACGTCGCGCCCCTCGGCGACGCACGCGCCGTGGCGCGCGGCGATGTCGTCGATGAGCGCGCGCTGGCGGCGCTGCATCTCGACGCGCACCTCGGGCACGGTCGCGACGGTCGAGACGAGCGAGCTGATCTCGCTGGTGCGGATCGCCGCGGCGACGTCGGTGCCGTCGACGGCGACCGTCGGCGCCTGCGGGTCGTCGCCGATCTCGAGCGGCAGACCGAGCGCGGCCGTGATGATCGCGTCGGCGTCCCCGAGGTCGACCTCGGTGTGTCGGCACCACCAGGTCAGGGCGCGGTACATCGCACCGGTGTCGAGGTAGCCGGCGCCGAGCCGGGTGGCGACGGCGCGCGAGACGCTGGACTTGCCGGATCCCGAGGGTCCGTCGATGCCGATGACGAAGGGGGCGGGCTGGCTGGTCACGAGGGGTCAGCCTAGTCGCCGCTCAAGAGTGGATCTGCCACCCGCGGGTCTGCAGGGCCTCGGTGAGGGGTCCGGCAGCGGCCGGGAGCACGGAGATCTCCGCCACGCCGAAGGGCAGTCCGAGGCCGTGATCGAGGCGCAGGTCCTCCATGTTGACGCCCTCCTCGCCGATCTCGGTGAGCAGCCGAGCCACCTCACCGGGCCGGTCGTCGACGACGACCCGCACCACGGCGTAGGCCGCGGGCGGCGCACCGTGCTTGCCGGGGATGCGGGCGTGGCCGGCATTGCCGTCGGCGATGCTGCGGGCGAGCACCGCACGGGCCCCGGGGGCGTCCGCGACGTGCGGGTCGGTCGACAGGGCCTCGAGGGCCTCGACGATCCCGACGAGGTCGTGCGACATCGCACGCAGCACCTGCGCGACGGCTCCGGCGTTGCCGGAGAGGATCTGGGTCCAGAGGCCGGGGTCGCTCGCGGCGATCCGCGTGACGTCACGCACGCCCTGGCCGGCCAGACCCACGGCCTGCTCGCTCAAGTGCTCCAACCGGGCCGCGACGAGCGAGGCGGCGACCTGGGGCGCGTGGGAGACAGCGGCCACCGCGGCGTCGTGGTCGGCAGGGCTGAGGGACGTCACCGCGGCACCCGTGGCCTGCGCGAGCCGGGAGACGACCTGCGTGGCGACGGGGTCGCTCCCTTCGTGCGGGCAGAGCACCCACGCCCGCCCCTCGAAGAGGTCGGCCCGGGCACTGATCGCGCCCGACCGCTCGCGGCCGGCCATCGGGTGGCTGCCGACATAGCGCTCGATGGCGACCCCGGCGCGCACGAGGTCGGCGAGGATCACCTGCTTGACGGACGCGACGTCGGTGACGACGGCCTCGGGCCATCGCTGCAAGGCGGCGACGACGAGTCGAGGCGTGACGTCCGGCGGCGCGGCCACGACGACGACCCCGGGAGCCGCGTCCTTGCTGATCCGTCCTGCCCCGAGGTCACGGGCGAGCGAGACCGAGGTCTCCGACTGGTCCTCGAGCGTGACGTCGGCACCGGCGGCGGTGAGCGCCAGCCCGATGCTCGCGCCGATGAGGCCGGTCCCGATGACGTGCACCGGGGGCAGGGCGGATGCCGCTCCCTTCGCCTCGGTGGAGGCGGTCACAGCCCCGCAGCCTTGTAGAGGTCGCTGATCTCGCGCTGGCTGAGCGGGCGCCAGCGGCCGGACTTCGTCGAGCCGAGGGTGATCGGTCCGACCTGGGTGCGCACGAGCGAGATGACCGGGTGACCGACATGCTCGAGGAGACGACGCACGATGTGCTTGCGCCCCTCGTGGAGGATCACCTCGACGATCGCCTTGCCCGGCTTGGAGTCGACGATGCGGAAGGAGTCGACCTGGACCGGCCCGTCGTCGAGCTCGACGCCCGCGCGCAGCGTCTTGCCGAGGTCCTTCGGCACCGGACCGGGGATCTCGGCGATGTAGGTCTTGAGCACGCCGTGCGCGGGGTGCTGCAGGCGGTGGGCGAGGTCGCCGTCGTTGGTGAGGATGAGCAGGCCCTCGGTGTCGGCGTCGAGCCGGCCGACGTGGAAGAGCCGCTCCGGGCGGCCGGCGACGTAGTCGCCGATGTTGAGCCGGCCGAGCTCGTCGGACATCGTCGTGACGACGCCCGCAGGTTTGTTGAAGGCGAGGTAGACCCGCGACTCGTCGAACTGGATCCGCTCGCCGTCGACGTGGACGGTCTGGCGAAGGGGATCGACGCGCACCCCGAGCTCGGTGACGACCTGGCCGTCGACCTCGACGCGACCCTCGGCGATGAGCAGCTCGCAGGCGCGGCGGGAGCCGACGCCTGCGGCGGCCAGCACCTTCTGCAGGCGGGTGCCCTCGGGGTTGTGGACGTCGATCGTCGGGCCGGTGGGCGGCGGGGGCGCGAGGTCCGGCTGGCCGGTTCGGCTGCGACCGGTGGTCCCCCGGTCGGGCTGGGGTCGGCGGCCGGGGCGCGGCGGCTTCTTCGGTCCGGTGCCGCGCGGGGCTCCCTGGGGTCCTCCGGGGCGGCGGTTGCGGGGTGGGGTCATCAGCGGGCCTCGTTCACGAGTTCGTCGAGCACGGATGCGTCGGGCAGGTAGGGGGCGATGGGCGGCAGGTCGTCGAGGGAGTTCAGGCCCATGCGCTCGAGGAAGTAGGGCGTCGTCCCGTACAGCGTCGCACCCGACTCCTCGTCCTTGGTCACCTCGATGATCAGGCCACGGGTGAGGAGGGTGCGCACGACGCCGTCGACGTTGACCCCGCGCACGGCGGAGATGCGCGCGCGGGAGATCGGCTGACGATAGGCGACGACGGCGAGGGTCTCGAGCGAGGCCGCGGTCAGGCGCGACTGCTGGCCGTCGAGGACGAATCGCTCGACGACGGGCGCGTAGGCGTGGTGGCTGTAGAAGCGCCAGCCGCCGCCGACGTTGCGCACGGTGAAGCCGTGCGAGCCGTCGGCGTACTGCCGCTCGAGGTCGGCGAGGTGGTCGCGGATCTCCTCGACCGGCAGCTCGAGCGCGGAGGCGAGCGCGTGGTCGGTGACCGGCTCCTCGACGACCATGAGCACGGCCTCGATGGCCGCCCGGGCGCCGCCCGGCAGCTCACCGACGTCGAAGGCCACCTGCACGTCGTCGCCCTCGGGCTCGACGCCTTCGGGCTCAGGGCTCTCGGGCTCGAGGGCCTCCGCGGCCACCTCCGGCACCGCCTCCGGGACCGGGGCGTCTGGTTCAGTCATCGTTCTCCTCCACGACCCGCTCGTCCTGCTCGTCCTGCTCGGGCGAAGGGGGCGGGGCCTCCCCTTCGTCGAACTCGGCACCGACGTCCACGGTGCCCTCCTCGCTTCCCGTCCAGCTCACCTCGAGCTCGCCGAGCGCCTCGGGCTGCTCGAAGACGACCTGCTTGTCGCGGAAGAGCTCGAGCAGCGCGAGGAAGCGCGCGACGACGACGAGCGTCGAGTCCGCGTCGCGCACGAGCGACCGGAAGGACGTCGTGCCGTCGCGGCGCAGGCGGTCGACGACGACGACCGCCTGCTCGCGCACGCTCACCGCGGGCGCGTGCAGGTGGGCCAGCCCGACGGTCTCGGGCTCCTTGGGCGTCAGGGCGCGGGCGGCGACCATCGCCAGCTGCTCGGGCGTGACGCTGATGACCAGCTCGGGCAGCAGCTTGGCCAGGTGCGGCTCGAGGCCGGCCTGGCGGGCGGTCATCCGACCGGTCGCGGCCATCGTCTCGCCGAGGAAGCGCGCCACGTCCTTGAAGGCGCGGTACTGCAGCAGCCGCGCGAAGAGCAGGTCACGCGCCTCGATGAGCTCGAGGTCCTCCTCGTCGCCATCACCGGTGCTCGGTAGCAGGCGGGCGGCCTTGATGTCGAGCAGCGTGGCGGCGACGAGCAGGAACTCGCTCGTCTGGCCGAGGTCCCACGAGGGCTCGCTCGCCTGGAGCGCCCGCAGGTGGGCCATGAACTCGTCGGTGACCTTGGCGAGCGCGATCTCGGTGATGTCGAGCTGGTGCTTGCTGATCAGGCCGAGCAGCAGGTCGAAGGGACCTTCGAAGTTGTCGAGGTGGACGGTGAAGGCCTGCTCGGCGCCCCGCTTGGTGATGACGCCGCCCGGGACAGCGACCTCGGGGGCCGCCACGGTCGTCAGGGGGCGCCGCCGCGCGAGATGAGCTCGCGGGCCAGCTGACGGTAGGCGTTGGCGCCCGAGTGGCCGGTCGCATAGGTGGTGATCGGCTCCGCGGCGAGCGTGGCGTCGGGGAACTTCACCGTGCGGGAGATGACGGTGTGGAAGACCTTGTCGCCGAAGTGCTCGACGACCGACCCGACGACCTCACGGCTGTGCAGGGTGCGTCCGTCGAACATCGTCGCGAGGATGCCGTCGATCGTCAGGCCGGGGTTGAGCCGGTCGGTGATCTTGTCGATCGTCTCGACGAGCAGCGCGACACCGCGCATGGCGAAGTACTCGGTCTCGAGCGGGATGATCACGCCGTGCGCCGCGGTGAGGGCGTTGACGGTGAGCAGGCCGAGCGAGGGCTGGCAGTCGATGAGCACGACGTCGTAGTCGTCGACGACGGGGCGCAGCACGCGCGAGAGGATCTGCTCGCGGGCGACCTCGCCGACGAGCTGGACCTCGGCGGCCGACAGGTCGATGTTGGCCGGGGCGACGTCGAGCCCCTCGACGGCGGTGTGCTGGATGATCTCGGTGATCTCGTGGCCGCGGGTGACCAGCAGGTCGTAGATCGTCAGGTCGAGGGTGTGGGTCGGCACGCCGAGGCCGACGGAGAGGGCACCCTGCGGGTCGAAGTCGACGAGCAGGACCCGGCGCCCGGCCTCAGCCAGGGCCGCGCCGAGGTTGATCGTGGTCGTCGTCTTGCCGACGCCGCCCTTCTGGTTGCACATCGCGATGATGCGCGCCGGGCCGTGCGACGCCAGGGGCGGCGGCTCGGGGAAGGAGGGCAGGGGTCGGCCGGTCGGACCCGGCTGGGCCAAGTCGTGCTCGAAGTCGAGCGGCGGCGTCACCTCGGATGCCACAGGCGGATCACTCCATCGGGTCTGGCGGTCGGTCAGCCTCTCGCTGATCAGCGACGACACTATCAGCGGACACGGGGGTGGCTCTGTGCGTAGACCTCGCGCAGCTGGTCGACGGTCACCATCGTGTAGATCTGCGTGGTCGTCACGGACGCGTGCCCGAGCAGCTCCTGGACCACGCGCACGTCGGCCCCGCCCTCGAGCAAGTGGGTCGCGAAGGAGTGGCGCAGCGTGTGCGGCGAGACGTGGCCGGCGAGGTCGGCCCGGCCGGCGGCCGTCGTGATGACCTCCCAGGCGCTCTGCCGGGACAGCCGCGCCCCGCGTCGGTTGAGGAAGAGCGCCGGCCCTGCCCTCCCCTTCGCCGACAGCTCGGGACGGGCCCGCACCAGCCAGGCGCGCACGGCGTCGACGGCATAGGAGCCGAGCGGGACGACCCGCTCCTTGCCGCCCTTGCCGAGCAGCCGCGCAGCGCCGATGTCGAGGTCGAGGTCGTCGAGGTCGAGGCCGACGGCCTCGGAGATGCGGGCACCGGTGCCGTAGAGGAGCTCGAGCAGGGCCCGGTCGCGCAGCGGTACCGGGCCGTCGCCGACGCCGGCGGCGTCGATGAGGCGGACCACCTCGTCGCGGCCGATGGCCTTGGGCAGGCGCGAAGGGGTTGCCGGCGGCGCCACGTCCTGGGCCGGGTTGTGCGTGGTCTCGCCCTCGAGCGCGAGGAACTTGTGCAGGCCCCGCACCGCGACGAGCGTGCGAGCGGCCGAGCTGGCTGCCAGCGGTGGGTGGTCGTCGTCACCGGAGCGAAGGGAGGCGAGGAAACCCGAGACGTGGAGTTCCGTGACGTCGGCGGGGTCGGTGACGCCGTGCGTCGCGAGGTGGTCGACGTAACGCCGAGCGTCGCGGGTGTAGGCCGCGAGGGTGTGGGCGGAGACGCCGCGCTCGACGTCCAGCTGGGTCAGCCAGGTCCGCACGGCCCGCTCCATGGGGGTCGTGCTCACCGGTCCAGCCTTCCGTGGGGGGATGTGCCGCGGGCACGCCATTGTGCCCACGGGTGGCAGGGCCACGGATCGGGAGTGTAATGGCCTGCATGAAGCTCTACGCAGATCTGCCCGCGCGTCGAACCCGACAGATCGTCGCTGACCTCTTCCTCCTCGCCTGGGTCGTGGTCTGGGCGAGGATCGGGGTGGCAGTCCACGACTCGACGCTGCAGCTGGCCGCTCCCGGGCGGCGCCTCGAGTCGGCCGGCAGCGGCTTCCGCGAACGGCTGGAGTCGGCGGGCGACGGCGTCGACGACCTGCCGATCCTCGACGACCGTGTCGCCGATCCCTTCCGCGACGCCGCGGGCGCGGGGACGTCGATCGAGGACGCTGGTCGCGATCTCGTCGATGCCTGCGAGAAATTGGCGGACGTGCTCGGCTGGGTCACCGCGCTCACGCCGATCGTCATCGTCGGCGCGCTGTGGCTGTCCCAGCGGTGGCGCTTCGTGCGGCGGGCCACCGCGGCCCAGGCGCTCGTCGACGACGTGGACGACCTCGACCTCTTCGCGCTGCGGGCCATGGCCAACCAGCCGCTCCCGGCGCTCTCCCGGATCAGCTCCGACCCGGCCGGCGCCTGGCGGCGCGGCGACAGCGAGGTGATCCGCAGCCTCGCGCTGCTCGAGCTCGCCGACTGCGGCCTGCGCCCGCCCGCGGGCTCTCGCGACTCCCCCGGCTCCGGGCGCTGACCACCCGCTCAGCGGACGACCGGGGAGGACCGCGGGCCCATACGCCGTTGCTCCGTACGACGAGCCGGACCTGCCCGGCCGGCGAGCGACGGGGGCCATCCCGGTATTCGCCATTGCTCCGTACGACGAGCACGGCCGCGCTGCGTCGTACGGCGAGCACGGTCCTGCGTAGCGATACCCGTCGTACGGAGCAGCGGCGTAGCGAACGGGGCAGGTGGGCACTGCCCCGCGGGCCCCCACCCGGCCCGTCGTACGGAGCAACGACGCCCGTGACCGTCGTCCACAGACGGGGCGTGGCAGGGGCTGCCATCCACAGGTTCGTCGTGTCTCTCCCGAGCCCGACGCGGACGGCGAAGGATCGGATCATGACGATCACACACGATCCGCACGAACCCGAGACCACCTGCCCGATGGAGTGCACGGTCTGCACGGCACCGGGTGATTGCGACGACTGCCTCGACTGCCTGTACTGGCCCCGGTTGGTTGACGAGGACCAGGTTCCTGCTCCCCCACCTCGGGGATACGCCCACCCCAGCAAGGCGAGCGAGCTGGAGGCCGCCCGGGCCGACCTGGGGCTCGCCGATCGGATCGGGCTCCTGTCCCGGCTCCACCGTCGCTTGCACCACCTGACCCAACGCGACCTGGCCGCCGAGGTCGGGTGGAGCCGCGCCTCCTTGGGCAGGTTGGAGAGCGATGCCGGCGTGCAGTCCGTCGACAAGGTCGACAGCCTCCTGCGTCACATCGGCTACCGCCTGGCCCTGCTGCCGGTGGACCCGACCAAGCCCGGTCCGTGGCCACCGGACCCCGAGCCGCCCGACCCCGTCGCGCCGGCACTGCCCGTCGCCCGCCCGCCAGATCTCGCGGCGGCAGAGCCACCGAGTACCTGGTGGGGTGCCGAGGACCTGCTGGCGCGCGATGCCCGCCACCGGCGCCCGCCCCCCGACGCGCAGGTCACCTGGCACCCGACGAACGAGCTGCGCGAGGACCCCTCCCTCAAGGGGCGGGCGTGGACCTGGCGACGCCCCCAGAGCGGCTCGGCCGCGTGACCCCGCGCCGCTCGGCCAGCGAGCCCACCGACCCGGCAGGAGGCGCGGCTCCTCCCGCTCGTCGTGCGGCGCTCAGCCCTCGAGCGCGATGACCTGAGGCCGCAGGTCCTCCTCCGGGCACTCCCACGCCGACGCCTGCGCGTCGACCTGCTCGCCGGAGCGGATGTCCTTGACCTGGTCTCCGTCGTCCTCCCCCGCTCCGGGGAACCACACGAAGGGGATGCCACGCCGCTCCGCGAAGCGGATCTGCTTGCCGAACTTCGCCGCAGCGGGCGCGACCTCGCACGGGATGCCCCGCGCCCGCAGAGCGGTGGCGACGGCGACGGAGCGGGGGCGGCTCCCTTCGTCCGTGACGGCCACGAGCACCGCCGACGGCGACTTGCGACTGGCCCCGACGAGGCCCTTGCCGAGGAGCAGACCGAGCAGCCGCGAGAGACCGATCGAGATGCCGACCCCGGGATAGGTCGTCCGCCCGTCGCTCGCCAGCTCGTCGTAGCGACCGCCGGAGCAGAAGGAACCCCACGACTCGTAGCCGACGAGCTGGGTCTCGTAGACCGTGCCGGTGTAGTAGTCGAGCCCGCGGGCGATACGCAGGTCGGCGACCATCGCCCCGGGCGCAGCGGCCGCGCCCGTCTCGATGACCGCGGCCAGAGCCGCCAGGCCCTCGTCGAGGACCGGGTGCTCGACCCCGAGCTCCCGGACCCGCTCGACGAAGGAGGTGTCCTCGGTGCGGATCTCCGCGAGGGCCAGGCAGGCTCGCGCCTGCTCGGGCGTGCGCCCGGCCTCGACGAGTAGGGCGGCCACCTTGTCCGGGCCGATCTTGTCGAGCTTGTCGACGATGCGCAGGGTGCCCGCGACGTCCTCGATGCCCAGACCCCGGTAGAAGCCCTCGGGGATCTTGCGGTTGTTGACCTGGATGACCATCTGCGGGATCGGCAGCTTGGCGAAGATCTCCGCCATGACGAGCGGCATCTCGGCCTCGAAGTGCGGCGCGAGCTCGCCGGCGTCGACGACGTCGATGTCGCACTGCGTGAACTCGCGGTAGCGACCCTCCTGGGGACGCTCGCCGCGCCAGACCTTCTGGATCTGGTGACGACGGAAGGGGAAGTTGAGCTTGCCGGCGTTTTCGACCACGTAGCGGGCGAAGGGCACGGTCAGGTCGAAGTGCAGGCCGAGCTCGCCCTCACGACCACCGGCGGCGGGACCCCCTTCGTCCTCGGCGAGGCGGTGGATGCCGTAGATCTCCTTGTCGGCATCACCCCCCTTGCCGAGCAGGCGCTCGACCGGCTCGACGGCGCGGGTCTCGATGGAGGGGAAGCCGTGCAGCTCGAAGGTCGAGCGGATGACGTCGATGAAGTGCTGCTCGACGACCCGCTGCTCGGGCAGGTACTCGGGGAAGCCCGACAGGGGCGTGACCTTCGTCGGGCGGGGGGTGGTGCGGTCAGTCATCACAGTCCTTGCAGGTACGGGTTGGTCGCCTTCTCACGGCCGAGCGTCGTCGCCGGTCCGTGGCCGGGCAGGACGAGGCTCGAGTCGGGCCGCGGATGGACGACGCGACGAAGGGAGTCCTGCATCGCCTCGTGCGACCCTCCCGGGAGGTCGGTGCGGCCGATGGACCCGGCGAAGAGCACGTCACCCGTGATCAGGGTGCGGTCGACCTGCGCCTCGTCGGGGATGCCGTCGGGGAGCCGGCCCATGCCGAAGACGACTGAGCCCTCGGTGTGGCCGGGTGCGTGGGCGACCTCGAGCTCGAGACCGGCAACGGTCACCGTCTCGCTGTCCCGGATCTCGACGACACGCTCGGGCTCGCGCCAGGTGACCTCCTTGCCGAACTGCTGCTCGAGCATGCCGCTCAGGGCAGGTCCGAGCGAGGAGCCGGACAGCGGGTCCTCGAGGCGGTAGCGGTCGTCGGTGTGGATGTAGGCGGCGAGCTCGCCCCCGCAGACGGGCGTCACGGAGAAGACGTGGTCGACGTGACCGTGGGTGAGCAGCACCGCTGCCGGCTTGAGCCGGTGCGTGGCGAGCACCTCCCGCAGCGTCTCCTCGATGCCGATCCCGGGGTCGACGATGATGCACTCCTCGCCGGGGGCATCGGCGAGCACATAGCAGTTGGTCCCGAACGCCTGGGCCGGGAAGGACACGGTGAGCACGTCCCAACCCTACGTGCGCCCACGCACGAGCCGCGGGAATGGGTAGCCTCGGGCCTGTGAGTGACGACACCAACGCCCCGCGCCCCGCTGCGCCCTCGCCTGCGGCCCTGGCCCGCATGGCCCCCCGCCCCTCCGTGACCCCGGCCCCCGAGGTGCCTGCGGTCACCGACGACCACTCCGCGTCAGCCGCCTTCGGCCGCGCCGACGAGGAGGGCAAGGTCTACGTGCGCGAGGGCGACGGCGAGCGTGAGGTGGGCTCCTACCCGGGCGCCACGCCCGAGGAGGCGCTGCAGTACTTCGCGCGCAAGTACGACGAGCTCTTCGCCTCGGCGACCCTGCTGCGGCAGCGCCTCGACTCCCACGACGTCTCGGCCAAGGAGATCGCCGACGGCCTGAAGTCCCTGCGCGAGCACGCCGAGCAGCCCAACGTCGTGGGCGACCTGCCCGCCCTCGCCACCCTCATCGGCGAGCTCGAGGAGGGCCTGACCGCGAAGCGCCAGACCGAGTCCGCCGAGCGCGCCGAGGCCAAGAAGGTCGCCGGCGCCGAGCGCGAGAGGATCGTCGCCGAGGCCGAGCAGATCGCCGCCCAGCCGGTCGAGAAGGTCCAGTGGAAACAGTCGACCGCGCGGATGCGCGCCCTGCTCGACGAGTGGAAGGCCCACCAGCGCGGCAAGGTCCGGCTGGACAAGGACGCCGAGAGCGCGCTGTGGCAGCGCTTCTCCAAGGCGCGCAACGGCTTCGACAAGGCACGGCGCTCGCACTTCGCCCACCTCGAGCAGTCCCGCGGCGAGGCGAAGGGGATCAAGGAGGACCTCGTCGTCGAGGCCGAGCGCCTGTCGACCTCCACCGACTGGAATGCCACGGCCGGCGCCTACAAGCGCCTCATGGACCAGTGGCGTCGCGCCGGCCGCGCCGGCCGGGCCGACGACGACCGCCTGTGGGAGCGCTTCCGCAGCGCCCAGGACACCTTCTTCAACGCCAAGGACGCCGAGGCGGCCAAGGAGGACGAGGCGCACCAGGGCAACCTCGAGGTCAAGGAGGGCCTGCTCGCCGAGGCGGAGGCCCTGCTGCCGGTCAAGGACCTCGAGCGCACCAAGGCCGCGCTGCGCGGCATCCAGGAGCGGTGGGAGGCTGCGGGCAAGGTCCCGCGCGCCGACATCGACCGGATGGAGAAGGGCATGCGCCGTGTCGAGCAGACCGTGCGCGAGGCCGAGGACAAGAAGTGGGCCTCCTCCAACCCCGAGCTGTCGGCCCGCGCCTCCTCGATGGTCACCCAGCTCGAGTCCAAGGTCGCCGAGCTGCAGGCGGACGTCGAGGCCGCCGAGGCGAAGGGTGACACCTCCCGCGCGACGAAGCTGCGCGAGCAGCTCGACGTCCAGCAGGCGTGGCTCGACCAGGCCCGCAAGGGTCTCGACGAGTTCGGCGGCTAGAGCCTCTCGCTGACGGCGAGGAGAGGATGGCGCTGCCGCCCCTCCTCGCCGGAAGCCGGCATCAGCCCTTCTTGCTCGTCCCGCCGGTGATCCGGAAGCAGTCGAAGACTGCCTCGATCCGCTTGACCTGGTCCATGACGTGACTCAGGTGCCCGACGTCGCCCATCTCGAAGGTGAACCGCAGGACGGCGACGCGGTCGCGTGAGGTCTGCACGGCGGCCGAGAGGATGTTGACCCCGCTGTCGGAGAGCACTCGCGTGACGTCGGAGAGCAGGCCGGCCCGGTCGAGCGCCTCGACCTGCACCTGCACGAGGAAGAGGCTCGTGCTGCTCGGGGCCCACTCGACGTCGATGAGCCGCTCGGCCTCCTTTTTCAGCGACGAGGCGTTGGGGCAGTCGACGCGGTGCACGGAGACGCCGTTGCCGCGAGTGATGAAGCCCATGATCTCGTCTCCGGGGACCGGCGTGCAGCACTTCGCGAGCTTGACCCACAGGTCGTCGACACCGCGGACGACCACCCCGGGGTCGCCGCTGCTGCGCGGACGCCCGACGGGCCCGGGCAGGGTGGCCTCGGCGAGGTCCTCGGTCGCGCCGTCCTCGCCACCGGCCGCGGCGATGAGCCGCGAGACGACGTGCTGCGCGGAGACGTGCCCCTCCCCGACCGCGGCGTAGAGGCCGTCGACGTCCTGGCGCCGCAGCTCGCTCGCGACGGCGGTGAGACTCTCGACGGTGACGATGCGGTGCAGCGGGAGGTTCTGCTTGCGCACGACCTTGGCGATCGCCTCCTTGCCGGCGTCGACCATCTCCTCACGGCGTTCCTTGGTGAACCAGTGCTTGATCTTGTTGCGGGCGCGCGCCGAGCGCACGAAGGTCAGCCAGTCGCGAGACGGACCGGCACCCTCGGCCTTCGAGGTGAGGATCTCGACGGCGTCGCCGTTCTCGAGCGGCGAGTCCAGCGGCACGAGCCGGCCGTTGACCCGGGCACCGATGCACCGGTGCCCCACCTCGGTGTGGACCGCATAGGCGAAGTCGACAGCCGTGGACCCGGCGGGCAGAGCGATGACCTGCCCCTTCGGGGTGAAGGCGTAGACCTCCTGGGTGTTGATCTCGTAGCGCAGCGAGTCGAGGAACTCGCTCGGGTCCGACGTCTCCTTCTGCCAGTCGAGCAGCTGGCGCAGCCACGCCATCTCCCCCACCTGACCGTCGTCGACGCGCCCCCCGTCCGGGCTGCCTTGGTCCTTGTACTTCCAGTGCGCGGCGACGCCGTACTCGGCGCGACGGTGCATCTGGTGAGTGCGGATCTGGATCTCGACCGGCTTGCCCTGCGGCCCGATGACCGTCGTGTGCAGGGACTGGTACATGTTGAACTTCGGCAGCGAGATGTAGTCCTTGAAGCGCCCGGGCAGCGGGTTCCACCGGGCGTGCAGGGCACCGAGCGCCGCGTAGCAGTCGCGCACGGTGTCGACGAGGACCCGGACCGCGACGAGGTCGTAGATCTCCCCGAACTCACGGCCGCCGACGATCATCTTCTGGTAGACGGAGTAGTAGTGCTTCGGCCGCCCGGTGACCGTCGCCTTGATCCGCGCCTCACGCAGGTCGGTGACGACCTGGGCCTTGACCGTGGTGAGGTACTCCTCGCGCGCCGGGGCCCGCTCGGCGACGAGGCGCACGATCTCCTCGTAGACCTTCGGGTAGAGCGTCGCGAAGGCGAGGTCCTCGAGCTCCCACTTGATGGTGTTCATGCCCAGCCGGTGCGCGAGCGGGGCGTAGATCTCCAGCGTCTCCTGCGCCTTGCGCTGGGCCGAGGCGGCGGAGACGTAGCGCCAGGTGCGGGCATTGTGCAGGCGGTCGGCGAGCTTGATGACGAGCACCCGGATGTCGCGCGCCATCGCGACGATCATCTTGCGGACGGTCTCGGCCTGGGCATTGTCGCCGTAGGTGACCTTGTCGAGCTTGGTGACCCCGTCGACGAGCTTGGCCACCTCGGCCCCGAACTCCTCCTCGAGGTCGTCGAGGCCGTAGTCGGTGTCCTCGACCGTGTCGTGGAGCAGCGCCGCGGCGAGGGTCACCGGCGTCATGCCGAGCTCGGCGAGGATCGTCGTCACCGCGAGCGGGTGCGTGATGTAGGGGTCGCCGCTCTTGCGGACCTGCCCGCGATGCGCCTTCTCGGCGACGACGTAGGCGCGCTCGATGATCGAGGTGTCGGCCTTGGGGTGGCCCTGCCGCACGATCTGCAGCAGCGGGTCGAGGACTCCCGGGGTCGCGGTCCGACCGCCGCCGATGCGGGCCAGCGAGGCGCGCGCGAGCGACCGCGGAGAAAATCCGCTGCTGCCGGCGTTGCGCTCGCTCATGGAGTGAGCCTAGACCGTGACGAGGCTGCGGACGTCACGCCCCGCCAGCGCTGCGCGTCCGCCGAGAGCGGCGATCTCGACGAGGACCTCGATGCCGGGCACCTCTGCGCCGCAGGACTCGAGGAGATCGCACGCCGCCCGGGCCGTCCCGCCCGTGGCGAGCACGTCGTCGACGACGAGCACCCTGGCCCCCGAGGCGACGGCGTCGGCGTGCACCTCGATACGGGCAGTGCCGTACTCGAGCGCGTAGTCGAGCCCGACCGTCTCCCCCGGCAGCTTGCCGGCCTTGCGCACCGGCACGAACCCCACACCCAGGTGCAGCGCGACCGCCGCGCCGAAGATGAAGCCCCGCGCCTCGAGCCCGGCGACGACGTCGACCTGTCCGTCCCAGACCCGTGCGTGCTCCCGGGTCACCTCGCCGAAGAGCCGCCCGTCGCCGAGCAGGGGCGTGATGTCCTTGAAGGCCACACCCGGCTCGGGGAAGTCGGGCACGTCGCGCAGCGCACCGAGGATCTGCTCGCGCAGCTGCGCCGGCACGTCGCGGTCGATCTGGCTCACGCCTTGCCCCGCCGGTTGCGCGGGGTCTTCTTCGGCTGGTTGCGCGGCCCGGCCTGGGCGTACTTGTGCACCCTGCGCCCGGTGACGGTCTGGGCCTCGTCCGGGTCCGCCGAGGACGAAGGGGGCGCCGCCTCGCGCGTCGTGGCCGTGCCGGGCGAGCAGATCGAGGGTCATCGGGTGCGGCGCGCCCGTGGGCTGCGAACCGGCCGAGCGCACATGCACGGTGCCTGCGGCGAGGTGCTCGGCGAGGGCGGCCGCCATCTGGCTTCGTCCGGCGTTGTGGACGCACACGAACAACAGTTCGGGCACCTTCTTGGCGACCCTTCC
>ERZ500994.276-NODE-276-length-16727-cov-11.988544_pt1 | contig 16727 bp, 14 predicted proteins | sample MGYA00248878_ERZ500994 | MGnify/ENA primary metagenome ERZ500994 (study PRJEB25958, sample SAMN03398533) | human skin metagenome | study: EMG produced TPA metagenomics assembly of the Human Skin Microbiome Metagenome (human skin metagenome) data set. | reverse complement strand
CGCAGCGGGCCGACGTCCGAGGCGGCCAGGCGCTCGAGCAGGCGACGCGTCGCCTCGTGGGTGCGCCGCCAGTCCCACTCCCACTCACGCCCCCACGCGGTCCACAGCACGGGGGTCATCCCGAGCCGTCGGCAGGCGGGGTCACATGCTCCCGGTCTCGAGGAAGCGCTCGTGCCAGCTGAGCGCCTCGCCGAGCAGGTGGGGGGTGTGCACGGCGTCGGGCCGGGCGGCCTGCGCGCGGGCGAAGTAGTCGTGCAGCGCCGGCCGGAAGGAGGGGTCGGCGCAGTGGTCGATGATCCGCGGCGCCCGCTGGCGCGGGGAGAGTCCGCGCAGGTCGGCCAGCCCGTGCTCGCTGACGATGATCTGCACGTCGTGCTCGGTGTGGTCGACGTGGCTGGCCATCGGGACGAAGGCGGAGACCTTGCCCCCCTTCGCCGTGGAGGGGGTGAGGAAGAAGTTGAGGAAGGCATTGCGGGTGAAGTCGCCGCTGCCGCCGATGCCGTTCATGATCTGGCTGTCGGCGATGTGGGTCGAGTTGACGTTGCCGTAGATGTCCGCCTCGATCATGCCGTTCATCGCGATGACCCCTAGACGCCGCACGAGCTCGGGGTGGTTGGAGATCTCCTCGCTGCGCAGCAGGATCCGTCCCTTGTAGCTGCTGATGTTGTCGAGGAAGTGCTGCACGCCGACGTCCGACAGGCCGAAGGAGGTCGCCGACGCCGCGCGCACCGTCCCGCTGTCGAGCAGGTGGAGCAGCCCGTCCTGCAGGACCTCGGTGAAGGCCACGAGGTCGGTGAACTCGCTGCCGTCCAGGCCCGCGAGCACGGCATTGGCGACATTGCCGACCCCGGACTGCAGCGGCAGGAGAGAAGGGGGCATACGCCCGGCCCGCACCTCGTGCCGGAGGAAGTCGACGACGTGGCCGGCGATCGCCCGCGAGGTCTCGTCGGGCGGGGTGAAGGGGGAGTTGCGGTCCGGTCGGTCGGTCTCGACGACGGCCACGACCTTGGCCGGGTCGACCCGCAGGTAGGGGTCGCCGATCCGCTGCATCGGGTCGGTCAGCTGGATCGGGCGACGGTGCGGCGGCAGCTGGGTGCCGTAGTAGACGTCGTGGAATCCCTCGAACTCGCGCGGCTGCCAGTGGTTGACCTCGAGGATCACCCGGTCGGCCTGGTCGAGCCAGGTCTTGTTGTTGCCGACCGAGCTGCTCGGCACGAGCAGGCCGTTGGGCAGCACCGCGGTGACCTCGACGACGGCGACGTCGAGGTTGCCGTAGAAGCCGAACCACATGTGCTGGGCGGAGTGGCTCAGGTGCGCGTCGACGTAGTCGACCTCGCCGGAGTTGATCAGGCTGCGCATCGTCGGGTCGGAGTTGTATGGCAGGCGCGAGGAGACTCCCTTCGCCTCCGCGAGGACACCGTCGGCGTCGGGCGCCGTCGAGGCACCCGTCCACAGCCCGATGCGGAAGTCCTCGCCCCGCGCGTGCGCCGCGACCATCCGGTCGTGCAGGGCGGTCGGCAGCGCCTTGGGGTAGCCGGCCCCGGTGAACCCGCTCATCCCGACGTTGTCGCCGGGGCGGATGAGCCGGGCTGCATCCTCGGCTGGGATGACGCGGGTGGCCAGGGCCGGGCAGGTGATGCGGCTCATGCGCACATCGTGCCATCCGGGGAGCGGACTCCCTTCGCCCGGATCGTGCCGACGGGCAGTCCGCACGAAGGCTGACCAGAAGGTTGTGTGTTGAACCGGTAGCCCTGGGAGCCGGCAGCGCTCCAGGAGGCCTGCCGGCTCCCTGGGCTACCGGTTGGACACGGGTCCGGCACGACGCAGGCCCCAGACCCCCGGCATTCCGGGGATCTGGGGCCTTTCGCTTGCTCTGTCGGCTCAGATGTCGAAGTGTTGTCTGATCGACATCTGACCCGACCCTCGCTGACGCTCGGTTCGGCTCAGATGTCGAAGTACATCTCGAACTCGTGCGGGTGCGGGCGTACCTGCAGGGGGAGCACCTCGTTCTCGTACTTCCACTGGATCCAGGTGTCGATGAGGTCCTGGGTGAAGACGTCGCCCTCGAGGAGGAACTCGTGGTCGGCCTCGAGGGCCTTGAGCACCTCGGGGAGCGAGGTCGGGACCTGCTCGATGGCCTCGTGCTCCTCCGGCGGCAGCTCGTAGAGGTCCTTGTCGACCGGCTCCGGGGGCTCGATGCGGTTCTTGATGCCGTCGATGCCGGCCATGAGCTGGGCGGCGAAGCACAGGTAGGGGTTGCTCGACGGGTCCGGGATGCGGAACTCGACGCGCTTGGCCTTGGGGGAGTTGCCCGCGATCGGGATGCGGATGCAGGCGGAGCGGTTGCGGGCCGAGTAGACGAGGTTGATCGGGGCCTCGAAGCCCGGGACCAGGCGGTGGTAGCTGTTGGCCGTCGGGTTGGTGAAGGCGAGCAGCGCGGGGGCGTGCTTGAGCAGACCACCGATGTACCAGCGGGCGATGTCGGACAGGCCGCCGTAGCCCTGCTCGTCGTAGAAGAGCGGCTCGCCGTCCTTCCACAGGGACTGGTGGGTGTGCATGCCCGAGCCGTTGTCGCCGAAGATCGGCTTCGGCATGAAGGTGGCCGTGCGGCCCTCCTGCCAGGCCGTGTTCTTGACGACGTACTTGAACTTCATGATGTCGTCGCCGGACTGGAGCAGGGTGTTGAACTTGTAGTTGATCTCCTGCTGACCCGCGGAGCCGACCTCGTGGTGGGCGCGCTCGACCTCGAGGCCGACGGTCTTCATGTTCAGGCAGATCTTGTCGCGCAGGTCGGCGAAGTGGTCCACCGGCGGCACGGGGAAGTAGCCGCCCTTCATGGCCGTCTTGTAGCCCTGGTTGCCGCCCTCCTCCTTGCGACCGGAGTTCCACTTGGCCTCGATCGAGTCAACGAAGTAGTAGGAGCCCTGCGGCTGGGTGTCGAAGCGCACGTCGTCGAAGACGTAGAACTCGGCCTCGGCGCCGAAGTAGGCGGTGTCGGCGATGCCGGTCGACTTGAGGTATGCCTCGGCCTTGGCCGCGACGTTGCGCGGGTCGCGGCTGTACTGCTCACCGGTGAAGGGGTCGACGATCGAGAAGTTGACGATGAGCGTCTTCTCCTCGCGGAAGGGGTCCAGGTAGGCGGTCTTGATGTCCGGCACGAGCTTCATGTCGGACTCGTGGATGGCCTGGAAGCCGCGGATCGAGGAGCCGTCGAACATCTGGCCCTCGGTGAAGAAGTCCTCGTCGATCGACTCGGCCGGCACGTTGAAGTGCTGCATGATGCCCGGCAGGTCGCAGAAGCGGATGTCGACGAACTTGACGTCCTCGGCCTTGATGAACTCAAGAACCTCGTCAGGGGAGCTGAACAAACCATCCTCCTGGGGTGGGGGCGGCGGGCCTCTCTGACCTGCCGCGTCAACTGTTGGTGACGACTGTAGGCAGGGCCGGTTTCCCGACCATGACCCGAATGTTTCACCGGTGTTACATGAGACGTGCGTCCCACGTGCTGAGACCAACCCTAGCGGTCTGGACGACGGCCCGGCAGGAGCGTCCACGGGCGTTGCATAGGCTGCCCCGGTGAGCAGCAGCACCGGCCGTCCCGTCCCGACCCCTGACGAAGGGGGGAGCAGCGCCGGTTTTGCTCGGCGCCTGGTGGCGGTCGTCATCGACTGGGTCGCCTGCCTGCTCATCACCAACGGCCTCATCGGCCGTTTCGTCGAGCTGAGCCCGGAGGCCTTCTCCTTCGTCCCGCTCGGGCTGCTCTTCCTGCTCAACCTCGTCGGCGTCACCCTCGGTGGCGCCACCTTCGGTCACCGGCTCCTCGGGCTGCGGGTGGTGCCGCTCGTGGGGGAGTGGGTCACCCCCCTTCGCTCCACGGTGCGGGCCGCCCTGCTCTGCCTCTTCATCCCCGCGCTCGTCACGGCGAAGGGGGACGGCCGCGGCCTGCACGACCTCGCCGCCCGCACCCACGTCGTCCGGGTCTGACCAGCGTCTCCCGCCCGTGAACTCCGCAAAACCCTAGGGTTTTGCGGAGTTGGGCGCTGTGAGTCGGCCCGCTCAGCCGCGGAAGAAGGTCAACGCCACCCGCGACAGGTCGAGCAGGTCACTGGTGCCCGCCAGCTCACGAGCCGAGTGCATCGACAGGATCGGGATGCCGACGTCGACGGTGCGGATGCCGAGGCGGGTCGCGGTGATCGGCCCGATCGTCGACCCGCACGGCACGGTGTTGTTGGACACGAAGTCCTGGCTCGTCACACCCGTCTGCTCGCACCACCCGCGCCAGGCCGCGGCGCCGACGCCGTCGCTGGCGTAGCGCTGGTTGGCGTTGATCTTCAGGATCGGGCCGGAGCCGAGGACCGGCCGCACGGCGGGGTCGTGCTTCTCGGGGTAGTTGGGGTGCACTGAGTGCCCCACGTCGCTGGAGACGCACCACGACGAGGCGAGGGCACGCAGCCGCTCGCCACGGTCGGCGCCGAGGGCGATGCCGATGCGCTCGAGCACCTCCTCCAGGAAGGGGCCGCCGGCGCCGGTGCGGGTCGCCGAGCCGACCTCCTCGTGGTCGAAGACGGCCAGGAGCGGGATGTGGTCGCCCGCGACGTCCTCGAGCTGGGTCATCGCGACGGTGCCGGCGTGCACGCTGGCGAGGTCGTCGAGGCGGCCGGCGGCGAAGAAGACGTCGTCCTGGCCGAAGACGGCGCCGCGTGCGGAGTCGGCCGTCATGAGGTCGTAGCCGCGCACCCGCGTCGCGTCGACGCCGGCGGTCGCGGCGAGCTCGCCGATGAGGTCGGCAGAGGCAGCCGCGCCCACGCCCCACACGGGCTGGGTCTGCACCTGCTTGTCGAGGGCGAAGCGCTCGTTGGCCTCGCGGTCGAGGTGGATCGCCAGCTGCGGCAGCCGCAGCAGCGGCCCGGAGTCGGCGAGCACCTCGGTGCCGTCGTCGAGCACGAGCCGACCGGCCAGGCGCAGCTCGCGGTCGAGCCAGGAGTTGAGCAGCGGTCCGCCGTAGACCTCGACGCCGGCCTGCAGCCAGCCGAGGCGGCCCGTGGTCGGCTGCGGCTTGAGCTTGAAGCCGGGGGAGTCGCTGTGCGCACCGAAGATGCGCACCGGCGTCGTCGTGGTCGCCCCCTCGGGCACGACCCAGGCGATGACCGCGCCCTCGCGCAGGACGAGGTAGCGGCCCGGTCCCTGCGGCCAGGAGTCCGTCTCACGAAGGGGGGCGAAGCCCGCCTCCTGCAGCCGGCGGGCCACCTCGGCCGCCGCGTGGTAGCTCGACGGCGACGCGGCGACGAAGTCGGCCAGGTCCTCGGCGTGGATGGTGGCGGCAGCAGGCACGAGTGGGTCTCCCGAAGGTCGGCGGGTGGGGGCCGTGGGGTGGGCCGCTCCGCTCGACGCGGGCGGCCCTGAGGGTCAGCGTCCGCGCAGGGCGTTGCGGTTCATCCGCGCACGGGTCGGGTCGACGCCGGCGGGCACGCCCTGGCGGATGCCGGGGAGGGACTTCAGCCGCTTGTTGACGACGGCCATCTCCTCCTTGCTCAGCTCGGGGCGCAGGCGGGTGAGGGTCATGCGGATCTTGCGCGGGTGCAGCTCGCCCTCGCCCGAGCCGACGATGTAGGTGTGCACCGGCACGCCGGGGGCGACCCGGTTGACCTTCTTGGTCTCCTTGGCGAAGAGCTTGTCGACGCGGTGCTTCGGGCCCTCGCCGAGCAGGACGATGCCCGGGCGGCCGAGAGCGCGGAAGACGACGGCCGCGGTGTTGATCTCGCTCGGCTTGGTCGCGTCGGCAGCGACCGGCTCCTGGTCGAAGTACCACCCGCGACGCAGGGTCGACATGCCACCGATGGCTGCGCCGCGCTGGCCCTCCATCTGGGCGAAGGCGGCCCGCTCACCGCGGCGCGAGAGCACGATCATCGCCGCGAGTGCGGCGAAGGGCAGGGCGACGAGCAGCGAGGCGATGACGTGGCCGAAGATCAGGCCGATGACCGCCCCGATGGCGAGCACGACGACGAAGGCAAGGATCATCCACAGGGTCACCTGCGGGTCGATCGCCTTGATCGTCTTGTAGACCGAGGCGATCCGCTTGAAGGGGTTCTCGCGCTTCGGCTTCTCGGGCTTGTCGTTCTTGCTGGCCATGAGGAAAGAGTCTAGTTGCTCGGGCTGGGTGCCCGGTCAGCCGTCGGTGCCGGTGGCGGGCTGGTCGAGGATCGCCTGCGCACGCGACGTCGCGACGAGCGAGGAGGCCTCCTGGCGGGCCGGCTCGTCGACCGCAGCGGCGAGGTGCGACAGGTGCTCGGGGATCGGGCGGCCCCACTTGGCCATGGCCGTCGAGTAGAGGCGGCCGGCGCGGTAGCTCGAGCGCACGAGCGGCCCGGCCATGACCCCCTTGAAGCCGATCTCCTCGGCGAGCTCGCTCCAGTGGACGAACTCCTCGGGCTTGACCCACCGGTCGATCGGGTGGTGCAGCTTCGACGGGCGCAGGTACTGGGTGATCGTGAGGATGTCGCAGCCCGCTGCAAAGAGGTCCTCGATCGCTGCTTCGATTTCTGAGTCCTCCTCGCCCATCCCGAGGATGAGGTTGGACTTCGTCACGAGCTCGGCCTCGCGGGCCATCGACAGCACCTTGAGCGACTTGTCGTAGGTGAAGGCCGGGCGGATCTGCTTGAAGATGCGCGGCACGGTCTCGAGGTTGTGCGCGAAGACCTCGGGGCGGGCATCGAAGACCTGACCGACGAGCTCGGGCTTCGCGCCGAAGTCGGGCGGGAGGATCTCGACGCCGGTGTGGGGGTTGAGCTCGTGGATCGCGCGGATCGTCTCGGCGTAGAGCGCGGCCGCACCGTCGGGCTGGTCGTCGCGGGCGACACCGGTGACGGTGGAGTAGCGCAGGCCCATCTCGCGGACGGACTCGGCGACGCGGCGCGGCTCGTCCATGTCGAGCGAGGTCGGGCGGCCGGTCGCGATGTCGCAGAAGTCGCACCGTCGGGTGCACACGTCACCGCCGATGAGGAAGGTCGCCTCGCGGTCCTCCCAGCACTCGAAGATGTTGGGGCAGCCGGCCTCCTGGCACACGGTGTGCAGGCCCTGCCCACTCACGCGGCCCCGGATGGCGTTGTACTCGGGGCCCATCTTGGCGGTGGTCCGGATCCACTCCGGCTTGCGCTCGATGGGGGTCTCGGCGTTGCGCGCCTCGACGCGCAGCAGACGACGTCCTTCGGGTGCGACGGTCACGCAGCTCTCCTGGCAATCTCGGTGACCCCGGTGGTGTCCGGAGTCACTCCAGACTACGCCTCCACCCGCTGGGCCGATGCAGCCCCCGTGGTGAGGGGCAGGTCCTCCGTCATGACCTCGAGGAGGTGGGCCCTGGCCGAAGGGAGGATGTCGGCCACCGTGATGTCGCGGCCGGTCTCGAGGGCCAGAGTCGAGACGTCGGCATCGGGGATGCCGCAGGGGACGATCGTCTGCGTCCACGACAGGTCGCAGTCGACGTTGAGGCTGAAGCCGTGCATCGCGACGTCGCGGGAGACGCGGATGCCGATCTGCCCGAGCTTGCGATCGCGAGCGCCGTCGGTGCCGGGCACCCAGATGCCGGAGCGGCCGGGCACGCGGGTCGCGGTGACGCCCACGTCGGCGGCGACGCGGATCATCATCTCCTCGAGCCGGCGGACGTGGGCGATGACGTCGCGGCGACCGGGCAGGTGGGCGATCGGGTAGCCGACGAGCTGCCCGGGGCCGTGCCAGGTGATCTTGCCGCCGCGGTCGACGTCGATGACGGGGGTGCCGTCCATAGGCCGCTCGTGGGACTCGGTGCGCTTGCCTGCGGTGTAGACGGCGGTGTGCTCGAGCAGCAGCGTCGTGTCCTCGAGCTCGCCGGCGACGACGGCCGCGTGGACCAGCTTCTGGTGCTCCCAGGCGGTCAGGTAGTCGACGGTGTCTGGGGCGAAGCCGAGCTCCTCGAAACGCATGACCGCCAGCCTACGCCGCGCCAGTGGTCCTCCCTTCGTCCTCCGCCACGTCGCCCGTCCGCACCGGGCACGAACTCTGCACAACCCTAGGGTCTTGCAGAGTTCCGCTCGAAACCCTGCAAGACCCTAGGGTTTTGCAGGGTTCGGGGAGGGCTGTGGAAATCTCGGCGGCCGGTTCGGCGGGATCCGTCAGGGTGGAGGGCATGGACGAGATCCCACCCGAGGTCCCCGGCTATCGCCTGACCCGCCTGCTCGGGACCGGCTCGACGTCGACGGTCTGGCGGGCGCGGCGCGAGTCCGACGACGAGCTGGTGGCGATCAAGCTGCTGCACGGTGGAGCCGACGACGAGGCGCTGCGCGAGTACTCGATGCTCCAGCACGCGGCCGCCGAGCACGTGGTCACCCTGCACGAGGTCCGCGAGGTCGACACCGACGAGGGGCCGGCCACGGCCCTCGTGCTCGAGCTGCTCGCCGGCGGCAGCCTCGGCCGCGTCGTCGCCGAGCGGGGCCACCTCACCCCGGGCGAGACCGTCACTGTCATCGCGCCGATCGCCCGTGCCCTGGCCGGGCTGCACGGCCTCGGGGTCGTCCACGGCGACCTCAGCCCGGGCAACGTCCTGCTGGACAGCACGGGTCGGCCGGTACTCGCGGACCTCGGCTTCTCCCGACTGACCGGGGAGGCGCCCGGCGACGTGCACGGCACCGACGGCTACGTCGCGCCGGAGGTCCTCGACGGCGAGGAGCCGAGCCGGGCCAGCGATGTCCACGCCCTCGGCGCGCTCGCCTGGCTGTGTCTCGTCGGCGAGCCCCCCGGCCACGTGGCGGACCGGCTCGACCTGGGTGCGACCCTGGCCGAGCACCCCGCCCTCGTCGACGTCGTCGAGTCCTGCCTCGCGGGTGACCCGGCGAGCCGTCCGGAGGCCGACGAGGTGGCCGTCGACGTCTTCGACGCGGCACCCGCGCAGCCCCTGCGCATGACCGCCACCGGTGATGTCGCCTCGGGTCTGACGCGGCGCATCCGTGAGGCGGCGGCCCGTGACGGGGTGCAGGTGCCCGACTGGCAGCGTGAGCTCGTCGCCGACGAGGCGCCCTCGCCGACCCGGCGGTGGTGGCAGCGCCGACGCGACGAGGAGGGGACCGCGAGCGACAGACCGCGAGCGCGGGCCGGACGCCACGCGGCACCCCGCCGCCCCCGTGACCAGGTCATCGATCTGACACGCGACGCCGACGTGTCATCCACCCGGGACATCGCGCGGGCGGCCGAGCAGGGTCCGAGCAGCCGTCGCCTCGCGGTGGCCGTCACCGTCGCGCTGGGGCTGGCCCTCGCGGTCGTCGTGCCGTGGCGTCAGCTGGCCTCCGCCGATGACGAAGGGAGCGCCCCGCGCCCCGCGTCGGTGGTCGCGACGGACGAGCCGGCCGGGACCCGCTCGGCAGGCGCGGCCGACAGCACGAGGGTGCTCACCGATCGCTCCGCACCGCGGTCGGCGCCGGTGCGTCTCGCGCAGGCCCTGACGACGATGCGGCAGCAGGTCGTCACCGACCTGGATCCGGTCGTGCTCGGCCGGCTCGACGAGCAGGGCTCACCGGCGGCGACGCGAGATCGCGAGCTGCTCGAGGAGCTGCGTGCGGGTGGGCTGCGCTACGAGGGGCTGTCGATGACGGTCCGCTCGGCGAGCCTGGAGCGCACGAGCGGCAGTACCGCCGTGCTGCGCACCGTCGTCGACGAGGGTGCCTACACGGTCGTCGCCCGCGACGGCTCGCGCCAGCAGCGCCCGGCCCGACGTGCGCAGCGCGCCGATCTCGTGCTCGTGTGGGACGGGAGGTGGCGGGTGCGGGACGTCACCGCGTCGGACGCGGGCTGAGCAGGTCGTCGAGGGCGTCGTCGAGGTGGGGGTGCCGGTGCTCGAAGCCGGCTGCGTCGAGCCGCTGGGGGAGCACCCGGGTCGAGGCGAGCGCTTCGCCGGCGAACTCGCCGATCGCCAGCCGCATCGCGACCGCCGGCGTCGGCACCACCGCGGGGCGGTGCAGCCGCCGCCCGATGCCGCGGGCGAGCTCGCGCTGCCGCTCCGGGTGGGGCGCGGTGAGGTTGACCGGCCCCTCGAGGGTCGGGTCCTCGACGAGCCGGGTGTAGGCACCCACGACGTCGTCGAGGGAGACCCACGGCAGCCACTGCCGTCCTGAGCCGAGCGGGCCGCCGATGCCGAGACGGCCGACGAGCAGCATCGGGGCCAGGGCGCCTCCGTGGGCGGCGAGGACGATGCCGGTGCGCGCGTGCGCCACGGGGACACCCGCAGCGACGGCGGGAGCCGCGGCGGCCTCCCAGTCGCGGACCACGCCGGCGAGGTAGGTGCGCCCGGGAGCGGACGCCTCCGTGAGCACCTCGTCGCCGCGGTCGCCGTAGAAGCCGACGGCGGACGCCGTGACGAGGCGTGTCGGGCCGGCCCCGGCGGCCACCGTCCTCGCGACGAGGTCCGTGCCGTGCACCCGCGAGGTGCGGATGAGCATCTTGTAGGTCGGGGTCCAGCGCCGGTCGCCGACCCCGGCGCCTGCGAGGTGCACGACGGTGTCGACGTCGGCGAGCACTGCCGGGTCCAGGACCCGACGGTCCGGGTCCCAGGGGCGCTCGTGGTCTCCCTTCGCCTCACGTCGCACGAGGTGGACCACCTCGTGACCGTCCGCACGCAGGGACGACGACAGCGCGCCGCCGATCAGTCCGGATGCTCCGGTGATGGCGATGCGCTGTCGTCGTGTGCTCATGTCAGGCCTCGAAGCGACCTTCCTCGAGGCGGGCCTTGACCGTCCCGAGGAAGCGGGCCGCGTCGGCGCCGTCGACCACGCGGTGGTCGTAGCTGAGCGCGAGGTACATCATCGACCGGATCGCCAGCGTCTCGCCGCCGTCGTCGGTCGTGATGACGACGGGACGACGCACGATGGCGCCGGTGCCGAGCATCGCGACCTGCGGCTGGTTGAGGATCGGGGTGTCGAAGAGCGCACCCCGGCTGCCGGTGTTGGTGATGGTGAAGGTCCCCCCCGACAGGTCGTCCGGCGTGATCTTGTTGTTGCGCGTGCGGTCGGCGACGTCGGCGATCGCCCGGGCGAGACCGGCGACGTTGAGGTCACCGGCGTTCTTGACGACCGGCGTCAGCAGGCCGCGCTCGGTGTCGACCGCGATCGAGAGGTTCTCCTGACCGTGGTAGACGATCTCGTCGCCCTCGACGCTGGCGTTGATGCCCGGGTGCGCCTTGAGCGCCTCGGCGGTGGCCAGGGCGATGAAGGGCAGGAAGGACAGCTTCGTGCCCTCGCGGTTGGCGAAGTCGGCCTTGGCGGCGTCGCGGACGCGGGCCACCTTGGTCATGTCGACCTCGACGACCGTCGTCAGCTGGGCGGAGACCTGCAGCGACTCGACCATCCGCTGGGCGATGACCTTGCGCAGGCGGGTCATCTTCTCGCGGGTGCCGCGCTTGGACTGCGGGACATTGGACTCCAGACCGGCCGGGACGCCCGCGGGGGCAGCCGCAGCGGGAGCAGCAGCCGGAGCGGCGGCGGCCGGGGCGGCAGCCTCCTGCGGCTGGTTCTTCGCCTTGGCGGCGTCGAGCACGTCCTGCTTGCGGATCCGACCACCGATGCCGGTGCCCTGGACCTGCGAGAGGTCGATGCCGTTGTCGGCGGCGAGCTTGCGCACGAGAGGCGTGACGTAGGCGGCGGCGTCGCCACCGGACGCAGCCGGAGCCTCCGCCTTGGGGGCCTCCGCCTTCGGGGCCTCGGCCTTGGGGGCCTCCTGCTTCGGCTCCTCCGTGGGTGCCTCCGCCTTGGGCTCCTCCTTCGGAGCCTCCTGCTTGGGCTCCTCCGTGGGTGCCTCCGCCTTCGGCTCCTCCTTGGGGGCCTCCTGCTTCGGCTCCTCTGCCTTCGGCTCCTCCTTGGGCTCCTCGGCGGGCGCGGCGGCGCCGCCACCGGAGCCGCCGACGATCGCCAGGTCGGCGCCGACCTCGACCGTCTCGTCCTCCTGGACGAGGATCTTGGTCAGCGTGCCCGCGACGGGGGAGGGGATCTCGGTGTCGACCTTGTCGGTCGAGACCTCGAGCAGCGGCTCGTCGACCTCGACCGTGTCGCCCACGTTCCTGAGCCATCGCGTCACGGTGCCCTCGGTCACGGACTCACCCAGTGCCGGCATGGCAACCCGCTCAGACATGCGCCTCTGCTCCTTCTATCGAGATGGGATACGTCACAGACTCTCACGAGTCTGCGGGGTCTTGTCCACGGGGCCCACGTCGTGTCCCGTGGAGATCTGCAGGTGCCGCTCTCGTCCGGCTCAGGCGTGCGCGTGCAGGGGGCGGCCGGCGGCGAGCATGGCCGCCTCGCCCAGGGCCTCACCCTGCGACGGGTGGGCGTGCACGAGCGGGGCGACGTCCTCGGGGTGGGCCTCCCAGCCGACGACGAGCTGCGCCTCGCTGATCAGCTCGCTGACGCCGAGTCCGACCATGTGGACCCCGAGGACGGGGCCGTCCTTCTCGCGGACGAGCGTCACCGAGCCCGTCGTGCCCCGGATGATGCTGCGGCCGTTGCCGCCCAAGGGATAGGTGACGACCTCGACGTCGTGACCGGCCCCCTTCGCCGCATCCGTCGACAGCCCGACGGAGGCGATCTCGGGGTCGCAGTAGGTGACCTTGGGGATCGTCACGTCGTCGACCGGTCGCGGGTCGAGCCCGGCGAGGTCCTCGGCGACGAAGATCCCGTGGGCGAAGCCGCGGTGGGCCAGCTGCAGGCCGGGCACGAGGTCACCGACCGCGCGCACGCCCTCGACATTCGTGCGCAGCCGCTCGTCGGTCGGGACGAACCCGCGGTCGACGGCGACACCCGCCTCCTCGAAGCCGAGACCCTCGCTGCGCGGACCGCGCCCGACGGCGACGAGCACGAGGTCGACCTCGAGCTGGTCGCCGCCCTCGAGGTGCACGACGGCGCGCTGCTCGTCGGCCTCGACGGAGGCGACCCGGGTGGCGGTGCGTGAGGTGATGCCGCGCTTCTTGAACTCGCGCGTCAGGTGCTTGGAGATCGGCGGCTCCTCGGCCGCGACGATCCGGTCGAGCGCCTCGACGATCGTCACCTCGGCGCCGAAGCTGCGCAGCATCGAGGCGAACTCGACGCCGATGACGCCGCCGCCGAGGACCGCGACCCGCTGCGGGATCGTCTCGAGGTTCATCGCCTGGTCACTCGTCATGACGCGCGGCCCGAGCTCGACGCCGGGGAGGGTCCGCGCGTACGAACCCGTCGCCAGCACAACGGTCTTCGCGCTGACGCGGGTGGTGCCCCCTTCGCCCTCGACCTCGACGGTGCCGGCGTCGACGAGCCGACCGCGGCCGCTGACGACCTGGATGCCCGCCTGGCCGATGAGTCCGGTCAGGCCCTTGTGAAGCTGCCCGATGACCTTGTCCTTGCGGGCGTGCAGGGCCGTGGTGTCGATGCCCTCGAAGCTCGTGAGCACCCCGTGGGCGGCACCGGCCCGCGCGCCGTCGGCGAGCTCGGCTGCGTGGAGGAGCGCCTTGGTCGGGATGCACCCGCGGTGCAGGCAGGTCCCGCCGATCTTGTCCTCCTCGACGAGCGCGACCTTCATGCCCAGCTGCGCAGCCCGCAGCGCGCAGGCATATCCGCCGCTGCCGGCTCCGAGGACGACGAGGTCGAAGGGGGTCGAGGTCGCGGGGTCTGCCACGAGATGCTCCTGTGCACGGGGTGTGTCCGGGGTCACGGACCGGCCCCAGCGTAAGGGGTTCTCGGTGTCAGTCGCCCAATCGAAGAAGAAGCGCCCGGTCGACCGGGCGCTTCTTCTTCGAATGGATCTGCGTGGGCGTCAGTCGAGGTTGGCGATGTGCTCGAGGAGGGTGCCGACGGCGACGCCGGTGCCGCCCTTGGGCAGGTGGCCGGTGGCGCCGCCCTCGTTGAAGGAGGGGCCGGCGATGTCGAGGTGGGCCCAGGGGATCTGCTCGCCGTCGGCGTCCTTGGCGAACTCCTGCAGGAACAGGCCCGCAGTCAGGGCGCCGCCCATGCGGTCGCCCTTGTGGGCGATGTCGGCGGTGGCGGAGTCGAGGCCGGCGCGCAGGGCGGTGGGCAGGGGGAGCGGCCAGCTCGGCTCGTCGGCGCGGTCGGCGGCCTCGGTGATCGCCGTGCGCAGTTCCTCGTCGTTGCCCATGACACCGAAGATGTGCGGGCCGAGGGCGACGACGCAGGCGCCGGTGAGGGTGGCGACGTCGAGGATCTGGTCGGGACCCGACTCGGCGGCCAGAGCCATGCCGTCGGCGAGGACCATGCGGCCCTCGGCGTCGGTGTCGAGGATCTCGACGGTCATGCCGTTGCGCATCGTGACGACGTCGCCGGGGCGCTGGGCGTTGCCGCCCGGCATGTTCTCCGCGAGGCAGAGGTAGCCGGTCACGGCGACGTCGAGCTCGAGCTCGGCCGCGGCGACGACCGTGGCCGCGACGGCGGCGGCACCGGCCATGTCGGACTTCATCGTCGCCATGCTGGCGGAGGGCTTGATGCACACGCCGCCGGTGTCGAAGGTGATGCCCTTGCCGACGAGCGCGACGTGCGACTTCTTGCCGCGGGGGCTGTAGCTGAGGGTGACGATGCGCGGCGGGCGGCTGCTGCCCTGGCCGACGCCGACGATGCCGCCGAAGCCGCCCTCGAGCAGCGCCTTGTCGTCGAGGACCTCGACCTTGAGCTTGCCGGAGGAGGCCTTCGCGACCTGCTGCACCTGCTCGGTGAAGGACTGCGGGTAGAGCAGGTTGGGCGCGGTGTTGACGAGGTCGCGGGCCCACGCGACGTTGCGCGCGATCGTCGCGGCGGTCTCGAGGACCTCCTTGGGCGCGGACTTGCGGTCGAGGGAGGAGAAGACGGTGATCTCCTGCTCGTCCTGCTCCCCGGGCGCGGACTTGTGCGCGGTGAAGGTGTAGGCACCGGCGAGAGCGCCCTCGCCGATGGCGGCCAGGTCGGCGTCGTCCTCGTGGGGGAGGGCGACGGCGACGGACCCCGTGCCCGCGGCGCGGACGGCGGCGCCCGCGGCACGACGAAGGGAGTCGGTCCCCCCTTCGCCCGGCTCCCCGCCCAGGCCCACGAGCACGACCTTGGCGGCCTTGAGGCCCGGGACGGCCGGCAGGCTCGTCGTGGCGCCGACCTTGGTGCTGGCCTCGAGGGCCGGCAGGACCGTGGCCAGGTGCTCGACGGCGGACTTCGGCAGGTCCGCGCTCGCGGTGGCGGTCGGCTCGGAGCCGGTGACACCCAGGACGAGGGTGCGGCCGGACCAGGCGGCGAGGGAACGGGAACCGAGGATCAGCTGGGCCACGTGAGTGGGACCTTTCGCGCGGGGAAACGGTGGATGTACCACGCGCAGGCTATCCCGTATGGCGAGACGGTAGCGTCTGGGGCATGACCGCCAGCGATGCCCTGCGCACCTCACCGATCCATGAGCGCCACGTCGCGCTCGACGCCAAGATGGCCGACTTCGGCGGCTGGGAGATGCCGATCGAGTACCCCGGTGGCGGCGTCGTCGCCGAGCACACGGCCGTGCGCGAGCGGGTCGGGCTCTTCGACGTCAGCCACCTCGGCAAGGCCCGCGTCGCCGGCACCGGCGCCGCCGAGCTGGTCAACTCGACGCTGACCAACGACCTCGGCCGGATCAGCCCCGGCAAGGCGCAGTACACGTTGTGCTGCAACGAGTCCGGTGGCGTCGTCGACGACCTCATCGCCTACCTGCGCGGCGACGACGACGTCTTCCTCATCCCCAATGCCGCCAACACCGCGACCGTCGTCGAGATGCTGCGCGAGGCCGCGCCCGAGGGCGTCGAGGTCACCGACCTGCACGAGGACTACGTCGTCCTCGCGGTCCAGGGGCCCCAGAGCGACGAGGTGCTCACCTCGATGGGCCTGCCCGTCGACCACGACTACATGTCCTTCGACGACGCCGTGTGGGAGGGCCACGACATCACCGTCTGCCGCACCGGCTACACCGGCGAGCGCGGCTACGAGCTCGTCGCCCCGGCCGCGGCCGGCCTGCAGCTGTGGGACGCGATCATCGCGGCGATGGCTCCCTTCGACGGGCTGCCGTGCGGTCTCGGTGCCCGCGACACCCTGCGCACCGAGATGGGCTACCCGCTGCACGGCAACGACCTGTCGCCCGAGATCACCCCGGTCATGGCGCGCTCGGCGTGGGCCGTCGGCTGGGACAAGGAGACCTTCTGGGGCAAGGACGCGCTCGTCGCGCAGCGGGTCGCGAAGTCGGGCCCGCTCCTGCGCGGCCTGCTCGTCACCGGCCGCGGCATCCCGCGCAGCCACTGCGCCGTCAAGACCGCAGACGGCACCGAGGTCGGCGAGGTCACCTCGGGCACCTTCAGCCCGACGCTCAAGCAGGGCATCGCCCTGGCGCTGCTCGACCGGTCGGTCGGCGAGGGCGACGAGGTCGTCATCGACGTGCGCGGGCGTGAGGTCGCCGCCACGGTGACCAAGCCGCCCTTCGTCGAGGTGCAGGTGAGGCAGGCATGAGCGAGGCCTACCGCTGGCGCTTCGAGGACACCTCGGGGCAGCCCCTGCCGAGCGAGCACTCGGTGCCCTTCCCGACCCAGGCCGACGCCGAGGCGTGGTTCGCCGAGTCGTGGGAGGACCTCGCCGACGCGGGCGTGGCCCAGGTGAGCCTGCTGCGCGAGGCAGAGGTCGTCTACGGGCCGATGCCGCTGTCGGCCGGTTGACCGCCACACCAACAGCTGAGGGGCCGCACCCGATCGGGTGCGG
>ERZ500994.275-NODE-275-length-16776-cov-7.685485_pt1 | contig 16776 bp, 15 predicted proteins | sample MGYA00248878_ERZ500994 | MGnify/ENA primary metagenome ERZ500994 (study PRJEB25958, sample SAMN03398533) | human skin metagenome | study: EMG produced TPA metagenomics assembly of the Human Skin Microbiome Metagenome (human skin metagenome) data set. | reverse complement strand
TCAGCACGCCGCCGGTGGCGATACCGAAGGACGCGCCCATGTCGGTCAGGGTCGGAGCCCCAGTGCCGTCGTTCGCGACAAGCTGCCAGCGAATGTGGGTGCCGCGCTGGAAGCCGATGCCGATGCAGTTGATGGCCGCGGCAAGCGTCAGCGTGGTGGCGAGCGCGGCGGTAGAGCCGTAGAGGCCGAAGAACCCCATCCCGGTCGCCTGCAGGGTCGTCAGCGAAATCCGCGTCACGAAGGTCCAGCCGCCCAGCCCCGCCGCGTTTCCGCGCCAGCAGGCCCAACCCGCAGAACGCTGTTCGGCGGCCGAATCCACCACCGCAGCCGAGGTCAGGCGCCAGCGGCGCATGCTGGCGGCAAGGTTCGTGGCGGCCAGCGTCGGGTGCGAAACCGTGCCGACCGAGGTGATCGGCAAGCCTTCGGTCGTGATCGTGGTGCTGACCGACGGCGACCAGTTGGCGATGCGGTTCACCCCGAAATGCGGCTGGAGCGGAAAGTCCCGGCCAGAGGGGCGCATCACGTCGATCCATGGCGCGCCTGCGCGGTTGCGGGCGTAGACGGCGGCCTTGCCTGTGGGCGGCGGTGACGGCGCTGCGGCCAGCCCCGGAAGGACCGTCGGCTGCGGCAGTTCCACCTGGCCGCTGGTGCGGTCGATGCGCATCGCATCGAAGAAGGCCGACCCGTCCGGGCTGACCTTGACGCTGAAGTCGTCGTTGCCGAGAAGGCCGATCAGTGCCCGCGCCGAAAACCCTGTCTTAAAGGCAAAGGCCGCGTCGTTCGCCGGGGCAGCCTTGTTGACTGTCGCCTCGATGCCCGAGCCTGCGTTGTTCAGGAGCACGGCCGGTGTGTTCACCGACAGGCGGTTGTAGCTGTCGGCCGTCGCCCCGCCGAGGCCCAAGAGTTGCGCGGTCAGGTTGGCCTGCGGCATACCGACCTGCGTGACGGCATTGGCGAAGGTGACCGTGGGCGTGTTCACCACCGTCGTGCCGCCCGCGCCAGCCGTCGCGGATCCGATATTGACGACCGTCGTCGATCCGGAGGCACCGCCAGTGCCGAGGTTCACGGTCTTGGTGACGCCCGTCGTCGTGGCGCCGGTGCCCATTCCGTAGGTCGCGGTCGTCGTCGCCGTGCCGATCGAGGCGCTGGCCGCAGACACCGTCACGGTCCCGGACGCCGTCAGCGTCCCCGAGAAGGTCTTGTTGCCGGAGAAGGTCTGGGTGCCCGCGAGGATCGCCAGCTCCGACGAGGTATTCGGCAGGGTGAAGCTGCGCGTGGTGCCTGCGCTGATCCCCGCCAGCGAGAAGGTCGCCTTCTTCGTCGGGTCCGCGTCGTTGACCAGGCTGAACACCGCGTCCGAGACGTCGCGCGGCTCGCCCACCACCTCCCAGGTGCTGCCGGTCCAGACGAGGAACAGTCCTTCGGCCGCGACCCAGACCAGCCAGCCGGTGCGAGGCACCAGCCGGATCCACGCGCCGTCAACCCAGAAGGCCACGTTCAAGTCCCACCCAGCCCAGAGGCCGGTGGCGCCCAGGGCCACAAGATGCCGGTTCCCATCGGCGGGGCTGGCGGGCGGGGCCGTCCGCGTGCGGTCGAGAACGGAGAGCTGAACCATGGCGTCGAGCAGGCGCAGTGCCTCGTTGTGCGTGACATGCTTCTGCGCCTGCGCCGCCAGGAGGTAGGGCAGGCCCAGATGGGTGGTGGTGTCGGACATGGGGTTTCCCGTCAGAACTGGAGGGTCACGGTCGCAGGCGTGCCGCGGCCGAGGCGGTTCGAGAGCTGGAAGATGCGGATCGCCAGCGTCTGGCCGGGCCCGAGCGGCGCGCCCCAATCGGCTGTCTGCTGGGCGGCGGTGTAGAGGACGGAGGTTGTGCTGCTGGTCAGGGTGCGCTTGACGATCGTCTCGTCGAGGATCTGCACATCGTAGCTTTCCAGGTCCTCGGCCAATGGAACCTCGACCTGCTCCCAGGCATCGGCTACCAGCGCGCGGGACCGCCGGGTCCAGCGGATCGTTAGATCGCCTGGGGCTCGCGCGATCCGCCAGGGCTGTTCGACATGCACTGGCGCAAAAGGCACGAGGCCCCGCCCGGTCGGCGTGAAGCCCAGCGCGGCGTAGCTGTCATCCATGACAGAACGTGCGGCCGGGCCCACGCGCCAGTTCCACGGCAAGCCAAGGTCTGCCTCGGCAATGGGGAGCGAGGCGAGCGTCGTGTCCAGCACCACGACCCGCGCTCCGGCAGTGGCGGGATTGCCGATGGCATGTTCCGTTCCGCGCTGGCCACGCAGCAGACGGGTCAGGCGGTACCTGCTTGGCGCGATCAGTTCAGCCTGACCAGCCTGGACGATCTCCCATTGGCCAGCGGCGGCCTCGACCGCCAGCGCATTCGCCCCACCGAACAGTACGACGTCGGTCACGCTTTCCAGCGTTCCTGACAGCAGATCGACAACCAGCGCATTGCGAAGATCGAAGCGCGAGGTCGGCCCGGGAAAGAAGTCGAAGGCCAGCGTGCCGATCCGGGCCCGACCGCCGAATGTGGTCAGGAGGTTGAACCCGTCGGTGGACGCGCTGCGGAACACGGCGATCTCGCCGGGCCAAGGGCTGGCATGGGCCGCGATCAGGGGGCGATGGGCGGGCTGGTCCTCGCTGATCTGCGGCAGGTCCAGCATCACCACTTCCGGTGTGCCGAAGACGACGGGGCTTGCGAGCGAGGCAGGGCGGGGATCGCCAGGCGGCAGATCGTAGGCTGCACGGTCTTGGCGCACCGCCTCGATCCCGCGCGCCTCGGCATCGGCAACGGACACCAGCCGGAACTCAACCAACCGGCCATCATGCGCGAGCCGGATCACATCGGCTGGGTCCAGCGCCAGCCGCGAGGGCGGCAGGCGAAAGGTGGCGCTTTCCCGACCGATCCAGGCTTCCATCAGCGCGCGGCGGCAGCGGCGTTCGGCCTCCTCGGGCGGGATGGCCATCGGGAAACTTTCCGAGGCGATGCGCGTCGTGTCGACGGTGATGCGTCGAGCCTCGACGAGGGCAGCATCATAATCCTCATCGGCACGGGCGACCTGCCACTTGAGGGCCTGGGGCAGTTCGGTCTCCTGCGCGCGGACCAACTCCAGCGCATCGCCCTCGCGGCTGGCGATCAGATCGTCGATGGCCAGCGTAGCGACCGAGGCGCGGCCGCGCATTACGAAACGGATGACGCCCTCGGTCTCGATGGCATCGAAGCCGAAGTGGCGGGCCAACGTGGAAATCGACACTCGGGGGCTTTCCAGCGCGCCAATCACATAGCCTTCGACCGCGCCCCAGAGGCCTGAGACGTCGATCAGGCTTTCCGCAAGACCGGCGCGCAGGCAGAGGTGGCGCACGAGGGCTGCCAATGACACCGCGCCCAGCCGCCCGGTCAGCCAGTGGCCAAGGCGCCAATTCGGGCCGTCCGTCCAGACGCCGGTCAGTTCCGGAAAGAACGGATAGGGTCGCGCGTCCCAGGTCCAAGCGGCGCATTCAGGGACATGGACCATCCGGTCGCCGTAGATGGCGGACACGGGATTATTGGCCGAAGTTCCCCACCAGAGATAGCTGGCCTCGAGGTAAGCACGCTGGATCGCGTCATCTCGCCAGCCGCGGGAGAAGTAGGGCGTGAAGCTCTCGGACGACTTCGGGTCGAAGAAGACATTGGGCTGGTTCGTGCCCCGGTCGATGGCAGGGCAGCCCAGTTCCGTGAACCAGACGGGCTTCGACTGCGGCACCCATGCGGTGGGCGTGCCGCTCTCCACCCCGCCCGGCCGGTTGACATGCGGGTTCGACCACCAGGCGCGCAGATCCTTGTAGCGGAAGACCCAAGGCTTGCCAGCGCTGCCATCTGTGATCGGCGTCCGGATCTGGGCCGACCGGTCGGCGGCGCTGGCATAGAACCAGTCGAAGCCCTCACCGCCCGCGATGTTCGCCTGCAGGTAGCCCCGGTCATGGATCGCGGGCCAGCCCTGCAGCGCATCGGCATGGTCAAACCCATCCCGCCAGTCGGAGAGCGGCATGTAGTTGTCGATGCCGATGAAATCGATGTTGGCATCGGACCAGAGCGGATCGAGGTGAAAATAGACGTCCTCTGTCCCATCGCCCGGCTGGTGACCGAAATACTCCGACCAATCGGAGGCGTAGCCGACCTTGGTGCCAGCACCGAGGATCGCCTTCGCGTCTGCCGCCAGCGCCTTGAAGGCGGTCACGGCCGGATAGGTACTGGCGCTGGAGCGGATCGTGGTCAGGCCCCGCATCTCGGTGCCGATCAGGAAGGCATCGACCCCGCCCGCCACGGCGCAGAGATGGGCGTAGTGTAGGATCATCCGTCGCAGGCCCCAGTCGCCGGAGGGACCGGTCCAGCTGACGCTGTCGCCCGACACCGCAAACTGCGCCGGTGTGGCTGCGCCGAAGAAGCTGGAGACCTGCGTCGCCGCCGCAGCTGTCTTGTCCGCGGTCCCGGCGAAGCCTGCAGCCGGGGAACAGGTGATCCGCCCGCGCCAGGGGAAGCTGGGCTGACCCGGCGTCGCGGCATTCGCGCTGTAGGGGTTCGGCAGGGTGTTCCCGGGCGGCACGTCCATCAGCAGGAAGGGATAGAAGGTGACCCGCAGCCCGCGCGCCTTCATCTCGCGGATCGCCTGCACCACCGCGAAGTCGGCAGGCGTGCCGCCATAGACCGGACGGTCCTCGGCATCCCGGCTGACGAGATGCGTATTCGCCCGCGCCACGCCGTTGACGGACCAGACCTTCGGGCTGGTTACCTTGGTTGCCACTTCGACGCCCGGCTTGATGGTGCAGTTGCCCGCGCGCAGGTCATTGCCGAACCAGGCGACGACCAGGCTCACGCTTTCCACGGCCGGGGCCATGGCCTGTAGCCGGTCCAGCGCCACGACGATGTCGGCCTCATCCGGCAGCGCGTTCAGGTTCTCAGCCGAGGTTGTGCCGCCGGTGGTCTGGCCGAACACCGTGGTCGTCGCTCCGACCGTCTTGCGCACAGCTTCGGTCGCATAGGTGAACTCGCCCGAAGCCGGGATCATGGTGACGGCCTTCACCAGGCCCTCGGCTGTGTCGGCATCGGCCAAGGGCCGGAACACCTCGAAGGACAGCTGCGGCAGGCGGTTGCCATAGGTGGAAAGCGGCAGTTCCTCGAAGACGACATAGGCGGTGCCGCGATAGGCGGGGGTGTTGGCCGCGCCCATCTTGGCCGCGATGAACGGGTCGGCCCCTTGCGCCTCGTTTCCAGGATACCAGCGCCAGGTGATCCCCGTCATGTCGAGCGGCTTTCCATCGGCCCAGATGCGGCCGATGCCGGTGATCGGGCCCTCGCAAAGGGCGACCGCGAAGCTGGCATAGTAGAGGTATTCGGTCGTCTGGACCTTGCCGCCACCACCGCCCTTGCCACCACCCTGCGTCGTGGTCTTGGTCTCCTCGCGGAAATCGGTGGCCCAGATGATGTTGCCGCCGATGCGCATGCGGCCGTAAAGGCGCGGGATGATCGCGCCTTCCGTGGCCGAGGTGATCCGCAGGCTGTCGAGGCGCTGGCCCTCGATCTTCTGCGCCGGGGCCAGCGAGGACACGATCCAGCTGTCGACCACCGATCCGATGGTCGATCCGATGAAACCACCGATGGCGGCCCCGGAAAAGCCGAGGATCGCGCCGCCAAAGGCCCCGCCGATGGCGGAACCCACGGCGCCGAGGACTAGGGTGGCCATGGCAAACTCTCAGCGCGCGAGGAACAGGAAGGCGAAGGCGATGCGGCGTCGCCATGCGGGCGTCAGCGGTTCCTCGATCACGCCCAGCCGTTCGTAGGCGTGCAGGAAGGTGTCGGGGCCGGTGAGGATGCCGACATGCTTGGCGATGGCGCGCGGCATCATCCGGAACAGGATCAGCGCGCCGGGTGGCGCATCGGCGGGTGCGATTTCCGGCATCATCACCCGCGCCCCATCAGCCAGAACCTCGCGGGGGCCGGTCTCGCCCCAATCGCGGCTGTAGGGCGGGATCGGGAACGGTTCTGGGCCGACGACTTCGCGCCAGACACCGCGCGCGAGGCCGAGACAATCGCAGCCGACCCCGTGCAGGCTGGCCTGGTCGTGATAGGGTGTGCCGAGCCAAGACCGCGCGACGGCGATGACGCGGCCGGGGTCGGCGGTATTCACAGCACCGCCCCCTCGTGGCCGCCATCCTTGGTGGCGTAGCGCAGCACGGCGTCTTGCCCCGGTATGTGCGGGAACCCTCGGAAGTTGGCGACATTGGCGAACTTCGTCCCGCAGGTCGCCATCCGCTTGTCGCAACCCGCCCGGACAATGAAGGTGTCTGTTGCCGTGATCGGACGCACCGGCGCTTCCAGCAGGGTCAGGATCGCCAGGCTGCCGACGATGTCATGCGACAGCACCTCGACCCGCCGCCCCGCATTCGCGCCGGTCGACCATTCGACAAGGCCGAAGGCAAACCAGCCCGCCGCGAAACTGCCGAGGCCGGAGGCCGTGAAAGACCGATCGCGCAGCACGTCGATCACTGCGCCTGTCCCCTTGAAAGCAGCGGCCTCAAGGTTGACGCCACAGCGCGCGTCGCCCAGCGCGGCGTCGCAACTCGCCTGAAACGTCCGCCCTACGGTCTGGCCGAGGACATGGGCGAGCGACCGAACCTCTGCCACGAAGGCCAGCCGCCCGCGCCTGATCTGTCCGATGGCCCCGCGACGCAGCAGCACGCGCTGCGAAGGGGCCGACCAGTTCACCCGCCAGACCTCGACCGCTGCATTATCCCATCGGCCATCGAGGATGTCGGTCTCGGTGATCCGGTCCGACGACAGTACGCCTTGCGCGTCCTGCGCGTCGACCGAGAGGTCCGATCCCGAGCGGACCTCGGACGCCGTCAGCCCGCTTTCCGGTTCGAACTCGGTGCCGTCGAACGACAAGGTCCGGTCGTGGTCGGTGAAACCGAAGGTCACGCCATCGGCGCGGGAGATACGCCAGCACCAGGCGAGTGTCGTCGTGCCATCATCGAGATGCGCCTGCAGCGCCGGGTTCAAGGACTTCATGTGCGGATTTCCACGAGAGGGATCGAAGTGATCGAGCCGAGGCGTTCGAGGTCTAGGGTGAGGTCGAGAGCGTCGGTGTCGAAGCGGACGGGGACGTCGAATTCGAAGCCCGCGGTGATGGCGACGCCTACGGCGGGGGCGGTGGTGAAGGTGATGAGGCCGGTGGTCGTGGAAACCGACCAGCCGGAGGCCTGGGGCGTGCCGTTCAGGGCGATGGTCACGGTTCCGGCGACGGGCTTGGTGATGGCCCGCGTCCAGGACTGCGCGCCGGAGGTGTAGCGCTTGGTGAGCTGAAACTGGGTTGTGCTGCCGTTGCCGGTGCCGATGGGCTGGTTGGTCGGGCCGGGAGACTGCGATGGCAGGCAGGACTTGAAATCGGCCCAGTCCTTGAAACGAAAGCCGTGGAGGCGGCCATTCCTCGCCTCGAAGAAGGCGACAACCGCCGCCAGATCGTCGGCGCGGCGGATGCCATAGGCGACGTCATAGCGGCGGCGGCTGTTGGCCCAGCTGGCGTTGCGCTCTTCGGAACCGCTCGCCAGTTCGACGATCTGCGTGCGGCGCTCGGGGCCACCGCGTGCCCCGCGGCTGATGTTGTCCGGAAACCGGACCTCGTGAAACGCCATCACATCCCCCTCCGGCCCATCGACACGGCGCGGGCGATGTCGCTGGCGACCTGCGTCCGGGACTGGCGGAAGCTCTCTGCGTCGCGGGCGTTGATCGTGACGTTAACGGTGGAGGCTCCCGCCTCGCCGTAGCCTGCCGCCTCCCGTCGCGAGAGGACGCGCTCGCCGCGTTGCAGGATTGCGGGCACCTCGTCGGGCCGCAGCCCGGCCCAGCCCCCGTTGTGCATGCGCGGGGCACCCACAAAGGCCAGCGCCGGGACCATTCGGCCCGGCCCGGGTGCGCCGACCATCCCGCCCGCATGCAGGACGTTGGCGAAGATGCCACCCGCCCCGCCCAGCGCGCCGGAAAGGGCATTGGCGATGGGGCCGAGGATGAAGCGGCGGGCGGCGAGCTTCGCGAGATCGGCGATCATCGAGGTGACCAGATCGCGGAAGTCGAGCTTGCCGGTCTTCACGAAGTCGCCGATGGCATTCTCGGCACTCTGAAACGCGCCCACCAGCGCGCTGCCGATACCCCTGCCGATGTCGCGCGCCTTGGCGGCATAGTCGGCGAGTGCGGCCGTGACGGCTTGCCAGCCGGAGAGCGCAGTGTCTGCACCCTCGGCCGCAGCAGCCCCCGCCTCGCGCGCGGCCCCGCCATTACCATCGGCGGCGGTGGCCGTGTCGTTCAGCCCGGACGTGAGGGCATCAGCTGACGCAGCTGCATCCGCCAGCGCTGTCTCGGCTTCCGTCCCCGTTCCGGTCACAGCATCCTTCAGCGCCTGCCAGCTGGCGAGCGGCTGACCGGCAGCGTCAGCCAGCATCCCTGCCGCTTCGCGATAGCCGTCGGCCCGAGCGCGGGCATCGTCGGCCATGGTGCCGAGCCCGAGGTCGGGCGGTTCGAGGTAGGTCCGCGACAGCGCGGCGGAGAAGGCATCTGCGGCGGCGGCACCGGCTGCGGTCGCGGCCCCGTCAAAGGGATTGCTGATACGCCCCAGTTCAACCGGATCGAGGATGCCGATCCGCACCCCACCTTCGCCGGTGGCCCATTCCGGCAGCAGCGCGAGGGCTGCGTTCAGGGTCTCGATGAAGCTGTTGATGCGGGTGACGACGCCGTTCAGCATCGCCTCGACGCCCGAGATCAGCCCGTTCGCGGCCTGGAAGGCGAAGTCGCCGATGGCACCAGGCAGGCTTCCCCAGATTGCCATCGCCGCGTCATAGGCCCCCTGGAAGATCGCGGCTGTCCGGTCGCCGAAGCTGACGACGCCTGCGATGGTGCCCTCAAGGGCCGAGAGACCCGCCGCCTTTAGCCCCTCCCATCCAGCCGCCATTCGCGCCAATGCCGCGTCCAGCGACAGGCCGATGCGGGACCAGACCTCGCGCGCCAGATCGCCCAGCAGCCGAAACGCCTCGCCCACCCCGCCGACCCGGGCCACCAGTTGCGAGAACTGATAGACCAGCTCGCCTGCGCCGACGATCAGCGCGCCGATGCCGGTGCGGATCAGGGCGCCGCGAAGGAAGACCAAGGCGGTGGCCAGGCCGCGCACCGACAGGGCCGCGGCGGCAAGGCCCGCCACCCAGCGCCCGGCCATGACAGCAGCGAAGGTCGCCGCATAGGACGCGAGGCGCCCGAGGTTGCCGATCAGCCCGTCGATGGCCGACCGCAAGATGCCGCCATCGGAAGCCAGGGCAACGAAGGCATTGGCCAGCGCCTCGATGGTCGGAGCGACAGCCACGGCGATGCGGTTCCGGAGACCATCGAACACGAGGGATACGGTGCCCAGCGCCAGCTGCGTACGGCGCAGCGCCTCCAGCGCATCGCCGTCCAGAACCGCACCCAAATCGGAGGCCTGATCCCCAAGCCGCGCCATCTCGGCCCCGCCGTTGCGCAGCAGCGGCAGGAGGCGCGTGGCGTCCGAGGCCATGGCCTCCAGATAGAAGGTCATCTCCTGCTGGCTGAGACCCGCCCGTTCCAGCGTGTCGACGTAAAGCTGCAGCGCCTCGGGGCCGGAGAGGCGAGCGAACTGGTCGGCGGTGACACCGACCCGAGGGGCGACATTCTCGAAGAAGTCGGCCATCGGTCCGCCGCCGGTCTGGAGGAAGTCCCCGACCCGGTCGTTCACGTCCTTCAGGATGTCAGCAAGCTTCTCCTGCTCGATGCCAACCGTCCGCGCTCCGGCCGACCAGCGCTGAAGGGCTTCCGGCGTCGCATTGGCCACCTGCGCGAACTGCCGGATCTGCGAGGCGCTCTCGGCGGTGGAGCGGACGATCAGCCCGAGCGAGGCCGTGGCGGCGGCAGCGGCGGCCCCGAGGGCAAGACCCGCCCTGCGCGCGAAGGCCGCAAGCCGGGTGTTCGCCAGTTCCATCTCGCGTGACAGGCGGCCGAAACCACGGGCACCGGCCTCGCCCACCCCTTCCAGTTCCGCGCGCACGCGCCGCCCGCCCTCCGCCACGAGGCGGACGGAGACCTTCTTTTCAGCCATTCCGGCGTCCTTCCATCTGCTCGTTCAGTTTGCGCACCATCACCGCCTCGATCTCGGGCAGCAGTTCGGCGGTGATCAGTGCGCTAACGCCCAGCGCCTGCGCCAGCGCGAGGGCCGCGCCCATGTCCCATCCGATGACGGCCCCCGGCGCGATGCGCAGCTGGCCGCCGAGGCGCTGGGTCAGGTCCCAGACCTGCCAGCCCTCGACCGTCTGCGGCCGGTTCAGCCTTTCGGGGCAGTCTGGGCAGGGGCCCGCGCAGGCCGCGCAGTAGCCGTCACCCCCGCCGAAAGACCAGTCGGCGAGGGCGCGGAGGCGTTTTTTTCCGCGTCCAGCATCAGGCCACGGGCGACATATTGCGCCTGGAAGGCCTCGAACACCGGCCAGATTTCCAGCAGGGCGTCGATCCCGGCCGGGCTGACCGGCACGAGGTTGCCGTCATCGTCACCGACACCTTTCCATTCCAGCACGGCGCGGCGCGCGACGGCCTTGGCCATGGCCAGCGCCATGTCTTCCTGGCTGGCGGTTTCCGACAGGCCATCGATGGCGGGATCGGCGCGGGCAGAGACCATCAGCGCGGTGGTCAGGGGTGCCACCAGGACGCGAAGGCCGGGCAGAAGGTCCAGCCATTCGGGCCGGTTCGAAATGTTCAGACGGATCATTGTCAGTATCCCGTGACGGTGTTGACGAGGACGGCGGTGCACATTCGGGCAGGGCTGGTGGCCTTGGCGGCCTGCCAGTCGAAGGTGGCCTGGATGCCCTGCGGCCCTGGGATCTCGATCCGCGGGACGGGCAGGTAGACGGCATGGGCGGTGAAGGTGAAATTGGCATTGGCGCCGAGGCTGTAGGCGAACTCCAGCTCGCAGGGCGTGCCGTCGATGGCCTGGGTCACCAGCGCAGAATCCGCGAACCGCACCTCGATCCGGCCGGTCAGGGCGGCCATGCCGGGATCGGCGCCCTCGATCTTGCCGTCGTTGCGGATGGTCTCGATCCGGTCGAGGCCGTTGGCATAGGTGATCTCGGCCGAGACGACATTGCCGAGCGCCGTGCCGTTGCGCTTCACCACCCCGTTGAAATGGCCGAAGCGCTGCAGGCCCAGCGCGGTCGGCGTGCCCGCGGCCGTGGTGGCAGCGATGGCCTCGCCCTGCGCGATCAACCGTGCGGTAGCGGTCAGCAAGCCGGATCGGTTCATCTGCCACGAAAGCTGGTCCATCACGCAGCCCGCATACATCGCGAAACGCGGCACCTCGGGCATCGCCACTTCGATGGCCATGGAGGGCAGCGTCCAGTTCCCCGATTGGAAGGTGTGGGTCTTGGGCGTGGTCCCCGTTGTGTTTGGGGCGCCGAAGGCCGCCTTCAGCCAGAAGCCGAAGGCGTCCACATCGATCGGCACCACCACCTCGCCATCGGCGGTGACCGCGTCCTTGATGGGGGCCAGGGGATCACGGCCGTAGCCGAGCAATTCCGAATTGAGCAGGGGCTGTTCCGCGCCGAGCGTGGTGCGGGCGAAGGGCATCAGCCGGTAGCCGCTGGCGGGCGGGGTGCCGTAGACGGTTTCGAACGCAAGCGCCATCTGCGCCCGCGCGCCGTGTGCGCGTGCCATGGGGGTCTCCTTGGATGTGGGGTGTCAGGCCAGGGGGCCGGTCGTGGTGTAATACAGGACGACGGTGATCACCGCCGCCTTCAGCGCCGCTGTGCCCTCGATGGGCAGATCGACCGAGGCCGGGGCTTCCGGTTCGACCCAGTCGCAGAGGCCGCCGAGTGTGCGATCGGCTTCCATCGCCGTGCCGATGGCAGCGATCAGGGTGTCGAAGGCGCTGGCCCGGCCGGTGCCCGCCTGGACGACAACCTCCAGCTCGGCCCGGTGCTGGTAATGATAGCGTAGCGGTGACAGCGTCACCTCCGGCTCGCCCGGCTGGCCATCGCGCAGGATGACCAGCCCGGCCGCGGGGATCCGCTCGGGCAGCACCTCGTCACGCAGGGTGAGGGCGGCAAGTGGCTGAAGCCGCGCGTGCAGCGCGGTCAGCAAGTGGAAAGCCACAGTCATCTAGTTCAAGCCAGTTCTATTGATGCCCAAACGACGTATCAGTTGACTTCGCTCTGCAATTTTGAATTGCAGCGAGTGCTAACGAGCCAACTAACGTTGTGTGATAGTTCTGCAGAAAGTCGACTTCGCTACTACTCATTTTCGTATCAATTATGTCAGCCGCTGAACCGATAGGCCCCGGAAAGCAGCCATCATCGCGTTGGTGGGCAAGTAGAACGTGTTCCCAAGTGTCACAGATGTGAAGCAAATCAAGATAAGCTGAGCACATTAATAACTCAGCGACTAGGTCGAAGTTTCTTTCCATAGCAAAAATTCTCAACCAAGACAGAATTGAGATCTCAAGAAAATTTCGATCAGCGGTCGAAATTCTTGGGGGCATTCTTCCAAAGTCTGTCAGATAAAAGATTTCATGTGTAACTGCGTAAGCAATGTCGCTGGATACAAGCCATGGTTCAGGATGATGACTAATCCATGTGCCGCTTAACGTAAGATCAGAAAATTCTCTTATTCCAAGTTTCCAGGATGCGTGAGAAACGTCTAGCCTACGCCAAGTCGGCATTTCGATGCCCTTGCAGTAGTCGGAGGTTAAGAAATAATGCAGGACGCGTTCAGTTTTTTCGTCTTGAAACCCTAGCCTTTTAAAGGATGCAAATATCGTGCTCAGCACAATCAAATCCGGCTTTGCAATAATAATCTCTCTGAAAAGAGCGCCCCGTCTAAACTGAACCCATGCCCACCGTGAGATTTCGTTGCAATCCCACCCATGCTCGGTCAATTTCTCCATCAGGAGCACTAGCTCTCCGATTGGCTTTAGCCTGCGAAGCAATTCTTCGCCTGATACAAGCTCGCCAACCTTGAAATACTTCCGGCGATCCGTAAGCCAAATTACAGATCGATCCAGTGCTTCAATGGTCATTCGTTGAAAAGCTCAATTATGGACAGCGTTCGCATTTCATATTCCCCAAGCGGACCTGAAACTCCTACGTGTACAAAACTCAAGAACTGTTGAAGCAACCGTCTGCTTGCCAAGCTTCCAATTTTTCCTTTCTTGTGGCCCACACAAAGAACGAGCGTAAAGTCGAGTGCCGCTGCAATATTTCCAACATACGCGGCATAAACTAAGTCAGCGCAGACTTCGAATTCGCGCCACAGGAAACCATCTGAAAGCATCGCGCATCTAGACATGCAGTAGGCTCGAAGCTGAAAATCAGATTCACCAACAGTTTCGGAAAATTCAACCGCTACGTTATTTGCGACACAGTTCAGCAAAAGGGTAACTAACGCCCTAGTGTCGGGAGTCTCTGGTATCGATGGCACAACCGTCGAAATCGATTTTAGCACATGGGCTTTGTCGGCGACGCCTATGTCCGCACTAAACAAAAGCGATGATGCTATTAGATCAACTTGCTCTTTCCATTCCAACGGTAAGTTCTAGTCCTTCTCCGAGACGACATCGGCCAAGGTGCGCTTTGGTTCATCAATTCTGATCCATTTCCAGTCAAAGCGAACGATGAACGCTACATCTGAGCCTGCGCGCAGCTGCGATTTCAGGTCGGAAATCAAGTCAAACTCTTCTTGAGTTATTGCGTGCTTGTTTCTTTCAAGCATTGCCTTGCTGTAAACTGAAAGCAAGGCTTCGCGCTGCTGGTCGGTCATCTCCAGCTTGGAAAGATCAACGGATACGTTGCTGCCGTCAGGTCCCCGCAGCTCAACGTTGGCCGGAAGTGTAACTTTCATTTTTTCCTCCACCCAGATATACCTCAGGATGGACTTCTGTGTACCACGTCTAGCACGTGTTTTCACTAGATTCCTTTCTTCCACCCCGCCACGATCCGCCCCGGCACGGCGTCGATGGCCCGCTCGGCATCCCGCGCCAGGTCGAGCCGCTTGCGCAGCTTGACCTGCGGCACGAGGAGGAAGATCGGCACGGTGGTCAGTCCACGGCCGGTCTTCGCCCGTGACGCCACCGCGCGCCCTTTGCTGTTCAACCGCCCCTCGGCCACCAGCAGGCTCGGCCCGCGACGGCGGTAGATGAACCGCAGCCACAGCCCCGTGCGGCGTTCCCATTCGCATGGGGTGATGCGGCCGCCGCGGGTGGATTTGCCTGCGGCGGCGGTGGGGAGCGCCAGCCAGAAGCCGTTGCGCGACCGGATCAGCGGCCCAGTATCATGCGCGCCGACGATCACAGGGGCGTTTGACCAGACCAGCGCTGCTGCGTTCAGGCTCTCGCCGCCCTTGGGATAGGTTGCGAGGCGGATCGAGTTGCCGAGCCGGGTGCCAAGCCCCGCGCCGGTGATCTGGCCGCGCCAGGCGGATTTGAGGCCCGCGCCTGCCTCGCGCATGGCGGTGGTGACGGCCTTTTCGCCCGCGGCGATTTCCGCCTGCATCAGGGCGGCTAGGTCGGGGCTGATTTCGAGCTTCAGTTTCATGCTGGCCTCAGGTCCAGCGTCCAGATCAGCCGCTCCCGGTCGCGCACCGGTTCCCCCTGGATCACATGGCTGTCCGCGCCGATGACGATCACATCGCCCATCCTTGGGGTGGGCAGGTCGGCCACGCGCACATCCACCACCGTCGTGTCGCTGACGAAGCGCCCCGCACCGAAGTCGGTGACGCGATCCGGCGCGCGGCGGATGATGCGGATCGGGCGTTCCTCGGATGTGGTGGCCGAGATCCAGAGGGCCGGGGCCGCCATGGAGGCATGGGTGAAGATGCGGTCCATGGCGGCGGCAAAGACAGACATGGATGGGTCCGTCAGTTCGACGTATGCAGGCGGATCGCCAGCCGCGGCCGCTTGTTGACCGGCAGGATCGAGGCTTCGGTCATCACATCGATCCAGCGGCCCTTCTCGTCGAGATGCTGGCGGGCATAGAGCGGCAGGCCGATGGTGTTGGCGGTTTCCAGCAGGTTCGCGGGGCCGCCGTAGGTTGTGAAGGTGTCCATGGTGCCCAAGGGGAAGGCGATGCCCTCGTTCGCCGGGACCATCCGTTCGGTGGCCTTGGTCGACAGGGTGACGGTGCCCGAGTATTCCTCGAAAAGGATCCCGGCGAAGGGGAAATTGCGGCGCACGTCCTCGCGCAGGGGCTGGGCGCCGGTCGAGGCGTAGAACTTGTAGGACTCCTCGGTCTTGGGGTGTGCGATCAGCTTGTCGAAGAACTCGCGACTGACCAATGCATGGACGCTGGTCATCGCCTCGCCCAGAAGGTTGTCCTCGATGGCGCGCAGCACCTCGCGGACCTTGCCCTGGACATTCGTGCCTGCGGTGCCCAGCACGAAGTCCACCGAGATCTGGGCGAGGCCGAATTCGGTGAAGTAGTTGTAGAGGGTGGTCCCGGCCCCGTCCTTCACGATGCCGCGGAGCGCGTTCATCTCCATGTATTCGCGGGTCTGGGCGTGCTTGCGCCGCATGAGGAGCAGCTTGCGGTTCATCACCTCGACGAGGGGATCGGCCGCGTCGAACGCACCCAGCGCGGGTTGGCCCTGAAGATCGGCAGGCAGGACCACGTCGTCATGCGGGATCCACGGCAGGGCGAAGGACCGCATGGACCTGCCTTCGCGCGTGCCGACGGTGGTGGGGCCGCCGAGGGGGACGGAGGGCAGAAGGCTCAGGACGCCCTCATACTGCTCGATGATGACCGAGCGCTGGCTGACCCCTTCGAAGCGGAAGAGGCCGATCTGGGCGAGGCGCGTGTAGAGGTTGGGCAGGATGTTGATGGCCTGGGTCATCTCGGCCAGCGAATAGCCGCCAGCGTCGAAGGGATTGCGGACGAGGGTCATGGGGGATGCTCCGGAGGATGAGGGGGATCAGACGCCGTCGCGGGCGACGATGCCTGCGGCGGCCAGCTGGCCGATCTTGGTGGTGATCTTTGCCCCGTCATCGACGGTGGCGTCGTAGGCGAGACCCGCGCGCGAGACGAGGGCCGGGCCGCGGGCGACGACGATTCCGGTGGCGTCAGCCAGTGTCGCATCGACGGCATAGAGTAGGACAGCCGAGGCGGTCTGTGCGCCATCCGTGCCGCCGCTGGTCGCGAGCTTGTATTTGCCACTGGCGGTGATGCGGCCGAGGACGGCGCCCACGGGATAGGGCATGCCTGCGAGCAGCGTCACCACTTCGCGGGTGTAGTTCGGGTTGACCTCGTATTTGAGGACGTCGCCCATGCTGGGCGGTTCCGTCAGGACGGGCATGGTTCAGTCTCCAGGATGTCAGGGGATGGGGAGGCGGGGCGAGGGCGCAGCGACGACTGTCGCCGGTGGCCAGCGCCAATGTCAGCGCGAGGCGGCGGCCGATTTCTTCGCGGCAGCCACGATGGGGCTTTCCTTGGCCCCGGGTGCCGGGGCGGTGGCGATGATGCCCGCGGCATCGCTGCGCGCGGCCAGATCGGCCAGCACCTTGGCGCGCAACGCTTCCGGCTTCACGCCCTTGGCGACCGCGTCTGCGGCATCGATCTGGATGCCGAGCCGGGCGGCCTGCGCGCAGACCTGTGCGACCTCAGCCGCCTCCGCGCGGATCGCTTCGGGCGACATCGCGGCCGCCGTGGTTTGCGGCGGTGTGACTGCCGTGAGCGCAGCCGGTTCCGGCGTGTCGCTGGCGGCAGGCGCA
>ERZ500994.274-NODE-274-length-16783-cov-6.214252_pt1 | contig 16783 bp, 12 predicted proteins | sample MGYA00248878_ERZ500994 | MGnify/ENA primary metagenome ERZ500994 (study PRJEB25958, sample SAMN03398533) | human skin metagenome | study: EMG produced TPA metagenomics assembly of the Human Skin Microbiome Metagenome (human skin metagenome) data set. | reverse complement strand
TACGCAGGCTGCGCAAGCTTGCCTGCGTTGTCCCCCTCCCCCGCAAGCGGGGGAGGATTATTTACACCCGCTCGATGATGATCGCGGGCGCCATGCCGCCGGCGGCGCACATCGTCACGAGGCCGCGCTTGAGGTTCCGCCGCTCGAGTTCGTCGAGAACCGTGCCGATGAGGATCGAACCGGTTGCGCCGATCGGATGGCCGAGCGCCATCGCGCCGCCGTTCACGTTGACCTTCTCGCGGTCGAGATCGAGATCGCGGATGAATTTCTCCGCGACGACCGCGAAGGCCTCGTTGATCTCCCACAGGTCGATGTCGTCCTTGGTGAGACCGGCCTTCGCCAGCACTTTTTTCGCGGCGGGAACCGGCGCGTTCAGCATCAGCGTCGGGCTGTCGCCGACATTCGCGAACGCGACGATCTTCGCACGAGGCTTCATGCCGTGCTTCTTCGCATAGTCGGGCGAGGCGAGGAGCAGCGCGGCCGAGCCGTCCACGACGCCCGACGAATTGCCGGCGTGATGGATGAACTTGATGTCGAGATCGGGATATTTCGCCAGGATCATCTTGCGGTAGGTCGTGCCGCTCTCATCGACCGGCGCATCGGCCATCGCCGTGAAGGCGGGCTTCAGCGATGCAAGACCTTCCGCCGTCGTACCGGGGCGCGGGAACTCTTCCTTGTCGAGCGCAAGCGTGCCGTCATCGTGGTAGACGGGCACCACGCTCTTGTCGAAGCGGCCTTCGGCAATGGCGCGGGCGGCGCGCTTCTGGCTCTCCAGCGCCAGCGCATCGACGGCTTCGCGCGAAATGCCTTCGAGCGTCGCGATCGCGTCGGCGCAGATGCCCTGATGCGATTGCGGATGCATGGCGCGCAGATGCAGGTTGCCCTGATCCATCATCATCGGACCGTCGCCGGACCGGCGGTTCGGCATCGACATCATTTCCGTGCCGCCGGCGATGACGAGGTCTTCCTGGCCCGCCATGATCGTCGCGGCGCCGAAATTGACCGAGGTGATGCCCGATCCGCAGAAGCGGTCGAGGGTCACGCCGCTGGCATGGATGTCGTAGCCGGCGTCCAGCGCCGACATGCGGCCGAGATCGCCGCCCTGCGGACCGACCTGCGAGGCCGTTCCCCAGATGATGTCGTCGACGTCGGCCGTGTTGAGATTGTTGCGCTCCTTGAGCGCCTTCAGAACGGTCGCGCCGAGCCGCTGCGGATGGATCTTGTGCAGCGCGCCCTTGCCGTATTTGCCGATGCCGCGCGGCGTGCGGACGGCGTCGATGATGTAGGCTTCAGTCATTCCATTTCACTCCCAATGATGGTGGTTCAGCGCGGCGCCATGCGGATCGCACCGTCGAGGCGGACGTCCTCGCCGTTGAAATAGCCGCAGGTGATCATCGTATGCGCGAGTTGCGCGTATTCGCGCGCCTGTCCGAGGCGTTTCGGGAAGGGCACGGAGGCTGCGAGACTCGCCTTCACATTGTCGGGCGCGCGCTGCAGCAGCGGCGTATCGAAAATGCCCGGCAGGATCGTGTTGACGCGGATCGCTTCGCTCGACAGATCGCGCGCGACGACCAGCGTCATGCCGACGATCCCGGCCTTGGATGAGGCATAGGCGACCTGGCCGATCTGGCCGTCCTCGGCGGCGACTGACGCGGTGTTGACGATCGCGCCGCGGTCGCCGTCCGGCAGGACGGGAAGCGTGAGCATGCCGGCCGCGCTCTTGGTGATGCAGCGGAACGTGCCGATGAGATTGATCTGGATGATGCGCTCGAAATTCTCGAGCGGATATTCCTTGATCGCCTTCGTCTCGCGATCACGCGACACGGTCTTCACCGAGCCGCCGACGCCGGCGCAGTTGACGAGGATGCGCTCCTGCCCGTTCGCCTTGCGCGCCTTCGCGAAAGCCGCGTCGACTTCCTCCGTCGATGTCACGTTCACCTTGCAGAAGACGCCGCCGAGTTCCTTCGCGAGCGCCTCGCCCTTATCCTCCTGCAGATCGAAGATCGCGACCTTTACGCCGAACGAGGCGAGCATGCGCGCGGTGGCCTCTCCGAGGCCGGAGGCGCCGCCGGTGACAACAGCCGAGACAGATGAATCCAGATGCATGGCGTTTCCTGTTGTTGTGGTTCCCCTCGTATGGAGAGGACGGTGGTCAAGATCAATCCGCAGTTCCTGACGCAGCGACGCCCGAACGCGTCGTCAGCCCCTTGTATCGACCTCAAATCAATGGAAAGAATACGTTTTCTCCTTTCGACGCGTTTCCTGGACATGGCTCTCACCGCTCCCGCTGGCAAGGCGGCCACAGGTATTCATGGCCTCGACGACGTCCTCGCCGGCGGCTTCGCGCGCGGCCATACGTTCCTGATTGAGGGCGAGCCAGGCACCGGAAAGACGACGATCGCCCTGCAGTTCCTGCAGCGGGGCGCCGCCGCGGGCGAACGCACCCTTTATGTCTCGCTCTCCGAAACCGGCGACGAACTGCGCGACAGCGCCGCCTCGCACGGCTGGACGCTCGATCCGTCGATCGAAATATTCGAACTGGTGCCGCCCGAGAGCCTGCTGGACAGCACCCAGCAGCAAAGCCTGATCCACGCGTCGGATCTCGAACTGGGAGAGAGCGTCACGCGGCTGCTTGCCAAGGTCGAGGCCGTCAACCCCGATCGCATCGTCCTCGACAGTCTTTCGGAATTGCGACTCCTCGCGCAGGGTTCGCTTCGCTATCGCCGCCAGATTCTGGCCCTCAAGCATTTCTTCGCGCGACAGGCCGTGACCGTCCTCCTGCTCGACGACCTGACGACGGACACGCTGGACAAGACCGTCCACAGCATCACGCACGGTGTCATCCGTCTGGAACAGCTCACGCCCGACTATGGCGCGGAACGCCGGCGGCTTCGCATCCTGAAATATCGCGGCCAGAAGTATCGCGGCGGCTTCCACGATTTCATGATCGCGCATGGCGGCGTCGAGGTCTTTCCGCGCCTGGTCGCGGTCGAGCATCGCAGCGACTATGCCCGCGACCAGCTTTCGACGAACATCACGGGATTCGATGCGCTGCTTGGCGGCGGCGTCGATGCCGGATCGAGCACGCTTCTCATCGGCCCGACCGGAACGGGAAAGTCGCTCGTTGCACTGGTCTTTCTGGCCGCCGCCGTCGCACGCGGCGAAAAGGCGGCCATGTTCGTCTTCGACGAGGAGCTGGGGCTGCTGTTCAAGCGCGCCCGCGCGTTCGGGATCGATCTCGAACGGATGCGCACGCACGGCGACATCGTCATCGAACAGATCGACGCCGCCGAACTCTCGCCCGGCGAATTCGCGCACCGCGTGCGAAAGGCCGTGGACGAACAGCAGATCAAGACGCTCATCGTCGACAGTCTCACCGGCTACCAGGCCGCGATGCCGGAGGAGAAATCCCTCGTCCTGCATCTGCACGAAGTGCTTCTCTATCTTAATCGCCACGGCGTCACGACATTCGTGACGCTCACGCAGCACGGCCTCGTCGGCGACATGGGTTCCCCCGTCGACGTTACCTATCTTGCCGACACCGTGATCCTGCTGCGTTATTTCGAGGCCATGGGCCAGATCCGGCGCGCGATCTCCGTCATCAAGAAGCGCGCCGGCGTGCATGAATCGACGATCCGCGAATATACGCTCGGTGGCGGCGGCCTGTCCGTCGGCGAGCCGCTGACGGATTTTCAGGGCATTCTGCGCGGCACGCCCGACTATACCGGCTCGTCGCGGAAACTGTTCGGCGGCCGACCGACGTGAAGGGCGGCGCGGTATCGCTTCGCGCGCTGATCCTCGCGCCGAACGGACGGGACGCCGACGTGGCGGCGCAACTGCTGCGGTCCGTCGATGTCGGCGCCCTTATCTGCGACAATGCCGCCATGCTTCTCGAGCGGATCGAAGGCGGCGCGGGTCTTGCGATCGTCGTCGAGGAAGCGCTCGTCAATGTCGATCTCGCGCCGTTCAAACGCTGGGTCGACGAACAGCCGAGCTGGTCCGACTTCCCCTTCATCATCCTCACGTCTCGCTCGACGGCCGCGCCGCATCCATTCACCGCGACGCTCACGGATGTTCTCGGCAACGTCTCGTTTCTGGAACGGCCGTTTCGCCAGACGTCGCTCGTCAGTCTCGTGCGCACGGCCCTGCGCGGCCGCGTGCGGCAATATGAAGCGCGCAGCCGGCTGGAAGAACTGGCGGTCGGACAGGAGCAGCTTCGCTTCGCCCAGGAAGCCGGAAAGATCGGAACCTTCGAGCTGGATCCGAATACGCGCGACGTGCGGGTGTCGCCCGCCTTCTGCCGGATCTGGGGCTTCCCGGTGCGGCCATCGGTGCCGCTCACCGAGCTCATGTCGCTGCTGGCGCCCGAAGATCGCGAGCGCATCCATACGAACGATCCGGACTTGAAGTCCGATGCGCTCGACTACATCGAATATCGCGTGATCCGCCCCGATACCGGCGAAATGCGATGGATCGCACGCCAGGGCGAACCCGTGTTCGAAGCCGCGACCGGCGAGACTCGCTATTTCGGCGTCGTCTACGACATCACCGAACGCCGCCGGACCGAAGAGGCACTGCGCGAGAGCGAACAGAGGTTCCGCCTGATCGCCGATTCCGCGCCCGTGCCGATGTGGGTAACGCGCCTCGACCGCAAGCGCGACTTCGCCAACCGGGCCTATTGCGAGTTCATCGGCGTTCCCTACGAGGAAGCGCTCGTCTTCGACTGGCGGCACATCATCCATCCCGACGATATCGGGCGCATCTACAAGGAACAGCTCGAAAAGGAGGCGTCGCTCGAACCGTTCACGCTGGAAGCGCGCTATCGCAACGCCAAAGGCGAGTGGCGCTGGCTGCGGAGCGAATCGCAACCGCGATGGGACGCCTCCGGACACCATTCCGGCTTCATCGGCGTCGCCTACGACATCACCGCCAGCAAGGTCGCGACCGAGGACATGCAGCGCCTGACCGTATCTCTCGAACGCGAGGTCGAGCATCGGTCGGGCATGCTGCGCTCGCAGGAAGCGCAACTGCGGACGATGTTCGAGACGAGCTATCAGCTCCAGGGCATTCTCTCGCTCGACGGCCGCATCCTCGACGCAAATGCCCGCGCGCTCGACGTCATGGGCGCGCGCCTGCACGACGTCCACGGCGCGTCCTTCTGGGAAACGCCGTTCTGGGCGGGTGCGCCGGCGATCGCGGCGCGCATGAAGGCCGCGCTCGGCGAGGTCGCGGCGGGCAGTCCGTTTCGCGAGGAGATCGTGCTCGATGTATCCGACGGGCGGCGCGCCTTCGACTTCTCGATGCGGCGCCTGACCGGCGGCAGCGAGGAAGATTCGTTCATCATCTTCGAGGCGATCGAACTGACCGAGCGTCGCGTCGCGGAGGAGCAATTGCGTCAGGCGCAGAAGATGGAGTCGCTGGGACAGCTCACCGGCGGCATCGCGCATGATTTCAACAATCTTCTGACCGGCATCACGGGATCGCTCGATCTCATCCGCCGTCGGATCGACTCAGGGCGGATGGACGGCATCGAGCGTTTCATGGACGCCGCCATCGTCTCGGCGCAGCGCGCGGCCTCGCTCACGCATCGCCTGCTGGCCTTCGCGCGCCGCCAGTCGCTCGACACGAAGCCGACGGACGCCAACGCGCTTGTTCACGGACTGGAGGAGCTTCTTCGTCGCACGCTCGGCGAGTCGATCCGGCTGCGCACCGAACTCAGGCCCGATCTTTGGCCTGCGCTCTCTGATGCGAACCAGCTTGAGACGGCGCTGGTCAATCTCGCGATCAATTCGCGCGACGCCATGCCAAATGGCGGTCTTCTGACGATCGCGACGGCCAATGTCGCACGCGATGCGGCGGACGTCGCCGCCGGCGACGTCGCCCCGACGCGAGAATTCGTCGCGATCCGCGTCTCCGATACGGGGTCCGGCATGTCGCCGTCCGTGATCGCAAAGGTGTTCGATCCCTTTTTCACGACCAAGCCGATCGGCCAGGGCACGGGCCTCGGCCTGTCGATGGTCTATGGCTTCCTCAAGCAATCGGGCGGCTTCGTCGAAATCGACAGCGAGGTCGGCCAGGGCACGCATGTCACGCTGTTCCTGCCGCGCGCCGGCTCCGACGCCCGAACGGCCACGGCCCCGACGATCGCCAATGTTCCGCGCGGCAAGGGCGAAACCGTCCTCGTCGTCGAGGACGACGCCAGCGTGCGCCTGCTCATGACGGAGGTTCTGGGAGAACTCGGCTACCGCTATCTGCAGGCCGAGGACGCGCGGATCGCCATCCCGATTCTGGAATCGAATGCGCGGATCGATCTTCTTGTCACCGATGTCGGCCTGCCGCATATCAACGGCCGCCAGCTCGCGGAGATCGCGCGGCAGAGCCGGCCCGATCTCAAGGTGCTGTTCGTCACCGGCTATGCGGAAGGCGCGCGCGTGCGCGGCGGTTTCCTCGCGCCGGGCATGGAGATGATCACGAAACCCTTCGCGCTGGAGGAACTCGGCACGCGAATCCGCGCGCTGATCGGCGCCCCGGTTCCGGCTGCGGCCGCCGTCAGGCCGCCGCTGCCTTGATCGCCGCCTTCTGCCGCGGCGGACTTGAGAACACCATGGTTCCGTCCGCCACTTTCCCGAACCGCAGCATCATCAGATCACGCGCGTAATTCTGGTGCAGTCGCCACGGCGCGCGCGCGCCCTGTTTCGGGAAATGCGGCGCCGCGCGCTGGATATAGCCGGAGGTGAAGGTGAAAAGCGGCGCCTCCGGGACGGCCGGGTCGCGGCGCGGCGTACATTGCTTCCAGCCCTTCGCGTCCATGTAGTTGAGGAGCCGGCAGACATATTCGCAGGTGAGGTCGCATTTCAGCGTCCACGAGGCGTTCGTGTAGCCGAAGGCGGACGCGAGATTGGGCACGTCCGAATACATCATGCCCTTGTAGTTCATGGTCTTCGACGGATCGACGACGACGCCGTCGACGGACACCGCCATGCCGCCCAGCGTCTGCAGGACGAGCCCCGTCGCCGTCACGACGAGATCGGCGGCCAGCGTCTCGCCGGATTTCAGCAGGATGCCCTCCGGCGTGAACCGTTCGATTTCGCCCGTGACGATCGACGCCGCGCCGTCGCGCAGGCTTGCGAACATGTCGCCGTCCGGTACGAGGCACAGTCGCTGATCCCACGGATTGTAGCGGGGCGTGAAATGCGTCGCGACGTCGTAGTCGGGGCCGAGCGCCTGTTTCACGCCGCCGATGAGACGCTCCTTTACGAAGTCGGGCTTGCGCCGCGCCAGCCGGTAGAAATACATGCCGAGCCCGACATTCTTCGTGCGGGTGAGCCGGTAGGCGAGGTTCGCGGGCAGCTTTTCGCGCAACCAGTTGGCAATGCCGTCCTGCGAGGGGCGCGCGACCATATAGGTCGGCGACCGCTGCAGCATCGTCACATGCGCGGCTTTCTTGGCGAGCTCCGGGACCAGCGTCACGGCCGTGGCGCCGCTGCCGATGACGACGACGCGCTTGCCTTCATAGTCGATGTCGTCCGTCCATTTCTGCGGATGGACGATGCGGCCGCGGAACGTCTCCGGCCCCTCGAAATCGGGCGTATAGCCGGCCTCATAACGATAATAGCCGGTGCACATGAACAGGAAGCCGCAGGTGAAGGACAGCGGCTCCTTCTCCGCGCCGCGTTCGACTTGGACCGTCCAGCGCGCCGTCTCGCTCGACCATTCCGCGCGGACGACGCGGTGCGAATAGCGGATGTTCTTCTCGATGCCGTTGGTGCGCGCCGTATCCCGCACATACTCGAGGATCGAGGGGCCGTCGGCGATGGCTTTCGCGTCGCGCCACGGCCGGAACGAATAGCCGAGCGTATACATGTCGGAATCGGACCGGATGCCCGGATAGCGGAACAGATCCCAGGTGCCGCCGCTGGTCTCGCGACCTTCGAGGATCGCATAGGTCTTGTCCGGACATTTCGCCTGCAGATGCCAGGCCGCGCCGACGCCTGACAATCCTGCGCCGACGATGATGACATCGAAATGCTGGCTCACGGGCTCTCTCCTCCGAGCGCGGGATGTGCCGCGAAAGAACGCCGGAGGCAAGCGCCGGCTGCCTGACCCGCGGCAGGGGCCGCCGTTCGGAACACAAAAAAGCGCCGGGCCCCCCTGACCCGGCGCTCCCCCTTTTCAGGCGCGCGAACAGCTCAGCTGCGGCGCATGTCGATGGTGACGGTTTTGACGGTCGTATTGACCGGCTGGATCGACACGGACTGCTTTCCGCCCTGCGTCGTCACCGAAAGATGGGCCGAGAAGGCCGGCGAGCTGACCGAGGTCTGGATCACGCCCGGCGCAATATGGCCCGAAACGCTCCCCGTGACCTGATTGGTGGCCTCGGACCAGGTGCCCCGCAGCGCGCCGCCGGCTTCGACGAAAACGTTGCTCTTCACGTCGAAGCGGTAGCTGTCGCTCGCGCATTTCAGGCCCTGATTGAGGCTCTTGCCGAGCGGCGGAACCGAATAGTTGGCCGAGCAGCGGATCCGCTCCTGCGAGCCGTTCGCCATCGTCACGGTGCCGTTGCCGATCCAGGCCCCTTCGAGACCCGAGAACGGTCCGTCCTCGGCCCGGGCGCCCGCCATGGACAGGGCGGCGACGCTGGTGATGACGATCAGGCTAAGACCGTAGCGCGATGCGATCGTGCGGGAAATGGACATGGGAACCCCCTTTTTGCCGGCGGAACCGGCGAAGCACCGGTCTCGAATGATTCTGGTGTAGGAGCGGCCCGTCTCGGGCATTTGTCGCGGGAGACGGCCGTTTGTGTCGATCCGGAAACACGGCGCGCTCACATTCGCGGGACCGACTCTCGCCGGGGCTCAACGACTGCTAAAAGCGTCGTCGATGGCCATTCCGGCACAACTTGAGGATATGCCCCCGGAGGCGGATACCGCCGAAGGCTTGGCGATTCCGGTCCCCGCGCCCGCATCCGTTCATGCGGACGCGGACGAGCGGATGCTTGCGCCTGTCGGGACGCTCCAGGGCATCTCCGAGCGGCGACGGCTGGCCATTCTCTTCGGCGCATTCTTCGCGCTTCATGTCGCGCTACTTGCGCTGTTCTTCGCGACCGTCGGCTTCGAGGATCCGGTGCTCCCGGAGCGGGAGATCGCGGTCGAGGTCGTGCAGGAGCCCCCGCCACAGCCACAGCCCCCGCCGCCCGAGGAGCAGAAGCAGGCGGAGAAACAGCCGGAGCCGCAGAAACCGCCGCCGCCGAAGCTCGACATGAAGCCGGCGACCGATGCGCCCCGCGCCCCCAACAAGGAAACGGTCGATCGGGACGCCCCGGACGAAAAGACCCAGGCGCCGCAGCTCGCGAAGGAGGCGGACCCCGGAACGGCCGGCCAGCCCGCCGAAACGCCGATGGAAGAAAAATCCACGCCCGCGCCGGAAACCGGCCCGGCGACGGACAAGACGGCTCTGGACAAGCCGGACGCCGAAGCCATCGAGCGCGCCGAGACGAAGCCCGACCAGGTGCAGCGCTTCACCAGCCCGCAGCAGAAAACGCAGAACGGCGCGAGCGTTCCGACGATCGCGCAGATGATGTCACGGCTTGAACCCGTTCCCGACTACAAGATCGCCGGCGCGGCGCCTCCGTCGCCGGTATCGGGCGGAACGGCGAAGCCAAGCTATCTGTCGATCCTCTACGGGATGGTCGTTCCCAAATACCGCGTCCTGCGGCCGCCGGGGAAACACACCTCCGGGAGGCTCGTGATCTACATCGATACGGTCGGCAACATCCTTCACATGGGCGTCATGCAGCCGAGCGGGTCGACGGCGATGGACAATGCGGCGATGGCGGCCGTGAGAAACGCAGCGCCGTTCCCGCGACCGCCCGCGGGCCTGCCGGCGGTGACGTTCACGTACGACTAGCGACGATCGGAACCACTGCACAAAACTGTCATGCCCGCGCAGGCGGGCATCCAGAAGGGTACGTGCAAACGCGCTTGAGCCAGCTTGCGCGCGACGAATGCCGGTCATTCGCGCGTGGATTCCCGCTTTCGCGGGAATGACAAACCAGTGATGACGCCATTACTGTCGCCATCGACGAATCACACCTCGAGATAGGCGCGCCGCGTCGCCTCGTCCGCCGCCAGCGCCGTCATCGTTCCCTGCCAGCGGATCTCGCCCTTCTCCAGCACATAAACGCGGTCCGCGACCAGCGAGGCGAAGGACAGGTTCTGCTCGGACAGAAGGATCGCGACGCCGGCCGCCTTCAGCGACAGGATCGTCTTCGCCATTGCTTCCACGATGATCGGCGCGACGCCTTCGGACGGTTCGTCGAGAAGGATGGCGAGCGGATTGCCCATCAGGGTGCGCGCGACCGTCAGCATCTGCTGTTCGCCGCCCGACATGCGGGCCGCCGCGCGGTTGCGCGCCTCGGCGAGATTGGGAAACAGTTCGTACAGGCGCTCCTTCGTCCAGGGCTCGCGGATGTCTCCGCCGCGCGGCGGCAGACGCCCGACCTCGAGATTCTCGCTGACCGTGAGGTCGCCAAAGATGCGCCGGTCCTCCGGCACGAAGCCGAGGCCGCGCCGCGCGATGCGATAGGGCCGGTCGCGCGAAATATCGTCGCCGCGAAAGGCGACCGCACCGCGCTTGCGCGCGACGAGGCCCATCACGGCCTTCATGGTGGTCGATTTGCCCGCGCCGTTGCGGCCCATCAGCGCGACGACCTCGCCGTCATTGAGATCGATGTCGAGGCCGAACAGGATTTGCGCCGCGCCGTAAAAGGCTTCGAGACCGCGCACGGACAGAAGGCTGCTCATGCCCGCCCCGCAGTGGCGGCTTCCACCGTCGTGCCCGCGCCGAAATAGACCTCCTTCACACGCGGATGATTGCGGATATCGTCGCCCTTTCCTTCCGCGATCAGTTTTCCGCGTGCGAGGACGATGATGCGGTCGGCATAGCCGAAGACGACATCCATGCTGTGCTCGGTGAACAGCACGCCGATGTTGCGTTCCTTCACGAGATCATGCGTCAGCGCCATCAGGGCATTGCGTTCGCGCGGGGCCATGCCGGCGGTAGGCTCGTCCATCAGCAGAAGTTTTGGCTCGTTGGCGAGCGCGATGGCGAGCTCGACGCGCTTGACGTCGCCGTATGCGAGAACCCCGCATGGCCGGTCCGCCTGCTCCGCCATGCCGACGCGCGCGAGGATCGCCATCGCCTTGTCACGCGCATGGGCCGAGGCCGCGCCCCACATGCGATAGAGCCGCGATTCGTGCGACAGCAGCGCCATCTGCACATTCTCGACGACGGTCATCGATCCGAAAGTCGCCGCGACCTGGAACGTCCGGCCGACGCCGCGCCGCCAAATTTCGCGGGGCTTCATCCCGACGATGTTCCGCCCTTCCAGCAGCACCGCGCCACTATCCGGGCGAAGCTGCCCGTTGAGTATGTTGAAGCAGGTCGATTTGCCGGCCCCGTTCGGTCCGATCAGGGCGAGCAGTTCCCCGGCGGCAAGGGAAAAGCTGACGTCATCGACGGCATGAACGCCGCCGAACCGCTTGAGGAGATGATCGACGACAAGAAGCGTCACGAGCGCGCGAACCGTCGTTGCAGCGTGCCGACGACTCCATGCGGGAAGGCCAGAACGAGGACCAGAATCAGCAGGCCGAGCACCGCGCGCCAGTATTCAACATGGCGCGCCACCGTGTCTTGCAGGAACAGGAACAGGGCCGCGCCGACGATCGGGCCGGTGAGCGTCTCGACGCCGCCGAGCAGAACCATGACGAGTCCGTCGACCGAACGGCTCACGCTGATCGTGTCGGGCGAGATGCTGCCTTTCGAGAAAGCGTAGAGACCGCCGGCGAGCCCGCAGAGCGCGCCGGCGAGCGCAAAGGCAATCCATTGCACGCGTCGCGCGTCGATGCCGATCGCATCTGCCCGCAAGGCGGAATCGCGCACCGCGCGCATCGCATAGCCGAACGGCGAGAACAGCACGCGCCGCGTCGCCAGCACGCCGAACACGCAGAGCCCGAACGCAAGCAGGAAATAGGCGGCCTTGCCCGACAGCCACGGGGCGGGCCACACGCCGATGATGCCGTTGCTGCCGCCGGTGAACTCGTCCCACTGGATCGCGATCGACCAGACGATCTGCCCGAAGGCGAGCGTCAGCATGGCGAGATAGACGCCGGAGAGCCGCACGCAGAACCATCCGAACAGCAGCGCGCCGAGACCGCCGACGACGGGCGACAGCAGCAGCGCCGCTTCCATCGGCAGGCCAGCGCGCTGGAACAACAGCGCTCCGCCATAGGCCCCGAGGCCGAAATAGGCGGCATGGCCGAAGGACGTCATGCCCGCCGGCCCCATGAGGAAATGCAGCGACGTCGCGAACAGGATGGCGACGAAGATGTCGATGCCGAGCACCAGCGCATAGGATCGTGCACCGACAACCAATGGCAGCGCCGCAAGCGCAAGAACCAGCACAAGTGCCGCCCACGCAAGCCTAGGGCCGGCTGGCCGGATCGGTGCCTCGATCGCCGCGCCGGAGCGTACCGCCGCCTGTGGCTTGCCGAGCAGGCCCCAAGGTCGCACGACAAGAACCACCGCCATGACCGCGAATTCCGCGACCAGCGTGAATTTCGGAAAGGCGATTGCGCCGAGAAGCGGTACGTTCACGGTGCCGATGGCGATGCACAGCGCCTTGATCTCGGAGATGAGCAGCGCGGCGAGATAGGCGCCGGGAATGCTGCCCATGCCGCCGACGACGACCACGACGAAGGCGTCGCCGATCGCGGTGACGTCGATCCCGGCATTGGCGGGCTCGCGCGGCAGTTGCAGCGCGCCGCCAAGACCGGCCAGCGCCGCGCCGAGCGCGAAGACACCTGAGAACAGGACCGCCTCGTTGACGCCGAGCGCGCCCACCATGTCGCGGTCCTGCGTCGCCGCGCGGATCAGCACGCCCCAGCGCGTGCGTGTGAGAAGCAGCCACAGGGCGAGCAGCACGAGCGGCCCGACGGCGATGAGCAGAAGATCGTAGTCGGGAATGCGCCGTCCGAAAATTTCCGTCGCGCCGCGCAGGTCGGGCGCGCGTGGGCCGACGAGATCCTCCGGCCCCCAGATCGCAAGGACCGCATCGCGCACGACGAGCGTGACCGCGAAGGTCGCGAGCAACTGGAAGAGTTCAGGCGCTTGATAGATGCGGCGCAGGAGCAGGATTTCGATCAGCGCGCCGACGATACCGACTGCGGCGGCGGTAAGAAGGATCGAGCCCCAAAAGCCAAATGTGCCTTCGAGGCGGCTCGTCAGCGACCACGCGACATAGCTGCCCAGCATGTAGAGAGAGCCATGCGCGAAATTGACGATGCGCGTGACGCCGAAGATCAGAGAGAGACCGACGGCGAGCAGGAACAAGGTCGAGGCGGCGGAGAGGCCGTTGACGAGTTGGGCGAGAAGGCCGGCGAGGGTCATCGTGAAGAGTTGTCTTCTCGGCCAGATGCGGGGACCACCCCCTCCTTACCTCCCCCTTTCAGGGGGAGGAGGCGGTCGGCATTGCCCTCGAATTCCTGCAGTTTGTTCCAGATCGTTTCCACGACGCCTTCGAGATTTTCGATGACCTCGTGATTGCCGAAGCGGATCGTGTGGATTCCCTTCATCGCGAGAAACACGTCGCGACGCTGGTCGTGTTCCCTGCCCTCGTCGGTCCCATGCTGATGGCCGTCAACCTCGATCGCCAGCCGCAGCGGCGCACAATAGAAATCCAGGACATACGGCCCGACCGGATGCTGCCGCCGGACCGAATATCCCAGTTGTTCGCCGCGCAGACGCCACCAAAGCCTCTTCTCGACTTCGGTCATGTCACGACGCAAGCGCCGCGCACGCGAGGTTTGACCCCGAGAATGGTCGAACCGCATTCTGCTCCCTCCCCCTGAAAGGGGGAGGGATGTCGAAAAATCGGCACAGCCGATTTTCGACTGGGAGGGGGTCACGCCGACCCGCCAAATCTGCGACCGATCACTCCGCCGGCCGCATCGCCTTCACCTCGGCGTCGCTCGGCTGAAACTTCGCGCCGTCGTCATAGACGTAGTCGACCATGATTCCCTTGCCGTCCTTCAGCGCCGTCTTGCCGACATAGGCGCCCATGGTCGACTGATGGTCCTGCGGCCGGAACATCACCGGGCCGAGCGGCGTCGGGAACGACAGGCCGGGGAAGGCCGCCGCCAGTTTTTCTGTATCGGTCGATTTCGCTTTCGCGAGACCCGCCGCGATTCCCTTGATGGTCGAATAGCCGACGATCGAGCCGAGACGCGGATAGTCGTTGTACTTCTTCTGATAGGCGGCGAGGAACGCCTTGTGTTCCGGCGTGTCTATCGAATACCAGGGATAGCCCGTGACGATCCAGCCGACCGGCGCTTCATCCTTCAGCGGATCGAGATATTCCGGTTCGCCGGTCAGCAGGCCGACCACCGACACATCCTTGAACAGGCCCCGGGTCGTTCCCTCGCGCACGAATTTCGCGAGATCGGCGCCGAACAGCACGACATAGATCGCATCGGGTTTCGCGTCGGCGATCGCCTGCGCAACGGCGCCGGCATCGACCTTGCCGAGAGGCGTCGCCTGGTCGGAGACGAATTCGACATTGGGCTGCGCGGCGGTCAGCAGCTTCTTGAACGTGGCGACCGCCGACTGGCCATATTCGTAGTTCGGATACACGACCGCCCAACGCTTCTTCTTCAGTTTCGCGGCCTCGGGCACGAGCATCGCGGCCTGCATGTAGGTCGAGGGGCGCAGCCGGAACGTGTATTTGTTGCCGCCTTCCCACACGATCTTGTTGGTCAGCGGCTCGGAGGCGACATAGACGACCTTGCGCTGCTTCGCGAAATCGGTGAGCGCCACGCCGATGTTGGAGAGAAATCCGCCGGCCAGCAGATCGACCTTCTCGGCCGACAAGAGTTCCTCGGCCGCGCGCACGGCGTCGCCCGGATTGGCGTTGTCGTCGCGCGTGACGATCTCGATCTTGATGCCGTTGACGCCGCCGGCCGCATTCACTTCCTCGACCGCGAGATCCATGCCCTTCTTGTAGGGATCGAGGAAGGCGGCCTGCGCCTTGTAGCTGTTGATCTCGCCGATCTTGATGGTCTGCGCGTGTGCCGCGCCCATCAGGCCGGAGATCGCCGCCGCGGCCAGAAGGCCGCGCAGGAATGCTGTCATCGTTGTCGTCTCCAGATGAGAACGCTGGACGGAGAACTGTCCCGTCGCGAGCAACAATCATGCCCGGGACGATGCTCTCTTGTCGATGGGACGAAAGAATGCGGCGCGTCGCGAACTGCCTTGACACCGGGCCGCCGCCGCTTAATTTGTTTGCACACAAACGGTCTCGCCTGCGCTGCAAGCCGTGCGGGCGCGGAGGCGCCATGCCTGACGCCATCTCACCCGAAGCGCGATTGGCCGGCGCGGACGACAAGATCCGCTGTGACGCCTGCCCCGTCATGTGTTTCATCAAGCCCGGCATGCTCGGCGCCTGCGACCGCTACGGCAACGAGAACGGCGTGCTCGTGCGCGTCGATCCGCATGTGCTTCTCCAGCGCACGGTCGAGAGCGGCGGCAAGCTCGCGCGCCTGCTCGCCGATCCGGACGACTGGGACGGCGATATCGTCCATGCCGGCGGGGCCTTCGTGACCGCGATCGGCGCCGGCACGACCTATCCCGACTACAAGCCCGCGCCTTTCATCGTGTCGTCGCGGATCGATGGCGTAGACACGGTCACCGTCGTCACCGAGGGCATCTATTCGTATTGCGGCGTGAAGGTGAAGATCGACACCGACCGGCATCTGGGCCCCGAGCGCAGCCTCGTGCGCGTCGACGGCGAGCCGGTCGGCCATGTCACGACCGGCGAATACGGATCGCAGATGTTTTCGCTCGGCGGCGTGAACCATCTCACGCATGGCGGCAAGAAAGAGGGTCGCGTCACCTGTCAGGCGTTGATGGACCTGTGCAACCGCAAACCCGTCGAGATGACCGTGGATGACGGGGCGACGGTGATCGTGCAGGCCGGCCACGCGCCGATCGTCAACGGCGTGGCGGAAGAGCGCATGCGCGTCGGCTGCGGCTCCGCGACGATCGGCATGTTCGCGAAGCAATGGTTCGGCAAGGTCGACGAAGTCGTCGTCGTGGACGACCACATTACAGGCGTGCTCAGCGAACATCAGGCCGGCAAGGTGCTCGGCATCGTCGACACCGGCATCAAGATGAAGGGCCGCCGCTCGACGCCCGGGCGCTATTTCCATGTCGCCGAGCCCGGCACCGGCTGGGGCGGCACGAATGTCGAAAATCCCCTCGACATCATCGCCGGTTTCGATGCGCGCAAAGGCGCGCGGCCTGGCCTGCGCATGCTGATGGTCTCGACGACCGGCGAGCAATACGCCTATTTCGAACTGGACGAGGAATTGCGCCCGGTTGCGCGCCCGCTGCCCGAAACGCTGACGGTCTCTGTCGAACGCATCAAGGAGAATTGCGAGCCGGCGCTCTGCACCGTGATGTTCATGGGCGGCGCGGGCGGCTCGCTGCGCGCGGGCGTGACGGAGAATCCGGTGCGTCTCACGCGCTCGGTGAAGGAGGCGCTGACGACAGTTACCGTCGGCGGCGCGCCTGCTTATGTGTGGCCCGGCGGCGGCATCACGCTGATGTCCGACGTCATGCGTGTGCCGGAAAACGCCTTCGGCTATGTCCCGACGCCGGCCATCGTCGCGCCGATCGAATTCACGATGCGTCTGTCGGACTATGCCGCGCTTGGCGGCCATGTCGATCA
>ERZ500994.273-NODE-273-length-16785-cov-5.807651_pt1 | contig 16785 bp, 14 predicted proteins | sample MGYA00248878_ERZ500994 | MGnify/ENA primary metagenome ERZ500994 (study PRJEB25958, sample SAMN03398533) | human skin metagenome | study: EMG produced TPA metagenomics assembly of the Human Skin Microbiome Metagenome (human skin metagenome) data set. | reverse complement strand
GAAGGCGTCGGTCAGGCCCAGCAGGGCGGCCAACGCGACCGAGGGCAGGGCAACGAGGGCTCGCATGCGCAACTCCTGATACAAATGAAAATCGTTTCCAATAACTGGGACAATGTAGCGCATCGGCGCCGGTGCGTGCACACCGCCGCGGTGACGACCATCCGCTAACGTCTGGATGCATGTCCAGGACTCCGGCGCCCCGGCGGCGGGCGACCCTGGCCTCGTTGGCCGCCGAGCTCAAGGTCTCGCGCACCACCATCTCCAACGCCTACAACCGGCCCGACCAGCTGTCGGCCGACCTGCGGGACCGGATCTTCGCCGCCGCCGCCGCGCTCGTGTCCTCGCTGACGGGCGCCGTTCTCCCCGCCGAGACCGTCTATTTCGGCGAGTTGGGTCTCTCCGGCGCCATCCGGCCGGTTATTCACACGGGATTGCGACTGCGCGAGACCTCGAAACTCGGCTTCCGGAAGGCGGTCGTGCCGCCCTCCCCGCCGGCCAAGGACGGCCCGGAAGCCGAGGGCGGCTCGGGGTTTGCCGCGTCGGAATGCGCCCATGTGGCGGCCCTGGTCGCGGAAATAGCGGCGCTGGGCGGCCGCGAAAGGCTGCCGCGCGATGCGGATGACGAATGAAGGCCGAGCCGTTATAAGCCGTCGAACGCGAGCCGGACTGGCGGATTCGGCGCGCGTTGCGCAATCGGGGCCCCGTTGATGCCATCATATCTCGACCTCGGCCTGATCGGGGTCATTCTCATTTCGGCCCTGCTTGCGATGCTGCGCGGTTTCACCCGCGAAATCCTGGCCATCATTTCCTGGGGCGCGGCTGCTGTCGCCGCACTTTACCTTCATCCTCTGGTGCTGCCCTACCTCAAACCCTACATATCGAAGGACTCGGTCGCGCTGGCTGCGGCGATCGGCGCTGTTTTCTTCGTGACGCTCGTTGTCGTATCGCTCATCACGGTGCGCATTTCCGACGCCATCCTGGACTCTCGCGTCGGCGCGCTCGATCGTTCAGTGGGCTTCGTGTTCGGCGCTCTGCGGGGGCTGTTGCTGTGTGGCGTGGCATTCCTGTTCTTCAACTGGCTCGTACCGGAAAAGACCCAGCCGGAATGGGTGAAGTCCGCGCGCATGCGTCCGCTGCTCGTAGCGACCGGCGACGAGATCATGGCCGTCCTGCCGGACGATCCGGATTCCATCCTCGCGAAATTGAAGAAGCCGCGCGGCCCGGCGACCGACGAGCCGGCGGACGACGCCGACACATCCCCTTCGCCGCCGCCGCGCCCTGCGGCGAGTGGCAAGAAGACCTGAGAATCGATCATGGAATAGCCCGGATTTTCGGGCACCGGCGCGGTTTCGGGACCGTACAGAGGTGAGGCGATGATGGCGCAGACTTCCGACTTCGTCTTCGACCCCGACGTCGACCGCCTGCGCGAGGAGTGCGGTGTCTTCGGCATATTCGGCCACCCCGACGCCGCCGCCATCACGGCGCTCGGCCTTCATGCGCTTCAGCATCGCGGGCAGGAAGCCGCCGGCATCACCTCCTTCGATGGCGCGCGGTTCCACTCGGAACGCCGGCTCGGCCTCGTCGGCGACCATTTCTCCCATGCTTCGACGATCGAGAAATTGCCCGGCCATGTCGCGATCGGCCACGTACGCTATTCGACGACCGGCGAGACGATCCTGCGCAACGTCCAGCCCCTGTTCGCGGAAATCTCGTCGGGCGGCTTCGCAGTCGCGCATAACGGCAATATCACCAACGGCCTGACGCTGCGACGCGAACTCATCCGCGACGGCGCGATCTACCAGTCGACATCCGACACCGAAGTCGTTCTCCACCTCGTCGCGCGCAGCCGCCGCCAACGCATCATGGAACGCTTCATCGAGGCGATCCGCCAGCTGGAGGGCGCCTATTCGCTGGTCGCGATGAGCAACAAGAAACTGATCGGCGCGCGCGATCCGCTGGGCATCCGGCCTCTCGTGATCGGCGAGCTCGACGGCCATTACATTCTGGCGTCGGAGACCTGCGCCCTCGACATCATCGGCGCGCATTTCGTGCGCGACGTGCAGAACGGCGAGGTCGTCGTCATCACCGAGGAAGGGCTCGAAAGTCTCAAGCCGTTTCCCCCGCAGCCTGCGCGCCCCTGCATCTTCGAGTACATCTATTTCTCCCGGCCGGATTCCGTCGTCCACGGACGTTCGGTCTACGACGTCCGCAAGGCAATGGGCGCGGAACTCGCCCGCGAATCCGCGGTCGATGCCGACGTCGTCATCCCCGTGCCGGATTCCGGCGTGCCGGCCGCGATCGGCTTCGCGCAGATGTCCGGCGTGCCCTTCGAGCTCGGCATCATCCGCAACCATTACGTGGGCCGCACCTTCATCCAGCCGACGCAGAACGTCCGCGAACTGGGCGTGCGAATGAAGCACAACGCCAACCGCAGCGTCGTCGCCGGCAAGCGCATCGTCCTGATCGACGATTCCATCGTGCGCGGGACGACCTCGATCAAGATCGTGCAGATGATGCGCGAGGCCGGCGCACGCGAGGTGCATTTCCGCATTTCCTCGCCGCCAATCACCCATCCGGACTATTACGGCATCGACACGCCGCAGCGCGAAAAACTGCTGGCGGCGACGCATTCGCTCGAGGAGATGCGCGACTATATCGGCTGCGATTCCCTCGCCTTCCTGTCGGTCGACGGCATTTACCGCGCCATGGGCGAGCCGGGCCGCAATCCGGTGCGCCCGCAGTTCACCGACCATTGCTTCACCGGCGATTATCCGACCAATCTCACCGACGTGACCGGCGACACCGGCAAGCAGCAGCTTTCGCTTCTCGCCGAAGTCGGCTGAAGATGCCGCCGCTTGGGCTGTATCTGGCCTTCGTCGGCGCTTCGGCGGCCCTCATCATGATGCCCGGCCCGAATGCCGTGCTCATCATGGCGCGAACCCTCTCCCACGGACGGCGCGCCGGTTTCGCGACGCTGATCGGCACATGGTCGGGCGCAACGGCGCAGCTCGCCATCGTCGTTGCCGGACTGACGGCTGTCGCCATTACGCTCGCCAATGTCATCGACGTCATCCGCTGGCTCGGCGCGGCGTATCTGATCGTGCAGGGATTGCGCATGATCTTCACGCGCACGCGCGACAAGGCGGCTCCAGTGGCCATGCCGCGCCGGTCCGGCCTGATCGCGCAGGGATTCCTGACCGGCCTCTCCAATCCGAAGTCACTGGTCTTCTACGGCGCGTTTCTTCCGCAGTTCATCGCTGCGGACCGGCCGGCCGGCCCGCAGCTTGTGGTGCTTGCGCTCACCTTCCTCGCGCTCGCCTTTCCGGGCGACACGGTCTGGATATTCGGCGCGGGCGGTCTGCGCCGCATCGTCCGCAGCGAGCGGGTGGTCCAGACCGCCGCAGGCACGCTCCTTGTCAGCGCAGGCGCCGGCCTCGCGCTCGTCCGGCGCGCGTGACGTTCTACAGCAACGTGCCGCGCAGGATGACGGCCGCGACCGAGAAATAGATCACGAGACCGGAGACATCGACGAGCGTCGCGACGAACGGCGCAGATGCGCTCGCCGGATCGAAGCCGATCCGCTGCAGGACGAACGGCAGCATCGAGCCGGCCAGCGAGCCGAACAGGACGATGCCGATCAGGGCCACGCCGACGGTCAGTGCCACGAGCTCCCAGTGCGGTCCGTAGTCGAACAGGCCGGTCTTCTGCCAGACAACGATGCGGACGATGCCGATCACGCCCAGCATGGCGCCGAGCGTCAGCCCCGCGGGAATTTCGCGCAAAGCCACGCGCCACCAGTCCCGCAGCGACACGTCGCGCAACGCCAGCGCGCGGATGATGAGCGAGGTGGCCTGCGAACCCGAATTGCCGCCCGAACTCATGATCAGCGGGATGAATAATGTGAGAACGATGGCCTTCTCGAGTTCGCCCTGAAATCCCTGCATGGCGCTCGCGGTGAGCATCTCGCTGAGGAACAGCACGGCGAGCCAGCCGCCGCGCTTGCGCATCATCTCAAGAAAACTGATCTGCATGTAAGGCTCGTTGATCGCCTCCATGCCGCCGAAGCGCTGGACGTCCTCGGTCGTCTCCTCGACCATCGCGTCGATGATGTCGTCGACCGTGACGATGCCGAGCACAAGGCCGTCGCTGACGACCGGCACCGCCAGCAGATCGTATTTCGAGATGAGCCGCGCCACGTCCTCGCGGTCCATCATCGGCGAAACCGTCACCGGCTTGCGGTGCGCCGGAATCGACATGACGCTCGCCAGCGGATCGCCGGAAATGAGCCGTCGCAATGAGACCGCCTGCACGAGCTTGCGCGTCTTCGGGTCGAGCACATAGATCGCATAGACCGTCTCGCGCGTGCGCTCGACCTGCCGGATATGCGAGAGCACCTGGGCGACGGTCCAGTCGGACGGAACGCTCACGAATTCCGTGGTCATGATGCTGCCGGCGGTGTTCTCCGGATAGGCCAGCAGGGCCTGCACGCTCTTGCGCGTCTCGCCATCGAGGCGCGGCAGCAGATCGTTCCGGCTCTCCACCGACAGATGCCGGAAAATATCGGCAACGCGGTCGGCAGACATGCCCGCGAGGATCGACGCAGCCGCCTCACGCGGCAGCGCATCGACGATCTCGGTCGGCATTTCCAGCCCGGATTCATCGAGGACGTCGATGGCGCGCTGGTGCGGCAGGTGCAGGATGACCTGCGCCGCATCCTCGGGCTCCGTCTCGTTCAGTATCTCGACGATATTGGCGGCATATTCGTCGGTCAGCCGCGCGGCGAGGGCCGCCGGATCGAATTCCGCCTGGGCGATATACTGTTCGGAAACGTCTTGATCTTCGTTCATGGGTCACCTGTTCCGATCCGCCGTCGCAGGCCGATCGGGTTGACCCAACCGGATCAGACCCGTGCGGCGCGCGCCGGCAAAAGCGATGGACTGCTACTGTCGCTGGGCATGGGGTTCGTGTCCGGGAAACCGCGACGGAGCCGTCGCGGCGGTCGCTCCATGCGCCCGATGCGGCGCGCCGTCAAGCACACCTTGCGGGTTGCATGGCGCGTCGTTTTGTCGGACCAGTCTGCGACAATCAGGTGACGATCATGGCGACCGATACGACCGACGCTCCCAACACGCAGCCGCTCGCCGGCCGCATCGCGCTTGTGACCGGCGCATCGCGCGGCATCGGTCGCGCGGCGGCCCTCGAACTCGCGCGGCGCGGCGCGCATGTCATCGCGCTCGCCCGCACGCAGGGCGCTCTCGAGGAGCTCGACGACCAAATCCGCGCGGGCGGCGACAGCGCCACGCTCGTGCCCTGCGACATCGCCGATTTCGATGCGCTCGACCGGCTCGGCGCGACGATCTTTGAGCGCTGGGGCAAGCTCGACATTCTCGTCGGCAATGCCGGGCTGCTCGGCGCGCTGTCGCCGATCGGCCATTTCGATCCGCCGACCTGGGACAAGATTTTCGCCGTCAACGTGACGGCCAATTTCCGGCTGATCCGCGCGATGGATCCGCTGCTGCGGCAGTCGGATGCGGGGCGCGCCGTGTTCGTGTCGTCGGGGGCCGCGCATCGCGCGGACCTTCGGCCCTACTGGGGTCTTTATGCTTCGACCAAGGCGGCGCTCGATGCATTGGCGCGCAGCTATGCGGCCGAGACGGTCAACACGTCGAATGTGCGCGTCATGCTCGTCAATCCCGGCCCGCTCCGCACGCGGATGCGCGCTTCCGCGATGCCCGGCGAGGACCCGATGACCCTGAAGACGCCCGAGGACATCGCGCCGAAGATCGCCGATCTGTGCATGCCGGCGTGGACCGAGACGGGTCGGCTGTACGATTTTCCACAAGACCGAGTGCTGACTTTTCGCGCGCCTGACTAGCGCCGATAAGTTTGTAAGCACGGGGCTGTCATTCCCGCGAAAGCGGGAATTCACGTGCCGGGCTGGGTGCCCGCCTTCGCGGGCACGACAGCCTCAAGGAACGAGTCTCAAACGGCGGGCTTCACGCCCCGAGCGGATAGTTCGGGCTTTCGCGCGTGATCGCGACGTCGTGCACGTGGCTTTCACGCAGGCCCGCGCTGGAGATGCGCACGAAGCGCGCGCGCTCCTGCAGTTCGGGAATCGTCGCCGCGCCGACATAGCCCATCGCGGCGCGCAGGCCCCCGGCGAGCTGGTGCAGGATCGGCGCGGTCGGCCCGCGATAAGGCACCTGCCCTTCGATGCCTTCCGGCACGAGCTTCATCTGATCCTTGATGTCCTGCTGGAAATAGCGGTCCGCCGAACCGCGCGCCATCGCGCCGACGGACCCCATGCCGCGATAGGATTTGAACGAGCGGCCCTGATAGAGGAACACCTCGCCCGGGCTCTCGTCGGTGCCCGCCAGCAGCGAGCCGATCATCACGCAATCGGCGCCGGCCGCGACCGCCTTGGCGAGATCGCCGGAGAACTTGATGCCGCCATCGGCGATGACCGGCACGTCGGCCTTTTTCGCGGCTTCGGCGGCTTCGAGGATCGCGGTGAGCTGCGGCACGCCGACGCCTGCGACGATGCGCGTCGTGCAGATCGAGCCCGGCCCGATGCCGACCTTGATCGCATCGGCGCCCGCATCGATCAGCGCCTGCGCGCCGTCGCGCGTCGCGACATTGCCGGCGACGATCGCGACCTTGTTCGAGATGCGCTTGATGCGGTTGACCTGATCGAGCACCGATTGCGAATGGCCGTGCGCGGTATCGACGATGATGCAGTCGACGCCGGCATCCATGAGATGTTCGGCGCGCTCGTAGCCGGCGTCGCCAACGGTCGAAGCGGCGGCGACGCGCAGCCGTCCTTCCGCGTCCTTGCAGGCGTTGGGATAGAGCGTCGCCTTCTCGATGTCCTTCACCGTCACGAGACCGACGCAGCGCCCGTCCTCGTCGACGACAAGGAGTTTTTCGATGCGATGCTGGTGCAGCAGCTTGCGCGCTTCGTCCTTCGCGACGCCTTCGCGCACGGTGACGAGCTTGCGTGTCATCAGTTCGGATACCGGCTGCTTCGGATCAGCGGCGAAGCGCACGTCGCGATGGGTGAGGATACCGACGAGCTTGCCGGGCTTTCCATTGCCCGACCGCTCGACCACCGGAATGCCAGAGATCGCATGGCGCTGCATCAGCGCGAGCGCGTCGGCGAGCGTCTCGTCGGGGAAGATGGTGATCGGGTTGACCACCATGCCGCTCTCGTAGCGCTTGACCTTGCGGACCTCGTCGGCTTGTTCGGCCGGTTCGAGATTGCGGTGGATGACGCCGAGGCCGCCGGCCTGCGCCATGGCGATGGCGAGACGTGCTTCCGTCACCGTATCCATCGCGGAGGAAATGATTGGCAGGTTGAGGCCGATGCCCCGCGTAAGACGCGTGCGGATATCAACGCCGCTCGGCATGACCGTCGAATGGCCGGGCTGAAGAAGGACGTCGTCGAAGGTGAGTGCTTCTGGAAAGCTCATAAAGGCCAACTCCGCCGGCGGGCCAGTGCGCGCCGGATGATCTTGTCTGAAACGATGGGTTGGCAGCGGCTCTTAGCACCGATGTGACGGAGAGCGAAAGGCCGCGCTGCAGGAAGACGGTGGAAAGCGGCCCGGGCGCTCCTCCCTCCCCTTCAGGGGAGGGATGTCGACAAACCGGCGGAGCCGGTTTGCGACTGGGTGGGGTTCCCGCATGCCGATCGTCGAACAGCGGCGACTCTGGGATTGCATCCTCCCTGCCCTTTGCCGATTTCGTGCGCCGCCTGCGGCCCACCCCACCCGCACGCTGCGCGTGCGACCTCCCCCATGAAGGGGAGGTAGGGCGTCCCCAACGCCGGCCCGCCTCCGGCATCGGGCGCGGATAGGGCTTCTCCCTCCCCTTCATGGGGAGGGTGCCGAGCGCATGCGAGGCGGATGGGGTTCCCTCTCCCGCTTGCGGGAGAGGGTGGCATGCGAAGCATGACGGACGACAAGTCGGCTGTTGCCGACTTGCGCCTGGGTGAGGGGAGCCGCAAGGGTGCGGTTGGCCGGTTGTGGGTGACCCATATCTTGGAAATATCGAGTGACATCTGTCGTCTCGCCTCATCGTTTCCCTCGCGGCTCCCCTCATCCGGCGCTTCGCGCCACCTTCTCCCGCGTGCGGGAGAAGGGCGCGCGGGATTGCTCCCGCCGCTCGTGAGCGCGGGGCATGGCGACCGGTCGCACGGACCGCCGGTCCCTTCCCGCAACGGACCGCGCGAAGGGTGATTTGATTTTCGGTTCGTCCGTCTCCGGCGAAGGAGACCGGCGGTCCGATACGCGGATGCCTGGCTTGCTCCGTGTCATATCGGGCGGTCGCTTGCAGTCGCTCCGCCGCAGGGCCGGCTGGCGGGTTCTCCCCGCGGCTCGCTTTCGTCCCAGCCTCTCCCGGTCTCCTGTTCTGCAACCGGAGACGACACACACGGCTTGGGCCCCTGCGACGAAGACGGGCATGACGCGCCCTCCCCGCAGGATCCGCACCCCGTCCGCGACGCCCTCATGCAAGAGCATCCCCGGCGGCAAGGCTGTGACACCTTGCCTTGAGCCCGTTTCGCAACGAACCCCGCCGGACCGGGATGACAAACGCCTATCTCATGTAGGAATTAATGTCAAGAATATTTTCTTAAATCAAGCACGACGAGCGTCGCGGCGATCTTCTCCCGGGCTGCCTCGCCAAGCGGCAGGATCGGGCGCGGCGGCTCTGCCTGCCCAAGACCAAGCAGACCGAGGCAGGCATAGACGACCCGCAGGCTCGAATAATCGCGGAACAAGTCCCATAGAGGCGACAGCGCGGCATCGAGACGCCGCGCCTCCGCATGATCCCCCGCCGCGACGGCACGCGTGATCGCGCGGATGCGATCCGGGAACAGGCCGCCGGCGACGCTGTACCAGACGTCGGCGCCGGCGATCATCGCCTCGGTGCAGTTCACGTCGAAACTCGCGCCGACCGAAAAGCCCCTTGGCACGACGCCGCGCAGGGCCGCGAGATGCGCCTGCGTCTCCGCACCGCCCGGCGCGGTCCCCTTGAAGGCGACCACGCCGTCGATGGCGCTCAGCCGGCCGACCAGCGCGGGCCGGAACGTGAAATGGGTCGTGCTGAAATTGTCGTAGACGCACAAAGGCAGCCCGCTTTTCGCGATGGCGGCGAAATGTTCGAACACCTCGTCGTCGGTGAGCGGCGTGTAGGAGACCGGCGCGAGCAGGCCGGCGGATGCGCCGGCCGCCTTTGCATCCTGCGCCAGCGCAAAGGTCTCGTCCGTGCGCAGCGCGCCGATGCCGACGAGCACCGGCACGCGGCCGCCCGTCTCCGCCAGCGCCGCGTCGATGGCGCGGCGACGCTCCGCGCGTGACAGATACGGGTAGGAGCCCGTGCTGCCGAGCAGGCCGATGGAATCCACGCCCGCCGCGCACAGGCGCGCGACCAGCCGGCGCAGCGCGGCGACATCCACCACGCCATCGGCGTCCGCCGGCGTGACGGGGAAGGCCGACAGGCCGTTCGGAACCACCATCGGCGCTCAGATACCCCGCAGCTTCAGGGCCTCGCCCACTTCGGCCAGCACGGCGGGATCGTCGATCGTGGCGGGCGTCGTCCACTCCTCGTGGTCGGCGATCTTCTTCATCGTCGCGCGAAGGATCTTGCCCGAGCGCGTCTTGGGCAGACGCTCCACCTTGATCGCCGTCTTGAAGGCCGCGACCGGCCCGATCTTCTCGCGCACGAGCGCGACGATCTCCTTCTCGATCTCGGCGGCGTCGCGCGCGACGCCCGCCTTGAGCACGACGAACCCGCAAGGGGCCTCACCCTTCAGCGAATCCTTGATGCCCACGACGGCGCATTCCGCGACATCCGGATGCGAGGCCAGCACCTCCTCCATGCCGCCGGTCGACAGGCGATGGCCGGCGACATTGATGATGTCGTCGGTGCGGCCCATCACGAAGACATAGCCATCATCGTCGAGATAGCCGGCGTCCGCCGTCTTGTAATAGCCGGGGAACTCGTCGAGATAGCTCTCGCTCATCCTCTTGTCGTTGTTCCACAATGTCGGCAGCGCGCCGGGCGGCAGCGGCAGTTTCAGCACGATCGAACCCATCGTGTTGGCCGGCACCGGTTTCGCGGCCTCGTCCACGACCTGGATGTCCCAGCCCGGCAGCGCCACCGTGGGCGAGCCGTATCTCACCGGCAATTGCCCGAGCCCGACGGGATTGCCGGCGATGCACCAGCCGGTCTCCGTCTGCCACCAGTGATCGATCACCGGCACATGCAGGTGAGTTTCCGCCCATTTGATCGTGTCGGGATCGGCGCGTTCGCCGGCGAGATACAGGGTTTCGAACGCGCTCATGTCGTAATGCGCGAGCAGCTTCGCCTCGGGATCTTCCTTCTTGATCGCGCGGAAGGCCGTCGGCGCGGTGAAAAAGGCCTTGACCCCGTATTCGGAAATCACGCGCCAGAACGCGCCGGCGTCGGGCGTGCCGACCGGCTTGCCTTCATAGATGATCGACGTGCAGCCGTGGATCAGCGGCCCGTAGACGATGTAGGAATGCCCGACGACCCAGCCGATGTCCGACGCCGTCCAGAAGACATCGCCCGGGTCCATGCCGTAGAGCGCCTTCATCGACCAGTCGAGCGCGACCATGTAGCCGCCGGTGTCGCGCACGACGCCTTTCGGCACGCCGGTCGTGCCGGACGTGTAGAGGACGTAAAGCGGGTCGGTCGCGGCCATCGGCGCGCAATCGGCGGTGACGCCGTCGCGTTTCGCCTGCGCGACGAGATCGGCCCAGTCGTGATCGCGGCCGGAGGTCATCGCCGCCGCGAGCTGCGGCCGCTGCCACAGGATCACCGACGCAGGCTTCGCCTGCGCCATCCCGATCGCCTGGTCGAGCAGCGGCTTGTAGGCGACGACGCGCCCCGGTTCGATGCCGCAGGAGGCGGCGAGCACGAGTTTTGGCTGCGCGTCGTCGAGCCGCGTCGCCAGTTCCTTGGCGGCGAAGCCGCCGAACACGACCGAATGAACCGCGCCGATACGCGCGCAGGCGAGCATGCCGAAGATCGCCTCGGGGATCATCGGCATGTAGATGACCACGCGGTCGCCCTTGCCTACGCCATGCGCCGCGAGAACGCCGGCGAGCGCCGCGACCTCGTCCTTCAGTTCCGCATAGGTGATCGCACGCTTCGCATCCGTGACCGGGCTGTCGTAATAAAACGCAACCTGCCCCCCGCGTCCGCCGTCCGCGTGGCGATCCACGGCGTTGAAGCACATGTTGCAGACGGCGTCCGGAAACCAGCGGCCGTAGACGCCGGATTCAGCATCGAAGATGCGATCCGGTGGCTTGACCCAGTCGATCCCCTTGGCGGCCTCGCGCCAGAATGTCTCGGGATCGCGTTTCCAGGCAGCGTAGGTCTCGTGATAGCGGCTCGTCATATTTCCGTCTTCCAAAGAAAAAGACCGCAAGTTGCCCTGCGGTCCTTATAGCACCGGTGAAGGAGATTACTTCTTCATAAGCGGGCACTCGCTCTCCGAGAGCGGGCGCGTAACATCCTCCGGCGCCAGCGTGGCGACCGTCTTGTAATAATCCCACGGGCCTTTCGACTCGGCCGGCTTCTTCACCTCGAACAGATAGGCCGGCAGGACGCGGCGGCCGTCGGCGCGCAGCTCGTTCTTGCCAAAGAGATCGTCCTCGACGGGTATCGTCTTCATCTGGGCGACGACCTTCGCGCCGTCATGCGGATTGCCGCCCATCGCCTCGAGCGTCTTGAGGTAGTGGCGGACCGCCGCATAGACCCCGGCCTGGGTCATCGACGGCATGAACTTCTTCGCGTTGCGCTCCTGGAACTTCTTCGACCACGCGCGGGTCTTGTCGTTGAGATCCCAGTAGAAGCTTTCCGTGAAGGTCAGGCCCTGCGCGACCGGCAGGCCGATGCCATGCACGTCCTGGATGAACAGAAGCAGCGCCGCGAGCTTCTGTCCCCCCGACGTGATGCCGAATTCCGCTGCCTGCTTGATGGCGTTCGACGTGTCGCCGCCGGCGTTCGCGAGACCGATGATCTTCGCTTTCGAATTCTGCGCCTGGAGCAGGAAGGACGAGAAGTCCGGCGTGTTGAGCGGATGTTTCACGCCGCCCGCCACCTTGCCGCCATTTGCCTTGATGACTTCGGTCGCATCGCGCTCCATGGCCGCACCGAAGGCGTAATCGGCGGTCAGGAAGAACCAGGTGTCGCCGCCGGCCTTCGTCAGAGCCTTGCCTGTGCCATGCGCGAGCATGTAGGTGTCGTAGGTGAAGGATACGGCGTTCGGCGTGCAGGCCTTGCCGGTGATGTCGGCCGACGCGCCGCCTGAATTCATCAGAACGAGATTCTTCTCTTTCGCGACATTGCTGACCGCCAGCATGACGCCGGAGTTTGGCGTGTCGGTGATCATGTCGACCTTCTCGACATCGGCCCATTGCCGCGCGACGGAGACGCCGATGTCCGGCTTGTTCTGGTGATCGCCGCTCAGCACGTCGATTTTCCAGCCTTTCGCGCGCAGACCGGAATCCTCGACCGCCATATTGGCAGCCAGAACGGAACCGGGGCCGCCGATATCGGCGTAAAGGCTGGCCATGTCGTTCAGAACGCCGATCTTCGCGGTCTTGTCCTGCGCCGCGGCAAAGGCGGTCGAAGCGAGAAGCGCGGCGGAGGCCACGCCCATAAGGAGTTTCATAAGCTCAACCCTCCAGTTGACGCGGGCCAGCCATGCAGAAAAATCTGGTCTCCGCAATTCAACGGAAGTTCAGGTCGGGCCGCCCGTCCTCTTCTTGACCCTCCCGGAGCCCGTGGCTTAATCGCCGGGCCGCAGGGCTACCCCGGGCAAGCCGGCAAACCTGCCAAAGAACCGCAGCTAAGACTGCGGCAACGACTCGGGAGAAACGATGCTTCGTCCGCCTCGGGCTTTCGCCCTTCCCGCCGCCATTGCGGCAACTCTGGCATTCTCCGGCGTCGCGCCGGCGCAGGACGCCGTGAAGATCGGCCTCATCCTTCCAATGACCGGCCCCTCCGCCTCCACCGGCCGCGAGATCGACGCGGCCGTAAAGCTGTTCCAGGCGCAGAACGGCGACAAGGCCGGCGGCAAGAAGGTCGAGGTCATCCTCAAGGACGACACCGGCGTCGCCGATATCACCAAACGCCTCGCGCAGGAGCTGATCGTCAACGACAAGGTGGCCGTCATCGCCGGCTTCGGCCTGACGCCGCTGGCGCTCGCCGCCGCGCCGCTCGCCACGCAGGCGAAAGTGCCGGAGGTGGTGATGGCCGCCGGCACCGCGACGATCACCGAGGCCTCGCCGTTCATCGTGCGCACCAGCTTCACGCTGCCGCAGGTGACCGTACCGATCGCCGACTGGGCGGCGAAGAACGGCATCAAGAAAGTCGTCACGCTGGTCGCCGATTACGGTCCGGGCATCGATGCGGAGAAGGCGTTCAAGGAGAAATTCACCGCGGCCGGCGGACAGGTTCTCGACAGCCTGCGCTCGCCGCTGCGCAACCCGGAATTCGCGCCCTTCCTGCAGAAGGCGAAGGATTTGCAGCCCGACGCGCTCTTCCTTTTCGTGCCGTCCGGCCAGGGCGCGGCGCTGATGAAACAGGTCGCCGACCGCGACTTCGACGCCGCGAAGATCAAAGTGATCGCGACCGGCGACGTGCTCGACGACGAACAGCTCGCCGGCATGGGCGACGCCGTGCTCGGCATCATCAATTCGCATCATTATTCGGCCGTGCACGACTCGCCTGAGAACAAGGCGTTCGTGAGCGCGTTCGAGAAAGCCAATCCGTCGCTGCGCCCGAACTTCATGGCCGTCGGCGGCTATGACGGCATGGCGCTGATCTACAAGGCGCTCGACAAGACCAAGGCCGACACCGACGGCGCGAAACTCGTCGAGGCGATGAAGGGAATGGCGTGGACGAGCCCGCGCGGCCCGATCTCGATCGATCCCGAGACGCGCGACATCATCCAGAACGTCTATATCCGCAAGGTCGAGAAGAAGAACGGCGCGCTCTACAACGTCGAGTTCGAGACCGTGCCGAACGTGAAAGACCCGGTGAAGGCCGCGAAGAAGTAGGGCTCTGCCGGTGGCGGGGACCCCCACCCGCCGTCGCTCACGCGACGGCACCCTCCCCGCAAGGGGGAGGGAGGGCGGTGGCGCGATGGTGGATGCAGGACAAACACAGATTTCGCCGCTGCGGATCCCTCCCCTTCATGGATGTCGACAAACCGGCTCCGCCGGTTTGCGACTGGGTGGTTCGCGCAGCGAACCGGGTGGGGTTCTCAGCGGTCCCTCCCAACCCGTCAGCCGCGCCCGCGCGCTACGAAAGCGGATGACGCCGCAGGAAGTGAAACTCTGGCTCAGGTTGCGCGCATTGCGCGGTCAGGGCCTGCATTTCCGTCGGCAGGCTCCGCTGCTCGGCTACATCCTGGACTTCGTCTGTTTCGATCGGCGGCTTGTCATCGAGGTCGACGGATCGCAGCATGCGATGGGTCCGCAACTGGCGAGGGATGCCGTTCGCGACGCTAAACTTGCGAGCGTCGGCTTCGAAGTCCTGCGTCTCTGGAACAGCGATGTCGATCGCGATTTCGATCGCGATTTCGATGCCGTGATCGACACGATTTTCATGCGGGCGATGGCGCGGTCCCCCACCCGCCGCCGTGCCGGCGGCACCCTCCCCGCAAGGGGGAGGGAGAGCAGCGGCGCGACGGTGGAAGTAGACCGGTCGGAGATCTCGCCGCTGCAAATCCCTCCCCTTCATGGGGAGGGTGGTTCGCGCAGCGAACCGGGTGGGGGTCGCCCATGACCATCCTCTTCGACGGCGTCGCCTATGGCATGCTGCTGTTCATCCTGGCGGTCGGCCTGTCGGTCACGCTCGGGCTGATGAATTTCATCAATCTCGCGCATGGCGCCTTCGCCATGGCCGGCGGTTATGTCGCGGTGCTGCTGGCGCAGCGCGCAGGCATCTCGCTGTTCGGGGGCATGGCCATCGCCTTCCTCGCGACGGCGCTCGTCGGCGCAGTGCTGGAACGCATCGTCTACCGCTACCTCTACGACCGCAGCCATCTCGACCAGGTGCTCTTCACCATCGGCCTGACTTTCATGGCGATGGCGGCGGCGGATTATTTCATGGGCGCGAGCCCGCAGATCGTGAACGTGCCGGATGCGCTCAACGGGCGCATCCATGCCGGCACACTGTCGCTCGACCGCTACCGCCTCTTCGTCATCGTTTTATGCGGCATTCTCACCCTCGGTCTGCAGGCGGGCCTCACCTACACGCGGTTCGGTGCGCGGCTGCGCGCCTCGGTCGACAATGCCCGCGCCGCACGCGGCCTCGGCATCGACGTGACGAAACTCTTCACCTTCACTTTTGCGATCGGCTGCGGGCTGGCCGGCCTCGGCGGCGCGCTGGGCGCGCCGATCCTGTCGATCGATCCGGGCTTTCCGATCAAATACATGATCTACTTCCTGATCGTCATCGCGGTCGGCGGCACATCGACGATCACGGGGCCGTTCCTCGCGGCGCTGCTGCTCGGCGTCGCCGACGTCACTGGCAAATATTATGCGCCGGCCATCGGCGGCTTCATCATCTATACGATCATGGTCCTGGTCCTGATCGTGCGGCCGCAGGGCCTGTTCGGCCGCATGGCCAAGACATGACGGCCGTCGCCTCACCAGCCGCCGCCAGGGCGCGCATCCCGGGGTCAAAGCTCTGGATCGTGGAAGCGCTCGTCTGGGCCGCGCTGCCGGCGCTCGCGCTCCTGTTCCCGAGCCGCCAGCTCCTGTTCAACGAGATCGCGATCCTCGCCCTCTTCGCGCTCTCGCTCGACATCGTGATCGGCTATGCCGGCATCGTCTCGCTCGGCCATGGCGCGTTCTTCGGTCTCGGCGCCTATGCGGCGGGCCTGCTCGCCAAGGCTGGCGCGGGCGCGGGCCTCATGAGCGAACCGCTCGTCGGGCTCGCCTTCGCCGCCGTCATCGGCGCGGGCGCGGGCTTCCTCGCGAGCCTGCTGCTGCTGCGCGGCGCGGACCTCACGCGGCTCATGGTGACGCTCGGCGTCGCGCTGATCGTGGCCGAACTCGCCAACCGGCTCGACTGGCTCACCGGCGGCGCGGACGGATTGCAGGGCGTGACGCCCGGCCCGGTCGCGGGCCTGTTCGCCTTCGATCTCTTCGGCCGCACAGCCTATCTCTATTCGCTGACCGTGCTGTTCATCCTGTTCATGATCGCGCGAAGAATCGTGGCCTCGCCCTTCGGTCTTTCGCTGCGCGCGATCAAAGGCAATGTCCTGCGCGCCAATGCGGTCGGCGTGCCGGTGCGCAACCGCCTGATCGCGGCCTATACGCTCGGCGCCTGCTATGCGGCCATCGCCGGCGCGCTGCTCGCGCAGACGACGCAATTCGTGTCGCTCGACGTGCTCGACTTCCATCGCTCCGCCGATGCGCTGCTGATCGTCGTCTTCGGCGGCCTCGGCACGCTTTACGGCGCGCTGGTCGGCGCGGCCTTGTTCAAGTTCATGTATGACGTGCTGGCCGCCGCGACGCCGCAATACTGGCAGTTCTGGCTCGGCCTCGCGCTGGTGCTTCTCGTGCTGTTCGCGCGAGGGGGCGTGATGGGGTTGCTTACGAGAACATGGGCGAAGATCGCGCGAGGGGATGCGCGATGAGTCGCACTCGCATCCACTTCCCCGGACGGCCGCAGGCCGATCCGGGGTCCAGCGCCAACGCAAGGTCGGTTCCCGGATCGCGCTTCGCGCGTCCGGGAAAGTGG
>ERZ500994.272-NODE-272-length-16904-cov-31.304885_pt1 | contig 16904 bp, 16 predicted proteins | sample MGYA00248878_ERZ500994 | MGnify/ENA primary metagenome ERZ500994 (study PRJEB25958, sample SAMN03398533) | human skin metagenome | study: EMG produced TPA metagenomics assembly of the Human Skin Microbiome Metagenome (human skin metagenome) data set. | reverse complement strand
CTACTGAAGGTATTATAATCTCTTATTAGCTGTCTTGGTTTATTATGCCACTACATCTATTCGATATTCTTTTAAATGAGGGGCTTTTTAAAGCCCCTTGTTTTATCTATAAATTTGATGAATTGAGGATTATGTTATATGCCAAAAATTATAGTTATTCCGCATGAAAAGATTTGTCCAGAGGGTGCGGAACTTGAAATTGAAAGCGGAAGTAATTTATGTCGAAGTTTATTGGATCATGGCATTCCCATAGAACATGCCTGCGATTTATCAGGTGCATGTACAACATGCCATGTTGTTCTGAAAAAAGGGTTCGACAGTTTAGAAGAAATGGATGATGTAGAGGCGGACTTACTGGATCGTGCCTGGGGGCTTACGGCCCAATCAAGACTATCTTGCCAGGTTAAGGTCCAAGATGAAAACTTGGAGGTAGAAATACCTAAGTACACAGTCAATTATATATCTGAGGGACATTAATTTTACTTTTAATGCTTGACCTTACAATTATGGCAAGGTTTATATTAAACACATCCTGAATAGTAATAGTGGAGTTAAATATGGAATTTCATGTTGAAGATATGACTTGTGGTGGCTGTGCCCGTGGTGTAACCAGAGCAATTCAAGCAATAGATGCCAATGCAAAGGTCATCACCGAACCACCCAATCGTAGTGTAAAAGTTGAAACAACTGCAACACAGCAGCAAATCGTTGAGGCTTTAACCGAGGCTGGTTTTCCTCCTCGTTAAAAACGGACGAAATGATAAAGCGACTCTCTATTGAGTCGCTTTTTTGTGGGCAATGAATTATAAGCTCAATATTTAGGAATGTTTGTGATGTTAAATTAGCAGTTATTTGACAATGTAAGTATCTAAAAGAAATGACATATTTTAGTTCATAGTTATAAATATAAAAAATAGGGAGAAGTAAAATTAATTTTACTTCTCCCTATATCCTATTGCTATTTCTTTCGGGTTAAAGGTGAAACGGAAAGCAGGTCGTTATGATGGTGAACGTCCTTTATTTCATTGTGAGGTTCTTGCAAGCCTTCAAGAATCGGACAGTCGGGTCTATTATCACCAGCACAACAGTCGATTAAGTCCTTGAGGGTATTCGCCATTTGCTGTAGGTCATTGATACGTTCTTCCAGCTTTTCACTATGACCCTGAGCAAGGCGTTTGACATCAGCACTCTGTCTACCGCGGTTATTCCATAAATCAAGTAAGTCTGATATTTCTGCTACTGAAAAACCGAGTTCACGACTTCGCTTGATAAACTTTAAACGTTCAACATCATTTGCTGAGTAAGAGCGATAACCTGCATTATTACGTCCCGCAGCAGGAATTAGGCCAATCTGCTCATAATAACGAATCATCTTGGCGGTAACTCCCGAAGCTTTAGAGACTTTACCAATGTTCATCATATCCTCCTTAGCCTTGACTGACGGATGGTGGCTGGAATCGACGTAAACGTAATGCATTGCCAAGTACAAATACACTGGACAAAGCCATTGCTCCTGCTGCAAAGATTGGGGACATCAGTATTCCATAGGCTGGGTACAATATACCAGCAGCAACAGGAATCAACATGGTGTTATAGGCAAATGCCCAGAATAAGTTCTGGTGAATATTACCAATCGTTGCTTTGGACAAGGCAATCGCATTGGCAACACCTTGTAAGTTTCCTGACATTAACACGACATCGGCAGATTCAATTGCAACATCTGTACCTGTACCAATCGCAAGTCCGACATCAGCTTCAGCCAAAGCGGGTGCATCGTTAATCCCATCACCCACAAAAGCGATATTGCCGTATTTTGCTTTCAGCTCTTTAACCGCACTGACTTTACCCTCTGGTAGAACTTCAGCAATCACTTCATCAATACCCAATTGTTTGGCAATTGCCCGAGCAGTACGAGCATTGTCACCCGTCACCATTGCTACCTTGAGACCTAATTGGTGTAGAGCCTTAATCGCTGCTGGCGTTGTGGTTTTGATTGGGTCAGCAACTGCAATAATTCCTGCCAGTTCACCATCGACAGCAACATAAAGTGGTGATTTACCCTCATCACCCAGACGCTGAGCTGTGGCAACAAATGGAGCAACATCAATACCAAGTTGAACCATATAACGGTCTGCACCAATATTGATTTCTTCATTACCATTGATGGTTGCACAGACACCCATGCCTGTGACTGAATCAAACGTATCAACTTTAGGTAAAGTCAGGTTTTCACTTTTTGCCGCATCAACAATTGCTTTAGCAATCGGATGTTCAGAACGGGATTCAACAGCCGCAACCATGCCTAGGACATAATCACGCTCAAAGAATTGAGTCACTTCAAAGTCAGTCAGTACGGGATGACCCTCTGTTAATGTCCCTGTTTTATCGACTGCAACAACTTTGGCATCCTTTAACAGTTGTAAGGCTTCGCCTTTGCGGAACAGTACTCCCAACTCTGCACCACGACCTGTACCGACCATAATTGAGGTTGGTGTCGCCAATCCCATTGCACAAGGACAGGCAATGATCAACACTGCCACCGCATTAACCAATGCAAAAGTTAAGGCTGGTGATGGACCAAAAATCAGCCAGACTAGGAATGTAAGTACTGCGGCAATCATCACCGCAGGGACAAACCATAAGGTAACTTTATCCACCACAGCTTGAATCGGCATTTTAGAACCCTGTGCTTGCTCAACCAAACGAATGATTTGAGCCAGCATAGTTTCGCCACCCACCGCCACAGCGGTAAAGGTCAACGTGCCATTCTGGTTAATGGTGCCGCCTACCACATCACTGCCGATGCCTTTCTCAACAGGGATTGGTTCACCCGTAATCATGGATTCATCAACAAAACTTTTTCCATCAGTGACTTGACCATCGACAGGGATTCTTTCACCTGGTTTCACAATGATAATGTCATCTGCAACCACTTGGTCTAGTGCAATATCTACCATTTGGCCATCGCGTAAAACATGGGCAGTTTTGGCCTGTAAGCTGACTAAACGCTGGATTGCTTCAGATGTTCGCCCTTTGGCTTTTGCTTCAAGAAAACGACCCAGTAAGATTAATGCCACAATCACCGCAGCAGCTTCGTAATATACATTTACCGTTCCTGTGGGAAGGATGTTGGGTATGAATGTGGCAACAATAGAAAATAGGTAAGCTGCTAATGTACCAACCGCAACCAGCGAGTTCATATCAGGTGCTAAACGGAGTAATGCAGGCAAACCTTTTAGATAGAATCTTCGTCCTGGAATAACTAAAACCAACGTGGTCAGGATGAATTGTAAATACCAGCTATTCTGCATCCCAATAGTTTGATCAATCAGTTGATGAACACCAGGGATAAGGTGAGATCCCATTTCCAAAATAAATACAGGCAAAGCCAATAGGGTTGCAAGAATCAAATCACGCTTAAGTTCAGCACGTTCTTGATCTTTTTTCTCAAGCAGCTCTGTCTGGTCAGGAATAGAAGCTTGAATTTCTGTGGCATCGTAACCAGCTTTATCAATTGCGGTAATCAAGTCATCGACATTTGCTGAACCACTGACCGTTGCACGCTCAGTCGCAAGATTGACATTGGCCTCTTTTACACCTGCAACGGCTTTAAGGGCTTTTTCGACACGACCTACACAACTAGCACAGGTCATGCCTTTAATTGATAATTCAATATTATTTGCGGGCACGTCATAACCTGATTGTTCAATGGCATGAACCAGTACCTGACGATCCACAGGCTGATCAAGTACAATATCTGCACGTTCTGTCGCTAGATTGACCGAGGCAGACTGTACACCATCAACTTTTTTGAGTGCTGTTTCAACACGCCCAACACAGCTGGCACATGTCATCCCTTCAATTTTTAATGTAACTTTCATATTATTAGAAAGCTTATCTGTTGCCTTTCCCATAAGATATACCTATAGTGCTTACCCAATTATTAAGAGCATAAACCTTGCCATTATGGGAAGGTCAAGGGTAGAATATGTAAACATATATATTTTCTAAATAATAGGAATTTAAGTATTAGTATGAATTTTAATAATCACCCGATACCATTATCTCAAGATGAGATTATGTCTTTAGCTGAAACATTTCGGCTATTAGGTGATGCTTCACGACTTAAAATTCTACTTTTTTGTATGCGGGGGCCTAGTTCAGTAGGTGAAATCAGTGATGCTCTTGATTTATCCCAATCTTTAGTCAGTCATAATCTTCGTTTATTGCGTTCAGCTCGTTTAGTCAAAGGCGAAAGACAATCTAAACAAGTATTTTATGAGATTGATGATTTACATGTTAGTCAGGTTTTATTAGATATGGCAAGTCATATTAGTGAGGAGCACTAATTTATAGTAGTACGTAATGTATTGCAAAAATATCTAAATTAAATAACTTTAAGGGGAAAGAGGGTTATAGGAATTCTTTATTTTTATTACTCTAAACAAGAAATATATCATGCATTTATTTAAGTTATCAGTATCATCTACAAAAAGTTAAGATCAAGGGCATATAATTAAGAAATGTCTAGCTATATGCCTTGATATCTATTTGAGGAAAGTGCTATCTGTTTTTAACAGCAACTTGTAGTGTTATCTTCAAATGCACTTAATCGGCAGAAACAGGATGCTTCAATATTAATATCAGCCGAGGCAAGTGCTATATCACGTTGCAGCGAAATATCTCGAGCTTCTTTCTCTAGACCTAGTTTTGCTAAACACTCATAAAGTCCATGAAGACTCCATACATTGTTAGGGCGAATTCGGCGACGTCCAAGGTCACCTTCTAGCCCCAGTTCAATCCGATATTCTTGGGCTGCTACTTCAAAGTTTCCTTGTTCCATATTAAGTGCGCAGAATGCATGCCGAACTGGTTGTAACCAAGCTGGAGGATCACAATAAGGAAGAGCATCTTCTAATTTAATGCCTTCTCGCAAGATTGCGAATGCTTCTTTCGTATTACCTTTACGATACTCAATTTCGCCATGAATCATTTTGGCAGCAATTTTTAAAGCTTCGACCTCTTTAACAGGTATAGAGTTAAAGCGCTCTTCTGATACATTAGCTACTGCTTTTATAAAAGACTCTCTTTCTTTTTCGGCCTCTTTAACTCTTCTTAATGAAGCAAATGCTATGCCTGATCCTAGACAAAATAATGGACAGCACGTCCCTCTAAAGATAACGTAACTTTAATCTTTGGAGATTCAAGAAATGGCTAAACGTTTTAGTCCCGAATTTAAACAGCAAGCGATTGATTATGCACTTTCAAACTCACACGAGTCTGTAGCTGCAATCGCCCAGAAATTAGGTGTGGGTTATTCAACATTAGATAAATGGATTCGTGAAACCAATCCGGCAGGTTCAAGCAAACGTCAACTTTCTCCTGAACAACAGCGGATCTTGGAATTAGAGAAAGAAGTCAAACAGCTCAAGGAAGCCAATCACATCTTAAAAAAAGCGCATGTGTACTTTCTGACAGATCATGCCAAGAAAAGTACACGGTAATTCAAGATATGGATGTGAATGAAGTCACTGTGTCTTCTGTCTGTAAATGCCTAGATGTCAGCACTTCAGGCTATTATGCCTGGCGAAAACGCCAGACCAATACAGCGCAGAAATACAATGATTTAAAAGTTGTATATTGGCAGCATCATGCGCGCTTGGGTGCACCGTCATTGGTACATGACATGCATGATTTAGGTTATCGCATGAGCGAACGTACCGTTGGAAGGATGCTAAAAAAGCTTGGTTTATGTAGTAGGATTGCACGTAAATACAAGCATACGACTGATTCAAATCATCGTTTGTCTACAGCACCAAATTTGTTGGATCGCCAATTTACAGTTACTCAGCCTAATAAAGTTTGGACAACGGATATTACCTATATCCGCACTAAAGAAGGCTGGCTGTATTTATGTGTGATGCTAGATCTATTCAGCCGTCGTATTGTGGGTTGGCAAACCAGCCATCGAATAGACCGCCAATTGGTGTGTGATGCGTTTAATTATGCAATGGCTCGTCAGGGTTATCCAACGAGTGTCATGGTGCATTCGGATCAAGGTAGTCAGTACTGTAGTCGTGATTTTAGGGCGCTATTATTGACGAATAACTGTATTCAAAGCATGTCTAGACGAGGAAACTGTTGGGACAATGCAGTGACCGAAAGCTTCTTCCATACCCTGAAGGGGCATGTAGTACATGGCAGTGTATTTTCTACGAGAAAAGAGGCAAATGCTATCTTGTTTGAGTATATTGAAGTTTACTACAATCGAATCAGAAGGCATTCTGCAAATGGCTGGTTAAGTCCAGAAGCCTTTGAACAGAAATATTTCAAGAATTTAGAGGGATCGGTTGTCCACGATACTGTCTAGGATCAGCCTTTTGCGTAGTGAATCATTGCGGTTGTGGAACTATATAGACCTTTATCTTTAGGTAGCTCAAGTTTCAGAATATCTTCCCACATGCCAAATCTAATCATAACATGTGGTAGTGTTGTGCAATGGCTTTCAGTTAAATTAGCCATTGGCGGTGTAGTGATATGTAGTACTTCGGGTGTTAAAATGTCATTGATACGATGAGCCATAAATAACGCTTCCTGTGATTTACCTGCCATCATTGCACCATAAGCACCTACCATTAAATTATGAACGCGATACAAGATATTCCAACCACCTGGATTCTTTTCTCTAGAAAAATATCTTTCATCGGCTGCGATTGCATCAAGATTAGAATAAACCACTCGACGCCAATCTCCGCATGCATTATCAATATGTGTGGACATATGGGCTAAATGTGACCCATCAGGTGATAAATTACGAAGGTTATCAGCAGCTGGCAATGCAACTTCAGGATAAGGTGACATTTCCATTAAATGTATATAGAGATGATTAATTACAGGATGACGATTTGCCCCAGGTTTAGTGAAAGCAACTTCAAGCACGTTTCTAGCTTCAACTGTACCTAAACCTATGGCTTCACCGGTATCTAAATCCCACAATTTACGAGGGCTCAAGCACATGAGTGCATCTGCAAACATTGCAGCTGCATCAAGATCATTAGAATATTTTTCATAAAATGATCTCATAGCTTGAGCATATGCAAAATTCAGCTCATGAAAGTCTTGTTCATCTATAGTCACGTGTTTTGGAAAGCGTGGAGCAAGGGCATCAATTAAATCTTTCTCAAATTGTGTCGCATTATGAGTCGCTGCTAACTTTGCTTGTTCCATAATTTCATTAATATATGGAATGGTATTCTGTAAGTCTGAAGGATCAAATAAATGCCAAGCTTTATTGTAATTTGGACCAGATGCAAAGGCGATGCCCCAATAAGCCATTGCGCATTTTGCATCATGTTCTAGAGCTTTCTTAAAACAATTTATGGCTTCACTCGGATTGAAACAATATGTCCATAATAAGCCACGATCAAACCAAAGTTGAGTATCAGGAGATGACGTAGTTATTTGACGCTGGTAATCTCCTAAATTGTAGTATTTATCAGACATTAAAGTCTCCTCATCAGTGAATAACAATAAAGATTTAAGGTTAGTGATTATGTCCAGCGTGTGGATCAATTTGAGTTGGGTTTTCTAAGCTACAAGTACTATTGCCTTGCCAATCAATGGCTATAGTTGGATGTTCAATAGAAAATTTGGATTTTAGCTCATTCTCAATGTTGAGAGTTAATGTCGCGAGGTCAACTCCATCTTTGGGTTTGACATGCAACGTTGCCATAGATCTACCTGATGTAATCATCCAAATATGTATATGGGTAATTTTTTCAATACCACTTACATTTTTCAAAAGATATTCAGTGATCTCTTGGGCATTAGCATTCTCAGGAGCACCCTCAAGTAAAATATGAAGAGTACGTTTAAATAAAGACCATGCGCTGCGTAGTACAAGTAAAGAAACTAGAACAGATAAAATTGGATCGATAGGAGTCCAGCCTGTGTACCAAATCACTATGGCAGCAATAATTGCTCCAACAGAGCCGAGTAAATCGCCCATTACATGGAGAATAGCTCCTTTAACATTGACATGTTCTGTATCGCCTCTTGTTAAGTACCATAAAACAAATAAGTTAACGAGCATACCTATAATAGCAACGATAAACATCGGTCCTGCCATGACAGGTTGAGGTGATTGAAAGCGTTCAATAGCCTCATAAATAATCCATCCAACGATTGCGAATAATGTAAGAGAATTCATTAAGCCAGCAATAACTTCGAATCGCATGTATCCAAATGTTTTTGAATTATCTGCAATGCGGCGACCGAAACGAAAGGCAGCATAAGCTAAACCTAAGGCAACGGCATCTGTAAGCATATGCCCTGCATCAGCCAGAAGTGCGAGTGAACCAGAGATGATTCCTCCAGTGGCTTCTACAAGCATGAACCCGAAAATGATAAAAAACGAAATCAGAATTTTTCTTTCGTTTCCGTTACTCACATCAGGAACATGTGAATGATTATGACCTTCATGCGAATGATCATGACCTTCATGCGAATGATCATGACATTTATGATTGTGATCGCGTTGATTACTCATATATAAAAACCTAACATGTATATATTTTTACATATGAATATATGTTAATATGTAAAAATTGTCAAATTTAATTTATTAATTTTAATATAATCAATGGCATGTGCCATTTTTGAGCTAATAGGGAATCAAATTTTCTAAAGTAATACTGTTTTTACTTATTCTAAGAGAAATTTCTACTTAGGATAAAATGAATAATTTGACAGTCTAATAACCTTCCCCAACCTATATTATCCTTGTGGTTAAATAGATTTATCTTTTAATCACAAGGATTTATTATGAGCGAATATGAAACATACACCGCTACCATTGCAACTCTAAGCCTTATCGTTATGATAATACAGCTTTTTAAATAGGCTTGACCCCTTTTGTGGCACAGGCAAATTTTCAGTAGTAAAACTAGTTAATGCTGGGGCTTTTTTTAGATCAGTTGGATACATCCAATAAATCTCGCTGTTTGCTGCGTCCTTTCGTTGCTTTATCTTCGCCAGCATTTTCAATCATGCGTTTTAATTCTCTATTTTCTTTTTCTGTTTGCTCCAATTTAGAAGTTAATAACTCAACTTTTCCCACTTCTTTTGCCAAGTCAAAAAGCTGTTTATTCAGATTGTTTTTTTCATCAATGATAGCCTGTTTTTCAATATTAAACGCGTCTTGAGCAAAGCTAATTTTTGTTTGTAGTTCTTTAATTGTGCTAGTTAGATTTTCGATTGTCTTGTTAGCTATTGCAAGATCGGACAATATTTTATCTAAGTTATTGGATAACTCACTATTTGATGTTTCTAGCTGTGCAATAACTGTGGATAGTTCACTATTGAGTTCACCAAGACGACTTGCTAACAGATTATTGAAAGTATCCGTTAGCTTTGATAGTTCGCTGTCCTTTAAAACAATGCGACTTTTGAACGCTTGTTGCTGGCGTTCATTCATAATTTCGCTACGATACTTTTGAACGGTGGCATTACTTCCACCGACAATCGCTAGAATGTTGGCGTTGGTGGGATTTTGGTTGTCTGATTCCAGTTGCTCAATAGCATTTAGAATGTCCGATTTAGTCACTGCCATAATAAAAAATCCTTATGTGGGGGTTGTTCATGTGTACTGTCTTGTATTGTATCATAATACAGTTTAGTACAGTACACAAGGGATACTTTTAGGGCGAAAAAAATTTTCCAAAAAAACTTTTTCTAAAACTCTCTCATTTGGTAGGTGATGGTTGGCGTTTTTATGTGGCTAATTTCTCACAGAATCGCTCATATTTGTTTTTTTTGGGTGGGTGGTACGAATGTACTAGACAGGTTCCAAAATCGCCCTAAACGCTTTCTATGCGATTTTGGAAATTTTTTTTTGCGATTTTTTTCTTCGGGCGACTTTTTCTCTTTAAATAATACTTGCTTTAAGAAGTTTTTTTGATCCAAACCAATTATTATTATTTTGTATTTTTAAATTTGAAGTTGGGATTAATTTTTTAAAAATTTTCTCAATTAATTTATTTGATTTTTTTAATCTCAATCAATCACCCAATTAAGATTAGTTCAATAAAAACACTTGTTTTGATTGAATGATGAATTATCGAATTGGGTAACGATTCTATGCGGTTCCCAATTCATTAATAACCTATAGCAATTAATTCAATAAAAAGGGTTAAACATAATAACCGACATAAAGCCACCCCCTACGGGGCTATTAACTGATTAGGCTTGCACTTTTACACTTTTTGATTTTTTAACCATGTGTGAATTGTGGGGCGTGATACGTTTAACTGCTGGGCTATTTGTGATTTGTTTATGCCATTATTAAACATGGCTCTAGTTTGCTCTCGTTTGCTATTATAGCCCGCTGAACGTGCTAAGCCACCTTTACTGCTATCACTCACTAAACCGCCTTTTCTGCCTTTCTCTGCTTGTTTCTCGCTGAATAACTTTGTGTATTCTTGGTATTTAGGCGAACTCTCGCAAAATCTAGCTATTGATCTACAAATACAAGTAATTTCATTCAATAGTAAAGGCTGTTTAAATCTGCTGTTAAACTCTATTGCCAATGCTAATAAATGTTTGTATAACGCTGTATAAGTCATATTGTGAGCGATTGAGTAAGCGATAAAGCGTAAATAGTCGAATGTGTCACAGTTGCGACCAAGACCAGCGAAAGGGCTTATATGATCGTCATTCTTGGCTTTTTTAGGTGGTTTATTTTGTGGGTCATTTAGATCGATATATTCGGCTAACTCGTTGAGCGTGTAGCTACCAGCTCCAGTTAAGAAAATATCCCATGTTTCGGTATCAAGTGGATTTTTGGCAAGACTGCCACCAAAAGCCATATCACCGCCTAATTGCACGTTGTAGGCGTACTGTAGGGCTTTAAGGTATCGCATGGGGTGAGCGTGGCTACCTGTGAACATCGTTACTGGATCTGTTAAACGGTAGAAATATTGAACGTGACCATTTTTGCGATTTCTAGCTATAAAATTCGGCTCGGCTAGATCTCTATCGTAACAACGAAAAAGCAAATTCTCGTCATAGTAGGGCTGTGTAGAAGTGTTTTTGAGTGGGCTATCAATGTCAATAACAAGCCATTTAATGACTAAGGGGTGATTAGGTTGAATGTATGGGCGTTTACTGCCAGCCGCTTTAGATCGTATTTCGCAAAAATCTTTGCTATCGCTAGAGTATGGCTTAATTGGCAAATCATCATAGAATTGCTGTAATTGGGGGTAGGCTTGATATGTGCATGTAGCTAAGGTTAAGTGATACATTTCGGTTAAACTCTTGCATTCCACAAGGTTTAACCGTAAAATACAAATACGGAATTATCCTGTGAAATGAAATTTTGATCGGTGGATTTTCACATCAAGCCCTAACCTTTGGCGAGGTTGGGGCTTAACTTTTTTAAGTATCGCTAATCTTACAACTTTTGAAACAAAATCACAAGTTATTGTAATTACCCTATATCAAGTTATTTATTATTAAGTATTTATTTAAAATAATATTTGACATCTTTTCTTATTTTCCTTTTAAAATCTATTACATAACGGTTATTAGCTTGCCCCTGTCGGGGCAAGGAAAGGGCAATAAGGGGCAAGGCTGACGCCTTGCGGCGGTGCTATCGCAATCGGGGGTGGTTTGGGCTAGGGCTGGGCTTGGCTGGGGCTGGTGTGGGTGCTAGGTCGTCTTTCTTATTGTCCTTTTCTTTTTCTTGTTGTTCGCTGGGTGTTGGTGCTGGCTGTGGAGCTGGTGGGGCTGGCTCTTTCTCTCGCTCTAAGATAATTTGTTGAGTTGTCGCTGTAACTGCTCCAGCTTGTTCGATAAGTTCTCTAATTGTTCGTTGTTGTTGGTCGCTTGCTGTTGTAAGCTCGCTAATACTGTCTGTTGCTCGTTCTTTAATGTCGTTAATGTGCTCGTTAATTGCTGTTGCATACTCGCTAAGGCTTGCTGTTGCTGACCTTGCAAGGTCTCTGATAATTGATTTAAGGTCATACTTACTAGTTGGTTGATCTCGCTCATTGTTTACTCGCTCTCTATTATTTCGGTCATCTGTCTGTAGGTGAAGACTGTTAAAGCTATCGTGATTATCAATAGAATCATTACTATTAAAACTGCTTGCCACCATATCATTATGTTGATTAAAACCGCTAGGCAAGTAAGCACCGAAAGTAATCCCACTCCGCCCAATAGCATGGCTAGGATCAATGGGGCTTTGTTCGGCTCGTTTATCTGCTGTTGCTGTTCTCGATAACTCTGTTTGATGAGTTTCGCTAATTCCTGTCGCTCCGCTATCATTTGTGGGACAAGGTGAGATAGCATTTTTTGATCTTGGCTCTGTATGTTCTCTAATATATTCTGAAGTTCTCGCCTGTGTTGGCTCGCTATGCTGTTTAATTGGCTCTCGCTCTCTTTGATCATCTTGTTGATAGCGTTTTCGTGCAAGTTCATCAGCTCTTGCTTTATCCCGCTTATAGCGTTCTCGAAGTCGCTCTGACTTGTATTTTGTAAGGTTGTGATACATCTTTCTAAGTTCGTTAATTCGCTGTGTATATTGTTGATCGTAGTTTCTAGCTCGTTCAGCTCTGTAGTTTGGATTTGTTGTAGTCGCTGTAAAATCTCGTTCATATAAGCTACCTTCAAGGCGTATTTTCTGCGGTTTGCCTGTCTTGAGATGTGGGGTTTGAATGGTTATGCTATTTTTGGTTTCTCGTGTTATTTCAACTTTTAACGTATCACGCAAAAAAGCCATGACATCATCACGATTATTTATTTTTGCTTGCTGGGCTTGGCTTAATAGATATTCGCCAATACCTTGTTTAGTTAAATTTATTTTGCCTTTGGTGGTGGCTGGGGCTAAGTCGTTGTCTTTCTTTTTCTTTTTTTCGTTGCTCGGTGTGACTGCTACAAAATCCCTTTTTCGATCTGGATGATCTGGGTCGATAAGGTCATAATCTGCTATCGTTATATTTTTCCACGCATACAAGCGTTTGCGATCTGTCGCATGGTTATAGACTGTCAAGTTGCGCCCTTTTTCTAACTCAACGTTAGCGAATACAAAATTTAGCTCCAGTCGGTCTTTGTCCTTATGCTGTACCCAATAGCCATTTACTTTATCTCGTTCAAAATCCGCAAAAAGTGCTTGCTCGAAACTGTCCATCATTTCGTTTTTCTGTTGGTCAGTTAGTTGTTCGCCTTCGTTTGCTGCGAAAGAAAGACAACCGCTAGTGTAGGTCTTTGAAAAATCTAAGCCATTTATGATGGCTGTTGTTAAAGCTGGATCACCCCTTAAAACAGTCGCTTGCTCTTTCTCTTGTCGCTCATCATCAAGCAAATAATTTTGCACACTCTCACCGCTTTTTGTGTTGCCTGTACCTCTCTTGAAAAATTTAAGAATCATTTTTGACAATCTCGAATTAGTTGTAATTGGTCTTGTATGGTTTGTAGTTGGGCGGATAGTGCAAGTAAGTCGATAGTATTCTTGGCGTTGGTTTGGCTGTTTAAGTTTTTGGCGATTTGGTTAACGTTATTACCGATCCTTGCCAGTTGTTGCAGTAATTTAGGGTCAGCTTTCAGGGTGATTTCTGTTGTTAAGTCTGTTGCATTTAATAAACATTTGTCACGAATAAAACTGGCTAGACGTTTGCCACCAGCAAGCATTTTTAATTGGTCATGCTCGCTTTGAGATAATCGAATATTAAAATTTACTATTCGTTTTGGTTTTTCTCTTATTAAATTTTGGTCAGTCATCGATCTAATTTTCGCTTATTATTTTTTTGTCAAAACCGCCATCTTTTGGGCGGTTTTGTGGGTTGGGGGGTCGAGGGGGGATAGGGGCTTTTAGCCTGTCCCACTTCGCCAGCTGTCAATGATAGGACTAATTTACGCTAGTAAATTTGTACATCATTGGCTGTGCTGGCTTTGGTTTCTTATGCGACTATTCTATGGTTTTTTGCTGTTTTTCGATGTGGTCTTTTTGTTAATTTTACTAATTTAGTTATTTAATTTAATTTAACTAATTTTTGACAGTTATACTTTTTTTAGCTTGTTATTGATTGATTTTTTTTCGGTGTTTTTTTTGGTGGGATTGATTTTTTGGGCTTGAATAAAAAAAGCCCTAGTAAAAAACTGGGGCTTCATTAGTTCGCTATAGAGGTATAAAGGTTAAGCATTAAGCGGTTATAACTTTTGAAGAACGATAATACTTTCTTCCGTCATAGTGTCTGTTTTTTCACCTATCACATTAGTAGCACTAACTTTTCTAGGCATACGTTTATTATGTATGTCACGGTAATAAATATTTTTTAATCTTAGTCCATAATTTCTACCGAGTTCAGCAATAATAATATCGGTATGTAATTTAGTATCATGCACAATCCTTGAAGCAGTCACCAATACAAAAAAACCATCTTTTTTAAGGTAGCTTGCACCATTTTCAATACATTTATCCAAATCTTCATAAAAAGAAATAATGTCTTTAAGCCTATCCCTTGTTCTTTTTTGGTCTTTAGCATTTTCAGATAAAGCAATTCTTCCTAAAAAAAGTTCCTGAATATTTTTAATAGTTAATGATTTTTGATTAAGATTTGTCACATCAATATCTTTAGTACTACCACCTAATAAGTCATTATCTAAAGTTCTAATTTCTTTTTCATAAACACCATTTAAGCCTAGCATTTCGGAAGAAAAAGAAGAAAATTGACCATAAGCAACGGTAGTTTTACTATCACCATAAGGTGGTGATGTTAGAATTAAATCAACGCTATTTTCAGTGATATTTGAGCATTTAACACGGCTATCATGAAAAAATAGCTGTGGTTTATACTTTTCTGTTTCCAAGTTCTTTAATTGAGCGATTGCTAATGTATTGCGTTGTATGACTGGCTTAATTTTTTCTAGTAATGCCTGTTTATCAAAATAAATCTCATCACTTACTTTTTTCTTATCACGATGTAGTTTAAATCCGCTATGTACACAATAAGAAACTTCCCTAATGATTTCGCTTAAAGCTATTTTTAAAAAGTCTTTCACCTCATCATTATCAAGTTGGTTAATTGCTCCAAGAGCGTCATCAATAGATTTATTGGTCACTTCATGAAACCAAAAATCCTTATTAGTAATGTTGTGACTATCAAAGCTTTTGCTTAAATATTCCTCTTCCCATTGCTCAATACCGCTTTTCAATTTTGTTTCATCAATATATGTGGTTTTCACGTTCGCTATAAGTATGGCTAATGGATTCATTTCAATCCCTTTACCGTATCTTTTGAGCTTCATAGATTCAAGTAAGGTAGTACCACTACCTGAAAAAATATCTAGTACCGTGTCGCCTTCTTTTGAAAACATTTCAATTATTTTGTCTGCTAGTTCAGGCACAAAAACCGCTGGATATCGGTGGATTTTGTGAGCTGACAATGGCTCTCTACGTTCTTTGAAAGTCCATTCCATTAACCAGTCTAGATCAAGATTTTTCATAAGGATTTTATAACCTATAGCTTTTTGAAACCACAACAAGTTTAGCACAAAATCAGCGTGTCGTTAAGCAAGATTTTTTTTAAAAGGAGCTTCTGATGACAAAAACCATGAAAGAAATTCACTCAGAAATTAGTGAAAACATAATGCGTTTAAGAAGAGAAAAAGGCATGACTCAGGAAAAACTGGCTAATGAAATTGACTGTTCTCAAGCGTTTATCAACCAAATAGAAACTAAGGCTAAAGATTGTAATGTGGAGCATATTTATAAGATTTCTAGCGTTTTGGAATGTTCCATATATGACATTTTGCCTGATACAAAGGTCAATATGGAGAAATCAAATGCAAACAACTAACTTAGATTTATTTATTCGTGACTTTAATAAAGTTAGAGATATGGGCTTTACTGAATCGAGACGAAGCAATAGTACAGGAATAGGTAAAACCTTTGAAGATTTAATTGGAGTTGCTGAAAACAATGCAAAAGAGCCTGATTTACACGGCTTTGAAATTAAATCACAACGCAACCTAAGTGGAAGCTATGTGACGCTTTTTACTAAATCACCAACAATACCAAAAAGTGCTAATACTCATTTGCGTATGGCTTATGGTTCTTTTGATACCGAACACCCAGACGTTAAAGTTTTACATACTTCAATTTTTCATGGGCGATATAACACGCATACCGCAGGGGCAAAATTTTCTTTAAGAGTAAATCGTGAAGAAAGTAAGCTATATATTTTAGTACAACATGCTGACGGGACAATAGACGAGAGCGTTTATTATAGTTTCGATAATATCAAAAATGCCTTAGCTAAAATTGAAAATCTTGCCTTTGTATCAGCAGATACAAGAAAAAATTCAGAAGGTAAAGAAGAATTTCACTTTACATCAGCTACTATTTACTATGATTTTATTTCATTTGAAAACTTCCTAAATTTAGTTGAAGAAGGCGTGATTATGTATGATGTTCGCATTGGTGCTTATAAAACTGGCACGAAAAGAGGGAAAACTCATGACCATGGCTCAGGCTTTAGAATTAAAAAGAACGATATGCAAAAGCTTTACCGCCAGTCGCTAACCATTTAATTTTCAGGTTTATTTAAAAAATCTGCAAGGTTGGAACACCTATAATACTCCCAGAAAACTGGACCAAAAAATCATAGCAAATAAGATAGAATAGCCCTTAAGCAAAGAGGTCTATCTAATGACAAAAGTTCGTAAACGTCACAATGCTGAATTTAAAAGCAAAGTTGCCATTGAAGCCATCAAAGAGCACAAGACAATCAATGAGCTGACTACTGAATACGGTGTTCATGCCACCCAAATCAGCAACTGGAAAAAGCAAGCTTTGGCTGTCATACCAAGTGCCTTTAACACCAAACAGCACGACAACGAACAAGCCC
>ERZ500994.271-NODE-271-length-16927-cov-5.504682_pt1 | contig 16927 bp, 14 predicted proteins | sample MGYA00248878_ERZ500994 | MGnify/ENA primary metagenome ERZ500994 (study PRJEB25958, sample SAMN03398533) | human skin metagenome | study: EMG produced TPA metagenomics assembly of the Human Skin Microbiome Metagenome (human skin metagenome) data set. | reverse complement strand
CGGCGCCGTTGGTCGTGTTCGTGAAGGTCGCGCCGTCGAAGCCCGATATGACGACGGCGTTCGCCGCGCCATCGACGCCCAGCGCGCGCTGAGCCACCTCGCGCGCGACAGTCGTCGTCCGGTCGAGCGACGACCCGGCCGGCAATTGCACGATGGTGATGAGGTAGCCCTGATCCTGAAGCGGGATGAAGCCGGTGGGGGTCGTGCGGGCGAGGTAGACGACGCCCGCGATCACGAGACCGTAGATGCCGAGCATGATCGCGCGTCCCACAAGGCCGCCAGTCATCGCACCCACGGCCCGCGCATAGCCGTGCGACATCGCCTCGAACCCGCGATTGAACCGGTCCGCCGACCAGCGCAGCGCGCGCCCGACGAAGAACCGCGGCGTCGTCCGCGCATGCTGGGGCTTCAGCAGGAGCTTGCAGAGCGCCGGCGACAGCGTCAGCGAATTGAACATCGAGATGATCGTCGAGGCGGCGATGGTCAGCGCGAACTGCCGGTAGAACTGGCCGGATATGCCGGGAATGAAGGCCGTCGGGATGAACACCGCCGACAGGACGAGCGCGATGGCGATGACCGCGCCGCCGACCTCGTCCATCGTCTTGTGCGCCGCGTCGCCGGGCGACAGCCCGTCTTCGATATTGCGTTCGACGTTCTCGACGACGACGATCGCGTCATCGACCACGATGCCGATCGCCAGAACCAATCCGAACAGGGTGAGGTTGTTGAGCGAGAAGCCCAGCATCTTCATGATCGCGAAGGTGCCGACCAGCGACACCGGGATCGCGATGACGGGGATCAGCGCCGTGCGCCACGATTGCAGGAACACCAGCACGACGATGACGACGAGGATCACCGCCTCGAACAGGGTGACATAGACCTCGTCTACCGACTGCGAGATGAACTCCGTCGGGTTATAGGCGATGCGATATTCGACGTCGGGCGGGAAATCCTTCTTCACCGTCTCCATCAGATTGCGGACGGACGCCGCGGCCTGGAGCGCATTGGTGCCGGGCCGTTGGAACACGCCGATGCCGATCGCCGGCTCTGCATTGAGGAACGACTGGGTCGTGTAGTCCTTCTGGCCGAGCTCGACGCGGGCGACCGCCCCGATGCGCACGAGCCGGCCGTCCTGCGCCTTGACGATCACGCGCTCGAATTCGTCGACGGTCTTCAGGCGACCCTTCGTCTGGACGACGAGCTGGAAGGCCGAGCTTGGCGGCGCGGGCGGCGCGCCCAGCGCACCCGAGGCGACCTGGACGTTCTGCTCCTGCAGGGCGGTGATGATGTCCGACGCCGTGAGGCTGTAGGACGCCATCTTGTTGGGGTCGAGCCAGATGCGCAGCGCATATTCATTGCCGCCGAACACCGTGATGTCCCCGACGCCGTCGAGGCGCAGCAACGGGTCGCGCAGGTTGAGGTAGATGTAGTTGGACAGATAGTTCTGGTCGTAGGTGTGCTTCGGCGACAGGATGTGGACCACGATCATCAGATCGGGCGAGGCCTTGCGCACCGTCACGCCGAGATTGCGGACGTCGACCGGCAGGCGCGGCAGGGCGACCTGAAGCCGGTTCTGGACGAGAACGTTGGCGACGTCGAGGTCGGTGCCCAGCTTGAAGGTCACCGTCAACTGCATGTTGCCGTCGTTCGTGGACAACGACGACATGTAGAGCATGTTGTCGACGCCGTTGATCTCCTGCTCGATCGGCGTCGCGATCGTGGCGGCGACGGTCTCGGCATTCGCGCCCGGATAGGACGCGCGCACGACGACGGTCGGCGGCACGATCTCGGGATATTGCGCCACCGGCAACGTGGCATAGGCCACATAGCCGATGATCAGCAGGACGATGGACGTGACGGATGCGAAGATCGGCCGGTCGACGAAAAAATGGGCAAACCGCATCGTGTTCTATCTTTCCGTCACCCTCGTACCGCCGGCGAGCGCCTATCGCGAGGGAGGCAGTTCCTTGATCGTGGGATTGACCTTGATGCCCGGCCGGACACGCGTCAGGCCGGTGATCACGATCTTCTCGCTGCCGGTCAGCCCGCTTTCAACGACCCTGTAGCCGTCGACCTTGCTGCCGGTCTGGATCGTACGGGCGCTGACGACTCCGTCCTCTCCGACCACGAAGACCTGCAGCTTGTCCTGGTTGGCGACGACCGCTTCGTCGGGGATGAGCACGCCGCGATGGGGATGGGTCGCCGGCATGTTGACCGTGCCGAACATGTTCGGCTTGATGAAATTATCCGGGTTCTCGACCGTCGCGCGCAGAAGAATCGAGCCGGTCGCCTGGTCGAACGTGTTGTCCACGAAGTCGAGAATGCCGCGATGGGTCGCCCGCTCCTCGCCGGTCACGGCGATGTAGACGGGCGGCTTGAGCGTCTCGCGGCCTGACATGCCGATGCCGAGCGTCTTCTGGTAGCGAATGAAGGACCGTTCATCGACCGTGAAGTTGAAATAGATCGGATCGAGCGAAACGATCGTCGTCAGCTGCGTCTGGTCGGCCTGGACGATATTGCCTTCCGTCACGAGCCGCCGGCTGGCCTTTCCGGTGATCGGCGCCCGGACTTCCGTGAAGGCCAGGTTGAGGGACACCGCCGCGACATTGGCGATCGCGGCCGCAAGGTCGGCCTGCGCCGTCTGCGCGCTCTGCCGCCGCTGGTCCTGCGCCTGCTCCGAAATATTGCCTTGCCGGATCAGGGTTTCGGCACGATCGAGGTCCGTCTTGGCGAAATCGACGCGCGCCTGCGCCGAGGCCTGCGCAGCCTTGGCCTGGTCGAGAGCGGCCTTGTAGGGTCGCTGATCGATGATGAACAGAATGTCTCCCGCCTTGACGATGTCGCCATCGTTGAAATTCACCTTGGAGAGGTAGCCCGAGGCACGGGCCCTCACATCGACGAAGGACACCGCCGCGAAACGGCCTGTGAACTGGTCGATGATGGTGATTTCCTTGACGACGGGCGCGGCGACCGTCACGGCCGGCGGGGCGGCGGCCGGCGCTTGCGCCCAAGCCGCGCCTGAAACGCATAGCCAAGCTAACGCCGCCAGAAGCTTCCCGAAGGTCGCGCCGCGCGAAGGCGGATCCGATCTGTTCATGAATGATCCGATTTGGAAGCGGCAAAAGTGGTTACCTTGCGCAAAAGGTCAAGCTCGCCCGATCGGATTTGGACACGGTGTCGCACAGAAGACAAAAGGGACGCCCTTGAGGCGTCCCTTTCGCAAACACGGACCGTTGGCGGTCAGTTATAGGGATTGTCCATGGAACGCCGCCACTGACGATAGGACCGATAGGCGCTCCGTCCCGTGTAGGTCGGCGTGCCGTAGACGGGGTCGGTCTGGGTATAGCCCCAGATCGGCGACCAGGTGGTGTTGTAGGCGGTGTTGTAGCCCGGATAGCCCCATCCGTAATTATATCCGTTGGGATAGCCCGCGCCGAAGAAGCCGCCGGTCGCGGCGCCGACGACATTGGTCGCCGTGCCGACCGCACCCGTCGCGACCCCGACGGCCCCAGTCGCAACCGTTGCGGGGGCGGTAAAGAGCGTGTCGAAAAACTGGGCCTGCGACGGCGTCGCGGACAGAAGCACGGCTGAGACGGCCGTACCGGCGAGAGCAGGAATGATCTTCATGGAAAGCTCCTGGGCTGAAGCGTCGCGGTATCGATCCCGCGGCGAACAGGCCGAAGAATGACCACTTCCATCAAAGGTTCCGGCTGCCGATCATTTGAGCGAAATGCCTGCCCGATGACTTCGGCCGGACGCCGCGCGTCTCCTACATGCGCGTTCCTACATGCGCTTGGCGACTTCCTCGAGCATCACTTCCGTCGCGCCGCCGCCGATCATCAGGATTCGCGCGTCACGCGTCATGCGCTCGATCGGCGTGCCGCGCATGTAGCCGGTGCCGCCGTGAAGCTGCAGGCAGCCGTGCACGACATCGTGAAGGACTTCCGGCGCGAGCGCCTTGAGCATCGAGACATCGCGGATCGTATCCTGCCCCGCCGCCTCGAGTGCGGCCGTATGATACATCAGCGCGCGATAGGCCGCGACGCGCGACGCGAGTTCCGCCAGTTTCAGCCGCGTGCCCTGCAGGCTCCACAGCGTGCCGCCAAACGCCTGGCGCGTGCGCACATAGTCGAGCGTCAGTTCGATCGCCTTCGCGGCCTCGCCCGACGACATCGCGCCGATGACGAGACGCTCGTTCTGGAACGTGCTCATGATCGCGTAGAAGCCGCGGTTTTCCTCGCCCAGCAGGGCATCCGCCGGCACGCGCACATCGTCGAACACGAGTTCGGCCGTGTCCGAACAGAGCCAGCCGTGCTTGTCGAGCTTCCGCGCCACGGTGAAGCCGGGCGTACCGCGCTCGACGATGAATAGAGAGATGCCCCGGCTGCCCTTCGCGGACGGGTCCGTCCGCGCCGCAACGATGAAGATGTCGCCATAGACGCCGTTCGTGATGAACATCTTCGCGCCGTTGATGACCCAGTGATCGCCATCGCGCACCGCTTTCGTCTTGAGCCCTGCGACATCGGATCCCGCCCAGGGCTCGGTCACGGCGACGGCGCAGACCCGTTTGCCGGCGATGAAGTCGGGCAGATATTTCCGCTTCTGCGCCTCGGTCCCGCTGATCGAGATATGCGGGCTCGACATATCGGTATGGACGACGACGCTGGACACGAAGCCCGCGAAGGTCGAGCGGCTCAGTTCCTCCGCGAACACGACGGAGGCGAGCGGCCCCATATTCGTGCCGCCATGCTCTTCCGCGTGGCGCATGCCGAGCAGGCCGAGATCGCCGAGCTTGCAGAAGATTTCGCGCGGTATCTTGCCTTCCGCTTCCCACGCCTCACCGTGAGGAATGACTTCTTCGTCCACGAAGCGCCGCACCTGGTCGCGCAGCATGCGCAGCTCTTCCGTCATGAAGACGGGATCGGAGAAACGGAATTCGCCGGCGGCGATGTCCCGGGACTGCGCGACGTTCATGCTTTCCTCCTGGCGACGACCTTCGCACGTCGGTTCTGGCGCGGTGTCGTCTGTTGTGCCGTCATAGTGCCGGTCAGGAACCCGTTGAGAAACACATCGGTCGCCATGCGCGCGAAGGCCTGTGGCTTCACGGCGGCGTCCGGATCATACCATGTGTACGTGAAGTTGATCATGCCGAGCAGGATCATCGTATAGACTTTCCGATTCGCGCGCGTGATGCGCCCGCTCCGGTCCGTCTCGACAAGCGTCTGCGACACGAGCTCGACGATCTGCTGCTCGAGACCCTTGATCTCCGCCTGTTCGTCTTCCCTGAGCGAACCGAGGTCGTTGAGAAGGATCGCCTGCTCGCATTGCGACGCGGCGTTGATCGAAACGATCGCCTCGATGAACCGCGTGAGCCGTTCCAGCGGCGTCCCGCCTTTCGCATCGGCCTCGCGCAGAAGATCCAGCATGCCCGCGACATGCGTGTGCAGCATCGAATAGAGCAGCGCTTCCTTCGAGTCGAAATAGTGATAGAGCGCGCCGCGCGAGAGTCCGCAGACTTCCGCGAGATCCGAGATCGACGACCGCTCGTATCCCCGCGCGGCGAACAGTTCCGCCGCCTTGGCGAGGATCGCCTCGCGGATGTCCTCGAAATTCTCGGAACGTGTACGGGCCATGAAGCTCAAGCCTTGATTGCGGCGCGCGCCTTCGGACGGATGTCGGCCGGGTTGGCGTCCTTCGACGGCGACGCGCCGGCGCGCTGGCCGACCGCGACCGGCGCAACGCCGTCCTTCAGCCGCCAGCCCGCCGAGAAATCATCGCGTGCGTTGAACGGGAGCGGCGCGGTCGCGTCAAGCGCCCGCAGACGCGCTTCGTACCGCACGAAATCCCCGGCCCGCTCGGCGTCGCCCTTGTGGGCCACCGACCAGGCGATGAACGGCGGCAGCACGTCGAACCCGACGAAGCGGAGCGTGCCGTTCTGCAGCGGCCACAGGATGACGTCGAGATTGCCGTTGATGCCGTCCGGCCCGCACATCGGGGGATAACAGCCCGTCGTGATCGACAGCATCGCGCGTTTGCCCGCAAGCGCGCCGCGATCGTACCAGCGCCCGTCGCCATAAATGATGCCATTAGCGAAAACACGGTCGATCCAGCCTTTCAGGATCGCGGGCACGGAGAACCAGTAAAGCGGAAACTGCAGGATGACGAGATCGGCCTCAAGAAGCAGGTCGATCTCCGCGCGCAACGCCGGAACGAAGGAGTCCGTGCGGGCAGCGGCATATTGTTCGAGATCGTAGTGCAGCACATCGCGGTCGGACCGTGTCGTGAAATCGTCGCCCGACGCGACCGGATCGAACTTCATCGCATGAAGATCGCGCACCGTGCAGCGATGCCCGAGCGATTCCAGAACCGCCACCGAGCGGTCGAGCAGCGCGCGGCTGAAGGAGCGCGGCTCGTGATGCGCGAAGACGATCAGGACATTCAATGGAACGGCTCCAAAGAAATTGTTTGAACGGACGTCCGGTTTATTGTACAAGCCGACGAAAAGGTAAAGAGGGAGGAACGCGGATGGCGGCCAGAGCGGATGCGATCGTCATAGGCGCGGGCGCGGGCGGATTGTGCGCCGCCGCGCGTCTGTCCGCTGCCGGACTTCGGCCCGTCCTCGTCGAGGCGCTCGACCATGTCGGCGGTCGCGCCGCGACCGAGGTGATCGACGGCTTCACGGTCAACATCGGCGCCATCGCGCTGGAGACCGGCGGCCTTTTCGAAGAAACGTTTCGGCTCGTCGGCGCGCCGCTCGACCTGCGTTTTCCCACGCCAGCGTCCGCCTTCTATCTCGACGGCAAGGTCGTCGATGTCGGCCGCGGCGGCTGGGGCCTGCTGCTCGGCCAGCTCACCAAACAGGCCGCGCGCATTCTCGACAAATTCGCGGAGGCGCGCTCGGGCCAGTTGCCGGACGGGCGGCAATCCACCGCGGAATGGGTCGCCTCCTACACCAGCAACGAGACCGTCCACTCGCTGTTCCGCAATCTCTGCGCCGCGATCTTCGCCTGCAACGCGGATGAACTGCCGGCGCGCGCCTTTCTCACCTATTTCACGGGCAAGGGCGCGTTCAAGAAATTCGGCTTCTCGCCGACCGGCACGATGGGCATCTGGCAATCGCTCGCGGACGCGGTGGCGCGCAATGGCGAAGTGCGCCTTTCGACGCCTGTGCGGAAGATCGTGGTCGAGGATGGCCGCGTGCGCGGCGTGATCGTCGAACTGGACGGCCAGACGACGACGATCGAATCCGACATCGTCGTCAGCAATGCCGGCCCGAAGGCGACGGTGGCGCTCGCCGGCGCCGAACACATGCCTGCCTATGCCGCGCGCCTGCCGGAGCTTCGGCCCGCCGCCAACATCGTCCTCAATTTCGCCACCCGCGAGCCGCTGATGGCCGCGCCCGGCATCGTCACGTTCGGCAAGACGCGCCGGCTCTGCAACATGGCCAACATGACCGCCGCCTGTCCGGAACTCGCGCCGCCCGGCTGGCATCTCTATGTCGCCTATGCCGTGCCGAAACCCGCGCTGGGCGCGTTCGACAACGAGGCCGAGATCGCGCTCGCGCTCGAGGATCTGCGCGAGCAGTTCCCGGGCTTCGCGCAGGCAAAGATGCTGTCGATCCGCGTGATGCGCGACGACTGGCCGGCGCAACGCTCCTGTGCGGGCTATGACCTGCCGGTCGAGACCGGCGTCGAGGGCCTGTGGTGCGTCGGCGACGCCGTGAAGACCTATGGCGATGGCGGCACGCAGGCCTGCGCCGAGACCGCGAAGCGCGTCGTCGCCGCGATTCTCGAGACGCGCGCGCCCGCGCGCCCGCTGCGAACGGCCTGACGCGTGACGACCGTCGCCGTCCAGTCGCAGGGGGAGACGCAAGCAGGTCCGGCCGCTATGCCGCTGCTCGCGTTCCGCAACATCCAGGTCGTCTACGACAACGCCATCGAGGCGGTGCGGGATGTCAGCATCGATGTGCCCGAAGGCACGATCGTCGCGTTGCTCGGCTCGAACGGCGCGGGAAAATCCACGCTGCTGAAGGCCATGTCCGGCGTTCTCTATGCCGAAGAAGGCGCGATCGACAACGGCACGATCCACTTCCGCGACGAAGATATCGGCGCGCTGCCGCCGGACGCCATCGTGCGGCGCGGCCTCGTGCAGGTGCCGGAGGGCCGCCGCATCTTTCCGGCCCTGACGGTCGAGGAGAACCTGACCGTCGGCGGTTTTACAATACCGGCCGCGACAGTCCGCGAACGGCGCGACCGCGCCTTCGCGCTGTTCCCACGTCTCGCCGAACGCCGCGCGCAGATCGCCGGCTACCTCTCCGGGGGCGAGCAGCAGATGCTGGCGATCGGCCGCGCGCTGATGGCGGGGCCAAAGCTTCTCGCGCTCGACGAGCCCTCGCTTGGCCTCGCGCCGCAGATCATCGACCGCATCTATGACGTCATCGCGAGCCTGCGCCGCGACCTCGGCCTCACCGTCCTGCTGGTCGAGCAGAACGCGGCGCTGGCGCTGGAAATCGCGGACTACGGCTACATCCTCGAAAACGGCCGTGTCGTACTGGACGGATCGGCGGAACGCCTGCTGCGCAACGAAGACGTCCGTGAATTCTATCTCGGCACTGGTGGCGGCGGTGAACGGCGCTCCATGCGCGACGTGAAACATTACAAGCGTCGCAAGCGGTGGCTCTCGTGAGCGCGATCCTCTCGCTTCAGGACGTGTCGAAAAGCTTCCGTGGCCTCAAGGCGGTCTCGGACGTGAGTTTCGATGTCGCCAAGGGGCATATCTGCAGCGTCATCGGGCCGAACGGCGCGGGCAAGACAACCTTGTTCAACATGATCAGCGGAGTCTTTCGCCCGACCGCCGGGCGCATCCTGTTCGAGGATGCCGACACGGCGCGGCTGTCGCCCTCGCGCTTCGCGCGCGCCGGCATCGCGCGCACCTTCCAGAATCTCGCGCTCTTCAAGCACGGTACGGTGGTCGAGAACATTCTCGTCGGTCGGCATGTGCATCTGCGCTCCAGCGTTCTGGAGGCCGCCTTCTTTTTCGGCCGCACCCGCGCGGAAGAGATTTCCGCGCGCGAAAAGGTCGAGGAGATCATCGAGTTCCTTGAGATCGAGCAGATCCGCGACAAGGTCGTCGGCACGCTGTCCTACGGACAGCAGAAGCGCGTCGAACTCGCCCGCGCACTCGCCAGCGAGCCAAAACTTCTCCTGCTAGACGAGATGGTCTCCGGCATGAACGGCGAGGAAACGGAGGATATCGCGCGCTTCATCCTCGATATACGCGATGAACTCGGGATCACGGTGCTGATGATCGAACATGACATGCGCATCGTCATGGATATTTCCGACAGCGTGCAGGTGCTGAATTTCGGCCAGCGCATCGCCGGCGGCGCACCGCAGGATGTGCGAACGGATCCGGCGGTGCTCGATGCCTATCTCGGGCGGCGCGAGCGCCAGATGCAGACCGAGGCCGCGTGATGGCGGCTTCCGGAACCCTGCGCGTGGACGCCGGCGCGCGCCCCCGCCCCGTCGCGCGAACGGAGCCGCGCGAAACGCTGGCGACGCGGATCGCGGCCGGCGACATCACGCTGCCGCAAATCCTGCGCGCCCGCGCCACGGACCATCCGGCGCGCCTGGCCTTGCGCGAAAAGGAACATGGCGTCTGGAAGCGCTACGACTGGGCGCATTATTACGAGACGGCCCGCGCCTTCGCGTTCGGCCTTCTGTCGCTCGGCCTGCGACGCGGCGACCGCATCGCCATCGCCAGTGAGAACACGCCGGAATGGTTCTATGCCGATCTCGGCGCGCAGATGCTCGGCATCGCCGTCGTTGGCATCTATCCGACCAATCCCTGGCCGGAGCTGCAATATATCGTGCGTCATTGCGGCGCGCGCGTCGTCGTCACCGGCGATCAGGAGCAGACCGACAAGGTTCTCGACGCGATGGCCAACGGCGAGGGTCTCCCCGCCGTCGAAGCGATCGCCTGCGTCGATACGAAGGGCCTGCGGTATTATACGCATGACGCGCTGGTGTCCTTCGAGGCGCTGCTTGCGCGTGGCCGCAACTGGCGTGCGACGACGCCCGACGCCGACGCGACGCTTGACCGCATGATCGACGAGGGTTCGCCCGACGATGTGGCGATCATGGTCTATACGTCCGGCACGACCGGGCCGCCGAAGGGCGCGATGCTCACCCACCGCAACCTCGTCTACGCCGCCCGCGAATATGCGCGCACGACCGGGATGGAGCATTGGCACGTCGAGGTCGTGGCGTATCTGCCGCTCTGCCATGTCGCCGAACGCTGCTATTCGATGGTGGTGCAGCTCGTGCGCGACGGCACTGTCAATTTCGCCGAATCGATCGATACGGTCGCGATGAACGTGCGGGAGATCGCGCCGACCTTCTTCGTGGGCGTGCCACGCATCTACGAGAAGCTTCAGCAGAACTTCATGTTCCGGCTTGGCGACAGCGGGTGGCTTCAGCAAACGCTGGCGCATTGGTCGCTGCGGCGCGGCCGCGTCCTGTCGGATCGGCGGCAGGCGGGAACCGCCGGCTGGCGCGAGGCGCTGGAATTCCGCCTGCATTGGCTTCTGCTGTTCCGTAACCTGCAAAAACATCTTGGCCTCGACCGCAGCCGCAACCGGCTATGCGCCGGCGCGGCGGTGTCGCCGGAGACGATGCGCTTCTTCGACGTCATCGGGCTTCCCGTCGCGCAGGGCTACGGCCTCACCGAATGCGGGGGCGTCGGCTTCGTGCAGGACGACAGGCATATGCGCATCGGCGGCGCGGGCGTACCGCTCGCCGGCACGGAATGGATGCGTGCGGAAGACGGCGAGATCCTGTTGCGCAGTCCCGGCGTGTTCAAGGGCTATTTCCTCGACGATTCCGCTTCGCGCACCACGGTGGACGAGGCCGGCTGGCTGCATACCGGCGACATCGTCGAGGTGCTCGACAATGGCGAGATTACCGTCGTCGACCGCAAGAAGGCGATCATCATCACGTCAGGCGGCAAGAATATCGCCCCGTCCGAAATCGAGAACGCGCTGAAGGACACGGGCTATATCAAGGAGGCGATCGTCGTCGGCGACGGCCGGAAATTCCTCGGCGCGCTGGTCCAAGTCGACTACGAGGTCGTCGGCCGCTGGGCGCGCGACCGTGCGATCCCCTATACAAACTACAAATCGCTGTCGCAGCGCGAAGAGGTGCGCGATCTCGTCGATGGTCTCGTGCGTGGCGTCAACGGCCGTTTCGCGCGCGTCGAGAACATCCGCAAATTCGTGATCCTTGAAAAGGAACTCGATCACGACGACGGCGAGCTGACCGCGACGCAAAAAGTCCGCCGCGCCGCGATCGACAAGAAGTTCGCGCGTGAACTGGCGGAAATCTACGGAGACGGCCCGTGAACCTCCTCGGCGATTTTCTCCTGTCGGGTCTCGCGGTCGGCGCGATCTACGGCCTCGTCGCGATGGGCTTCGCGGTCATCTACAAGGCGACCGGCCTCGTGAATTTCGCCCAGGGCGAGATGACGATGCTGTGCGCCTATGTCGCCTGGACGATCTCGACGACCTTCTCGGGCAATCCCTTCGTCGTCGCCCTCGCTTCGCTGGTCTTCGCGATCCTGCTCGGCCTCGTCATCGAACGGGTGGTCATGCGGCCGATGCTCGGCGAGCCCCTGTTCTCCAGCGTGCTGGTCACGGTCGGACTCGCGGTCATCCTGCGCTCCGCCGTGACGCTCGTCTGGGACGCCTATCCGCATGCGCTCGACATCGGCGTCGGGCGCGGCATCGTGCGGATCGGCGGCTTCAGCCTGCGCGGCGCGCAGATCGCCTCCATCCTCCTGCTGCTGGCGATGACCGGCGCGATCTTCGCCTTCTTCCGTTACAGCCGCTACGGCGTCGCGATGCGCGCGGTGGCGGCGGACGACCGCACTGCGCTGCTGATGGGCGTGCCGGCGACGCGCATCCACGCCATCGCCTGGGCGGGATCGGCGGCGATCGCCGGCATCGCGGGCGTGCTCTATGCGATCATCTACGATCTTGCGCCGACGATGTTCCATGTCGGGCTGAAGAGCTTTCCGGCGGCCATCCTTGGCGGGCTCGACGCCGTGATCGGGTCCGGCTTCAGCGGCCTGATCGTCGGCGTCGTCGAGAATCTCGCGGGCGGCTACATCGGGTCCGGCGCCAAGGACATCGCCGGCTTCGTGCTCATCGTCGTCATCCTCATGGTGCGGCCCTTCGGCCTGTTCGGCGAACGCGAGATCGTGAGGGTCTGATGCGCAGCGGCACCTACAAGGAGACCTTTTCCGATCTCGTCGTCCTGACGGATTCGGGGCTCGTCAAATTCTGGGCGGCGCTTCTGGTGGTCGCGTTGGTCGCCCTGCCCTTCGCGGTCAACGCCTACATCCTGTCGCTGCTGACGCTCGTGCTCATCACGGCGACGGGTGCGCTGGGCCTCAACATCCTCACCGGCATGACCGGCCTGATCTCGCTTGGTCATGCGGGGTTTCTCGTGCTCGGCGCCTATGCCTATGCCGTGCCGGTCGCGAAATACGGCTGGCCGCCGCTTGCCGGTTTCGCGATGGCAGCGCTGGCGCCGGCGCTGGCCAGCATCGTCGTCGGCCTGCCGTCGCTGCGGCTTCGTGGGCTCTATCTGGCGATCACGACGCTCGCCTTCTCCTATATCATCACCAGCCTGATCCTCGACGCCGATACGCTCACCAACGGCGCACGCGGCATCGCGGTGATGCGGCCCACACTCTTTGGTATCGATTTCGACAGCGACCAGCGGTTCGCCCTGCTCTGCCTGGCCATCGCGGCGCTCGCCCTGTTCGCTTCGCTCAACATCGCCCGCAGCCGCGTCGGCCGCGCCTTCAACGCGATCCGCGACAACGACATCGCCGCGCGCACGATGGGCATCAGCCTGCAACGCTACAAGCTCTATGCCTTCATGACGAGCGCCATCTTCACCGGCATCGCCGGCGCGCTGATGGGCATCTATCTCAGTTTTGTCAGCGTCGAGGGTTTTCCGTTCCTGCTGTCGATCGAGGCGCTGGCGATTCTCATCGTCGGCGGTCTCGGCTCGTCGCTCGGCGCGGTCCTCGGCACCATCTTCATCGTGCTGCTGCCGGAAGCGGTCAGCGCCTTGTTCCGGCTCGTCGGTGGCCCGTTCGAAAGCCTGCTGTCGACCGGCGTGCATGAAGTGAAAAGCATCGTCTACGGCCTGATCATCATCCTGTTCCTGCGGTTCGAGCCGCGTGGACTGGTGGGCCTGTGGCGCGACGCGAAGCGGCTCTGGGTCAACTGGCCGCTGCGATACTGAAAAGACAAGGGAGAGAAACAATGAAGCGGTTCATTTCGCTCGCGGCATTCGCACTCGCACTCGCCATCAGCCCGGCCATGGCGGAAGAGCAAAGCGTGACCGACACCGAGATCACGATCGGCGAGGTCAATCCTTACACCGGCGCGCCGGCCCTGCTCGGTGCGGCGCATACGCTCGGCATGAAGCTCGCGTTCGCGGAAGCCAATGCGCAGGGCATCAACGGCCGCAAGCTGAAACTGCTGACCGAGGACGACGGCTACGTCACCTCGCGCACCCTGCAGGGCGTCCGCAAGCTCATCGACGTCGACAAGGTCTTTGCGATCACCGGCATTTCCGGCACCGGGCAATCGACGGCGGCCATGCCGATCCTCGAAAAGGCGGGCATCCCGACGATCATCAGCGTCGCGCCGGCCGCCGCGCAGTTCGAACCGCCGCGTAAAAATGTGTTCGTCGTCGGGCAGGTCTATGCCGAAGGCATCAAGCAGCTCGTCCTGTTTCTCGCCGACAAGAACCCCGGCAAGAAATGGGCGGTCGTGACGCAGGACGACGACTACGGTCTTGCAGTGCAGGAAGGATTCGCCGCCGCGCAGAAGGAGAAGAAGATCGATGTCGTCTTCTCCGCCAAATACAAGCGCGGCCAGAGCGATTTCGCGACGGAGATGCTGCGTCTGAAGGATTCCGGCGCGGAGGTCTTTCTCGCCGGCGGCATCATCAGCGAGAACGTGGCGATGCTGAAGGAACTGGAGAAGCTCGCCTACAAGCCGGTCATCGGCATCTTCTGGCCGGGGCGCCTCGAAGCCGTGCTGAAGCTCGCCGGACCGCAGAGCGACGGTCTCTATGCCGTCGACTACGTCGCGCCGCTCGCCGGCGACGCCGGCAAGGCTTTCGTTGAGAAAGCGAAGACCATTCTCGGCGAGAACGAGATCAAGGGCCTCAACCGCTATACCGAGGCCGGTTATGCCGCAGGCCGCGTGCTGGTCGAGGCGATCCGGCGCTGCGGCAAGGATGTGACGCGCGACTGCGTCATCAAGGAAATCGAGAACACGAAGAATCTCGAGACCGGCGTGATGGCGCCGATCACCTTCGGGCCGGGCGTGCGCTTCTCCGGCCAGAAGGTCCAGATCATGCAGGCCGATTACAACACACTCAGCTACAAACCCGTGCAATGACCGCACGGGCGTGAGGCAGGAGAGCAACATGAACATCCGTGTGCCGCCGCCCGGCTGGGGCGATCTCATCCATCGCGATCGCGTGCATGGCAGCCTCTATCGCGATCCCGCGATCTTCCAGGAGGAACTGGAGAAGATCTGGTACCGCACCTGGGTCTATGTCGGGCACGAGAGTGAAATCCCGAACCGTCATGACTATGTCGCGAAGTCGATCGGCCGCCAGCCGCTGCTGATGACCCGCGACGGCGACGGCCGCGTCCATCTGCTGCTCAACCGCTGCACGCATCGCGGCAACCAGGTCTGCGCGCAGGAAAAGGGCAACCTGCGCAGCTTCACCTGCCCGTTCCACTCGTGGAATTTCGGGCTCGATGGACGGCTGATCGGCTACGCGTTTCCGGATGGATACCAAGATCTCGACAAGAGCACGTTGGGACTGGGCCGCGTGCCCCGCGTCGAAAGCTATCGCGGATTCGTCTTCGGCTCCTTCGCCGAGGACGGCCCCACACTCGCCGAACATCTCGGCGGCGCGGCGGAGACGATCGACCGCCTGTGCCAGACATCGCCCGAAGGCGAGGTCGAGATCACGGCCGGCTTCCTGCGCCATCGCGTGCAGGCGAACTGGAAGTTCATCCTCGAGAACGAATGCGATGGGTATCACCCGGCCTTCGTGCATTCGTCGATCTTCAGCGTCGCCGAGAGCGGCATCGGCTCGCTCTATGGCGCGAAATCGAAGGCGCTGACCCGCGACTACGGCAACGGCCATACCGAGATCGACCTGCGGCCGGAGTTCCGGCGGCTCGACAAGCCGCTCGGCTGGTTCGGCACGACGGAACAGCGCCTGCCCGACTATGTCGCGAAGATGAACGCGGCCTATGGCGACATGCGGGCGCGCGAGATCATGATCGACGGCACGCCGCATGTCATGATCTTCCCGAACCTGTTCATCGCGGAAATCCAGATGTTCGTCATCGAGCCGCGCGGGGCCGACGACAGCATCCAGCATGTCACGGCGCTGCAGTTCAAGGGCGCGCCCGACCTCAACCGCCGCATGCGCCAGCAGACGATGGGCTCGGTCGGGCCGGCGGGTCTGCTGCTCGCCGACGATTCCGAAATGTACGAGCGCTGCCAGCGCGGCATCCAGTCGGAAGGCAATGACTGGGCCTATCTCGGCCGCGGCGAACATCGCGAGCGCGACGACGAACAGGGCTTTCGCGTGTCGCATGTGACGGACGAAGTGCCGTCGCGCGGCATCTGGAAACATTATCGCAGCCTGATGGAGGCGGCGTGATGCTCGATCGCGTGACCGCCGACCGCCTTCGCGAAGCGGAGCAGTTCCTCTTTCGTGAAGCGCGCCTTGCGGACGAACACCGCTACGAGGAATGGGAGCGCCTGTGGACGGATGACGCGCTCTACTGGGTGCCCGCGAATGGCGACGACATCGATCCGGAGCGGCAGATGTCGATCATCTACGACAACCGCTCGCGCATCTCGCTGCGCGTGAAGCAATTGCTGACCGGCAAGCGTCATACGCAGGAACCGCAGTCGCGGCTCCGCCGGCTCATCAGCAACGTCGAGCTGACGGGCGAGGACGAGCGCGGCATCGCGGTCGGCGCGAACACGATCGTGTTCGAGACGAACCAGCGCGGCGACACGCTCTGGGGCGCGCGCAACGAATATCGCCTGCGCCGCGTCGATGGCGAACTGCGCATGGCCTACAAGAAGGTGATGCTCGTGAACAATGAGCATGCCATCTACACGATGTCGTTCCTGATGTGATTGCCGCGGGACCTTGTGGCATCGTCATTGCGAGCGCAGCGAAGCAATCCAGTGCAAACGGGATGAAACTGGATCGCCGCGTCGCTCCGCTCCTCGCGATGACGGAAAACTATTGGAAAGTAACATGATCTCCGAAGGCCTCGTCCTGCTGCGCATCGAAGATGGCATCGCGCATCTCACGCTGAACCGGCCCGACGCTTCGAACGGCATGAATGTCGAATTCCTCAAGGCGCTCTGCGACGCCATCATGCGCTGCCATGGCGAGCCGGGCGTGCGCGTCGTTCTCCTGCGCGGCAATGGCAAGAATTTCTGCGCCGGCGGCGATGTCCACACATTCGCCTCCAAGGGCGAACAGATGCCGGACTATCTGCGAATGGCGACCGCCTGGCTGCAGAACGCCGTCACCGGCCTCATGCGGATCGAAGCGCCTGTCCTGACCGCCGTGCAGGGTTTTGCTGCCGGCGGCGGCGGATTTGGTCTCGTCTGCGCATCCGACCTCGTGATCGCGGGCGAGTCCGCGAAATTCCTCGGCGGCGCGACGCGCGTCGGCATGGCGCCGGACGCCGGCGTCACCGTCACCCTGTCGCGGCTGGTCGGTCTACGGCGTGCGGCGGAACTCGTCTTCACGAATCCCGTCCTGTCGGCGGCGCAGGCGCGCGACATGGGCAT
>ERZ500994.270-NODE-270-length-16945-cov-4.820249_pt1 | contig 16945 bp, 20 predicted proteins | sample MGYA00248878_ERZ500994 | MGnify/ENA primary metagenome ERZ500994 (study PRJEB25958, sample SAMN03398533) | human skin metagenome | study: EMG produced TPA metagenomics assembly of the Human Skin Microbiome Metagenome (human skin metagenome) data set. | reverse complement strand
CGACGGGGCCGCGCTCCCTGAGGATCGTGTAACCGTTGCCGAGATGCCGAAGGACAGCCTGCGTTATCGTTTCTGTTCGTCGTCCGGTCATGCCATCGTCAGACGGTTACCTTAAGAAATGCGCCACGGCTTTGCTGGCGGCGCGAAAGTCGCGGAGTTAAGCTACTACTCTGACCTTTTACCGGACTCAATAGAACGACGTATCCGATTGCAGAGGCCTATCTGGCACCGGACATCCAGACCGACAGGACCGAAGACATTCTCGGCGTCTGGATCGATACGACCAAGGGCGCAAAGTCTTCGTTTCGCATCATGAAAAAGCCGAAGAACCGCCGGGTCGAAGGGTATTTTCGGGACCATCAACGCGGCCTTCCCGCAAACGCAATCCCGCGATCCTCTATCGCTTGTTCGACGCTATGCAGAGAAAAATTCAGAGTGGACTGTCCCTTGGTTCTGTAGACGAGCCCCGCCTATCCTTTGAGTATAGGAGGCGACTCGTGAGTGTACAGAAATTTACTCTCAAATCTACGGAGGCGGTCAAGCAGGTGCGAGATCGCGGCGTAAGCGCTGCGCAGGGCAGAGGAACCTCGATGTACACGAGAACGTGCTGCGCAATAGGTGAAGAAGTTTGCCGCGGCGCCGGCCGATGCCTTCCCCGGGCACGGAAGCCGAAACACCTCGCGATCGGGCGCGCCGCGCATCAGCAAGTCAAGATCGCGATGGCGTCGCGCTTATCCTTCGGATTCGGCAGATCCTTGGCGTAATATACACTGCCGGGCAGGCGCCGCCAGCTCACGCGTGCCAGGTGCTCGATATCGCCGAAGCCAGCATATTGTGTCCAAATTGCATCTGCTTGTTGTAGCTCGGCTGCCTCGCCATCACGACCAACTGACAATCATGATAGACTTTTGTCTCGCCGTCGATCATCTCGAAGATGGCTGAGTTGCCAATCGCATCCTCGACCGAGGCCCGGCCTGCCGTCCGGATCACTGCCATCCGCAACTGGAAAAGCGGAGTCCGTGTCGGATCGACCGCTTCCCCTTCACGTCGTCAAATTATCCAGGTACCACTGAATTCACATATTGATGGAAAGACTTGGAACCAGGATCAAAGCACGGGCGACAAAAGGCCGCGCTCGTTAACAACCGACATCGAGACGCGATCGGTATATCGTGATCACGACGCTTCCATACCTGCTCCTCCAATTGTACGAGTTGCCGCCGGCAGCGGCACCGTTGCGCTGCGTGACCTGCGGCAGTATCCAAAGGCGATAGGTGCGTGTACCAGTCGTAGTTACGTCCGACGTAGTGCCCAGGGATGCGGGAGCTGGCTTCAGCGCGCCGTGAGTTGGACAGTTCGCGCCCTTCCGCAACAGGTTGAACAGCCCTGTAGCGCGAAGGCGCGCATCCGCCGAGCATGCGCCAGACTTATCCGGGCGGCGAGAAGGTATTCGTTGATTTCGCCGGTGACACGATCAACGCCCCCGCTGATCTCGATCAGGTGGCGATCATTCGCTCGCTGCGGCTCCGGCTGCGATTCAGACGGTAGGAGTTGTTTTTGTGAATACAGTCATACATGGTTACCCACGGTTGGTCATCACCGTACGGAATTGCCAGAACATGAGCCTGCCAACGAATGATGTAGTGCCGGCGCCGTCCGGAGCGAGCGACCTAGCCTCGATGCTGACGATCGGCGACGTGGCGCGCCGCTATGGGTTGACTTTACGAGCCCTGCGCTTCTACGAGGACCGCGGGATGGTGAAGCCACTGCGCCACGGAACCACCCGCTTCTACGACCCAGCAGCGTGCCACAGGATCGAGTTAATCCTGCGCGGCAAGTGCCTCGGCTACACACTGACCGCGATCGCCGCGATGCTCGCGCGGGGTGACGGGGAGTCGGATTCGCATTTTGATGCGGATGCCGGCGAGGTCGCCGCACAGATTGACCGGCTCGAGCGCAAGCGCAAGGAGCTCGACCTCGCCATCGAGGAACTACACGCGGTCCAGAAACGTCGCATCCCGCGGCCACCTGAAGCTTCACGCAAACCGATAATATGACGCCGGCAAAGAACCACTGGCGTCTTGTTTTGCGCGTAAAGTCATGCGCTCGCAACAGGCAAGGCGTAGTCGCAGGTAAAACAGCCCGGCAGACGGTCTGCCTTGGCAAAACCAGATCTCACCTTAAAAGGCTCGCGATTCGCGCGCAGTCGGGATCGGCATGAGCCCGCTATTTGATCCGGGACGAGCAACGCGGACTCGGACTGGTATGATGCTGGTACCGCGAAGAGATGCCCCGCAGCCCAGCTTCGGGATGATCTTTGCACTTCTGTCCAAAGCAAGGTCCCGCGCGCTGCCATCGAATCGCGGCGAGGCCTGCGCTATCGACAGGACGTTGTGCTCGTTTCCGCCCACCGAGCACAACGACCTGCGCGGCGCCTTTCAGCTCCTGCACTATGTTCGGGTGAAGCACCGGGCCGTCGGGTCCGGCCTGCACTTCCGGCTCGCCCATGCGCTCCTGCTCCGCCTGCAGCGCATAGGCGCCTTAGCAAAGGCAACAATGTGACTGTGGCCGAACGCGACGTGGGTCAGGGGCTCGGGCATATGCGAATCCGCCGTGCGTTCACGAGGCGTCCGAACAGGTTTCGAGTTCGGCGATTTCGAGGCCGATCAGCTCGCCTTCTGCCACCGGGCCGGAAATCTTCTGCGCCGTGGACATCCGTGGCCGGACTTGAAGGGACTCGTCCGGATCGCCTACGAGACGGACAAAGAGTTGAAGAGGACCGTGTGAGCGAAACGCACACCGTGCCACCGTCGGAGCCTTTCGTGCATGAAGGGCACGACGGCTGGCTCTTCCTGCAGGGCGGATCGAATTTCGTCGCGTCGCTCTATCAGCGCGAAGGAGGCCAGCCTCCCGATAGTATGCTGCTGACGTGGCGTGATGCGATCGTCACGCGTGCGCGACATTTCGTGCGTCTCGGGATCGCATGAGTCTTCGTCGTCGTACCGGAAAGCTCACCATCTCCGCTGATCGATGCAGATAACGCCCCCGGCCCTGCCGCTTTACCAACAGCTCGACCAAATCGGCGAGAGTCGCCACTTGGTGGATCTCGTGGCGCCGATGCGCCGGCTACGCGACGAGCGCGCCATCTACTGGCGTACAGACACCACTGGGCGCCGGAGGGATGCTTTCTGGCCTACGAACTGATTTGCGATCACCTCGGCGTCGCCAAGGACATGCCGCTTTCTGTCGCGGCCGGTCCATGAAGGAAGCGCGGTCATGGATCTGGGCGGCCGCATCGATCCGATGCCGTGGGAGACCGTCCGGACGTACGATTTCCTGCACTCGGCGCGGCGCACGTCTGTCGACCGCGTGACCCGCTATCTGGACGACCTGCAGTACCGAGGCCTGGTCCATGTCGGATCGCGCGCCCGGTCCGAGAATCCCGCCGCGTCGAACCCGCAGCGGGCGATGCTCATCAGCGATTCCTCCGCGACGCGCCTCACCGGAATGATGGCTGAGACGTTCCGCTCGCTCGAATTCGGCTGGTCCAATTCGGTCGACTGGGCGGTCTGCTGGCAGCGGACCGACATTGTGATCTGCGAGATCGCGGAACGCTTCCTGATGCTTCCGCCGAAGGACGGCCTGAGCTGGACCCTGCTGGAACGTAAGCTGGCGCAGAAGGCGCGGAAGATCAGGGCCGGCCGCGCCGGCTCTCCCTCCTCGTCGTGACTGGTCAGTCCTGCTCGCTGCGTTAGCCGGCCTTGATCCCGCGCCATTTTTGCGCGCTACCGACATCAGCCGGCCCTTGGGGTATGCCGCCGGAAAAGCCTTCCGCCGGCGTAAGGGCCCGACCCCTCGAAAAGATCATCACAAGACACATCGTTTATATCCGATGCTGAATATTCCCCGGTTCCCGCGAAGATGTCCAAAATTGGTATGCTAGAAGTAGCGGGTCTATCTTCTGATCATGCCACCAAGCTCGTTCATCACCGCGCGCATGAAGCTCGCGATGATGTAGCGCGCAGAGAGGTACGGTGAATTCGTCGCTCACCTTACATCCCAGTGCACGGGGTTGAGAAATTCGAACGTGGTGCGCGTGGCACGGACCCCGTCCGCACACAACGCAAGCACGGGATGCCACAAATCGAAGATGCTCTTTGTCCCGATGACGTTTGGGTTCCCCCAGCGCCAAAGCGCTCTTGTCGACCGACCGTTGCTTCGAGCCGTCGTCGTCGTACCCGTCAGGTCGACCATCCCGGAAGTCGTTCGAAGCGTTAAGGTCATCGGCGCAATGCGATGCGAGAATACGCGGCACCCCACTTGTCTCACGAGTACTCTGCGACCTCGAGCGGTTGAAAACCACTGGCGCATCGGAAGTTGCGCAATCGTTGTCGTTCGGTCGACCTTTTGCTTTACCGCCATAGAGGGACAGCCCAAAGGGATTTCCGAACGTCGAGAGAGCTCGTTTTGTGGCGTCGGTTTCAGCGGCTTTCGAAGCAAGCTCGTGCGCCTGTCCAGCCGTCGGCGAAACCGCCTCCCCTGATCCCAAGCCTTCTCGGATCACAATTGTGTTCCCAGCACGCACGCTGATACGAACACGAATCAGGTACGAAGCGGAGAAGCGGTAGCCTACCTGCTTTTGCCACACGCATTGGCTAGATATCGTTTCCCGATCCCACGCATCAAATCCGAAAATGCGATTGGCTTCGGAGATCACATGCCACCCCTCGAGATAATGCAAGGACTTACCGTCTGCCTGCCGTTCTCTGATATGGCGCCGCTCGAGAGCCCGTGCCAGCTTTCGCATTTGAATATCTGAAAACGTCATCTTATTGAGTCCGAACGGTGAGGGAAAAGCGACGGCTGGCCAGCATTGCACCGGGTACTGATGAGCCTTTGACGAGAGCATCAAGCAGTGCGCGACGATCGGGGCGGGATGGCTGGGGGACCAAAAATTCCGCGGGTAGAGACCATTCGTCGATGATTTCGACAGCTGGAGGAGCCAATCGCACGGAAGCAGTAAAATCAGGCGCGACAAGTTTTGTAAGGCTCGCCAACTGCATCGTCTCGATTGCTGTGCGACGCTTTTCCACCGCGCGTGCCTCGAGCCGCGCCAGCCGGCATTTCATTTGATCTGTTCGTTCCTTCAGCGCCTTTGCGATACATTCGTCCTCGATGGCTGAACGAACCAAGGCTTGTAGGGCCTCTTGTAGGTTCGTTGCCCCTTCGAGCGTATCGGCGAGGGTTTCGTCGTCTATCTCGGGATAAAGCTCGATGAGACGACGACGGACTTCAACGAATCGTGTAGCTTCGAGTCCGACCTGTGTGTTCATTCGATCAGCCTCCGGTATGTGATATTTTTTATATCATGCTTCCGCGGCCGTCAACAGGATTTATTCGCTTGATTACGAGTGAACAGATCAAAGCGGCGCGGATGCTGCTGGGATGGGATCAGCCGAAGCTTGCGCAGCATGCCGGTGTGGGCGTAGCGACCATCCGCCGCATCGAATCGGTCCGCGGCCCCGTTCAGGGATCGGAAGGTTCGGTCGCCAAAGTCAAAGCTGCGATTGAAAAGGCCGGCGTCCGATTCATTGCCACCACTCAATATGGCGGCGAAGGTGTCCGAAAGACGTCAAAGGCGGCGAAGTCGCATCAACCGTAGATTCTCGCCTCGCGAATAGGCATCACTTACAGTGCGAATGGTCCTGCTCTACGAACGCAATCCGGTGGCCGCCATTCGCACCTGCGTCGTCATTCGTCGTTCAAAAGCGCTCTTTCAGAACCATCTAAGCTCTGATCGCTCCATTCGATGCTTTCATCAATGCAATAAACCCAATGTTCCGACCGTTTGACGCGAATGATATCGTAGCCTGCATCGCGCAAACCGCTCAGTCGGGCACGGGCAGAATGCGGTTGCCATCCCGTCGCATGCGCGAGGGAATTCAGGGTTACGCCATTGCGCTCGTACAAAAGCCTCAAAGCAAGGACATGCTTTTGCCCAATCCGTCTCCGCAACGACGACCCCTTGCACACTGCGCGCTGAGGGCAATCATTATGGAAAGCGTAGATTGGTTGGACACGGGAACTACCATCCGCGAGAGCCGCCATGCCCGCCAACGTGATCCTCAAACTCACAGGCCGCTTGGCCGGATCCCGGCGCCATATCGGCCATCCCGGTTCGCTATAGAGCTCGAGTGCTAGATTGCGAGCAACCAGCGACGTTCCCAAATAGTCCGCTCTGCGCATGCCATGGGGAAGAGGCAGAATACGATCGCCACGCAGCGCGGCACGTTGCAGAACAAGGCGCTGAGTTTCTGTTAGCGAAGTCATGTCGACGCGGGACGCCAGTTGCGTGCAAAGAGTGCATCAATCGTCCGGAGCAAGGGATCAAAGAACGCGCCATTTAACAGCAGATCTTGCATTTGTCCCCTCGGATACAAGAACTAGGATTCAAACGTCTGCTTGCGTTGCTGGCGATTGCTTCGACATCGTGGAACGTCGCGTTTTGCATCAGCCCGCGGTCTCTCAAGATGGCTGCTGCCGTTGCAACGCTCGACGCTCGGGCGAGTAAGACTTCGATCTGCGCGGTAAAATATCGGACCGCCTCGTTGGCAAATACATTGGCCATCATGCGCCTCCTCTGCCCTGGGGCGCATGGACGCTCCGTTCTTGAAGGAAGTCGAGAGAAATTTCGCGGAATTCGGCGATAATAGACGATCGGTCGACCCGCCTTTGTGAACGCCTCGCGACGGGGGAACCGCCGACGGCAAGGGGTGGACTTCTTGCAATGCCGGGTCCACGGCCCAAGGCTGCAGACAGCCTTAGTCTAACCGATGGAACACCGTGGAATCCCGACTTGCGCGACACGGTCGTCGCGCGCTGCCGTGAAACATCTTACGATTGCAGCAAATCGGTCGATCCACCTCTGTTCGGCCGAAGGAAGGAGAGATATGCCCAAAATCGCAATCGTCGGATGCGGCGCGATGGGGTCGGTTTATGCCGCTCTCATGGCTGACGCAGGCTTTGAGGTTCACGCCGTCACGCTCTGGCCCGACCATGCAGCGGCTATGGCCGCAAAAGGTCTGCGCTGCGAGGGGAAGAGCGGCGACAGGACCGTGCGGCTCGCGAGCGCCGCGACGACGACGCGGGGCATCGGCCCCTGCGATCTCGTGATCATCGCCACGAAGGCGTTTGACGTCGAGGTCGCGGCGAATGAGAGCGTGCCGCTGCTCGGACCAGACACGGTCGTGCAGACGATCCAGAACGGGCTCGGATCGCCGGAGATCGCCGGCCCCATTCTGGGAGAGGATCGCATCGCCGTTGGCGTCGTCGGTGGGTTCGGCGCCTCGATGCGGGGCCCCGGTCATGTTCATCATAACGGCATGGAGATGATCCGCTTCGGCGCGTTCGCCGGCCTGCCGAGGGCGCGGCTTGAAGCCTCGGCGGAGGTCTGGCGGTCGTCCGGCTTCACGGTCAAGCTGTTCGACGACATCGAGCAGATGGTCTGGGAGAAGCTGATCATGAACGTCACCTTCTCCGGCTCGTGCTGCCTTACCGGGCTTACGATCGGCGAGGTGATGGACGATTCCGATGCGTGGCGCGTCGCGGAAGGCTGCGCCAAGGAAGCCGTCGCCGTCGCCAAGGCAAAAGGCGTGCGGCTCGATGTTGGCGATCCTATCGCCCATATCCGCGCGCTCGGCGGCAAGATTCCGCATGCGCGTCCCTCGATGCTGCTCGACTACATGGACGGCCGCCGCTGCGAGATCGACGCCATCAACGGGTCGATCCCGCGCCTTGGCCGCACGCTCGGCGTTCCGACACCGGTGAACGACACGGTCGTCGGCCTCGTGAAGGCGCGCGAACGGAAACTGCTTCCATGACCTCCGGCGCGCGCCGCCTCACAGGGGCGTGCCTGTGCCGCGCGGTCGCCTACGAAGTGACGGATGCCTTCGAATACGCGATGAACTGTCATTGCGCCGACTGCCGGCGCGCGACGGGAGCGGCCTTCAAGTCCTTCGCCGGGATCGCGCGCGACAGGCTCGTGATCGTGAAAGGTGGCGACAAACTGCTTATCTTCGGCAATCCGGCCGAGGGCGCGAACCATGACGTGCACTGCCGCTCCTGCGGATCACTGCTCTATTCAGCGGTGCGGAACGGCGCGTTCGCGCATGTGACGATGGGCACGCTCGTCGATGCGCCGGCCATCCGTCCGCAACGGCATATTTTCGTCGGCTCCAAGGCTCCGTGGTTCACGATCACCGACGATCTGCCGCAGCACGACCGCTTTCCGCCGGGCTGACGCCAGTGGGGTTCAGCGCCCGTTCATGCCGATGCGCGCAGCCTCCCCTCTTCTCAGCCAATCCAGGGAGGCTCCGATGAAAACCAGAATCGGCATCATCTTCGCCGGCGCGCTCGCCTTCGCGATGCTGTCCGGCCATGGCGAGGCGCTCGCCCGCCCCGGGCACGGCTGGCACGACGGCAGCCATGGGCATCATGGCGGCGGCCACGGCTGGCACGGCGCTGGGTGGCACGGCGGTGGCGGTCATGGCTGGCACGGTCATGGCTGGTATGGCAGCTGGCACGGTGGCGGCTGGCGTGGCGGCCCGTTCCGACCGGCCTGGGGCCGCCCGCATGTCTGGCGGCCAAGGCCCTACGGCTGGTACGGCCCGCGCCGCGTGTTCGCGCCCTATCCTGTCGTCGTCGGTCCGCGCTTTGGCTACGGTTTCGCCCCGGGCTGCACAATGCGCCGCAGCGTCGGTTTCGCAGGGGGCGGCTGGCGCAAGATCGTCACCGTTCGTACCTGCTACGTGCGCTGAAAAGAAAAGGGCCGGAGGTTCGCTCCGGCCCTGCATTCACCTGAAGAAAAAGATTACGCCGCCTGGTCGCCGGCGATCGCCTTCACTTCGAGATATTCCTCCAGTCCGAACTTGCCCCATTCGCGGCCGTTGCCGGACTGCTTGTAGCCGCCGAACGGCGCGGCGCGCTCGTTCGGCACGCCGTTCACGTTGACATTGCCGGCGCGGATCTTTCGCGCGACCTTCCTGGCGTTTTCGATATTGCCGCCGGTCACATAGCCGGCGAGGCCGTAGGGCGTGTCGTTGGCGATCTTCACCGCTTCGTCCTCGTCCTTGTAGCCGAGGATCGCGATCACCGGCCCGAAGATTTCCTCGCGCGCGATGGTCATATCGTTGGTCACGTCGGCGAAGACGGTCGGGCGGACATAGAAGCCCTTGTTGACGCCTTCCGGCAGACCGGGACCGCCGGCGACCAGCGTCGCGCCTTCCTCGATGCCCTTCTGGATCAGCTTCTGGATCTTCTCCCACTGGATGCGGGAGACGACCGGACCGATCGTCGTGCCTTCGCCACGCGGATCGCCGGCCTTGGTCTTGTCGGCGACGCCCTTCGCGATGACCGCAACGTCCTTCATTTTGGAGAGCGGCACGATCATGCGGGTCGGCGCGTTGCAGGACTGGCCGGAATTGTTGAAGACATGGGCGACGCCGCCGGCGACCGCCTTCGTGAAGTCGGCGTCTTCCAGGATGATGTTCGGCGACTTGCCGCCGAGTTCCTGGCTGACGCGCTTCACGGTCGGCGCGGCGCGCTGCGCGACATCGATGCCGGCGCGGGTCGAGCCGGTGAACGAGATCATGTCGATATCCGGATGTTCGCTCATCGCGACGCCGACATCGGGGCCAAGACCGTTCACGAGGTTGAACACGCCCTTCGGCACGCCGGCCTCATCGAGGATTTCCGCGAAGATCAGCGCCGACGTCGGCGTGAATTCGGACGGCTTCAGGATCATCGTGCAGCCGGCGGCGAGCGCGGGCGCGACCTTGCAGGCGATCTGGTTCAGCGGCCAGTTCCACGGCGTGATCATGCCGATGACGCCGACCGGCTCGCGCACGATCGTCGCGGAGCCGAGCCTCTCCTCGAACGGATAGGTCTTCAGCACGTCGAGCGTCGACATGATGTGGCCGAGACCCGCGCCCGACTGGAATTTTTCGGCGAAGGGCAGCGGCGCGCCCATCTCGTCGGACACGGCGGCGCCGAGATCCTTCATGCGCGTCTTGTAGACGGCGACGATCTTCTCGAGCAGCGCGATGCGCTCCTCGCGGCTGGTCTGCGACCAGGTTTCGAAGGCGCGCTTGGCGGCAGCGACGGCCTTGTCCACGTCGGCCTTGGAGCCGAGCGCGATCTCGTACAAGGGCTCTTCCGTCGCCGGATTGATCACCGGCGTCGATTTCTTCGCGACGGGATCGACCCACGCGCCGTCGATGTAGAATTTGTCGTGATGCAAGAAAGCCTCCCGTGAGATGTGGCAGAGTGCTTGCGCCTCCTCGGGAGCGCCGGACTGGCGGCTCCGGAAGCGCGACGGCGTCCCGCCGGACGTGTCTGCCGCCTCTCTTAGCGGCAGACGGCGAAAGCGCAAAGGCTTGCGGCGGGAAACAGCCATTCGCGGATGCGCATTGCCGGTTTTTGACCCGTTCTAACGGCCTTTGAAATTCGCCGGTCGTTTTTCCAGAAACGATTGCAATCCTTCGCGAAAATCCTGCGTGCGGAACAGCGGCAGCAGTTGCAGGAACACGTGATGCACATGCTCGCCGAAGGGCTCCGACAGGCCGGCGCGCATCATGCGCTTGGCCGCCTGGACCGCGAGCGGCGCATTCGTGGCGATTTCGGCAGCGAGTTCCTGCGCCCGCCCGGGAAGGGCATTGTCGGGGACGATCTCGTTGGCGAGACCCAGCGCAAGGCTCTGCTCCGCCGTCAGCGTCCGCCCGGTGAAGATCACCTCTGCGGCCTTCGCCCAGCCGATCATGCGCGGTAGGAACCAGGTGCCGCCCGATTCCGGCACGATGCCGCGCTTGACGAAAGCGGCGGCGAATTTCGCGCTGTGCGCCATGACGCGGATGTCGCAGCCGAGCGCGAGATCCATGCCGTAGCCCGCCGCCGAACCATTGAGCGCGCAGATCGTCGGCGTATCCATGTTGAAGAGGATCGTCGGCGGCGCGGTCTTGAGATCGAGGGTCGTGCGGGCGCTGTCGGCGTCGTTCTGCGACCCAATCCCGTCGCCCGACACCGCGCTCCGCACATCGAGGCCGGCGCAGAAGGCGCGGCCCGTGCCGGTCAGCACAACGACGCGCACCTCGGGATCGTCGTCGGCGCGCAGGAGCGCCTGCCCCAGATCGTGGAGCATCGTCCGCGAGATCGTGTTCATGCGGTCGGGCCGGTTGAGCGTGATCGTGGCGATTCCGGCGGCCGTCGAGACGAGAATTTCGTCGTTCGTTTCGTTATTCATGGCGCCTTCTTCGGTGAGGTTCGAGCCTCACTCTAGCGGGACGCGCGCCGTGCTGTCAGCCGAACAGACCCGCGAGGCGTGCGAGGAACCGCGCCCAGAGCCCGCGCGCCGGCGCAGCATCAGCCTCGTCATGCCAGACGGTCGCGAACCCTGCGGCGTCGGCGGCGCGGTACAGGGAAAGATGACGTCCTGACATGATCGACTCCCACTCTCCCGCGCGGATCGGCGAGGCCTCCCGGTTGCTAGCCGGGTCTCAAGAGTAGGATCGTCCTGTGATGATGATGCGACAATCGCTCGTCGCATCACATGGTTAACGGCCGGCAAGGCGCGCCCGGTCGCCCGGGCAGCGCGATCGCGGCGGTCGTTATCCGCGGCCGGTAATCTCGCCGGCGGGCGTATCCGGGCTCAGCCAGCGATAGACCACGCCGCCGATGATGCCGCCTGCGAGCGGCGCGACCCAGAACAGCCACAGCTGCTGCAATGCCCAACCGCCGACGAACACCGCCGGACCGAGACTACGGGCCGGGTTCACCGACGTGTTGGTGACAGGGATGCTGACGAGATGAATGAGCGTCAGCGCAAGCCCGATGGCCAGAGGCGCCGTGCCGACGGGCGCCTTGCCATGGGTCGAGCCCATGATCACGAACAGGAACATCGCCGTCATCACGACTTCGCAGACGAGGCAGGCGAACAGCGAATAATTGCCCGGCGAATGCTCCGCGTAGCCGTTCGAGGCAAAGCCCTTGGAAACATCGAAGCCGGCCGCGCCGCTCGCGATGACGTAGAGAACGCCGGCGCCGATCACCGCGCCGACCACCTGCGACACGATGTAGGGAATCACGTCGCCGGCCGGGAAGCGGCCGCCAGCCATCAGGCCGACCGTCACGGCCGGATTGAGGTGGCAGCCCGACACATGGCCGATCGCATAGGCCATCGTCACGACGGTCAGGCCGAAGGCCAGCGAAACGCCCAGCAAACCGATGCCGACCTGCGGGAAGGCGGCGGCCAGCACGGCGCTGCCGCAGCCGCCGAAGGTGAGCCAGAAGGTGCCGATCGCCTCGGCAGCATATTTTCGGGAATTCATGCGGGGCCTCCCCTGCCACGTCGCTGTCAACGGACAATCGCCTTTCGCGGCTAGCTTAACCTTGCCGAAACTAGGTCAGCGGGCAAGCGCCGGGGATGGACATTTCACAGGTCGTCGCTCGCCCTGGATCGCCGGCGCCAGCAGCGATCTGTAGAGCGCCGTCAGTTCCGCGACATGTTTCGCAAGCGTCGGCGGATCGCGCCAGTAGTCGCGGTAGGCGGCCTCCGACATCGCGCTCACGGTCTCGTCGTCCTGCAGACGCTTGAGCATCCGCGCGAGCTGTTCGGCATCGCCGGAGCGGAACCACAGGCCGCTGACGCCATCCTCGATCGCCTCGCGGCCGGCGCAGACGTCCGACACGATGACCGGCGTTCCCATCGCCTTCGCTTCGAGAACGGTCAGCGGCTGGCCTTCGTACCAGAGCGATGGAAAGACCAGCGCCCGGGCATGCCGCATGGCCGCGCGGGCATCATGCGGTTTCTGCCAGCCGGTAATTCTTGCTTCGGGATATTTCGCCCGGAGTTCGTCCGCGATGGGACCGTCGCCGACGAAGACAGGCGCGATGCCGGCCTGCCGCGCCGCTTCGGCGAAGACGAAACACCCCTTCTCCGGCGACAGCCGCCCGACGAAGACGAAGTCGCCCGACGCGGGCTCCGCCTTGAGACCGAGGTTGCCGGCGGAGATCGGGTTGGAGATGCTGTGCACGCGCGCCTGCGGCGGCAGGAACGGCAGGACGATGTCGCGCTGCAGGTTCGAGATGCAGACGAAGTCCGAAAAGATATCCTGAAGGCCCGCGACGCGCTGCGCGATGGTGAGCCGCACGTTGCGCCACAGCTTGCGCGGATAGTTGCGCGAGTCGCAGTTCGTTCGCCAGCACTGCGCCGACAGCGGCTCGAGACTGCAAACGCTATGGCTCCTGTAATTGTAGAAGCCGCCGTTGGGGCAGAACAGGAAATATTCGTGGATCGTATAGACGGCCGGGAGTTTCGATTCCGCGATCGGCCGTGCGATCGACGGCGACAGCGCCTTCGCCCAGCCGTGGACATGGACGATCGTGCGCTCGCGCGGCAGGGTGGCGAGCAGGTCGCGCAGCGCACGCTCGGCCGCAAAATTCCAGATGCCCTGCGCCGCGCCCATGATCTTCGACCGGTTGCCGAGCAGATCCGCCTGCCCCAGACAGACGATCTCGATGCCCGAGGCGGCAAGCTCCGCCGAGACCGGGCCGGCGGCGGCGAAGACGATCGGCCGGTGGCCCGCGGCGCGCAGGCCGCGCGCGCTGTCGAAGGCGACCTTGGCCTGTCCCCCTGTGACGGAAGCATGGTCGACGCAGATCACGACTGTCAGGGCATCGGCCCCGGTGGCGGGAGGTGCTGGCAGAAGCATGGGGGCGACCCTAGGCCCCGCGTCCTTAAGCGGTGGTAAGGATCGCGCCCGAATCTGCTAGATGAGGCCATGTCCGCGAAATCCTCGTCTGCGAAGCCCTCCCCCAAGGACCTGTTCGGGGCCAATGCTCCGGTCAAGGCCGCCGCCCGCGCGACGACGCCGTCCGCCGGGACGCCGGGCGAGGCCGGGTATACGGCCGCGTCGATCGAGGTTCTGGAGGGTCTGGAGCCGGTGCGTCGCCGCCCCGGCATGTATGTCGGCGGCACCGACGAGACGGCGCTGCATCATCTGTTCGCCGAGGTCATCGACAATTGCATGGACGAGGCGGTCGCGGGCCATGCCTCGTTCATCGAGGTCGACGTCGGGGATGACGGCTTTCTGACCGTCACCGACAACGGCCGCGGCATTCCGGTCGATCCGCATCCGAAATTTCCGCAGAAATCCGCCCTCGAAGTCATCATGACGACGCTGCATGCGGGCGGGAAATTCGATTCCGGCGCCTATCAGACGTCCGGCGGCCTGCATGGCGTTGGCGTCTCGGTGGTCAATGCCCTCTCCGAGCGGCTCGAGGTCGAGGTCGCGCGCGGCCAGCAACTCTACCGCCAGATTTTTTCGCGCGGCATTCCGCTGGGAAAACTGGAAACGGTCGGCAAGGTGCTGAACCGGCGCGGCACGCGCATCCGCTTCAAGCCGGACGACCAGATTTTTGGCAAGAATGCGCATTTCCGCCCGGCCCGCCTGTTCCGCATGGCGCGCTCGAAGGCTTATCTGTTCGGCGGCGTCGAAATCCGCTGGCGCTGCGCACCCTCGCTGCTGGAGGACGGCGGCGCGGTTCCGCCCGAGGCCATGTTCAAGTTCCCGGGCGGGCTGCGCGACTATCTGGGCCGCGAGATCGAGGGCAAGGAGACCGCGACCGCCGAGCCGTTCTTCGGCAAGGTGCAGCGCGAAGGCGGCCACGGCAGCCTCGAATGGGCGGTCGCCTGGCTGCCCGCCGACGACGGCTTCTCGAATTCCTATTGCAACACGATCCCGACGCCGGACGGCGGCACGCATGAATCCGGTTTTCGCGCTGCGCTCCTGCGCGGGCTGAAGGATCATGCCGACCGCATCGGCCAGTCGAAGCGCGCCGCCAACATCACCGGCGACGACGTGATGGGCCAGACCGCCTCGATGATCTCTGTCTTCATCCGCGAGCCGGAATTCCAGGGCCAGAACAAGTCGCGCCTGATGACGGTGGAAGCCTCGCGCCTCGTCGAGACGACGGTGCGCGATTCCTTCGACCACTGGCTCGCCGGCGCGCCGCAGCAGGCGGCAAAGCTGCTCGATTTCGTCATCGAGCGCGCCGAAGACCGCATGCGCCGCCGCGCCGAAAAGGATGTCGCGCGCAAGAACGCCGTGAAGAAGCTGCGCCTGCCCGGCAAGCTCGCCGACTGCACCAATACGGCGGCGCAGGGCTCCGAACTGTTCATCGTGGAAGGCGATTCCGCCGGCGGCTCCGCGAAACAGGCGCGCGACCGCGCTTCGCAGGCGGTGCTGCCCTTGCGCGGAAAGATCCTCAACGTCGCCTCCGCGACGCGCGACAAGCTGGCGGCGAACCAGCAGCTCGCGGACCTCATCCAGGCGCTCGGCTGCGGCTCGGGCGCGCAATATCGTCACGACGATCTGCGCTATGAGAAGATCGTCGTGATGACCGACGCGGATGTCGACGGCGCGCATATCGCCTCGCTCCTCATCACGTTCTTCTATCGCCAGATGCCGCGCCTGATCGAGGAAGGGCATCTGTATCTGGCCGTTCCCCCGCTCTATCGCCTGACACAGGGCGCGAAAACCGTTTACGCGCGCGACGATGCGCACAGGGACGAACTGATTGCGAAGGAACTGACCGGCAAGGGCAAGATCGAAATCGGCCGCTTCAAGGGGCTTGGTGAAATGATGCCGGCGCAATTGAAGGAAACGACGATGGACCCGCGCCGGCGCACGCTGCTCAAGGTGATGATCGCGGAAGAAGATCGCGACGAGACGGCGTCCAGCGTCGAGCGGCTGATGGGCAACAAGCCCGAAGCGCGCTTCACCTTCATCCAGGAGCGCGCCGCCTTCGCGAAGGAACTGGTGGACGTGTGACCTTGCGGTCTCGTCGCCGCGGTGGAGACATCGCGATGCCGGACGCGAGGCACCGCATCCATCGTGCGGCAGCCGAAGGTTATGCCGTCAAGGCCGACCAGTACGTGCGCGGTCGTCCGGATTATCCCGAAGCGACCGATGCGTGGCTGGGTGAAGCCCTTGGACTGAGAGCCGGGCTAATTGTGCTCGATCTCGGCGCGGGAACGGGCAAGTTCACGGCGCGTCTCGCAAGGACCGGCGTGCGGATCATCGCCATCGAGCCCGTCGCCGCGATGCGGGAGAAGCTCACGGCCGCCCTGCCCGCCGTCGATGTCCGCGCGGGCTCCGCCGATACGATTCCCGCGCCGGACGCCTCTGTCGACGCCGTGGTCTGCGCGCAGGCCTTTCACTGGTTTGCGACGCCGATCGCGCTCGACGAAATCCGGCGCGTCCTCAAACCCGGCGGCAGGCTCGGCCTCGTCTGGAACGCCCGCGATGCAAGCGTTCCATGGGTCGCGGCGCTCAACCGCATCGTCGATGCCCACGAAGGCGACGCGCCACGCTACGCGAGCGGCGCGTGGCGGCGCGCCTTTCCGCACGACGGCTTCGGTCCATTGCACGAAGACACATTCCGTCACGCGCATACCGGCTCGCCGGAGGACGTGATCATCAACCGCGTGCGCTCAACCAGTTTCATCGCCGCGCTGCCCGCTAGCGAAGAGGCGAAGGTTGTGGCGCAGCTTCGCGCATTGATCGCGGGCGAACCGTCGCTGGCCGGCAAGGATGAGGTGACCGTGCCCTATACGACGTCGGCCTTCTGGGCGAAGAAGACCGGAAACTAGCCGGACGATTGCGGAGGATCCAAAATGGCCATCGAACATTTCAAACCCAAAGGGCTCCTCATCAATCCCGCGTTCTCGCAGGTCGTCGCAGCGACCGGCACGCGAACGATCTATGTGTCGGGACAGGTGCCGATCGATGAATCGGGCGCGCTTGTCGGCGGCGACGACCTTGCCGCGCAAACCACGCAGGCGTTGTACAATGTCGGCCTCGCGCTCGCGGCGGCCGGCGCGAGCTTCAAG